>TARA_R110001583_G_scaffold67490_7_pt1 | contig 62927 bp, 60 predicted proteins | sample TARA_R110001583 | Tara Oceans TARA_R110001583 (sample SAMEA4398432) | marine metagenome | biome: Polar Biome; feature: [MES] marine water layer (ENVO:01000295) within the mesopelagic zone...; material: water (ENVO:00002006), including particulate matter (ENVO:01000060) such as...... | reverse complement strand
TTTAGCAAGATTAAAAAACGTTTCGGAACGGCACTCTTTTGCTTATTTTTCTCTTGCTGTTGAGAGAAAAATAATGTCGCCTACAGGGCGAAACTTCTGCTAAGTAGGATGATTCAAAGACTGGATGAGCTTGACGAACAGGAGAATTGAAGTGGGTAACTACAATATTTGGATGACCCAGACTACTTGAATCAATGAATTAAAACCCCGTGTCCACTTTATTAGGGTCATATCATGACCCTAACTGATCGCTGACAGCTAAAAACTAACAGCTTAAGTACCTAACCGCGTTTCGTACAACGCAACATATAATTCACATCTACATTCTTGGTAATATTAAACCCGCCCGTTAACGGACTATATTCAACACCACATAAATCATCACACTTAAGCGACGTTTTATCGATATCTGCTAATAAAAGTGAAGGGCGGATAAACTTCTCATATTCGTGAGTTCCCTTTGGTACCCATTTTAAAATATGCTCAGCCCCTGCAATCATCATCATATACGCTTTAAAGTTTTTATTGATCGTCGAAAAATAAACCGTTCCACCGGGTTTTACCATGTCGCAACAAGCTTTAATGATAGACGCAGGGTCTGGCACATGCTCAAGCATCTCCATACAAGTGACTACATCGAATTCTTCAGGGTGAAAGCTAGCAAACTCTTCTGCAGTGATTTTTTGGTATTCAAGTTTTGTATTGGTTTCCATTGCATGTAGGCGTGCAATTTGTAATGACGCATGTGCCATATCGATACCTGTGACTTGGGCACCTTGAATCGCCATGCTTTCAGCTAAAATACCGCCACCGCAACCAACATCAACAACGCTTTTATCAAAAAGACCATTTACACCTTGTTCGATATATTCTAATCGTGTTGGATTTAGCATGTGTAACGGTTTGAAATCACCTTCTAAATCCCACCACTGTTCTGCCATTGCTGAAAATTTTTCAATTTCTTTAGGATCTACATTATCTGTAAAAGGTGTTTCTTCGATTGTGTTTGAAGTTGCAGACATAAAATTAGGTACCTGATAAATAGTTGAAAAATGAGTATAACGACTCGCTTTGATTTTATAAATGGATTTATTTCGCATTTTAAGGCGTTTTTTTGTTTTTGTTGGTGGTTAAAAAATAAACGTTAAAGTGTTAATTGCGCTTATTTGTTCCATAATCGCATTCTGAGGCTGTTTTGGTGAAAAATAGCAATGATAGTTATGTCTTTTATGCTAAACTACTTCACCCTAAAAATTTGAGGATTTCTATCCCTATGAGCGAATTTGCATCAGACGTTTCTCCAATTAATATTGAAGACGAATTAAAAAACTCTTATCTCGAATATGCAATGAGTGTAATCGTTGGACGTGCATTGCCCGATGTCCGCGATGGTCTAAAACCAGTACACCGTCGTGTTTTATTTGCCATGAATGTATTACGTAATGATTGGAATAAACCTTATAAAAAATCAGCACGTGTTGTTGGTGATGTAATCGGTAAATATCACCCACATGGTGATACTGCTGTTTACGATACCATTGTTCGAATGGCGCAAGACTTTTCAATGCGTTACATGCTGATTGATGGTCAAGGTAACTTTGGTTCTGTTGATGGTGATAGCGCGGCTGCAATGCGTTATACCGAAATCCGTATGGATAAAATAGCCCATGAAATATTAGCGGATCTTGATAAAGAAACCGTTGATTATGTACCTAACTATGATGGTACAGAGCTTATCCCTGAAGTAATGCCAACTAAAATTCCTAACTTATTAGTGAATGGTTCATCGGGTATTGCGGTTGGTATGGCAACAAATATTCCACCACACAACTTAGGTGAAGTTATTGATGGCTGTTTAGCGCTGATTGAAAATAAAGACATTACCATTGATGAGTTAATTGAATTTATTCCTGGTCCAGATTTCCCAACCAGCGGTATCATCAACGGTCGTAAAGGCATTATCGATGGCTATAAAACAGGTCGCGGTAAAGTAAAGATTCGTGCCAAAGCTGATATTGAAGTGAATGAAAAAACAGGTCGTGAAACGATTGTTGTTCATGAGCTTCCATACCAAGTAAACAAAGCGCGTTTAATTGAAAAAATCGCAGAATTTGTTAAAGATAAAAAAATTGAAGGCATCAGCGCCCTACGTGATGAGTCTGACAAAGACGGTATGCGTATGGTGGTTGAAGTTAAACGTGGAGAAGTAGGCGAAGTTGTTTTAAATAACTTATATGCGCAAACACAAATGCAGGTTTCATTTGGTATTAATGCAGTGGCACTAGACCACGGTCAGCCAAAACTGTTTAACCTGAAAGAGATGCTTGAAGCGTTTGTTCGTCATCGTCGTGAAGTGGTTACGCGCCGTACTGTATTCGAATTACGTAAAGCACGTGATCGTGCTCATCTGCTTGAAGGTCTTGCTATTTCGTTAGCAAATATTGAACCTATCATTGAACTGATTCGTAAATCACCAACCTCTGTTGAAGCTAAAATTGGTTTACAAGCACAGGGTTGGGAGTTAGGTAACGTTGAAGCTATGCTAGGTGCTGCCGGTGTTGATGTTGCCCGTCCTGATGCATTACCAGCTGAATTTGGTATGCGTGATGGTTTGTACTACATGACTGAAGTACAAGCACAAGCAATCCTAGATATGCGTTTACACAAATTAACCGGACTTGAGCATGAGAAAATATTAAATGAATATAAAGAGCTGATTGAAGTAATCACTGCTTTATTATTCATTTTAGAAAACCCTGCTCGCTTAATGGAAGTGATTAAAGAAGAACTAGAAGAGATTCGTGCGAACTACGGTGATAAACGCCGTACAGAAATCACTGCAAGTGAGACTGATCTTTGCATGGAAGACTTAATCAACGAAGAAGATGTTGTTGTTACTTTATCTCATGAAGGTTACGTTAAATACCAACCATTAACAGATTACGAAGCACAACGTCGCGGTGGTAAAGGTAAATCAGCAACATCGATGAAAGATGAAGATTTCATTGAGAAATTACTGGTTGCAAGTACCCATGATACGATTTTATGTTTCTCAACACGTGGTCGTTTGTACTGGCTGAAAACATTCCAACTACCACTCGCTTCTCGTCAAGCCCGTGGTCGTCCGATTGTGAATATCTTGCCGCTTGAAGAGGGCGAACGTATTACAGCGATTCTACCTGTTCGTGATTATGAAGATGATAAATTTGTCTTTATGGCAACCGCAAACGGTACGGTTAAGAAAACAGCATTAAGTGCTTACAGTCGTCCACGTACAAGTGGTCTGATTGCCATTAACTTAAATGATGATAATGAACTTATTGGTGTTCAAATTACCAATGGTGAAAATGAAATTATGCTTTTCTCTGATGCAGGTAAAGTGGTTCGCTTTAAAGAAGCTGAAGAAACACTAGCCGTGGATGAAGATGGTAATCCAGTTCTTGATGAAAATGGTGAACAAGAGATTAAGTTTAAAGGTGTTCGTCCAATGGGACGTACTGCAACCGGTGTTCGTGGTATTAAACTCAAAGAAGGTGAAAAAGTTGTTTCATTGATCATTCCGAATGAAACAGGCCACATTCTAACGGCAACCGAAAATGGTTATGGTAAACGTACACCACTTGATGATTATGCGTCTAAGAGCCGAGCGACACAGGGTGTTATTTCGATTAAAGTGAGCGCGCGTAATGGTAAAGTTGTTGGCGCTGTTCAAGTTGATGAAAACGATGAAATCATGCTTATTTCTAATAGAGGTACATTGGTTCGTACCCCTGTGGTTGGCGTTTCGGTCGTAGGACGTAATACCCAAGGTGTTACCTTGATTAAAACACGTGACGATGAAAAAATTGTGGCTTTGCAACGTATCGAAGAGATAAAAGAGCCTCAAGAAATCGATTCTGAAAGTGCAGATGAAACAGAGCAATCTGTTGAACCTGGGGTTGAGTTAGATACGCCTGAAGAAATAAATGCAGGCAGTGATGAGGTTGATTCATCTGAAACACCTGAATAAACACTATTAATCATTAAATAAGCGGCTTGTTAGCCGCTTATTTTGTTTTAGAAAGAGAGCATTTGATGAATAAAATATTTAATTTTTGTGCTGGTCCTGCGATGTTGCCAACTGCTGTAATGGAAAAAGCACAAAGTGAATTTTGTAATTGGCAAGGATTAGGTGTTTCTGTGATGGAAGTGAGTCACCGTAGTCCTGAATATATTGCAATGGCAGCCACTGCAGAGCAAGATTTACGAGATTTAATGGACATTCCAGACAACTACAAAGTGCTTTTTTGTCATGGCGGAGGTCGTGGTCAATTCGCTGCGGTACCCCTTAATATATTAGGCGATAAATTAAACGCGGATTATCTTCTGACTGGACAATGGTCAAAGTCAGCAGTTGCAGAAGCCAAAAAACATGCTCGCATTAGCGAAACAGATATTATGACAAGCAGTGTTGATGGTAAGGCGATGGTTAAAAGCTGTAGTGATTGGCCAATTAATGCTGGAGCGGCTTACATTCATTATTGCCCTAATGAAACCATCGAAGGTATTGAAATTTTTGATGTGCCAGAAACTGGCGTTGTGCCATTAGTGGCAGACATGAGCTCAACTATTTTATCGCGGCCTATTGATGTGTCTAAGTTTGGTATTATTTATGCTGGCGCACAGAAAAACATTGGTCCTTCAGGGCTTTCAATTGTCATCGTTCGTGATGATCTGATTGGTCATGCACGTAAAGCAATACCTTCAATTTTTGATTATGAAGTGCAAGCAAACGCAGACTCTATGTTTAATACACCACCAACTTATGCTTGGTATTTAGCTGGATTAGTCTTTAAATGGTTAAAAGAGCAGGGCGGGTTGGTAGAAGTTGAAAAGAACAATATAGCGAAAGCAAATTTACTTTATAACTTTATCGATAACTCTGATTTTTATAGTAATAATGTTCATGAAAGTGCACGTAGCCGTATGAATATTCCTTTTATATTGGCTGATGATGCTTTAAATGAAACCTTTTTAAGTGAATCAAAAGCCGCTGGCTTAATGACCTTGAAAGGACATAAATTAGTGGGTGGTATGCGCGCGAGCATCTACAACGCAATGCCTATCGAAGGTGTGCAAGCACTGGTTGATTTTATGGCCACATTCGAAAAGAAATATGCTTGAGAGACAGTTAATAGTTATTAGTTATTAGTTGTTAGTTGTTAGTTAGTTCGTAGCTAATAGCTAGAAGCTACGAGCTTCGAAGGACCAACTACTAACCGCTAATAACTAACTTTAAAGGAAGTTGTGATGAGTTGTGATTTTTTAAGTTTAGCTAATCCAGGTGTTCAAAAATTACACCCCTATCAAGCGGGTAAACCAACCGATGAGTTGGAACGAGAACTGGGCATTAGTAATATTGTTAAATTAGCCTCAAATGAAAACCCACTTGGTTTAAGTGACTCAGTTAAAAAGGTTTTACAAAAAGAGTTAGCTGAATTAACCCGTTATCCTGACGCCAATGGTTATTATCTCAAAAAAGCCTTAGCCGATAAATACGCAGTAAATATTAACCAAGTTACTTTAGGTAATGGGTCTAATGATTTACTGGAACTGGTGGCGCGTGCATTTGTTGCTCGTGAACATGAAGTGATGTTTGCCGAGCATGCTTTTGTGGTTTATCCGATAGTCACACAAGCGATTGGTGCAAGCGCAGTGGTGGTGCCAGCTAAAGATTACGGGCATGATTTAGACGCGATGGCCGAGGCGATTACGGCAAAAACAAAATTGATTTTTATTGCTAATCCAAATAATCCAACGGGTACATTTTTAGAACAAGAAGAATTGAAAGCCTTCTTAGAAAAAGTGCCAGCAGAGGTGTTAGTTGTGCTTGATGAAGCCTATTTTGAATATGCAAGCGCTTCTCGTCGTGGCAATGCTATTGCGTGGATCTCCAAGTTTCCAAACCTGATTGTCTCTCGTACTTTTTCAAAAGGTTATGGATTGGCGGGATTACGTGTAGGTTATGCCATTTCACATCCCGAGATTGCTGATATTTTGAATCGAGTTCGTCAACCTTTTAATTGTAATGCACTGGCGTTAAAAGCTGCGGAAACTGTTTTAAAAGATACAGAGTACCTACAAAGAAGCGTTGCTTTAAACAATGAAGGCATGACTTATTTAAGTCACTTCTTTACTGAACATCATCTAGAATTTATTCCATCAATGGGTAACTTTATTACCGTTAATGTCGGTTCAGCTGCAGATAGTGGCGCGAGTGATATCAAGTCGGGTGACGAAGTTTATCAAGCTTTATTACAAGAGGGCGTGATAGTGCGTCCGATTACAGGTTATGGTCTGCCTAATCACTTGCGTGTTAGCATTGGCACCATGAATGAAAACCAGCGTTTTGTTGAAGCACTGAGTAAAGTATTAAATTTGGGGAGTTAAGAAAATGGAACAGTTATTATTAAATCCGATCAAAAAAGTGGATGGTGAAATTAATTTACCAGGCTCGAAAAGTCTTTCAAATCGCGCGTTATTATTAGCTGCGCTTGCTAAAGGCACAACCACACTGACTAACTTGTTAGACAGTGATGATATCCGTCATATGTTAAATGCACTGACAAAGTTAGGTGTTCATTATCAATTATCAGATGATAAAAAAACCTGTGTTGTAGAAGGCTTAGGTCGTGCATTTAATACTGCAGAGTTAGGCTCGTTAGAGCTGTTTTTAGGCAATGCGGGGACTGCAATGCGCCCATTGTGTGCTGCACTTTGTTTAGGTCAAGGTGAGTACCTGTTAACTGGCGAAGCACGTATGTTTGAACGTCCTATTGGTTCACTCGTCGATGCGCTAAAACAAGCTGGTGCTAATATTTCATACCTTGAAAATGAAAATTATCCTCCGCTTAAGATAACGGGTACCGGTCTTAAAGGTGGTAATATTAAAATAGATGGTAGTGTATCAAGTCAATTTTTAACTGCTTTTTTAATGTCAGCACCAATGGCTCAAGAAGATACTACTATTGAGATTATTGGTGAGTTAGTCTCAAAACCTTATATTAAAATCACATTACAAATTATGTCTGATTTTGGCATTGATGTTGATAATGAAAATGGTGAGTATCAGAAATTTACCATTAAAGGCGGGCAAACTTATACGGCGCCAGGAAGTTATTTAGTAGAGGGTGATGCCTCTTCTGCGTCTTACTTTTTAGCTGCTGCGGCTATTGGTGGCGGCACCATTAAAGTGACTGGCATTGGCCGAAAATCAGTTCAAGGTGATATTCAATTTGCAGATGCACTTGAAGCGATGGGGGCAAACATTGAGTGGGGCGATGATTACATTAAAGCCAGCAAAGGTGAATTAAAAGCCGTTGATATGGATTTTAATCATATTCCCGATGCGGCAATGACCATTGCAGTGGTTGCATTGTTCGCTACAGGTGTCACTAAAATAACCAATGTTTATAACTGGCGTGTGAAAGAAACGGATCGCCTTTATGCAATGGCAACAGAATTACGTAAAGTGGGTGCATTTGTTGTAGAAGGGCATGACTTTATTGAAGTGACAGCGCCTAAAAAGATCTTACACGCTGAAATAGATACCTACGATGATCATCGTATCGCAATGTGTTTTTCGCTGGTGGCATTAAGTGGTACCTCGGTGACCATTAATGATCCTAAATGTACCTCAAAAACATTCCCTGATTATTTTGAAAAACTTGCTTCAGTAAGCCATGATCATTAAAAATAAATAATATTTATAATTTCCTTAATGCTAAAAATCCGATGCCCAAAGTGTCGGATTTTTTATTTGTCACATGTAAAATATTTATGAATATTAAGGCTGGTTACTCGCCAGTGATTGCAATGCCACTATAAGTAGATTCTTGGGAGTGTGGGCCTCCCAAGTAATCTTTAATTATTTGATTTTGTTTGACTTAATGTTTATTCTGTTCGCTAAATTGTTTCAATATAGTTACCTATTTTGTCAAAAATATAGTGTAGCGTCTATTTTAAAAGGAAGTAAATAAAATGAAAAAAATATTTTCACTGCTCGTCGCGATGGGGCTTTCTGGCTGTGCATCTCTGCCTGACCAGGATGTCGATAGCTTAAAAACGCCAAGTGGAAAAGGGGCATTAGCTGTTTTGACTACTTTCTCTGATTGGAGTGGCAAGCAACCATGTTACAGATACTCGCTAGAGATGTTTGATAAAATAGATGAGTCTAAGAAAGTTTTAAATTTTTATCCTGATGCAGATAAAAAATATGTTTTGTTTGATGATATCGAAAAAGGATCGTATGTCATCAAAGCAATTCGTTGTTTTCCACGAACGGGTTATGTATTCGATGGGAATAAGACTTATATCGAGAGTAAAGTTTTGAGTGAGTTGGTCATCAAAGCAAATATGTTAACGTTATCTAAAGATGCTTTTTCGGGTGTCGTATATGATGATGGTAGCTTTTCAGTTAGTTTTAGCCGTAGTGCTCAAACTCGTGAATTTCTAAAACAAATCATTTCAGAAGAGGATAAAGTAGGTTGGCCTTTTTATACTCACGAATAATGCCTACATGTGACAAAAATCAGGTTCAATGTCTGTAACAGGATTTTAATATCAGTGGTATTAAATAGTTATTTATGTCGTGAAAATAACCTGATTTGTAAATTTATAAGACGTTTTAAAGAGAAGTGATAATGAAAAAATTAACGATGTGTATTTTAATGGTTTTACTCTCAGGATGCAGTAATTTAAAAACATCATTGGTTATTAAAGAAGAGATGCTTATTGGGACTTGGGAGTGCGTTAGCTTTAATCATGATTCTAGTTTGGAAGGACAAACAACCTACTTTAATGAGGGGGGATTCGATAAACAAACGACCATGAGGCAGAAAGTGGCAGACGTTAAAGGTGAGTTTTTATATCAAGTTAATAGCAGTGGTACATGGAAATTAAAAGGAAACACTGTTCATGAAACGATGGGGAAATATGAACTTATACCCTTAAACGAACTTTCCATTGCTTTTGAAGACGTGATAAAAAAGAAATTAGATCAATATAAAAAATCCTATTTAACAGTTGTGACTATAGACGAAAGCAAAATTAACTGGATGGGTAACGGTATACCGATGAGTTGTAATAAGGTGGTCAAATAAGGCGTAATTGACTTAATTTTATTGAGTTTTTGTCTGTTTACTCGCGCGCTCGTTACCACTGTTAATTTGATGGTATTAACTTTTAGCGTTTGTGTTTAAAATGTTATTTAGCTATTAATGAGTTTGGTGTTTTTTATTAATTTAATTGGAATATTTATGAAAAAACTTATGAGTCTATTTTTAGCAACGTTTATGCTTGCTGCTTGTTCTGCTGAAATTGGCAGTAAAGAGTGGTGTGCCGGAATGAAAGAGAAAGCTAAAGGGGACTGGACTGCAACGGAAGCCAAAGATTTCACCAAACATTGCATTTTTTAATTAATAGAAAATCTGGTGAGTCTGTTAACGGCACTTTAAATAATATTTAAGTGCCGTTTTTTATTTCCCCAATATATCGCTATCTCTACCTTGATCGCTATTGAACCTATTCTATTTTACGCATTAATTGTGCACTGCATTTTATTCAAAGCTTCTTTCTAAACTCCCTTTAAATTATCACCGGTACTAAATTTTAAAAATTTTGATGCCTATTATTCTTAGCAAGTATTGTGTTATTTTGACGTATTAGGTCTAATTGCCAGCTTTTGTTAGGTGTCTGGCTTGGGAGTCAATTTTGTTATATCAAGGTAGTTGTCACTGCGGTGATGTCATTTTTAGTGTTAAAGCACCCGCAGAGATTGAAGTGGAATATTGTAATTGTTCTATCTGCAAAAAATCGGGATACCTGCATTTGATAGTGCCCCTGTCTAAATTTAAAATATTAACTGGGACAGAGTGTCTAAGTACTTATACTTTCAATTCTGGCATTGCTAAGCATACTTTTTGCAAGCGTTGTGGTGTTAAACCATTTTATACTCCGAGATCAAATCCTGATGGTATCGATGTGAATGTCAATTGTCTGGATACGGCACCAAAATCGGTAACAGTCATTAATTTTGATGGGCAAAACTGGGAACAAAATGCACATACGCTGGCGCATAAAAGTATTGATGTTTAACTTTTGAAGGCTAATGTTTTTAATCCAAGTTAGGTGAGACTGTAATATTAAAAGAGGATATTATGAAAACAATTGGTCTGTTAGGCGGTATGAGTTGGGAAAGCTCTTTGGGATATTATCAAGCTATCAATGAGGGTATTAAAGCCTCTTTGGGTGGGTTACATTCTGCAAAAATCGCGATGGTCAGTGTCGATTTTGATCCTATTGAAAAATTGCAGCATGAAGGTGACTGGGAAGCAACGGCGCAAATATTAATAGAAGCAGCGACAAATGTACAAAATGCAGGCGCTGATTTTTTACTGATTTGTACTAATACGATGCATAAAGTGGCGCCTCAAATAGAGGCTGCTATCGATATCCCGTTGCTTCATATTGCTGATGCGACAGCTGAAGAAATTCTTGACAGGGGAATTAAAACAGTTGGTTTATTAGGCACGCGTTTTACTATGGAAGAAGATTTTTATAAACAAAGATTGCGAGAAAACTATGGCTTAAAGGTACTGGTGCCAAATGAGGTGCAAAGATCTCTTGTGCATGATGTGATTTATCAAGAACTTTGTTTAGGTGAAATCAATGCAGATTCTCAGCTCGCTTATTTAGATATTATCGAGTCATTAGCGAAACAAGGTGCTGAAGCTGTTATTTTAGGCTGTACAGAAATTGGTATGCTGGTTAAACAAAGTGATACGCAGGTTTTATTATTAGATACCACTTATATTCATGCTAAGAAAGCAGTGCAATTTGCATTATGATTTAACCACTTAATAGTAGGGGCTGTTGATCTTTTAAGTTTATTTTTGCAACGAGTTGCTGGCTTTTTCTACAAGGCTGAGTTTATGATGTGTGGTTATTCCACATAAATAAGCGAAAACGCGGTAAAAATAGTCAGCAAACGTTGCCCTTTGGGTTCACCACAAGGCGTTATGCTCTTTGTTGGACAAAATTTGGCTTAGATGACTAGGCCACACTTTGTCCGCCTCGATCAAAACGCCCTGTGGCGAACAAAATTTAAACGGCAAAGATCAACAGACCCTTGTTATTTGTTTTTATTGAACGCGGGTCGGTTAAACATTTATCAAAAGTAATATTGGGAAATATATGATACAAAATATGGTAAAGGTTGGTTTTTTTATTGGATTAATATGTGTCCTTTTGGCAGGATATTTAGCTTTTTTTACTGAGCTTATGGATTCAATGGGAACAAATGGCATTTTAATCATCAGCCTTGTGGCAGGCTTTGGATTATTGTTGCTCGTACCGAGTAAAATATATTTGATGATTATGTATTTCCAAAAAAAAGAGCCAGGCTCAAAAAAGTCTCGTTAAAATTTTCTTCCTTTTTTAAAAGATAAACTGATGACGTTTAAGGGCTGGATGAAAGTATGTCGTTCAAATTACTTTTATGTGCATTTTCGAATCCTTTGCCCATGCAAGCGCTTTATAATCAAATAAGTGTATTTTTAGTCATAAATGGGTCTATAACCGAGGCTATTTACTTTCTTTTCTTGATGAAATTTAAGAGGGTTGGTACAGTGCATCACTTATATAACTTTTTTAGCCCTGTTGGATAGAATTCATGTTTAAAATGCTTCGAGGAATGTTCTCAAATGATCTGTCGATCGATTTAGGAACTGCAAATACCCTTATTTATGTCAAAGGCCAAGGTATCGTATTAGACGAACCTTCTGTTGTTGCTATTCGTTTAGATAAAAATGGAGCGGGCAAAAGTGTGGCTGCTGTTGGTTATGCCGCAAAACAAATGTTAGGAAAAACCCCAGGAAATATTCAAGCTATTCGCCCAATGAAAGATGGTGTGATTGCTGACTTCTACATTACTGAAAAAATGCTACAACACTTTATCAAACAAGTGCATAACAATAGTTTTTTAAGACCGAGTCCACGTGTTTTAGTGTGTGTACCATGTGGTTCTACTCAAGTTGAACGCCGTGCCATTCGCGAATCGGCGCAAGGTGCTGGTGCTCGTGATGTGTTTTTGATTGATGAACCAATGGCCGCTGCAATAGGTGCTGGCATGCCAGTTTCTGAAGCAAAAGGTTCAATGGTTGTTGATATTGGTGGTGGTACAACAGAAGTTGCTGTTATTTCATTAAACGGCGTGGTGTATTCTGCTTCAGTGCGCATCGGTGGTGATAAATTTGACGAAGCGATTATTAATTATGTTCGTCGTAATTATGGTTGTACGATCGGTGAAATGACGGCTGAGCGAATCAAGAAAAGCATCGCAATCGCTTACCCTATCAATGAAGTAAAAGAAATTGAAGTACGTGGTGTTAACGTTGCTGAAGGCGTGCCTCGTAGCTTTACGCTAAATAGCAATGAGATTTTAGAAGCGTTGCAAGAACCATTAAGCGGTATTGTTTCTGCCGTTATGCTTGCGCTTGAAAAAACACCACCAGAATTGGCTGCTGATATCGCCGAACAAGGTATGGTGTTAACAGGCGGTGGTGCATTATTATGTGAGCTTGATAGATTGCTTTCAGAGGAATCTGGTATCCCTGTTATTGTTGCAGATGATCCTTTGACCTGTGTTGCTCGAGGAGGCGGTATGGCATTAGAAATGATAGATACCCATGGTGGTGATCTGTTCAGCGCTGATTAAGTCATTTTTATATTTGAATTATTATAATGAAACCTATTTTTCTTAGCGGTCCCTCATTTTTATTAAGGCTATCCATCGTGATAGCCTTTTCGGTTATTTTGTTTTTAGCTGATAGCCAATTAAATCTCTTTGCCTCATCGCGACTTTATTTAAATTCTCTTGTTAGCCCCATTCAATATGTTGCTGATGCTCCTCAAAAACTATCACGTGCTATTTCTGAGAATCTGTTAACCAGAGAGGCGCTTAAAGATCGTAACCAGCAACTGGAAAAGGATAATCTGTTTCTCAAAGCGGATCGTTTATTGCTGACTGAACTACAACACGAAAATAAAGAACTCAGAGAGTTATTGAATTCTCAACGAAGTTTCAGTTATAAACGTATGATCACTGAAGTGATGAGTTTACGATCAGACCCCTTTAGCCATCAATTATTAATTAATAAAGGTGCTACTAATGGGGTGTATCTTGGACAACCGGTTATTAATGAGCAAGGTGTTGTTGGGCAGGTCTCTCAGGTCGGTAGTACCACCAGTCGTGTTTTATTGATTGTTGATGCTAGCCATGGGATACCCGTGCGTGTGCAACGAAATGATATTGCCGCCATTGTTCATGGAAGTGGCGCATGGAATATGCTTAATGTGCCTTTTGTGCAAAGTAATGCTGATTTAAAAGAGGGCGACTTATTGGTAACCTCTGGCCTTGGTGGGCGTTTTCCTGCCGGGTATCCGGTTGCGACGATTACCCGTTTTAATTATCAAGAAGGTTCGCTTTATGCCGAAGTAACAGCGACACCCGTTGCATTGCTTGATAGAAGTCGGTATTTGTTATTATTGTGGAATGATCACCAATTTACTGACTCAGACTTATCGCTTGATTTGGAGAGCGAAAATGTCACTGCTGAGTAGTTATCGGGTTATTTATTTTACCTTTTTTGTTGGTTTAATTGGTGCAATATACCCTTTACCGATTGTTTTAAATGCCTTTAGACCTGATTGGATGGTATTAATTATTTTCTATTGGGTACTTGCTTTACCACATCGCATCAGTGTTGTGCATGGTTTTTTCCTCGGGCTATTATTAGATATTCTATTGGGATCAACACTAGGCATGCATGCATTATTATTTGCTTTGTTAGCGTATTTTGTCAGCATTGGTTATCAGCGAATTCGCTATTTTACGATTGTGCAAACAACGTTATTAGTTGGTGTATTTATCCTGGTAACGAAACTGGCTTTATATTGGTTGGCATCAAGCTTACAAGAGATTGTTTTACACAAACATTATTTTTGGTCGATAGTGACATCGATGCTTATTTGGCCATGGTTCTTCCTTTTTATGCGTTTTATACGTCAACGATTTAAGGTTTCATAGTATGGCGCTTAAGATGATTTCTCCTATTATTTATTTAGCCTCAAATTCTCCACGTCGCGCTGAACTTTTAACCCAAATTGGCGTCACATTTACACGTATAGAAGCAAGCATTGAAGAATGCCCACAAAAAGGCGAGACCGCTCAACAATATGTATCCCGTTTAGCGTTACAAAAAGCACAAGCAGGTTTTCAAAATAGTCCTAAAGATCGCATTGTATTAGGCGCTGATACTATTGTGGTATGTGCAGGGGAAATATTAGAGAAGCCACGGGATAAAGCACATGCTCGTGAAATGTTATTGCTATTGTCTGGTGTGACACATCAAGTATTTACTGCGGTTGCGTTAGTTGATAACAAGCAGCATAAAAAAATATTAGTAGAAACCCATGTCAGTTTTAAACAATTAACAGAACAAGAAATAAATGATTATTGGCTAACGGATGAGCCTTTAGATAAAGCCGGTGGTTATGGTATTCAAGGCATTGGAGGGAAATTCGTAACTCATATTAATGGTAGTTATAGCGCCGTTGTTGGCCTTCCTCTATACGAAACAGACACATTAATTAAAGACTTTATACAGGAATCATTTTATGTCGGTTGAATTACTGATGAATATTACCCCCACAGAGTCACGCGTTGCGCTGATTGAAGGTGGTGTTTTACAAGAGTTACATATTGAACGCTTAGCAACAAAAGGGATTGTTGGCAATGTGTACAAGGGTAAAGTATGTCGCGTATTGCCTGGCATGCAAGCCGCTTTTGTGGATATTGGTTTAGACAAAGCGGCTTTTTTACATGCAGCAGACATTGCTCCTCGTAACGAGTCTGCCAATACTTCGGATAAAGACCTGACTCAGGTTCCTGATATCTCTACATTAGTCCGCCAGGGACAAGATATTATCGTGCAAGCGGTTAAAGATCCCTTAGGTAAAAAAGGTGCTCGTTTAACGACTGATATCACCGTGCCATCTCGTTATTTGGTGTTTATGCCAGGTAATAAGCATGTTGGCGTTTCACAACGTATTGATAGTGAAGAAGAGCGTAATCGCCTTAAAAAAATAACTGAAGGTTGTGTTAATGATTTGGGCGGTTTTATTATCCGTACAGCCGCGGAAGGTGCGCCTGAAGCTGAATTAAAAAATGATGCTGCCTTTTTACAACGAGTATGGGCGAAAGTATTAACACGCCGAGCGCGTTATAAATCAAAGAATAGACTTCTGTATCATGATTTAGTTTTACCGTTTCGAATTTTACGTGATTTTGTGGGCACTAAAATAGACAGAGTGCGTATTGATTCAAAATTAACCTTCTCTGAAATTAAAGAATTTACCCATGAATTTGTGCCAGAGATTGAGCACAATATCGAGTATTACAGTGGCGAAAGCCCCATTTTTGATTTGTTTGATGTTGAAAATGAAGTGCAACGTGCACTTGAGCGAAAAGTAGATTTAAAGTCTGGCGGTTATTTAATTATTGATCAAACTGAAGCAATGACAACGGTTGATATTAATACTGGTGGTTTTGTTGGTCATCGAAACTTAGAGGAAACTATTTTTAATACTAACCTGGAAGCAACGCAAGCCATCGCGCGTCAGTTACGCTTGCGTAATTTGGGTGGTATTATTATTCTTGATTTCATCGATATGAAATCTAGCGAACATAAGCGACGTGTTTTTACCAGTTTAGAACAAGCATTAGCGAAAGATCGTGTTAAAACCCATATCAATGACTTTTCACCATTAGGTCTCATTGAGATGACTCGTAAGCGTACACAAGAAAGCCTTGAACATATCTTCTGTGGCGAATGTTCTCAGTGTAATGGACGAGGCTACGTTAAAACCGTTGAAACGGTGTGCTATGAAGTATTACGTGAGGTATTGCGTGTTAACCGAGCTTATGATGCCGATCATTTTGTTGTTTATGCTTCACCTTCTGTTGCTGAATCGCTTCAGGGAGATGAATCACACAGCTTGGGTGAGTTGATAGTATTTATGTCTAAACAAGTTAAAATCAATGCAGAGCCCCTATATGGACCAGAACAGTTTGACGTAGTTATGATGTAATCATGATGTAATTGAAAAATAGTAAAAATGGATTTTTAATTGAAACATTTTACCTTTAAATGGCTAAAAAGATTTTATATCTTAATAGCCATCAGTTTAGTCTTACTTGCGATATTGCTGACCTCTGCACGTATCCTGTTTATTAGTGTTGGAGATTATAAAGAGCAGGCATCTACTTGGTTAAGTAACGAATATCAAATCAACATTTCAGTGCAAGATCTCACTGCGGGTATTGATTTTACAGGTATGGTATTAACGCTGAATGACGTTGCACTGTTAGATTCTGAAGATTTACCCTTTGTTTTAAAATTAGACCATCTGTTCTTCCACCTAAATTTTTGGGATTCGGTGAAAGAGCAAAAATTGAATTTTGACAGTGTTTCTTTGCAGGGAGCTCAGTTGACTCTTAAAAAGGGACAGCAATCAAACACCTCTGAAAAATCAATGGACACGATAAACCGTTTAAAAGATATTTTTTTTACGCAATTAAAAAAAGTCTCAATAAAAAATAGTACGCTCCATTTTATTGATCAGCTCGGTTTACATAAAACCATTGTTATTGAGCAGCTACATTGGTCAAATAAAGGGCAAGATCACCAGGGTATTGGTAAAGCAAGTTTACCTGACGCTTTGGGTCAAAATAGTTTGAAATTTGTTGTTGATCTCACTTCTAAAACTGAAACCTCGCCACTAGATGGCCACTTATATCTGCAAGCAGATAACCTCAATATTACCGATTATTTGATTAAACAAGTCAACAGTAGCGCCAAAATGATTGATGCTGTTATTGGTTTTGAAGCTTGGGTTTCATTTTCAAGTGATAAAGTCAATCGAGTTCAATTACAGTTAAATGAGAGTTTATTTTCTTGGTCTCAACTTGATAGTTACCATAGTTGGAGGCTGAGTAATGGTTTATTACAGTTATCTAATAATGAACAAGGCTGGTTATTAGACAGTTACGATCTTGATATTAAGCGTAATGATCGTCAATGGGATCATGTCAATATAAGTGGCCAAGGTGATAATAACCACTTGTTGGTGGATTTCGATGGGTTAGATTTTAAAAATATTATTCCCTTTTATCTTCTTTATTCCGACCTAAATGACCAGCAAATTGCATCATTAAAAGCTTTTGATTTTGATGGTTATGTGGATCAAATTGGCGTTGTTAGGGATGATGAAAATAATTTTCAGTTTAGCTTAGCAGTTAGGGAGTTTAAAAATCGTCCCGTTGGTGGCGTCCCTGGAGTGAGTAATGGCAAAGTACTGTTAAAAGGCAATATCAAAGAAGGAAATGCCAATATATATTTGGCAAATCAAAAAATTTATTTTGATGGCCAATTTAGTCGTACCATGCGCGTTAACTCGGGTGATGTGCAATTACATTGGTTACAAACAGAGTCAGGATTTAAACTTGAAAGCGAATATTCGCAATTATCGACACCTGATCTCGATGTAATGAGTCAATTCTCTTTGTTTTTCCCCCATGAAGAGAAAAACCAAAGCCCATTTTTAAGCTTATACAGCTATGCTTCGTTAAATGATGCTAGCCAAGCCAAATATTACTTTCCTATTAAAGCCATGGGCGAGGAAACCTTTGAATACCTTGAACCTACCCTTAAAAAAGGCCATGTAGAAGGGGCTAAAATTCTTTGGTATGGAGAATTGGATCATTATCCATACCTTGAAAACAACGGCATTTTTCAAGCTTATGTACCTTTACGTGATGCGCAATATGATTTTTATGAAGATTGGCAAGGCTTAACCAATTTAGATGTCGATCTGTTATTTGAGAACGATTATTTGTTGATGGGTGCTAAAAAAGCTTCCTTAGGCAATGTCAATGTCAGTTATCTAAATGCGCAAGTTGATCATCTTCACCCTGATGGTGTGTTAACTATCAATGCCGCGATTAAAGAAGAAGCACAGAAAATAAGTGATTATTTAAAGGCTTCACCACTGAAGGATAGTGTGGGTAAAGCATTATCTGTTTTGGAGGTCTCAAAACCTTTGTCTGGGAATCTTTCTATTACAGTGCCTTTTAACAGTCAAAAAGCAGAGACTCAGATAGAAGGTAATGTACTTTTAAAGAATAACACCTTGAATGTTACCCTTGCTGATGATTTTGTATTACCGCTTAAAAAAGTGAATGGTCAGTTTAGCTTTATCAACGGAAACTTAACGGCAAAAAATATCAATGCCTCATTATTTGAGCAACCAATTGGTATCGGTTTTAGCAGTATAGAAAATAAAAATACTTACAAAGTAAATGCTGATATTAGTAGTGTTTGGAATATTAATGAATTAAATCAATATTATCCGAAACTTGCTCCTTTTAAGCAATCAGGCGATTTGGATTGGTTTGGTAATATTGATTTTGTATTACAAGCTGATGGGCGCCATGAGTTTGATGTCGATTTACATTCTTCAACCTTAGGTATGGAGAGTCATTTACCTACTCCATTTGATAAAAGTATATTACAAGCATGGCCGATAACGTTTAATCTCTCAGGCAGTGATGATCGTGCCAAGATGCAATTCACCATTAAAGATAAGTTGTCACTTGAGGGACAGTTTGAAAGCAAAGCAGGTAAAACCAAAGTATCTTATTTCAATCTTAATATTGGTCAAAGCAAAGCAATTCAAAGTAATAAAGCCAAACAAGTTATTAATATTGATCTCGATAAAGTAAATGTTGAATCTTGGTATGCTTACTGGCTGGCGTCATGGTCTGACAGTGGCAATGAAAGCAAACCCGAGAATGAACAAGTTACTTCTGAGCAATTACAAAAAACGGCTCTTGAATGGTTAGCACTAGATGAAATTAATGTTGATGTAAATCACCTTGATTTTTTCAATCAACCTTTGACCATTTTTAGCTCAAAATCACAAAATATAAAGGGCCGTTGGGAAACGCAAGTTGCTTCTGAACAACTCCAAACACGTATTGAATATCGTCCCGGTATCCCAGTTAGAGTTGATATCAAAACAGAGAAATTTAATTTTCAATCTCTAGATCTGGATTTATTACAAAAAGAGCAACTTGCCGCTGATGACATTAAAAATATCAGCGATAATTTACGTCAAGATTACCCTGAGATCTTTATTGACTGTAAGAGTTGTATCTATAATGAGGTTGATTTATCTCCTCTGAGTTTGCATGTTTACCCGACTAAAAATAGGTTGAATATTGATTATATAAAAATTGGTGGGGAAACCGAGTTTACCAGTATTACTGGTTTTTGGGACCAACGTCGTACCAACTTTATTCTGGATTCTGAAGCCGATAAAAATAAGAGCTTGATAAGCCGTTTAGGGTTTAGCAGTCCTGTGTATCATCAAAAAGCACAGTTAAGTGGTGCTTTTTATTGGATTGGTGCACCTTGGGAAGCTAATTTTGAATCATTAAATGGTGCATTTTCATCTGAATTGAAAGATGGTGCTATTACTGAGGTAAGCGATAATGGTGCAAGGTTATTAAGTATCTTTAGCCTGGATAGTATACGTCGATCATTAAATTTAGAATTTGATAATGTATTTGCCAAAGGGTTTAAGTTCGATGAATTAACCTTTTCGGGCATTATTAATGATGGTGTGTTGAGTAATGATGATTTTTACCTTGATGGTTCAGCAGGAAAAATTGTTGGAGAAGGACTGGTTGATTTAAGCAATCAAAATACCAATTATCGATTTAGCTACAGCCCTGATGTCACATCAAGTTTACCCGTATTAGCAGCATTTACTATTAATCCTTTAACGGGAGCCGCAGTGCTTATGCTCACTAAAATATTGGAGCCTGTTGTTGAAACTATTATTCGAGTCGATTTTACGGTGAAAGGAGATGTGAGTAATCCTGAAGTCAAGTTGGTCACTCAACAAGAAGGGCAGATAACGCTTGAGAATAGTGAAGTTTTACAACAAATGAGTGAACAACAACAATTAAAACGAGAGCAACAAAAAAATCGAGAAATACTCAATGACGAGTAGTAATTTATCTGCGCTACAATTGGTCAGTGGGCCTTCTGCAAGTGACAATATGGAGAAAATTAAAGCCTTAGTGGCTGATTTAGCTCCACAGAAAAATCAACTGTTACTGTTACCTGAAAATGCATTGTGTGTCGCAGATAAAATGCACTATCTAAGGCTAGCTGAGACACTGGGTGATGGTCCCTTTCAAAATCAACTTTCTGCCTTAGCGAAGCAATATCATTGTTACCTTATCTGTGGCAGTTTTCCGATAAAAAGTAGCATAAAAAATAAAATCCACACAACTAGCTTAGTATTTTCCCCCAGTGGGAAATTGATTAGTCACTATCATAAAATTCATCTTTTTGATGCCTTAGTGGATGACGAGCAAGGCGCTTATAAAGAATCAGATACCTTTGAACCTGGGATTTCGTTGCAAGTTTTTGATTGGAAAACTGACAATGGAACGTTTAAAGTTGGTCTTTCTATTTGTTACGATTTACGTTTTCCTGGTTTGTTTCAGGCATTACGTTCACAAGGCGCTGATATTTTATTAGTACCTGCTGCATTTACTTATGTTACAGGTAAAGCGCATTGGCTTGCGTTGTTACAAGCTCGTGCTATTGAAAATCAATGTTATGTGATTGCAGCTAACCAAGGTGGGATTCATAAAGGCATGACAGCAAGTCAGGTCGAAAGTTATGGTCATTCAATGATTATCTCTCCTTGGGGTGATATTCTTGATGAGCATAAATGCAACGAAGGATTTGTTTGTGCTTCGTTTTCTAAAACGGTCATTGATGATTTACGTGCTAGCATGCCAATATCAACACATAATCGCTTTACCAGTGTTTTAAAATAAAGGAAAAAGTATGTCTTTTGAACAAGTTTGTGATCGCTTTTTAGCCCCAGCACAATTATCCCTTTCTGATTTACAATCACAACTTGAGAGTATTTGTACGCCACAAATAGATTATGCGGATTTTTATTTTCAATCTAGTCGTCATGAGTCCTGGGCTTTAGAAGATGGGATTGTTAAAAACGGTAGCTATAACATTGATAAAGGGGTCGGAATACGTGCTATTTCTGGTGAAAAGACTGGTTTTGCCTATGCTGACCAAATATCAAAAAAATCGATAAAAGATGCCGCAACAGCTGCCCGTAGTATCGTAAAAAGTGGTCAAGAGCGTCAAGTGAAGTTGATATTACCCACGCAAGGTAAGCTTGTGTATGGCGATTCTGACCCACTGAAGAGTCTTGCCCAAGATAAAAAAATCTCATTGCTTAAAGAGGTTGATATTTTTACTCGTGCACTTGATCCAAGTGTCTGTGAAGTTTCTGTTTCATTAAATGCGGTATATGAAGAGATTTTAGTGGCTGCCAGTGATGGCACGTTAGCAACAGATATTCGTCCGCTTGTGCGCTTTAGTTGCTCTGTTTTAATTGAAAAAAATGGTAAACGTGAGCATGGTAGTGCAGGTGGTGGCGGTCGTTTTGACCTTGATTATTTCACTGATACCGCTGAAGGAGAAATGAAAGCTTTTTCCTACGCACGAGCGGCTGTGCGCCAAGCGCTTATTAATATTGATGCCATAGACGCGCCAGCAGGAACAATGCCGGTGATTATCGGTGCTGGTTGGCCTGGGGTGTTATTACATGAAGCCGTTGGTCATGGTCTTGAAGGTGATTTCAATCGTAAAGGATCTTCTGCTTATAGTGGAAAAATAGGTGAGCAGGTGGCATCTAAGCATTGTACGATTATTGATGATGGCACCATAAAAGATCGTCGCGGATCAATTAATATTGATGACGAAGGTACTGCTGGCCAACGTAACGTATTAATTGAAAATGGTATTCTAAAGTCTTATATGCAAGATAAACTGAATGCGCGTTTAATGGGCGTTGCCCCAACCGGTAATGGTCGTCGAGAGTCATACGCTCATTTGCCTTTACCACGCATGACAAATACTTTTATGCTGAATGGTGAACATGAGCACGAAGAATTAATCAGTAGCGTTAAAAAAGGCATCTATGCACCTAATTTTGGTGGTGGGCAAGTCGATATTACTTCTGGAAAGTTTGTCTTTTCGGCATCTGAAGCCTATTTGATTGAAAACGGTAAGGTGACTGCTCCCATAAAAGGCGCCACTTTAATCGGTAATGGCTTTGAAGCGATGCAGCAAATCTCCATGGTTGCTAATAATATGAAACTTGACCCTGGTGTAGGTGTGTGTGGTAAAGAAGGACAAAGTATTCCGGTCGGTGTTGGTCAACCTTCCGTTAAAATTGATCAACTCACGGTGGGGGGAACTCATTAGTTTTTATTTTTAAGCCACTTTATTTTAGACAGCGTTTATTTTTAGTCTATGCTTATTTTACTACAACGCATAACATGGATTAAAAAGAGGAGTAAGAAATGTCTGATAAATGGAAACTATATACTGATTCTAGAAATAAATGGTGTTGGTATAAAACGGCTAAAAATGGACAGATGCTTGGCGCTTCAAAGCAAAGTTTTGAATCTGAAGCCGAATGTATCGAAGATGCAAAAAAGAATGGCATGCAAGATGATTCAGAACGCTTTTAACAGATTTAACGGAATTTAAATATAAAAAAGGCGCTTTAAAGCGCCTTTTTTATATTGCTAGTCTGAGGTTTATAAACAAACTGGTTTAAGGTAAATAAACAACTCTTTGGCCGCTTTGCCTGGTTTCTCTGCTTTCTTTTCTTTATTCGCTTGACGAACTAATTGACGTAACTTTTGGCGTTCTAAACTTGGGTATTCTTCCAATAATTCATTAATTTTATTATCGCCTTCGGTAATTAAATCATCTCTTAGTTTTTCTAAACGTTCCGTTGCATGCGTTAATTGTTGGTGTTTGTTATTTAGCTTATCAATCGCTGTTCTAATCGCATCACAATCTTCATTACGAAGTACTTTACCGATATATTGGATTTGACGGCGTAATGCCTCGTTTTTATCCATTATTTTATGTGCTACAGCGATCGAGTGGAAGAGTAACTCGCTTCCCGGTATTTGAGGCAACTGTTTTTTACTTAAACCAACTAATTCGCGACCGATCAGTTTTAACGCTTCAGCTTCTCGCTTTATTTGTGATTTACTGATCTCTTCTTCGTCGATTACTTCTACTTTTTTATTCATAATGTTTTTCGTTACAGATTAAAGGGGAATTAGTTTAAGTATACGTGTTATTCTCTGTGTTTCTAAATTTAATTTATGTAACTGGTATTTGATTATGATCGAACAAAAACAACAACTCGAAAATGCGGTTAATGAAGCGCTCCTTATTGCTAAAAAATTAGGCATGGACCAAACAGAAGTCGCCTTAGCAAAAACCTCTGGCAGTTCTGTTAATACGCGTTTAGGTGAAGTTGAGAATGTTGAGTTTAATCTTGATGGCGGCATGGGCATTAGCGTTTATGTGGATCAATGTAAAGGCAGTGCATCAACATCTGATTTAAGTCCTGAAGCGATTGCTGCGACCGTAAAAGCGGCAGTAGATATTGCGCGTTATACTAGTCAAGACCCGTTTGCAGGTTTATTAGATAAAGACTGCCTTGAGATGGCACCAAAAGATTTAGATTTATATTATCCCAGTCATTGTGATACCGAGCAATTATTAGCACTAGCAAAAGAGTGTGAAGATATTGCCTTAAGCAGTGATAAGCGTATCGTTAATTCCGATGGTGCTGCTGTTAATAGCCATTCAAGCTTGCGTGTATACGGCAATAGTAATGGTTTTTTACACAGTTATGCCAGTAGTCGGCATAGTTTAAGTTGCGTATTAATTGCCCAAGAAAATGATGAAATGCAACGCGATTATAGCTACACCAGTGCGCGTGATATGGATGACCTGTTCAGTGCCAAATGGGTGGCGGATGAAGCCGTTAAAAGAACGCTTTCCCGTTTAGGTGCGACTAAAATCAAAACCCAAGAAGCCCCAATATTATTTTCACCAGAAGTAGCAACGGGGTTGTTTGGGCATCTAGTCGGGGCGATTAGTGGTACTAGCATCTATAAAAAATCGACGTTTTTATTGGATAGTTTAAATACTCAAATTTTTCCTGAATGGATGCAGGTCTCTGAAAAACCTCATATTATCAAAGGAATTGCAAGTTCTCCTTATGATCAAGAAGGTGGTAAAACCATCGACAGAAATATTATCGAGCAAGGTGTATTACAAACCTATTTACTCACTGGTTACGCTGCTCGACAGTTAAAAATGCAAAGTACAGGTCACTCTGGTGGCATACATAATTGGTTTGTGAAGGACACAGGGTTAGACCTCGCAGGTTTATTTAAAGAAATGGGCACCGGCTTCTTTGTCACCGAATTAATGGGTCAGGGAGTTAATATGGTGACGGGTGATTATTCACGTGGCGCCGCAGGATTTTGGATAGAGAATGGGGTTATTGCTTATCCCGTGCATGAAGTGACTATTGCAGGAAACTTAAAAGAAATGTTTATGGGCATAGAAGCGATAGGTTCAGATATTGATCCGCGTAGTAGCTTAAAAACAGGCTCTATTTTAATTAATAAAATGAAAATAGCTGGCGCGTGATTTTTCTAGCTTGTTATTTTAAAATCTTTTAAGTTGTTTTTAGTCGTATTTTTGAAGGCAGGTTTGTTTTTCAGCTAACGGTTAAATCAGTTCGCTGAAAAACGCTATTGTTCGCGTTTTTCTTGATGAAGGATAAATGCATTTGGATATTCTATTTGCAGTTTACTGCGAAGTGATTGGGCTTCTTTTTCGCTATTTAGCGGGCCTAATTTTAGGCGATAGTGGTTGTTTACCGTGACAGTCGCATATTCAACTTGGTGTGCTTGGCTTAATGCTTGGCCTAATTTTAGGGCTTTATCTGCTGATGATGTGACCAAATATTGCACATAATAATAGCCATTTAAAAAATCTTTTTTATTTGATTGTTGATTCTCAGGGACATGAATTAAAGTTATTTTAACCTTAGCTGTACCGGACTTTATGATATCGAGTTTATTAGCAGCAGCATAAGAAAGGTCAATAATTCTGCCTTCATGGAAAGGGCCTCTATCATTGACTCGCACAATGACTTGTTTATTGTTTTCAATATTAGTTACTTTCACATAACTGGGCAGTGGTAAATTTTTGTGGGCTGCACTCATGGTAAACATATCATAACGTTCACCATTAGAGGTTAAGTGGCCATGGAATTTATTACCGTACCATGAGGCATCACCTTGCTCTGAAAATGTGCTGATATCAGTTAATACTTTGTAATTAATGCCTCTTACTCGATAATTTTTGTTTCCCCCACGTGAATATGGCTCATAACGGGGAACGGCATCTTCAATATGAGCAAGGGAGGGAATGTTATCTGGTCGATGATCATTGGCGTATTGATAGCGATCGCTACTACAACTGGCTAGTAAAAGTAACATTAAACAGTAACTGGCAATATTTAATTTCGTTTTCATTATTTCTCTTAAATTATTATTTACTGTTAAAGCGCTTATGGGTATTGAATGACATAAGTACGCCAAACCCTGCAAGTAGTGTCACGATTGATGTACCACCATAACTGATTAATGGCAGTGGAACACCGACAACAGGTAATAAACCACTGACCATGCCAATATTAACAAATATATAAACAAAGAAAGTGAGTGTAATACTGCCAGCGACTAATTTTGTAAAGGCATCCTGAGCCTTATTGGCAATCCACAAACCTCTACCAATAATAAATAAATAGATTGATATTAATAATAAAACCCCAATAAAACCAAACTCTTCAGAAAAGACTGAAAAAATAAAATCGGTATGGCGTTCGGGTAAAAATTCCAGTTGTGATTGGGTGCCATGTTGCCAACCTTTCCCCCAAACACCTCCGGAGCCAATGGCTATTTTCGATTGAATAATATGGTAACCAGCACCAAGTGGATCTGCTTCTGGATTAAATAAGGTCATCACACGGCTACGTTGATAATCATGCATCAGATAAAACCATAAAATTGGCACAAATGCGAGGGTTGCTGTTAATGCAATGCCGATATAAACCCATGAAAGACCGGAAAGAAAAAGAGCAAACATTCCCGATGAAGCCACTAATATTGAAGTTCCTAAATCAGGTTGTTTAGCAATTAACAACGTCGGTACCATAACGACTATTAAGGCTACAAAAGCTTTGTTTATTCTAATCGGTAGTGTGTATTGACTAATATAATATGCAACGGCAAAAGGCATGATGAGTTTCATAATTTCAGAGGGTTGAAATCTTGTGAAACCTAAGTCCAACCACCGCTGAGCACCTTTACCGGTATGCCCAAAAACCAATACCGCGACTAATAAAAGTACACACACGATAAAAATAGCGGGGGTCCAACGTTGGTATACATCTGGTGGTATTTGCGCCATTACAATCATTACGGATATAGCAATAACCAAACGAATAATTTGTGGAATAACCCAATCAGGGGAAACTGAATATAGTGTAATGAGACTCAGCGTCATCAAAGAAAAAATACCGAGTAATAACCATGGGTCAATATGTAAACGGTAGAAAATACTTTTCTGGGCTTTTGTACTGACCATATTAAAAACTCACCAAATCTTTTGTTTTGATATGATCAAAATATTCATCAAAAAGTTCGCGCACGATAGGGGCCGCATTACTACTTCCGCCTCCTGCATTTTCTAATATCACTGTGGCAACCAATTCTGGGGATTCAAAGGGAGCAAAGGCAACAAACATAGCATTATCTCGTTGATTTTCTTTTAGGCTCTCGGCGTCATACTCTTCATCTTCTTTGATGTCGATGACCTGGGCGGTGCCTGATTTACCCGCCACGGTATAAGACGTATCAGAAAAAGCGCGATGTGCTGTGCCTGTTTGTTTACTGGTAACACCATACATTGCATTGAGGGCGATATCCCAATAATGGTCGTCTTTTAATGTCACCGGCGTCAAGATCTCACTTGGGGGGTTGTAAGTACCACCTTGAGAAACAATCGAGTGTAAAATGTTAGGAGCAATGACCTCTCCTCTTCTGGCTAAAGTTGCCGTTGCTTGCGTCAGTTGAATTGGCGTCACCGTCCAGTATCCTTGACCGATACCAATCGAAATGGTATCTCCATCGTACCATGGTGCATTGTAGCGTGCGCGTTTCCATTCTCTTGATGGCATAATTGCTTTTGATTCTTCGCCTAAATCTAATCCACTATAATGACCAAAACCAAATAGTTGCATGAAAGGATTAATACGGTCAATGCCCATTTTATAAGAGGCATCATAGAAAAAGGTATCACAACTTTGTTCAATGGCATGATTAACATCTACTTCTCCATGACCCCAAACCTTCCAGTCACGGAAACGACGTTTACTACCTGGCACAATCCACCAACCTGGATCCGAAATGGTGGTGTGTTCAGTGATGGTTTTTGTGTCTAATGCAAGTAATGCCATTTGAGGCTTAATCGTAGATGCTGGCGGATAGCGACCTTGAGTTGCTCGGTTAATTAATGGTCTATCACTGGAATTTAACAACGCATTGTAGTCTTTGCTACTGATACCTTGTACAAATAAATTAGGATCGTAACTAGGATTAGAAACAAGGGCTAAAATTCCACCGGTGCGGGTATCCATGACAATAGCGCTGCCACGTGTATCGCCTAATAATTTTTGAGCTTTAAGTTGAAGTTGAATATCGATGTTTAATTTAATGTCTTTACCGGGTACTGGCGCTGTAAAATTAAGTACACGAATGACTTTACCCCAGCTGTCGACTTCAACTTGTCGTTGCCCAGGTTGCCCGTGTAATATTTCTTCATAATATTTTTCAATACCCAATTTTCCGATGAAACGTGTGCCTCGATACTTTGCCGTGTCACCTTTTTCTTCAATACGTTTAAGATCGTTGCTATTAATTTTAGCAATATAGCCTAATACATGTGTGAATGAATCACCAAAAGGATAAAAACGTTTAAGATTGGCTTTAATTGAAAAGCCTTTAAAACGATGCTGATTAACGGTAAATAGTGCGACTTCTTCGCTGGTTAATTGGTCACGCAATAACACCGGGCGGTATGAGCGGGCATATTGGTTTCTACTATTAAAGTTTTCAATTTCGTCATCAGTTAACGATAATAACTCGCGCAGTTTATCGACTTTTTGATCAAGATTTTTAGTATTTTTAACAACCACTTGTAGACTATAAATGGGCCTGTTTTCAGCGAGAATAATGCCATTTCTATCGTAGATAAGACCGCGATTAGGAGGAACACTTTGAACACTGATCCGATTATCATTTGAACGTGTTTGAAAACTTTCAAAAGAACTGATTTGTAGGTAATAAAGATTGGTAATTAATATTCCGATAGCAATAATAATCGAGATAAAAACAACCAAGGTACGACGCATAAAAAGAGCGGATTCAGCCGAGTGATTTCGTATGCTATCACGTTTTCTTATACGTTTACTGACCACCATTTACTCGCGATGGTAGGGGTGGTTAATGGTTAATGTATAAGCGCGGTATAAGCTTTCGGCGACGATAATACGCACTAAGGGATGTGGTAAGGTAAGTGCAGAAAGGGACCAGCTTTGTTCTGATTTAGCAATGCACTCTGGAGCAAGTCCTTCTGGACCGCCTATTAGTAGACTAATATTTCGTGCATCTAATTGCCATTTTTCCATTTCACTGGCTAAATTCTCAGTTGTCCAAGGTTTGCCTGTGACTTCTAGGGTGACTATTTTATTACCTTTAGGGATGGCATCGAGGGTTAATTGCCCCTCTTTTTTTAAAATACGCTTTATATCTGCATTTTTACCACGCTTTCCTGCATTAATTTCAAGCAACTCAAGTTGCATGTCTTTAGGAAAGCGTCTTGCATATTCTTGATATCCTTTTTCAACCCAGTCAGGCATTTTAGTGCCGACTGCGATTAACTGAATTTTCATTAAGCCGAGTGTCCCCAAAGCTTCTCAAGGTCGTAGAATTGGCGAGTTTCTTCTTGCATAACATGCAATACCACATTACCTAAATCTACCAAAACCCATTCACTACCCTCTAATCCTTCAACGCCAATAGGTGTATCACCTGCGCGTTTTGCTTCTAATGCAGTTTGTTCTGCAATAGAACGTACGTGTCTTTTTGAGTTACCAGTACAAATTATCATAGTGTCTGTGACATCAGATGTATCCGCAACATCAATGACAGTAATATCTTTGGCTTTCATATCTTCAATTTGTGTTATCACAAATGCTTTTAATTCTTGGTCTAACAAAGGAGTGTCCTTTTAAATAAAACAGCTAATCTGGAATTATATCACGTTCATGGCAAGTATTACTATTCTTGATAATAATTTCACTATTTAAATTATTTCTGACTTCTTAGCTTAATTTTCATTAATTTTGAATATATAAATTATGTTTGTGTGATAAAAATCATCAAAAAAGTAATCCTTTGCTTGCAAAAGTAGCGCAATTTATTAAACTCCATGATCTATTGTGGTAAAAAGTGTATAAAAGTGGATCTTTTTTCCTAAATGTACAATTAAATGCAATAAAAGTGCATCTCTTTTTAATAAACGAGGGTCAGTGGTCATGTTACGTAGTGCAAATGCCATCAACATTGATACCAAAGGGAGGATTGCCATGCCGACGCGATATCGCGATGGTTTGATGGAATCCTGTCAGGGTCAATTTGTATGCACTATCGATCTCCAATCTCCTTGTTTGTTGCTTTACCCATTAAATGAATGGTTAGTGATTGAAAAAAAATTAAGTGCGCTTTCCAGTACTGATGCAGTAGAGCGCCGAGTACAACGGTTGATTTTAGGTTATGCAACCGAATCCGAATTAGATAAAGGGGGAAGGCTACTCATTGCCCCGACCTTACGAAAGCACGCAAAATTAGAAAAAAAAGTGATGCTAGTAGGGCAGTTTAATAAGTTTGAATTGTGGGATGAAGATAAGTGGCAACAGCAAGTTGAAGCTGATTTGCTAGAAGGTTTACCAACAGGTGACCAATTAACTGAAAGTTTAAAAGGGTTTTCATTGTAATGGCAGAGCATATTACGGTTTTATTAGATGAAGCAGTTAACGGCCTCGCGCTTAAAAAAGACGGGATTTATGTTGATGGCACCTTCGGACGTGGTGGGCATTCTCGCTATATTCTTGATCGTTTAGGAGAAAATGGGCGTTTAATTGCGATTGACAGAGATCCTCGTGCGATTGCAGTTGGCCAAGATTTGATGAAGCAAGATGCGCGTTTTAGCATTGTTCATGGCCCTTTTTCAGGCTTAGCGGAATATATAAAAGAACTCGGTCTGACTGGAAAAATAGATGGCGTTTTACTTGATCTAGGGGTTTCTTCTCCACAACTCGATGATGCGGAACGTGGTTTTAGCTTTATGCGCGATGGCCCTTTAGATATGCGCATGGATCCTACCTCTGGTATCAGTGCTGCGGATTGGCTGGCTAAAGCTGACGTTGATGATATTGGTTGGGTTTTAAAAACCTTTGGCGAAGAAAAATTTGCCTACCGTATTGCACGGGCAATTGTTGCTGATCGTGAAGAAACACCTTTTTTACGCACCTTAGATCTTGCCAAATTAATTGAACGACTTTGCCCTAAGCGTGAGAAGAAAAAACATCCTGCCACACGTAGTTTTCAGGCTATTCGTATCTATGTAAATAGTGAACTTGAAGAGATACATAAAGTATTAGATGGCGCGTTAGAGGTATTAGCAGTAGGCGGGCAATTATCAGTGATCAGTTTTCATTCACTTGAAGACAGAATTGTAAAACGTTTTATTAGAAAGCAAGAAAAAGGTAGAGAATATCCGCCGGGATTACCGTTGACGGATGCACAAATGCAATCAGGGAAAACCTTAAAAGCGATTGGGAAGGCATTAAAACCTTCTGCACGTGAAATTGATGAAAATCCGAGAGCAAGAAGCTCGGTATTACGTGTTGCATTGAAAATAGCCCCTTTAGAGAGCGAATAATTGAACCTTTCGCGAGACAATTTATTGTTGCTAATTATTGCTGATTTTCGACGTTATTTTTTAGTCGTGTTATTAGGGTTAGCTTTATTATTGAGTGCTTTTTATAACATATACATTACACACGAAACACGAAAGTTAGTCACAGAGAAAGATCAGTTATCGCAACAAAAAGATAACTTGATGATTGAATGGCAAAGTTTATTACTAGAAGAGCATACCTTAGACGAGCACAGTCGTATTCGTAATATTGCGAATAAAAAACTGTCAATGGCACAACCTACCAAAAATAATAGTGTATTAGTGGAAGTACCATAAAATGAAACGGATTCAGACGAGAAAGAAAAGAGTAAAACAAGCTCAACCACGGAAGGTCTATCACGCATTTTCCTCGTGGCGATATGTGTTTGTGTCATTAACTGTCGCTGTGATTGCAGTGCTATTAATCACTCGACTCGCTTTTATTCAAGTTATCGAACCTGAATATTTAACTCAGGAAGCTGATAAACGCAGTTTACGGGTTACAAAGTCGGTTACACATAGAGGTAATATCTCAGACCGTAATGGTGAAGAACTCGCAATCAGTGTTCCCGCTTATGCTATTTGGGTTGATCCTAAAGCAGTAAAAGATGCTTATGCTTTTAATGATGAAGAGTGGCATGCTAGTGCTGTAGAAAATACTCGCTCTGGAAAAATACAATACAAAAAAACAAAGTTTTTTGAATCAAAGAAATGGCCTGCTCTTGCTGAAGTTTTAGATATTAAACTTGAAACATTAGTTGAAATCGTTAAAAAGCCGGATGCAAGATTTATTTACCTTAAGCGTCAAGTTAATTTACCCATTGTTGATTATATTAAGCAGTTAAAGTTAGTTGGCATTTCAAATCAGTTAGAGTCTCATCGTTATTACCCTACGGGCGAAATTAATGCCAATATTATTGGTTTGACCGACCTTGATGCTCAAGGCATTGAGGGCATAGAAAAAAGTTACAATACTTATTTACAAGGTCAAACAGGTAAAAAAAGTGTACGTAAAGACAGACTTGGTAATGTTATTGATGACATTGAGGTTCTTAAAGAAAAGAAAGCTGCCGGTAATTTACAATTAAGTATTGATCAACGTATTCAAGCGGTTGCTTACAGTGAACTTAAACGTGCAGTCAAAATTAATAAAGCAACTTCTGGTTCGTTAGTGGTGCTTGATGTGCATACCGGTGAAATCTATGCAATGGCTAATTATCCTTCTTTTAATCCGAATGATCGCAGTCAGTATCAACCTTATAAATTAAGGAATCGTGCAATAACCGATACTTTTGAACCTGGATCGACAGTAAAACCTTTAGTGGTTGCTAGTGCACTTGTTTACAAAAAAGCGGATGTTGATGAAGTGATTAACACCTCCCCTGGTTGGATGCATATTGGTGGGCGACGCGTCAGAGACGGTCACAATTTAGGTAAAATCAACCTCGCCATGATCCTAAAGAAATCCAGTAATATTGGTGTCAGTAAATTGGCCTTACGTTTAAAACCTGGCGAACTGCAACAAACTTTTGCTAACTTTGGGCTTGGCAATGATACTGGTGTGGGCTTAATTGGTGAAAGTATTGGCCGTTTACCGATTCGCCATCGCTGGTCTGATTTTGAATTGGCAACCATGTCATTTGGTTATGGTATCACCGCGACAACATTACAATTAGCTAAAGCCTATGCCATTTTAGGCAGTGGAGGCAAAGAATACCCATTAACCATGTTAAAAGTAGAAACGCCAAGCAAAGGTGAACAAGTTATTCCAAGGAACATTGCTTTAGAAGTTGTACACATGATGGAAGGTGTCAGTGAACAGGGAGGCACTGCACGTAAAGCAAAAATAGAAGGTTATCGTATTGCGGGCAAAACAGGTACCTCACGTAAAGCTGAAGCGGGCGGTTATGGAGATGATTATGTTTCTATTTTTGCGGGAGTTGCGCCTGCAAGCAATCCACGTTTTTCAATAGTCGTGATGATTAATGAGCCCCAGGGTGATCATTATTATGCTGGTGATGTGGCTGCCCCGGTCTTTTCATCGGTTATGCAAAGCGCATTATTATTAAGTCATGTCCGCCCTGATGATGAAAACACACGTTATACGTTATTAGACCAATTAAACGATGCCAATTAATATGACGCCAGTTCATAAGATGCCAATGCACCTTTTAACCAGTCTTTTATCGCCTTGGTTAACAATACCAAAAAATTTATCTCATGCTGTGACTGGTTTGACGCTTGATAGTCGCCAAGTTAAATCGGGTCATTTATTTGTTGCTTTGCAGGGCGAGCAATTCGACGGTCGCCAATTTGTAAATAATGCTATTTTAGCTGGTGCAACAGCAGTACTATCGGAAACAAAAAATGCCCAACAGCATGGTGAGATTAACTATCAGCAAGATGTCGCTGTTATTCATTTTTTTCAATTACCTAAGATACTCAGTGAATTAGCTTATCATTTTTATTTTCCAAATAACGACTGTCATAAAGTCATTGCGGTTACTGGCACAAATGGTAAAACCACTATTGCAAGTTTGTTAGCCAACAGCTTATTTTTATTAAATACTCCCTGTGCTCAAATGGGCACCATTGGTAATGGTTTGTTTGGTGAATTAAGTGCTAGCCTTAATACCACATTAGACGCAATATCCGTTTTCTCATGCCTTAATGATTACCAGTTTCAAGGTGCAAAATACACCTTAATGGAAGTATCATCACACGGTTTAATTCAAGGTCGCGTTAGCGCGTTACCATTTCATAGTGCCATTTTTACTAATTTGACGCGTGATCATCTCGATTACCATGGCACCATGCAATCCTATGCTGCTGCTAAAAAAATCCTTTTTGATAAGTTTCCGTTACAACACCGTATTATTAATATTGATGATGAAATCGGGGCCGCTTGGGTTAATGATTATGCGAGTGCAATTACCTATAGTGTGTCAGGAAAAAAAATGCCAGGGCATCAATATCTGATGGTGAAGCAGGTTACATATTTATCTCAAGGCGTTGCTTTTGAGTTTGAATCATCATGGGGTAATGGGAATATATCCGCTCCTTTTTATGGTGATTTTAATGTTGCTAATTTGGCTGCTGTTATTACCCAGTTAATTGCTGAAGATATTGAAATATCAAAGATTGAAACAATCATACCTCAGCTCGATACCGTACCAGGAAGAATGGAACAGTATTTTTTCTCTGAACTTAATACTCACTTTATTGTCGATTATGCACATACCCCAGATGCACTAGAAAAAGCATTAGTGGCACTCAAAAAACATTCTCAACGTGGTCGTTTAATCTGTGTTTTCGGTTGTGGAGGGGATAGAGATAAAGGAAAACGCGCAGAAATGGCAAAAGTTGCTGAAGTTTTTGCAGATAAAGTGGTTTTAGTTGATGATAACCCGCGCACTGAGTCAGCGACAGATATTATGAATGATATTTTAGTCGGATTTAATCACCCAGAAGCGGTTGAATGCATTCATGATCGTAAAACAGCCATCATGACTTTATTAAAAAATGCACAACAAAATGATTTGATTTTAGTGGCTGGTAAAGGTCATGAGGATTATCAAATTATTGGTAATACCCGTATAGATTATAGTGATAGAGACTTATTAGCCTCGTTACAAATATTAGAAAATAAAGAGGCTAGCTTATGATTTTACTTACTTTGCAAGAAATAGCGCTCGCTATCAATGGTAAGTTAATGAACAGTGATGATGCGAGTCTAGTTGTTGAGTCTGTTTGTACTGATACACGCAACATTCAGGAAAACTGTTTGTTTATTGCCTTACAAGGCGCCTCTTTTGACGCGCATCATTTTCTAACTCAAGCACAACAAGCTGGTGCAAGCGCACTTATTATACATGGTCAAAATGATTCAACGCTTCCTGCTATTTTAGTAAAAGACACCCGTATTGCACTTGGATTATTGAGTGCTTATGTAAAATCTAAAATTAAAAATTTGAAGTGCGCAGCCATTACTGGCAGTAATGGTAAAACGACCACCAAAGAGTTGTTGAGTGCCATTTTAAGTGTTCATGCCCAGTCTTTAATTCAAGAAGTTGAAAGTACTTCTATTAATAAAGCAACTGACAACTTAGTGTTAGCAACCGCGGGTAATTTTAATAATGATATTGGTTTGCCACTGACATTATTACGCTTAACTGAAAATACGGCTTTCGCAGTGGTTGAGCTTGGTGCGAACCATCAAGGTGAGATTGCCTACACGGCAAATTTGGCAAAACCAGATGTTGCATTAGTGAATAATGTTATGCCTGCCCATCTCGAAGGTTTTGGCAGTATCGAAGGGGTTGCTAAAGCGAAAGGTGAAATTTGGGCAAGTTTAAAAGCAGGTGGCACCGGTGTGGTGAATGCCGATGCTAAATTTTCTGATCATTATATTAAGCAATTAACTGAACTGAAACGCCATATTATTACTTTTTCGCTAAGCGATTCAAGCGCAACCGTTTTTGCGTCAAATATCCTCTTTGATGAGTTGGGTTATGCGAGTTTCTTATTAAATTATCAACAACAACAAATTGCTATATCACTCAATATTGCAGGTAAACATAATGTCAGTAATGCGCTGGCAGCTGCTTGTTTGTCAATCGCCTTAGGATGTGATTTAAACACTATTAAACAAGGTTTAAGTTTACTGAATGAAGTCGCTGGGCGAGTGAATAGTTGTAAAGTAAATACTCATCTTACTTTGATAGATGATACTTATAATGCCAATTCCGCTTCCTTAAGAGCGGCTATCGATCTTTTGACGCAGTGTCATGGGACGAAAACCTTAATTTTTGCAGATATGGGAGAGCTAGGAAAATACAGCGAAGAAGAACATCGAAAAGTAGGACAATATGCAGCAGAAAAAAGTATTGATAACTTGTTTACGGTTGGAAATTTAAGCAAATTTACCCATCTCAGTTTTTCTGATGTATCGACAAAACAAGCAATACATTTTGTCGATAAAAGTGCCTTAAAGCTTTACTTAGAAACACATCTCCCACAAATTTCAAATCAAAAATCGACTATTTTAGTTAAAGGCTCTCGTGGCACTAAAATGGAAGAAATTGTTGCATTTATTAAGCAACTCAAAATAGGATGACACTATGATCGTTTGGCTAGCAGAGTTTTTTTCAAGTCAGTTTACATTTTTGAATGTATTAACTTACTTATCTGTGAGAACTGTAATGGCAGTATTAACTGCATTATCCTTTTCACTTTGGGCTGGCCCTAAATTGATCCGCTATTTACAGTCAATGCAAATTGGTCAAATCGTTCGTGATGATGGCCCGGAGTCTCATTTTAGTAAAGCAGGTACTCCTACGATGGGCGGGATCATGATCTTAGCTGCGATTACCTTATCGACATTATTATGGACTCGTCTCGATAATCATTATGTTTGGATTGTATTATTTACCACACTCGCCTTTGGTGCGATTGGTTTTATGGATGATTATTTGAAAGTTGTGCGTAAACACCCCGATGGTTTGATTGCACGTTGGAAGTATTTTTGGCAATCGGTGAGCGCCATTGTCTTAGCAGTCATTTTAATGCTAACGGCTTCAAGCGATGCAGAATTAACTTTTGTTGTACCTTTTTTTAAAGAATATATGCCTTATTTAGGCTGGTTGTTTATTCCACTTGTGTATTTCACTGTTGTTGGCAGTAGTAACGCGGTTAATTTAACAGATGGTTTAGATGGTCTTGCTATTATGCCGACGGTCATGGTTGCCGCTGCTTTTGCGTTGATTGCTTATTTAACCAGCCATGTTAATTATGCGCATTATCTTTATATTCCCTATATTCCTAAAGCCAGTGAATTAGTCATTATTTGTGGCACTATTGTGGGCGCCGGTTTAGGTTTTCTTTGGTTTAATACCTATCCTGCTCAAGTCTTTATGGGAGATGTTGGTTCATTAGCGTTAGGGGCTTTATTAGGTGTGATTGCGGTTTTAGTGCGCCAGGAAGTGCTACTGGTCATTATGGGGGGGATTTTTGTTATTGAGACACTTTCTGTTATTTTGCAGGTGGGATCCTATAAAATGCGTAAACAACGTATTTTTAGAATGGCACCTATTCACCATCATTATGAAAAGAAAGGCTGGCCAGAACCTCGTGTGATTGTGCGTTTTTGGATCATTACGATTGTAATGGTATTGATTGGCCTTGTTACTTTAAAAGTGCGTTAAGATGATTGGCTCTCAATCTCAACATGTTGCTGTATTAGGTTTGGGAATGACCGGATTGGCGACGGTTAATTTTTTGTTAGCCGAAGGATATCTGGTCACTGTATTTGATACACGAGAAGTACCACCTGGCGAAGACCGTCTAGCCAAACAAGTCAAATTAGTTAAAGGCGCTTTATGTGCCAAGTCCCTGTCTGCATTTTCGCTGATCATTTCAAGTCCAGGTATTGCCTTGGCAACACCTGCTATTCAATTTGCGATTAAAAATGGCAGTGAAGTGATTGGTGACATTGAGCTATTTGCGCGTGTTTTAAAGACAGAACCTTATCAACATGCAAAATGTGTCACTATTACAGGTTCCAATGGCAAAAGTACCGTCACCAGTTTGTTAGGTGAAATGGCCAAAGCCGATGGTGTGAAAGTAGCTGTTGGTGGCAATATTGGTATTCCTGCCTTACATTTGTTGTCCCCTGAAGTCACACTTTATGTTTTGGAACTATCAAGTTTTCAACTTGAAACAACTTACTCATTAAACGCAGATATTGCGACTATTTTAAATTTAAGTGAAGATCATTTAGATAGATATGATTCTTACCAACATTATATCGATACAAAACAACGTATCTATGATCAAGCCAAGATTGCGCTCTTTAACAGTGGCGATACATTGACCTTTCTTCGTAATGATTCTCAACATTCAAAAAGTTTTGGCTTTGGAAATGCCGATTATCATATTAGTACTGATTTTGAAGTCACGGATGCTGGAAAAGTAAATTTCTTAGCTAAACATCAGCAAAAGTTATTAGATGTCACGCAATTAAAATTGAGTGGTAAACATAATTGGTTAAATGCATTAGCCGCTTTGGCACTCGGCGAGGCAGTCGGTTTAACAATGCCTTCGATGCTAAAAACATTAACTACTTACACCGGGCTTTCACATCGTTGTGAATTTGTCGCTGAGCATAATGGTGTGCGTTGGATTAATGACTCTAAAGCGACCAATATTGGTGCGACACAAGCCGCGCTTCAAGGTTTATCTGACACGATTACTGGTAAAGTTCATCTGATATTAGGTGGCCAAGGTAAAGGGGCTAATTTTTCTGATTTAAGTAAGGTTTTACAACAAATAAAAGGCAGGATTTGTTGTTTTGGTGCTGACGCTCATAAGATACATCAAGCTAACCCAGAGACGATGATCGTGTCTGATATGAGTGAAGCGATTTTAGAAATAGCAAAAAATGTCGAAACAGGGGATTTAGTAATACTAAGCCCAGCTTGTGCAAGCTTGGATATGTATCCTAATTTCATGGCACGTGGTGAGCATTTTAAAACACTAGTGAATACTCATGTATTGGGCACCCCTGTATGAGCAAACAACATGAATAAATTACGTCGCATGTTTTCCTTTGATGATCCTAATCACCCTTATAATAAACCATTATTAATGGTGGTATTAATATTGATGTGTATTGGCATGGTTATCGTCGCGTCAGCTTCTATTCCAGAAGGGATCGCGATGTCTGGTGATCCATTTCGGTTTTTAAAACGCCAAGTTTTTTATGTTTTAATTTGTTTAACGTTAATGGGGGCGATAGTCAATATACCTTTTTCTTTTTGGTATAAACGCCAAATGTTAATATTGTTATTATCACTCACCGCCTTATTAGCGGTGCTGTTGATTGGTACTGAAGTGAATGGATCTGTGCGTTGGTTACGTTTAGGCCCAATCAATATCCAACCATCTGAATTTGCTAAATTATCTATTATTATTTTTTTAGCCAGTTATTTAGTTCGTCGCCAAGAAGAAGTGGTTGATACCATTAAAGGGTTTATCAAGCCTTTGGTTGTACTGTCATTATTTTCAGTATTATTATTATTACAGCCTGACTTAGGATCCACAGTTGTTATCGTTGTGGTGATGATGGGTATGTTATTTATCGCCGATGCAAAATTAATCAACTTTATTGCCATCATTGTTTCTCTATTGGCGGTTATTGTCACATTAGTTGTTATGTCTCCTTATCGTATGGCTCGAGTGGTTGGCTTTTTAGATCCCTGGGCAGACCCTTTTGGGCGCAGTTATCAGTTAACGCAATCATTGATGGCCTTTGGGCGTGGTGGTTGGCTCGGGCAAGGCTTGGGCAATTCAGTGCAAAAATTAGAGTATTTACCAGAAGCACATACCGACTTTATCATGGCGATTCTTGCTGAAGAGTTAGGTTTTATTGGGGTTAGTATTGTTATCATTTTGGAGTTTGTTTTAGTTTATAGAGCATTCTCTATCGGTAAAAAAGCGTTAGCATTAAAAACGCCTCTGTTATTTGCTGGTTATGTTGCGATTGGCATCGCTATTTGGTTCTTTTTTCAAACAGCTGTTAATATTGGCGCTGCTTCAGGCATTGCACCGACTAAAGGTTTAACGCTACCTCTGGTCAGTTATGGAGGCTCAAGTCTTATCTCTATTGCCATTGCTGTTGCTTTATTATTACGAATTGATTTTGAAACGCGTATTGCAGCATCACCGCTACGTTTAAAAAATAGTCCATCAAAGAAAAAACTTGCTGAGGCCCAACAAGATGAATAAAAAAACCTTACTAGTGATGGCGGGCGGGACTGGCGGACATGTTTTCCCTGGGTTAGCCGTTGCCGAGCAATTAAAGCAGCAAGGTTGGCAGGTAAGCTGGTTGGGTACCGCTGATCGTATGGAAGCGCAATTAGTCCCTGAATATGGTTATGATATTGATTTTATCGATATTGCAGGCGTGCGCGGTAACGGAGTTAAACGTTTATTAATGGCGCCACTACGTATTATTAAATCCATTCTTCAAGCGCGCCGAGTATTAAAAAACAGAAAGGTTGATGTCGTGCTTGGTATGGGAGGTTTTGCCAGTGGACCGGGTGGTATTGCAGCTTGGACATTAGGCATTCCAGTTATTCTACATGAGCAAAATGCAGCCGCCGGTATGACCAACCGTATTTTGGTCAAATTTTCTCGTAAAGTTTTAATGGGATTTTCTGGTGCATTTGATGATGATAAAGCAATATTAGTTGGCAACCCAGTCCGAGAAAGCGTCATTAATTTACCTCAAAAAATAATATCAGAAGTGGGAATGCCGCTTAAGGTATTAATTGTAGGGGGCAGTTTAGGGGCAAAAGTCCTCAATGATTTATTGCCTGATGTGGTTGCTCAATTTCCCGATGGTATATTATCGGTGATGCACCAAACCGGAAAAGGACATTTTCAACAGGTAAAACAGGCTTATCAAGAAAAAAAACTGACTGTTGATGTGCAAGAATTTATTACTGATATGGATAAAAGTTATGCGTGGGCGGATGTTATCATTTGTCGTGCGGGGGCATTAACTGTCTCTGAGATTGCTGTGGTAGGTTTGCCTGCTATTTTTGTACCTTTACCTCATGCGGTTGATGATCATCAAACTAAAAATGCGCAGGATTTAGTTCATAAAGGTGCTGCGTTATTGATTCCACAAAAACAATTAAATACTAAAAAATTAAGTGATTATTTGCTTTCATTCAGCCAAAATAGGCAGTTACTCATCGATATGTCCGTAAAAAGTAAAATGACTGCAATTATTGATGCAACTGAACGTGTCGCAATTATCTGTGAACAAATTGTTAACCCCCAAAATAAAAGTAATAACTGATTATGATAAAAATTGAACTCGCACAAATACGTACCATGATTCCAGAAATGCGCCGTGTAAAACAAATACACTTTGTCGGTATCGGTGGTGCAGGGATGGGCGGTATTGCTGAAGTACTTGCCTATGAAGGTTATAAAATAACAGGCTCAGATATTGCTGAGAACCCTGTGGTAAAACGTTTGCGAGCTTTGGGGGCTGAAATTTTTATTGGTCACCAACAAGAAAATATCTATGGGGCATCCGTTGTCGTTGTTTCTACCGCTATTAATGCGCAAAACCCTGAATTATTAGCTGCCGAACAAGCACGTATACCTGTTGTACGCCGGGCTGAAATGTTGGCGGAATTAATGCGTTATCGTCATGGTGTGGCTGTTGCTGGTACTCATGGTAAAACAACAACAACCAGTTTAATTGCAAGTATTTATGGCGAAGCAGATTTAGATCCAACCTTCATTATCGGTGGACTTTTAAATAGTGCAGGTACAAATGCAAAACTTGGGCAAAGTCGTTATTTAATTGCAGAAGCAGATGAAAGTGATGCCTCGTTTTTACACCTTCAACCTATGGTCTCGGTGGTAACAAACATCGAAGCAGATCATATGGATACCTATCAAGGTAGTTTTGAAGTCTTAAAAGAGACGTTTGTTAAGTTTATCCAAAACTTACCTTTCTATGGCACTGCGGTAGTCTGTTTAGACGATGAAGTGATTGAAGAGTTAATTCCTAAGTTTGCAAGGCAATGTGTGACCTATGGTTTTCATGAAAAAGCAGATGTTAGAATTTCAGCTTTTACGCAATCAACTAATCGCAGTGAATTTATGATCCACCGTGTTAATAAAGCTGACATGAAAATACAGCTTAATCTGCCGGGTAAGCACAATGCCTTAAATGCGGCTGCTGCGATTGCCGTTGCGATGGAAGATGAAGTTTGTGATGATGCTATTTTAAAAGCTTTATATAAGTTTGAAGGGATCGGTCGCCGTTTTGAACAATATGGTGAATTTGAAACCGGCAATGGTAAAGTCATGTTGGTTGATGATTACGGGCATCACCCAACGGAAGTTGAAGCGACAATCAAAGCGGTGCGTGCTGGTTGGCCGGACAGACGTTTAGTGATGGCCTATCAACCCCATCGTTATACACGGACACGAGACTTATATGAGGATTTTTCTCAAGTATTAAGTCAAGTTGATCAATTATTATTATTAGATGTTTATGCTGCGGGCGAAACACCTATTTCAGGTGCCGATAGTCGTTCTTTATGTAGAACCATCAGATTACATAGTGGCAAAGAGCCAATTTTTGTTTCCTCACCAGAGGCGCTTCCTGCGATGCTTGCCCAGGTTATTGGGGATGGCGATATTGTATTGACACAGGGCGCGGGTAATATTGGTGCGATTGTTAAAACCTTAGCAGATCTAAAATTAGATATTGCAAAAATGAAATTGGTAGGCGAGAAAAAATGACGGTAGATTTTGGTAAAGTAGCTGTTTTATTTGGTGGTCACAGTGCTGAGCGAGAAGTCTCATTAGCATCGGGTCGAGCAGTTTTAAAAGCACTTGTTGATCAAGGGGTTGATGCGATTGGTATTGATCCCAAAGTGGATGATATTACCTTGCTCAAAAAACAAGGCTTTGATCGGGTTTTTATTGCACTACATGGCCGTGGTGGTGAAGATGGCGTGATCCAAGGTTTTTTAACAACACTTGGTATTCCTTTTACAGGATGTGATGTTTTAAGTTCAGCCATTGCAATGGATAAATCTAAAACGAAACAAATATGGCAATCTTACCAATTACCCACTGCTGACTATCAAATTATTCTCAAGGAAAGCTTTGATGAATCACAGTGTGCATCTATAATGGCACAATTATCTGGCTCGGTGATGGTCAAACCGGTTAATGAAGGCTCGAGTCTTGGTATGGCAAAGGCCAGTAACCCGGAGCAATTAATCAAAGCATTACATGAGGCCTTTAAGTTTGATAATAAGGTTTTGTTAGAATCTTGGATAACTGGACAAGAATTTACGGTGTCTATGCTTAACGGACAAGTCCTTCCTGCTATTCGCATGCAAACTGAAAATGAATTTTATGATTATCAAGCTAAGTATCAGTCGACCGAGACATTGTATTTTTGCCCCTGTGGATTAAATGATCAAAAGTTAGCGCAATTGAACCAAATTGCAACAGATGCATTTAATGCGATTGGTTGTACTGGCTGGGGAAGAGTTGATTTTATGCTTGATGAACAGGATAACTGGAAGTTACTTGAAGTTAACACTGTACCCGGCATGACGCCAACGAGTTTAGTACCTAAAGCCGCGAAACAAGCAGGTTATAGTTTTGAGCAATTGGTAATAGAAATTCTTAAACAAACGTTATAAGTAAACCATTATGTGGGCAAAACTAAAACAGGTAAATTTTGCAAAATGCATAAGTATCGTTTTCTTTATCGCAGTGCTTTACCTGTTGAATTTAAGTTTTTTTACCCTGAAAGACTGGATAACAGACGAAAAATCAGTACCATTAAATGCACTGATTTTAACGGGAAATGATACTCATATCACTTTTGAAAAAGTGCGTGAAGTGTTGGTCACACATGAGAACAGACTTAATTTTTTTACGGTTGATATTGCTCAAATACAAAAAGAATTAGAAGCAATGCCTTGGGTATATTCTGTTTCAATTCGCAAACGTTGGCCTGACACACTTAAAATACATGTGGTGGAACAGTCAATCGTTGCAACTTGGAATGATAGTGCATTATTAAATCGTTTTGGTGAAATCGTTGATGTAGCGCCTGATTCCTCCGTAGAGCAATACGTATCTCTTTACGGCACTGATGATCAAGCGGATAAAGTATTAAATACTTATATTAAATTGCATCAATTATTGAAGGTGAATGCATTTTCGGTAACCTCATTAAGCAGTGATCAAAGACAATCAACGTCATTGACACTTAATAATGGTATTATCTTACGCTTAGGAAAAGAACAAAAACTCGATAGAATACAACGGTTCTTAACCGTGTATCCTTTAATGGGTAAAAAATATAATGTAAATAAGATAGATTATATTGATTTGAGATATGATACAGGCTTTGCAGTCGGTTGGAAAAGTGAAGACCAACTCATTAAATGATTTTAAGGGTTAGCGATAGTATGGAAAGTGATTACACCGTTGGTATTGATATTGGAAGTCATAAAATTGTTGTTTTAATTGGTGAGTTATTAGACAACGATAAGATTAATATCGTAGGAATTGGCAAAGCACATTCAAAAGGTGTTGATAAAGGCGCGGTGACTGACTTAGATTCAGTGGTTATTGCTATTAAACAAGCCTTAAAGCGTGCAGAAGATATGGCTGATTGCCAAGTCTCTTCGGTGAGTCTTTCGATTTCTGGTTCACATATTGAGTCATTAAATGAATCTGGTACTTGGGCAATTGATGACCATGAAGTCACTGCCTTTGATATTGAAAGTGTACTTCATAATGCGCGGTCAATTAAATTACGTGATGATCAACGTTTGTTGCATGTTATTCCGCAACAATATTCAATTGATAATCAAAGCGGTATTAATAATCCATTGGGGTTATCAGGTATTAAGCTTAAAGCTGATGTTCATCTTATTACCTGTCATAATGATTTAGTTAAAAATTTAGAGAAAGCAGTTGAACGTTGTAACTTAAATGTTGACCAACTTACGTTCTCAGGTGTTGCTTCAAGTGCTTCAATACTCAGTGATGATGAAAAAAAGCTGGGTGTATGTATGGTTGACATTGGTTGTGGCACGATGGATATTTCAGTATATTTAGATGGCTCGTTACGACACAGTAGCGTACTGGGTTATGCTGGAAATTCGGTCACTAACGATATTGCAATTGCTTTCAGTGCACCACCAACGTCTGCCGAAGAAGTAAAAATAAAATACGGTAGTTTATCTCGAGAAAATATTAATTTAGATGAAAGTATTGAATTACCGAGTGTTGGAGGACGACCTAGTCGCTCATTAGAACGTCTGACATTAGTAGACGTTATCGAACCTCGTTACACTGAGTTATTAGGTTTAGTAAAAAAAGAATTATATAAACTAGGGTATGCCAAAGATGCTGATGGTTTAAAACAACAATTAGCGGCAGGTATTGTACTTACTGGTGGTGGCGCGCAGATCAGAGGATTGGTTGAAGTTGCTGAACAAGTGTTTGATAATATGCAAGTGCGCATAGGATTACCACAAAATGTAATTGGATTAGCTGATGATATTGCTTTTCCTGCATATTCTACTGCTGTGGGTTTATTACGTTATAAAAATGATGAATTTAGTGAAGGCCAAGAAGAGTCTGAAGAAAATCGTTTTAGCCTCTTTTTGAACAAAATAAAAAGTTGGGTAAAAAAAGAATATTAGTGGGTATCATTTAAATACCATGGGGACATCTTATGTCTGAAGAATTAAATAAAGTGGAAAAAGATCAAATGTTTGAAATAGTTGATGAAGAGCATGAACAACAAGCCGTCATAAAAGTTGTTGGTGTAGGTGGTGGTGGCGGCAACGCTGTAAACCATATGATCGACCAAGGACTTACTGGCGCTGAATTCATTGTTATGAATACCGATGCCCAGGCTTTGCGTAAATCTAAAGCAAGTATTCGTTTGCAATTAGGTGCAAGCATTACTAATGGTTTGGGTGCTGGTGCTAATCCGGAAGTGGGTTATAAATCAGCCTTGGAAGATAAAGAAACTATTCGTGAATTATTAACCGGCGCAGATGTTGTTTTCATCGCTGCAGGTATGGGCGGTGGTACAGGGACTGGTGCATCACCTGTCGTTGCAGAGGTTGCAAAAGAGTTAGGTGCTTTAACCATTGGTGTTGTTTCAAAACCTTCGTTTTTTGAAGGTAAGAAACGTATTAATTATGCTAACCAAGGTATCTCTCGTTTATCGGAACATATTGATTCTCTGCTCATTATTCCAAATGATAAATTACAAAAATCATTGCCTAAAGGAGTTACTTTCCTTGGTGCATTAGAAGCTGCTAATGGTGTGTTATACGATGCTGTTTCTGGTTTTTCAGCTATCATTAACAATGAAGAAAGTACTATCAATATCGACTTTGCAGATGTTCGTACTGTTATGACCGAGGCTGGCACAACTGCGGTAATGGGAATCGGTATTGCATCGGGTGAAGAACGAGCGGAAGAAGCGGTTGAGCAAGCTATTTCATGTCCTTTACTTGAAGATGTCGACCTATCAAATGCACGTGGTGTATTAGTACATATTGTTGCCGGGATGGACTTTGCCTGGGATGAATATGAAACCGTGGGTGACGCTTTACGTGAATTTGCTTCTGAAGATTCACAAATTATTATTGGTGTGACGGTTGACCCATCAATTGATAATGGGAACTTACATGTCACTGTTATTGTCACAGGATTAGGTGAGCGTACATCAGATTTATCAGTTGCTAATAAACCGGCTTTGGAAACTCAGCAGGTTGCACCAACTTCTGCACCGGTTAAAGAAGCAGAAGAGTTGCAAGTTGCCGTTGAAGAAAAAGCGACAGAAGCAAAAACTGAAAGTAGCTATTTGGATATTCCAGCTTTTTTACGTAAACAAGCAGATTAATGTGTATATATTACATTAATTGATTGAGTTGTTGTCAGTTTGTGATATAAGTCTCAAACTGATATACTATTAAAAATTTTAAACTTAGCACAACGGGGATCCGATGATTAAACAAAGAACTTTAAAGAAAAGTGTTAAATCAACTGGCATTGGTTTACATTCAGGAAATAAAGTAACAATAGAGTTACATCCTGCACCTGCAAATACAGGTATTGTTTATCGTCGTATCGACCTTGACCCTGTGGTGACATTTAAAGCTCATGCACAAGCAGTACAAGAAACATTACTTTGTACTTGTTTGGTTAATGACGCTGGCCAGAAAATATCAACGGTTGAACATTTGTCTGCTGCACTTGCAGGACTTGGTATCGATAATATTGTTATTGATGTTGATGCACCTGAAATTCCAATTATGGATGGTAGTGCAAGCCCATTTATCTTTTTATTGCAATCTGCTGGTATCGAAGAGTTAAATGCAGCGAAAAAGTTTATTCGTGTTAAAAAGACGATTCGTGTTGAAGATGAAAAAGAAGGAAAATTTGCTGAATTACAACCTTCAAATAAAGGCTTTAGTTTAGACTTCAAAATCGACTTCGATCATCCTGTTTTTGAAGGACAGAATCAACACATTGAAATGCAATTCTCTGGTGATCTTTTTGTAAAAGAAATTAGCAGAGCGAGAACCTTTGGTTTTATGAAAGGTGTTGAGCAACTACAAGCTAATAACTTAGCATTAGGTGCAAGCCTCGATAATGCAATAGGCTTAGATGAATTTAGAGTGTTGAATCCAGATGGATTACGCTATGAAGATGAATTTGTTAAACATAAAGTATTAGATGCTATTGGTGACCTTTATCTTTCTGGTTATACTATTTTAGGGCATTTAAAAGCATTTAAAACGGGTCATGCATTAAATAATAAATTGTTATGTGCATTACTAGCAGATCAAGACGCTTGGGAAATGGTGACATTTGAAGAGCCTGTTAGCGAGTCTCCTATACAATATATTGAGCCTGTTCTAGCATTTTAATGAATAATATCTAAATGTTTTTTACAAACAGCTACAAATATTAAATCCTGCAACGTTGCGGGATTTTTTTTAACTAAATTTTAACGCATAAATGAAGATTAGATTATGTACTCTTTTTTTGTGAGTATGAGGCTAAAGATTGTAATGCTTTTTTAAGGGCAGGATCGGTGTCATCAGCGAGTGCTAAAAAACTATCTGCGACATCTTCTGACATCTTAGCTGCACGTATTTTAGGTCTTTGTTTTGTTTTTTTAGTTCTATCGGGCTGAATAGATAAACGCGGATTCACTTTAATATTGATTTTTAGCAGACCGGGTGAAACTTGGCGTAACAAGCTGAGTAACTCATTACGCATAAATTGTAAGCGCATCATCCAATTTGCATCAGGAATTTCTATCAGTAAACTCCCATTTTGTAAATTTCCTACTCGACAGCCTTTGATATTATGTTGTTTCAAAAAACTTTGTAGTACACTGTCCATCTTCGTGAATAGAGGCAAATCATACTGTAATCCGCTTTTATTAAGTAATAATGCTACGGGCTCTGGCTGGCGTCTTCTATTCATTTATAATTTCAACAGTGAAATGGTCTTATGAGTATAACGGTAATCTATTCGAGAGAGGAAGCAGATCATACTTTTTCTTTTACTAAAAACATGTTTTTGCTATTCCCCATCCTTTTTATCATTATCTTTGCAACGAGTACTTGGTTTATCCACTCATATTATAAAAATCAATTAGCGCAATTTAAAATTAAAGCTTTAAACGATAATGATATTAGTAAAGATAAGTATCTACAATTGATTGAAACTCAAAGCAAAGAAAAATTGATTGTATTAAGTCGTAAGTTGGGTGATATCGAAGCAAAAATAAGCAGATTAAATATTTTAGGTGAACGGATTGTAGAAAAAGCCAAATTACCCAAAGAAGAGTTTGATTTTACTGGTTTAAGTCAAATGGAAAAAAGACAAGAATATGATATTCTTCCTTACTCATCATTATTGAATAATAGTGAAAATGTTAACCAACACCTTATAAATAAAGAAAAACAGTTAACGCGCCTTGAAATTGCGCTTAATCATCGCCATCTGTTAAAAGAGTCAACAATTTCAGGAAAACCTGTTGCAGAAAGTGGTTCTTGGATATCATCTGCTTTTGGAACACGTAAAGACCCTTTCTCTGGAAATCTAAGGAGTCATCGTGGTGTCGATATTGCGGGTGCCGTTGGTATGTCTTTAGTTGCAACTGCTGCGGGAATTGTGACTGAATCAGGAAAACACAGTGGTTATGGTTTAATGGTCGAAGTGCAGCATGAAAATGGACTCATGACGCGTTATGCGCATGCCATTGAATTGACTGTTAAAGTAGGTGATGTTGTTAGTAAAGGACAACAAGTCGCCGTAATGGGAAATACTGGGCGTTCTACGGGCCCTCATATTCATTACGAAGTATTAAAAAATGGTCGTCAGGTAAATCCAGAGTATTATATTTATCGTTCTGCCGGCTAGAATCGATAATAAATTTAATTTTAAACAATGAGACAAGTAAAATGATCACACAGCTAATAACAAAAATAATAGGCAGTCGTAACGACCGATACTTAAAGAAACTGCGTAAAGTAGTTGATGAAATTAATAAGTTAGAGCCACAAATTGAATCACTTTCTGATATTGAATTAAAACAAAAAACAACTGAATTTAAGCAACGTGTTGCTGCGGGAGAAGACATAGATTCTCTTCTTGTTGAAGCTTTTGCCGTGGTAAGAAGTGCCTCAATGCGTGTATTTGGCATGCGTCATTTTGATGTGCAATTAATTGGTGGCATGATTTTAAATGAAAACAAAATTGCAGAAATGCGTACCGGTGAAGGTAAAACCCTAACGGCGACACTACCCGCTTATTTAAATGCGTTAGCAGGTAAAGGTGTGCATGTTATTACCGTAAATGATTACCTTGCAAAACGTGATGCCGAATGGAATGCTGAGTTATTTGAATTTCTTGGTTTAACGGTTGGCATCAATTTATCTGGTATGGATAATGAAGCCAAACGAGCCGCATACGCAGCAGATATCACTTATGGTACTAATAACGAATTTGGTTTTGATTATTTACGCGATAACATGGCCTTTGAAGCATCACAACGTGTTATGCGTCCGCTGCATTATGCCATTGTTGATGAAGTCGATTCAATCTTAATCGATGAAGCACGTACGCCATTGATTATTTCTGGTCCTACTGACGGTGATGCGCAACTTTATAAGGAGTTAAATACTGTTATCCCAATGCTTACCCTTCAGGATCAAGAAGATACTGAAGAATATATTGGTGAAGGTGATTACACCATTGATGAAAAGAGTAAACAGGTTTTATTAACTGAGCGTGGCCAAGAAAAAGTAGAAAAAATCTTGCAAGATCGTGGTCTTCTTGCTGAAGATCAGTCTCTTTATGCCGCATCAAGCATTAGTCTTTTACACCATGCTAACGCAGCTTTACGTGCTCATACATTATTTGAAAGAGATGTTGAATATATCGTCACAGAGCAAGGTGAAGTGGTTATTGTTGATGAGCACACTGGCCGAACTATGCCTGGTCGTCGTTGGTCTGAAGGTTTACATCAAGCAGTTGAAGCAAAAGAAGGTGTGGCCATTCAAAATGAAAACCAAACACTGGCATCAATTACTTTCCAAAATTTCTTCCGTTTGTATGAAAAATTAGCAGGTATGACGGGAACCGCTGATACAGAAGCTTTTGAATTTCAATCTATTTATAGTCTAGAAACGATTGTTATTCCAACGAATAAGCCAATGAAACGTATTGATGGTGGTGATTTAGTTTATCTAACAGAAATAGAGAAATACCAAGCAATTGTAAAAGACATACAAGAGCGTCTTGAGCGTCGTCAGCCTGTTTTAATTGGTACGGTTTCTATTGAAAACTCTGAACTGTTATCTAAATCAATGGATCAAGCGGGTATTAAGCACAGTGTGTTAAATGCTAAGTTCCATGAAAAAGAAGCGGATATTATTGCTCAAGCGGGTGCTTTGGGTTCCGTTACTATTGCAACCAATATGGCTGGTCGTGGTACGGATATTGTTTTAGGTGGTAACTTACAAGCACGCCTTGAGAAACTTGGTGATCTTACCGATGCCCAAAAAGAAGCAGAAACACTCGCATGGCAAGAAGAGCATAAACAAGTGCTTGAAGCGGGTGGTTTGTATATCATTGGTACTGAACGTCATGAATCTCGCCGTATCGATAACCAGTTACGTGGTCGTTCTGGTCGTCAAGGTGATGCAGGAGAAAGTCGTTTTTATCTTTCAATGGAAGATTCTTTGATGCGTATCTTTGCATCAGAAAAAGTTTCTAACATGATGAAAAAATTAGGAATGGAAGACGGTGAAGCCATTGAACATCCATGGGTAACTCGTGCGATTGAAAATGCACAACGTAAAGTCGAAGGACGTAACTTTGATATGCGTAAGTCTTTACTTGATTTCGATGATGTTGCGAATGATCAGCGTAAAGTCGTTTATCAACAACGTAATGGCGTTATGGACAGTGATGAGATTACAGATACCATCGATGGTATCTGGGATGATGTATTCAACAGTTGTATCGAACAGTTTGTACCACAGCAATCTTTAACAGAGCAATGGGATTTAGAAGGTTTAGAGCGCAAACTTAAAACTGATTTTTTATTGGATCTACCAGTACAACAGTGGCTGATTGATGATGCAAATCTGCAAGAAGAAACCATTCGTGAAAACATTCTAACTCACGCTAAAAGTGTTTATGCCCAGAAAAAAGAGTTAGTTGGCAAAGACATTATTTCTGGCTTTGAAAAATCAGTCATGTTACAAACCATTGATACGTTATGGAAAGAACATTTATCGTCAATGGACCATTTACGTCAAGGCATTCATTTACGAGGATATGCTCAGAAAGATCCTAAGCAAGAATATAAGCGTGAATCTTTTGAAATGTTTTTGGAAATGTTAGATAACCTAAAACATGATGTTGTTACTGTTTTGTCTAAAGTGCAAGTTCAAAGCCAAGAAGAAGTTGAAGCGATTGCTGAACAACGACGACTTGCTGCAGAACAAGCTAAACTTGAAATGCAACATGCAGCAGCAGCTGCTGGTGAAGTGACATCTGAAGAATCTGGTTCTGAAGATACCTTTGTACGTGGTGAGCGTAAAGTAGGGCGAAATGAAGCTTGTCCTTGTGGATCAGGTAAAAAATTCAAACAATGTCATGGTAAATTAAGCGCTTAATATATTGTTTTAGAATAAAAAATGGCTCTTTTGAGCCATTTTTTTGTCAGTTATTTATTGAAACCAATTCCACGAACTAATTGATCAATCTTACTGGTTAAAATAAACTATTTCTGCGTTGAAAATTTTGTAAAGGGATCAACCATTTACGGCTATTTTTGCCTTAAACTAGTTCATTTTTGCTGCGTAATATTTGATCACTTAATTAATGGAGTTGCCATGATTTCAGTTTGTGTTTAGAAAAGAGAGTTGCATGAAAACGATTAATATTAGTATTGCCATTGTGAAAGACATTGATGAAAATTTCTTGATTGCCTTGAGGCCATCAGAGAGTCATCAAGGGGGAAAGTGGGAGTTTCCTGGCGGTAAAGTAGAAAGCAATGAATCTTTTGAAGATGCAATGATACGCGAACTTTATGAAGAAGTAGGCCTAACAGCGACACAGTATCAATTATTTGAAAAATTATTTTTTGATTACGGCGATAAAAAATTGAATCTGAATTTCTACTTGATTACTGAATTCACAGGACAGGCGTCTTCTAAAGAAGGACAACCTGTTAAATGGGTTACAAAAGCGGCCTTAAGCGATTACGATTTTCCTGAAGCGAACAAAAACGTCATATCAAAGCTGTAATGCTTTGAAAGATAAAATATTTTAATTAAGGTGAAACGTGCACCCTTATACGTAAAAATGAAGCAAAGCGTGGTACATTATTTTTAGTTTTACCAATATACTGATAAGTGATGACATCACCGATTGCTGGAGGATCTTCTCTCTCCTCATCGCTAAATCCAGTCCCTATTTTAAATATAATACCGTCGAAATTTTTAACCAATAATGAGCCCATCTTTCCCTGATTTTTACCTTTACCAGGGATATAACTTAATACCACGGCTTCAGCATCATCAAATCGTTTCAGCTTCATTAAGTCCTGACTTCGAATGGCTTGATAATGCGCGTTAATATGATGCAACATTAATCCTTCACCACCGCCTTTAATAACCTCATCAAGCTTTTCTTGAAGTACTTGATGACTGGTGAATATTTGTTGAGGAATGATTTTTAAATAAGGAGAGGGGCTCTCATCGACCAGTGTTTGCATTATCTTTAAGCGCTCAGTGAAGGTTTCGGGAGAGTGGGGTAAATCAAAAATCATAAATGAAATTGCCTTCCACTCAGCTTCATTACCACTTTTGGTGCGCACAATACCGGATACCATTTCAAATTTTTGTCTTGCTATCCAGAGTTCACCATCAAGGGCTTGAGCAGGGAAGTTGTCAATAAACCATTCAGGTGCTTTAAATTGGTTACCTTGTCGAGAAATGAGGTGTTGCCCATCCCAAAAGGCGCGAACGCCATCTAGTTTCTCACTCACCCAATAATTGCTAATAATGATGTCTTGATGAAATTTACTGGCCAGCTGGATTTGTGGCTTATTGATAGGTGTATTCGCGTATAGTAGCGGAGAGAAAATTAATGATAATAATAAAATAAATGTCATATAAAACTCCTTATTTAATCTTTATATTAAGAGGTTTTATTTAAACTACCAAGATTATTTACAGACTATTTGAAGATATGTGGGCTGTATCTTCAAATAGTCTAATTTTTAAGCAAAATTAGTTTTGTGAATTATTAGTCAGTAAAGCGCATGGAAAGATCTATGGCGTTAATGTGTTTTGTTAAAGCACCAACTGAAATATAATCAACACCCGTATTTGCATAACTTAAAATAGTGCTGGTTGTGACATTACCTGATACTTCTAAATCAGCTTGACGCTCATTATTACGATTGATTTCAACTGCTTCTTGCATCATTGGAATGGTGAAATTATCTAACATTACGCGCTGTGCTCCAGCATCTAGTGCCTGATTCAATTCAGTAATATTTTCTACTTCAACTTCTACCCAACGTTCAGGATGCTGTTTATTTGCCATTTCAACTGCTTGTTTAATACCACCGCAGGCTAGAATATGATTTTCTTTGATAAGATAAGCATCATACAGTCCCATACGATGATTAAAGCCGCCACCACATAAAACCGCATATTTTGATGCATTACGTAAACCTGGTAATGTTTTACGGGTATCAAGTAATTTGCAATGAGTTTCACTGATTAAATCAGTGTACTGTTTTACTTGCGTTGCAATACCTGACAATGTTTGGATAAAGTTTAAGGCGCTACGTTCACCCGTTAGTAGAGTGCGTGCATCACCTTCGAGCGTAAATAAGGTGGTATTCGCCTTTACAAAGTCACCATCTTTAACATGCCAAGTGATTGTCACTTTATTGCCAAGTTGCCTGAAAACTTCATCTGTCCATGCTTGCCCACAAAAAACAGCATCTTCTCGGGTTATTACCATTGCTTTTGCTTGCTTATCTTCAGGGATCAGATTGGCTGTAATATCGCCCTCTGCCGCTGATAAACCGTTTAAATCTTCATGCAAAGCAAGTTTAACACTTTCTGAAATCTCTTTTTCAACCATGACTTTATTTCCAAGCTGTATTAATAAATAAATTTTAACTACTCTGTATTCCTTCAAAAAGAAGGAATTTTTAGTAAATTAGGTCGTAAATGCTCAGGGCTAAGCTATTTATGCTTAGTTCAAGGCGGAAAGCGGAGTTTAATGGTTTAAATGAGCATTTCCAAGGATGAAATAGGCTTAAATAGCGACCGCCTGAGTAATTGCATTAATTTTAGCATGAACTTAAGACTTAATAACATAACTCTTATAAAATGGTGTAAACAAACATGGAGTAAGTCGATGAGTTTGATTATTGGATTAACGGGTGGCATTGGTAGTGGTAAGTCGACGCTATCGCGTATTTTTAAATCATTAGGTGTTGAAGTGATTGATGCAGACTTGGTCGCTCGTTTAGTGGTGCAAAAAGGGCAACCGGCTTTAATTAAAATATTCGAATATTTTGGTGATGATATAAATGAAAAGGGTGAATTAAATAGGGCAAAATTACGTGAGCTTATTTTCAAGGATCCAGAAAAAAAATTGTGGTTAAATAATTTATTACATCCTCTTATAAGAGAAGAAATGTTGGCACAATTACAACGAGCAAAAGGAAAATACGTGATATTAGAAGCTCCCTTGCTTTTTGAGAACAAGCTTGAACGTTATTGTGATTATGTGCTGGTTGTTGATGTCAGTGAAGCCTGCCAAATTAAACGCGCAATGTTGAGAGATAATACTGAACAAAGCATAATAGAAAATATAATAGCCAGCCAAATAAATCGTGCACAACGACTGGAAAAAGCAGACTTTGTTGTCGATAATGAAAATATTTCATTACAAGCCTTAGAAAGTTCGGTTATTGCTTTAGATAAACAACTCAGAGCGTTACAATAAGATACAACTGGAGAAATTGAGATAAGAATGTCTAATATAATAACTTTTGAATACCCATTAAATGAAAAAATTCGTAGTTATTTACGTTTTGAATTTCTATTTTCACAGCTAACAAAAACGCAACGATTCGAAAATGAAAGTGATGCCACTGTTTTTTTCAAAGCTTTATTTGAACTACTAGAACTTAGTGACCGATGCGATATTCGTCATGATTTAGTAAAAGATTTACGTGAGCTAACCGTGCAAATGAAAGGCTGGTTAAAGCATAAGGATGTTGATTTAAAAGCTGTCTCGGAATTGTCTTGTGAAATAGAAAGTTTGATAGAAGCTGTCTTAGCGATGCCAAAACAGTTACGTTATTTTAAAACTAATCGTTTTTTAACATCAATAAAACAACGTTTTTCGATTCCTAGTGGTTGTTGTAATTTTGATTTACCTCAATACCATTTCTGGTTATCTGAAGGCACTCAAAAACAAAGTAAGGATGCAGAGGTGTGGTTATCTCATTTTGCTGTATTACAAAAAGCACTGTCTTTATTTTTAAAAATAAAGCGTTCACAAGGCGTAACTAGCAAACAAACGGCAGTGAATGGTTTTTATCAAGGTGCTGTTGAACATTGTTGTTTTGTGAGCATTGAGTTAGATACATCATTTTCTGTTTATCCGATGATCAGTGGTCATAAGGATAGATACTCTATTCGCTTTATGAGTACCGATATCGAAAATCATTTATCTGAAAATATTAAATTTAATCAAATTTGTTGTTAAGAATTATACCAAATCCGTTAATTAAGTGATCAAATATTACGCAGGAAAAATGAACTAGTTTAAGGCGAAAATTGTCGTAAATGGTGTCCCCTTTACAAGATTTTCAACGCAAAAATAGTTTATTTTAACCAGTAAGATTGATCAGGTATTTAGCGGAATTGGTATTATAGTAAAATTTAGGAATAAAAATGAAAGTTAACTGTCCGACCTGTAAACAAGAAGTGGAATGGATAAAAGAAAGTCTTTATCGTCCCTTTTGTTGTAAACGTTGCCAATTGATTGATTTAGGTGAATGGGCTGATGAAGAAAAACGTATCAAAGGTGAAAGCGCTAATGCTGAAGACCTACTGCAAGATAAAACCATTTATTTTGATTAAACCAAGCAGGAAAATAACATGCTAATTAATACATTTTTAGAAAAATTAAATCATACACCTGAATCAATTGAATTTAGTGAAACGATGGCGGTGATCGAAGAAAATTATAGGTTTTTGGAAGTCGCTTTTGTTAATGGAGAGCAAAAAAATGCATCAGGTGAAAATTCTGGTTCATGTAAATTATTTGCTTTTGCGCAATTACAACAATTCAGTAAAGAACAAACCTTAGCGTGTTTTGGTGATTATTATCGCATTGATGTATTACAAAATCCTGACGCTAATGATCATCAAAATATTCGACAATTTATGATCAATGGCTGGTCTGGTATTAGCTTTAGTACTCAAGCTTTAATGGCTAAATAGTCCAATGATAGCAATTTAACAGGGTTGTACAATTGCTCTGTTAAATTAATTAGGTTAAATAGTGAGGTTTTTAAATAGGGAGCTCGGTTGTGTATTTTAATTGCTCCATAGCAAAATTTGAATTTACATCAGTTAGACCGCTAACATTATTAACTAAGGTTTTGTAGAACTGATCATAACTGCGCATATCCTTTACTAATACTTTTAACATGTAATCATATTCTCCTGCCATACGATAAAATTCCATTACCTGCGAAAAACTTTTTACTTGTAAAACAAACTCCTCAAACCAGCTTTCAGAATGTTGCTGAGTTTTAATTTGTACAAAAGCAATCAATTCTAAACCTAACTTTTCGGCTTCTAATAATGCAACTCGTTGCTTGATTAATCCTTGTTCTTCTAAACGTTTAATTCTATTCCAGCAAGGCGTGGTTGTAAGGTGGAGGGCATCTGCTATCTGTTGTAAAGAAGCAGAGCAATCGTGTTGCAATATTTTTAATATTTCTTTATCAATTTTGTCCATTAGTTTACCTGTAGGTTTATTTTCTTATAAATAGTTAAAAACAAGATATATTTTCTTTATTTATATTGATTGTAAGTAATTTAGGGCGAAATTTCTATGGGTTATTTTTTATACTATCTTTAACTTGATAAGGAAAATAATCATGAATGAGCAAAGACAGTGGGTAAATAATGCCATCGCATTGATAAAAGCGGATTATCAACGCAGTGCCGATACACATTTAATTAAACTGGGTTTATCTGAATATCCGGATATTGATATTTATTTAAAAGATGAAAGTACACATCCAACCGGTAGTTTAAAACATCGTCTTGCACGTTCTTTGTTTTTGTATGCATTGTGCAACGGTAATATCAATCAACATACAACCATTGTTGAAGCCTCCTCGGGCAGTACTGCTATTTCAGAGGCATATTTTGCACGCTTACTGGGGCTCAAATTTATTGCGGTGATGGCAAAGTGTACTAGCCATGAAAAAATATCGCTCATAAAACGATATGGTGGGCAATGTTATTTAGTTGAGTCGACAGAGTTGATTTACGCTGAATCTGAGCGCTTAGCACAAGAGTTAAATGGTTATTATATGGATCAATTTACTTACGCTGAACGAGCAACTGACTGGCGAGGAAATAATAATATTGCCGAGTCTATTTTTGAGCAAATGTCACTTGAGTTACATTCAACGCCTACTTACATTGTTGTTAGTGCTGGGACAGGTGGGACGAGTGCAACGATAGGACGTTATATTCGATATCATCAATTAAACACTCAATTAGTGGTCACCGATCCTGAACACTCTGTTTTTTATGATTATTTTAAAAGTAAAGATAAAAGCTTATGTTGCACTAAAGCGGGAAGAATTGAAGGAATAGGTCGCCCTCGTGTAGAGCCTTCATTTATTGCTACGCTTATTGATAACATGATTAAGGTGCCTGATATTGAATCAGTTAACGCCATGTTATGGTTAGAGACACAGTTAGGTTATAAAGTGGGGCCTAGTACAGGCACAAATATGGTCGGAGTATTAAAGCTTGCAAGTGATATGCAGGCAAAAGGAGAGAAAGGCGCGATTGTCACTTTACTTTGCGATAGAGGGGGTCGTTATTTAGATAGTTATTATTGTCCTGAGTGGGTTAAACTTCATATTACTGAGACTTCATAAAAGAAAAAAGTATTGCATTTATCTAATCAAATAATTGAGCAAAAAACGAATCAAATACCTAATAGTGTATTGAAAATTGCCACCTATAACTTATTAAATTACCTTGAGCCTCCTTTTGCGAGTTATGAATTTGATCGGATATTATCGGCAGAGGAATGGCAAAAGAAACAAAAGTGGATCTCAGATTATCTTAATGAATTTCAACCTGATGTTATTGGTTTTCAAGAGGTATTTAGTCCTGATGCTTTAGAGTCTTTAGTCAAAGCGTCTGGGTATGAGTACTTTGCTGTGGTAGATAAATGCACTGTGGTTGATGATTTTATTTGTTATTCACCCGTAGTGGCGATTGCATCTCGTTATCCGATTACAGAGATAGTAGCAGTTGAGTGCGATAATAGCTTAGCAGGAAAAATGGGACTGTCTCCTGACTTCTCATTTAGCCGAAAAATATTACGTGCAACCATTGATTTACCACACATTGGAGAATGTGACTGTTACGTTGTGCATTTCAAATCTAAGCGCGCATTATTTGAGCATCAAGAAGACGCGCATTTAACAGGTGAAGAAAATATTATCGAATCCTTAAAAGCCAATATTGCAGGAGGTTGGGGAGCGACAATCCAACGGGGTAGTGAAGCCTCTTTATTAATGGTTGAAATGATAAAACGAAAAGCAGAAACGGATAATTCGATGTTGTTAATGGGGGATTTTAATAATAATTTGAGCGATGGTGTATTAACCCAATTGTTAACCAATGATCTGCGATTTGTTTCTCAGCTAGATAAAAATGCATTTTTAGGTAAATATTGTTTGCAAGATGTGTGGCATTTATTTCTTGAAAGTGATGATTATCTTGGCCAAAAACGTTCTCCAACCCATTATTATGGCGAAACAAATTCAGTATTAGACCACATACTTGTTTCCTGTGAATTTGATGCTAAATACAGTAAAAGTATTTTTTCAGTGAGTGATTATCAAACCTACGATCGTCATCTTATCAATCCGATTTATGACAGGGACAGTCAAAGCACTGATCATGGTATTGTATTAGTCACTATGCAGTTACGCTCTTAATGCTGGGGTAGCAATGGATGCTATAGCTAACTCTATGATTTGCGCTAAAGGTTCTTAGCGCAATAGGTCACTTTCAAATAGTTATTGTTTAATACCTTCGATTTGAAGATTCAAATCAACATAACTTGATGCACCAATGACTTGAATGCCAAAGTCTTTTAACTGTAATCGAGTTGTCGCTTCAAAGCCTGCGCGGTAGCCACCCCAAGGATCATTACCTTCTCCGATAAATTTTGCATCTAAGGTAACATTTTTGGTGATCCCATGAAGTGTTAGCTCTCCACTAACGGCCAAGCCCCCATCCGCTTTTTTTACAACCTTATTGCTTACAAAAGTTGAGGTTGAGAATTTTCCAGCATCAATGAAATCATTACTTTTAAGATGTTTATCACGCTCCGCATGATTCGAATCCATACTTGTGGTATCAACGTTAACTGATATTTTTGATGCTTCTACATCCTTTGCATCATAGCTAAAATCACCAGAGAAAGTATTAAATCGTCCTTGGATAAAACTATAACCTAAATGGCTTACTTTGAAACTGACGGATGCATGAGCACCATCGGTATCAATTTTATAATCGGCTGCATTTGCAATCGTTGGCAACATGAAGGTTGATGCAGATGCTATCGCGCTAATAAGTAATAACTTTTTCATATTCTATCCTTTTTAATTAGTATTAAATAATCGTTTTAAAGCATTTTTTTGAGGGTATTGTCTTTGTTAATAAAGTGGTGTTTAAGTGCTGCTAGTGCGTGTAATAAAGCGAGAGCAATTAAGCTGTAAGTAAGATAAAAATGTACTTCGCCCGCTAAATCTTCTTGGTTTGCTATTAGTTCGCCGAGGCTTGGTAAGGTAAATAAACTAAATATTTCAATACCTCTGCCATCTGCTGTTGATATTAAATATCCAGATATGAAGGTTGAAAAGAGTAAAATATAAAGCAAAATATGCGCTATTTTAGCGCCTGTTTTTTCCCAATTTTGTCCTTCAATGTCAGGTGCTTTGCTAAGGGTTTTCCAAATCAAACGCAATAAGGTGAGAGCAAAAAGGCTTAAACCAACAGACTTATGCCAATTGGGGGCTATTTTATACCATTCGCTGTAATAGGATAAATTCACCATCCAGTAACCGAGTGCAAAAAGTGAAAAAATGGCAAGTGCCGATAACCAATGCATGAACCTTGCAAGTGAATTATATTTTGAAACTGATTGAGGCATCTTTTAACCTTGGTTAATGATTTATTATAAATATTCCTACAGTATAAATAACTTTACTCATTATCAAATACATAGAAAACGAATGGTTTGTTCAAAAAAATTGATGTTATGTGAATCCGATTACGTGTTTTTAATTAGTAAAATAGCTCTGTCACTTAATCGGATTGGCATTATATTGTCGATTATTGCTTTGGGAAGGTATGTTGTTGTTTAGAAGCTAACCAAGTTGGGTATTTCTCCATAATAGAATCAAATAGTGGGCTATTCACTAAATAATCTAACCATTGCTGTAAATGAGGATAGGGGGCTTGAGCAAACCATTTTTGATCAACCGCTGCAAATTGGCGAATAAATGGGAAAATGGCCATATCAGCTAAACTAATCTTTTTTGAAAATAGGTAGTTATGTTGTTTTAAACGTTGTTCTAACTTAACTAAAAAATCTTCACATTGCTCTCGATAAAAAGCTTCTGTGTGTTCCGGAAAGCGGTCAGAATATTTATATTTATCTAACCAGCCTTTAAACTCAAAATCATTTTCATCAATTAAAGCCAATACTTCGTGGATATTGTCTGTTAACCAATGCTCAGGATCATGTTGAGAAAGTGCCCAGACCATAATCTCTAAACTTTCATCTAATACTTCCCCTGTGTTTAATTGCAAAACAGGTACTGTACCTTTGCTGGAAAGTTGCAACATTTCTGCTGGTTTTGCTTTTAAAATAATCTCACGTAACTGCACGCTTTGCTCGCTGTAGGCAATAGCGAGTCTTGCGCGCATTGCATAGGGGCAACGACGAAAAGAATAAAGATAATGGGCCATCGGTTTTCCTATTTAAATTAAAATTGATGACCCACAAATTATCTGTTGCTTAGTTAAGAAGCAAGAAGTTTCAACTATCATGCTTCACTTGTTGTTGTTTTTCTAATTTAGCCTGTTTGATAATTTGTAATGCTGAAGATAAAAATAGACTGGCTAAAATAAAGGCAACCACTAAATCTGGTATTGCACTGCCACTTAACCAAACTCCTGATGCAGCAATCAGCACCACTAAGTTTCCGATGGCATCATTACGGCTACATAACCATACTGAGCGTACGTTAGCATCCCCATCTTTATATCGCATCAATAACAATACACTGAGCACATTCGCGCTAAATGCTAGTATTGCTATGCCTCCCATGATCGTTGCGTCAGGACTGTTTAAAGCAAAAAAGCGATATAAAGTCGAAGCCACAACCCAAAGTGCCATTAATAACAGGCTGTAGCCTTTAAAAAGAGCGACATTACTACGCAGACTAATAGATTTACCAATTGCCCATAAACTGATGCCATAGGTGAGGGTATCACCTAAAAAATCTAAAGCATCAGCTTTCAGTGCTTGGGACTGTGCGCCGATGCCTGCACTCATTTCAACTAAAAACATAATCCCATTTATGGCAATCACCCACCATAATATTTTTTTATATTTTTTACTCATGCCATCAAAATTGGAGTGGCCTCCACAACATCCAGCCATGTTAATTCCTTTATTATTTAAATTAATAATATGTAGTTATCAATAAAATGACACCATTTGTGTATTAATTGATTACAAGTATAATTATAAAACCTCTAGTAGCTAGAGGTTCAAGTTTTATTTTAACTTTTTTCAGTCGTAATAATATGTAATTGGTATTAATAGGAGCGAATAGAAAATGGCTATATATAGCATCGGGCAATTAGCAAAAGAAACAACCTGTAAAATACCCACTATCCGTTATTATGAAGAGATAGACATTTTACCGCCTGCGACACGCAGTGAAGGAAATCAACGGCGTTATAATGATTCGCATTTGGAGCGTTTACATTTTGTTTTACACTGTCGATCTTTAGGATTTAGCATAGAAGAAATACGTCAGCTTATTCATTTACAAACCTGTGATGATCATCTTCCTTCTGAAGCCTATGGTATTGCTCAGAAACATTTGTTAGACATATTACATAAAATAGAACAGTTAAAGTTACTCGCAAGTGAATTACAAGAGGTTGTAAATTGTTGTTCAATCGGTGGAGAGCATCAATGTCAAATCTTGAATGTACTTAAAAAACCACCCGTTGGAAATAATCTTAA
>TARA_R110001583_G_scaffold8075_4_pt1 | contig 63051 bp, 49 predicted proteins | sample TARA_R110001583 | Tara Oceans TARA_R110001583 (sample SAMEA4398432) | marine metagenome | biome: Polar Biome; feature: [MES] marine water layer (ENVO:01000295) within the mesopelagic zone...; material: water (ENVO:00002006), including particulate matter (ENVO:01000060) such as...... | reverse complement strand
ACACGATCAGGATTATGCAGGTCAGTCACCGCTGTTCCTTCAGCAAGGAACTCGGGACTGGAAAGCACCTGGAAATTAGCAGAATTTCCTGTAGAAGTCAAAATAATTTGAAGCGCATCAGCCGTACGTACAGGAAGTGTTGATTTCTCAACGATTATTTTATCATCTTTAGCTACTCTGGCAATTTGGCGGGCACAAAGCTCTATATATTTTAAGTCGGCAGCCATACCCTTACCTACACCATAAGTCTTGGTTGGGGTATTCACCGAAATAAATATCATTTCAGCTTCATCAATAGCTTTATCCACATCAGTCGAGAAAAACAAATTACGTCCTCGGGCTTCTGCAATTACATCAGCTAATCCTGGCTCGTAAATGGGTAATTTATCTAAATCAACATCATTCCAGTCTGCAATGCGTTGCTCATTTAAATCGACCACTGTCACTTTAATGTGTGGGCATTTTTGTGCAATAACAGCCATGGTTGGACCACCAACGTAACCCGCACCTATACAGCAAATATTTTTGATTGTTCTCGTTTGAACCATTCCTAAATCCTTATATGTGGTTTATACCTTTGGTTTTCCTTTCTAAATCTGATTACGCGAATTAGAACGTATTTCGCTAATTTATACAAATTACGCGAATATGATATTATGTCTTAGAATCAACAAAACTACTTCTACGTCATACTGAACTTGTTTCAGTATCTGTCTTTCTAAATTAATAGATCCTGAAACGAGTTCAGGATGACAAATCTTAATAAACATTTCAATAAATCAAAGTTTCCAAATCTGGATTCATTTTTTTAATCAAATTGAATTTCCATTCTCTTCTCCAATTCTTCAATTGCTTCTCTCTGGCAATGGCATCTCTTATATCATCAAACTCCTCATAATACAAAAGATCAGTCAAGTTGTACCGCTTCGTAAACTCTGAACCTTTACCCTCAGAATGACTATTCAACCTGTTGGTTAAGTTAGATGTAACCCCTATATATAAGGTTGTTCTATTCTTATTGCTTACAATATAGACGTAACTCTTTTTCATTTTCAGTTCACAAAGCTAATACATAAACTAAATCTAATTTACTAAGAAAATAAGATCCTGAATCAAGTTCAGGATGACGGCATTCAAGTTATTCATCTTTATATAGCAAACCTCTCATTAGCGTAATTAGGTTTAATTCGTGAAATATTTCAACCTATTAAATCCGTTTGTCTTCATCACCAGCCCACTGCTCTTTGATTGAGCCTAAAAATTGCTTCCCGAACACCATACCAACACCTACAATTCCACCAAGAAAAGTCCAAATAATAAGGATCATTGGACGCTTTGGTTTTGATTTATCAAGAGGTACTGAAACAGGATCGATGATAGTGAAAACAGGGGTGTCCTCTTTCACTTGTATTTTTTGAGTCTCTAATTGCTTGGCCAATTCCGTATAAACCGATGAAGCCATGGAGAATTCCGATTGCAAACGCTCCATTTGAGTTTGCGCCATAGCCGTGCTCACATTTTTATTCTGGTCACGAAAACGAGCCAGCTTATTTTGAGCTGCGGTAAAGGCAGCCTCTTTCTCAACATAACGCTCCTGTACAAAAACCAATTGATCTTTGGCCTTCTGAATTTTAAAATCCGTAATGGCTTCTTGCAACAAAACTTGAGCACGCTGCACCATTTCAGCAGCTGGTCTTGCCTCTGGCATATGAGCTGAAATAGACACATAACCATCCTTATCGTTTACTTCTAAAGAAAGCTGTTCGGACAACTTCTCCATCAATTCCTTATCATCTTGAGAAATGGTTAGTAGGTTGTCAATTCCCATAGTCGAATGCAATTCGTCCGTACTAGGTTTGCCTTTAATGGCTTTGATGATGACACCAGGTAATCCGATGGTGTATTTTTTAATGTAGCCTAAAAGACCTGGCTTAACAATCTCCAAGTAATACGCTTGAAAAGTCACTTTCCCTTTTTGCCCTTCAATGGTCAAAAGGGTTTTCATCATCTCCTTCTGAAAAGGCACTGAAGCAATAATCTTAGGATAAAGAGTCGGTGGGATGGTGGAACCACCACCCATAGAGCCTAAATTGATACCAGCCATGGCAGCTAATCCTCCAAGAGAACCTCCTAACTTAGAACCACCTTCTGCTGATTGAGGTACCATAGTTGTAGATGCCGTATATTCCTTTGCTGAAAAAAGAGCAATAAATAAACCCAGCACCATAAAGATTAGGGTAGTTTTAATCACTGTTCTGCGGCCTGTCCATAGGGTTTTAGCTAATTGGATCAAGTCAATTTCATCTTCCTGAACTGGAGAGGGAGTGTTTTTTATGTTTGTGTTATCTGGGCTCATATGTTATTCTATAATAATTACGCGGATTATTGCTAATTACGCGAATGTGATGTCATTTATTTGAGTTAATATATTATATATACGTCATGCTGATTCCGATAGCCATCGGAATGTTTCAGCATCTCTTTTTAGTAGTTGCTAGATCCTGTACCGAGTTTACGAGCTCACTGAAAGTAAACGAGTTCAGGATGACGATCGAAATATAGCTATCATCATTTTAAACACCTATAACGAATACTAATAAACATTTCAATAAATCAAAGTTTCTAAATCTGGATTCATCTTTTTAATCAAAATTAATTTCCATTCTCTTCTCCAATTTTTCAATTGTTTTTCTCTAGCTATTGCTTCTCTTATATCATCAAACTCTTCAAAATATATAAGATCAGTCAAATTGTATCTTTTCGTAAACTCTGAACCATTTCTTTCAGAATGACTACTCACTCTATTGGTTAAATTAGATGTAACCCCTATATATAAAGTTGTTCTGTTCTTATTACTTACAATATAAACGTAACTCTTTTTCATTTTCAGTGCACAAAGCTATTATTTAGATCCTTAAACAAGTTCAGGATGACGGAACTCAAATCTGTTCCTTTATACTTGAGATTCCTCGACGTCCCGATAGCTATCGGGATCGGGATGACGAAACTTAAGTTATTCGTTTAAATTAGCGCAACAACCATCAACCTCATCTACCTAACAGAAAGTGATATAGCCGTAAACATACTAACAAGGGCCGAAGTGATACCTAACCACATACCAGCCTGAGCAGTTTTATTAATCTCTGGTTTTTCAGGTACGATAATCTCACAACCTGGTCTAAGTTTTGGGTAACGACGACCAAACAATCCGCCTTTTGTTGATTCTGCAGTTCCATTAGCATACAGAACATACACTTTACTCTTTTTAGCAGATTGAGAAAAACCTCCACTAGCTTGAATATATTTTTTCAATTTCTTACTACTCTTGAATGTATGCGCAACAGGGCTCAAAACAGCACCTGAAACTTTTACCGTTTGCATTTGCTCAGGAACCAAAAGCTGATCTCCATCTTTCAATTGCAAATCCTCTACACCTCCTGGCGCATCAAGAATCTTCTCCAAATCAATTCCAATAACTTGGTAAGTTATACGTTCTACAACAACATCTGTCATTGTTGTGTCTTGACTAAGCAATGCTACTTTAGCATCGTATTCGGCATCACTCAGCTCATGTTTTCTTCGCAATGATGCTCCTTCAACAAAAGCCTCAGGCGTAATTCCACCTGCTCGTTTAAGGACGTCTGAAATTTTCTCCCCTTTAAATGTCAGTCCAAAATCACCAGCATAAGCAATTTCTCCTTGTACCTTAACCACTGATTGAGGGCGAAAACCTGGAGCACGACGAACATACACCTTATCAAATGCGTTCAAAGTAAAAGCCGCATCTTCATCCGCCATCTTCAATTGTCTATCTACGGGAAATTGGAATGAATGAGATAATTTCTTAGTCAAAGATTCAATTTCCTTTTTATTTAAAATACGACTCACTTCTACTGCAGAAACTTCAGCTTGTTCAAGAAATCCACCAGCCATATAAATTAAATCAGCCAACTTTAAATCTTCTGCATATGCATAAGTTCCAGGGAATTGAACTTCACCAACAATCTCGATTGTTCTTGCTTCACGCATATCAAAAATTGAAGAAATCTGAATCTTATCGTTTTTTCGTAATGCAATATCTGATTTACCATTCAAGACGTCACGAAGAGAAAAAGACAAACTCTCAAAAGTAAAATCCTTCTTCTTACGGATTATTACCCCTCTCTCCATATAGGCTTCCCCTTTGGCACCTTCTGCTCTATCAATCAACTTTGATAGACTAAGCCCCTCAGTCATTTCATAATCACCTGGTCGATAAACGGCTCCTTCTACAGTCACCCTATTCTCAAAACGATCGATCACTTGACCCGCAACAATAGAGTCACCATTCATCATAGTAACGGTAGAATAATTCTGAGCTTCCACATCTTTAAAACTCATGGTTCTAGTATTGTTTCTATACATAGACACTCTATGAGTATAAGCATTCTCCGAAAATCCACCAGCATACCGTAGCATGTCTGCAAGAGTTTCTTCATTTTTAGCCTCAAACCAGCCTTCTCGTTTAAATTTTCCAGCAAGCTTCACTCTGTTCAAATAAGGACGAATTAAAATCACATCCTGATCACGAAGTTGAATATTCTGCTGTGTTTTACCATCAATCAAATAAGCATAAACATCTACACCTGCAACAACTTTTCCATCACGTACCAAATCAATTTGTCTAAAAGATCCTTTTTCATTTGGTCCACCTGCTAGATACAAAGCATTAAAAACGCTTGCTGTAGCTGGTAAGGTGTATGTTCCTGGAACATTAACTTCCCCAATTACATTAACGACTACAGCTTTTAATTGCCCTGTACTCACATCTACAAAGATATTAGGTCTATCTCCTTTCATCCCAGAATAAATAGACATCAAGCGCTTATGTATCTTATCCTGAACTTTAGAGAAAGGTAATCCTGCAACTTGTACTGGACCAAGATCTGTTATATATACATTTCCATTACTTTGTACAAGAAGATTATAAGTTTGCTGTGATGCTCCATAAACATCAACGACCAATTCATCACCAACACCCAAAGTGTAAGAATCTGAAACAGGAACGTCTATCGATGGAGAAAAGCTAAGTTTATCAGAATTGAAAAAATGAAAGCCAAAAATCTTATCTAGATTCTTCTTTACATCCTCATCTAATTCAGCTTTAGGAGTAATATTATCCAAAGACTCCAGGTTAGTTTCTGAATCCAACTTTTTCAATTGAGTTGAATCACCACGTGAACTCCATTTTAGCGCTTCTATTCTACGTCGCATATCAGCAATTTGCGTTTCAGAAGCACCTTTGGCACGAGCCATCATAATGGCTTCCTCAATCCCTAAACCTTTTTTGTTCATTTCGTCGACAACTTTCTTAATTTGAGCATCGCTCAATTTAGAAACATCAACAGTGGCAGGATTAACATTCTGAGCTATTACCGTTTGAGATAAAGCAACAAAAATGAAAAGAATTAAAATAGGTTTCAGCAACCGAATCATAGTGTGTGTGTTTTAAAATCAATTATATAACTAATTCACTCAATTCATCTGTTTTGACAAATAAATCAAAAACTAGGATGAGTGCATTTACTTAGTTTGGCAAAAGTAGAAACTTATGCTTAAAGCAGCAAGTTTTCTACACTTTCAATTCAACAAAAGAATACTATTCGTTATAGTATCAAGCAAGCCAAATATTTAACTACCAGCAACTTCTTTTATTGTGTCAAAAGTATAAGATTTAAGGTAGAATTCCACCTGTCAAATCTGTCAAGTTAAACCGAAGGTCGAATGGTCTTAAATGTCAAAGAGTCGAAAAGTCAAAAATTTAAACCCGTAAGCGTGCGACGCAGTCGTTCCTGACAGCGTTTAAGAACCACCTCCCCCTCGCTCACTCGGGTACTCCTCCTTAAAAATCAAAGAGGAGAAATATATAAATACTGGAGTTGCTATATTTAGATGGACAAAAACATCTTCCTAATACTTTTTCACTTTTAATTAGTGTTAATTAGTGCAAATCAGTGGTTAACCATTTTTTTTAAACCTTTCCTTACTTTAAACCTTAATCCAGCTTGTTGGTCCCGACAGTTGAAATCTGATATCAAACAACAAGCTCTTATATCAAAAAAATAAAAGTATTAAAATTTGATAATCTACATTCTTTATCTTTATATTTGTAGCCTAGAATGGAACATGTAATAATTCAATCTAGCCCCCTATCATTAGAAAGTGAAAACCTTCACTTTTACAATTTCCATTTTCACAATTATTTTTCATTATTCGACTTATTTCTGAGACGAAAAGCCTGTTATACAGATCTCAAATCTCATTTATTATACTTTTTATTAAAACCAACATTGTCTATTTCATCGACAATTGTTGGTTTTTTTTTGATATTAAAACAACCGTTATATACAAATTCTAAAAATTAAGAAATGGATAACAGAAGCTTAGTGTCTATTGACGACTACACCAAAGAAGAAATTTTGGAAGTGCTAGCTAAAGCAGCAGAATTTGAAAAAAATCCCAACTCCAACATTCTTGAAGGTAAAGTTGTGTCTTCTCTATTTTTTGAGCCATCAACAAGAACTCGTCTGAGTTTTGAAACAGCAATCAGCCGCATGGGTGGTAGAATTGTCGGTTTTACCGATGCATCATCATCTAGTACAACCAAAGGAGAGACACTTAATGATACGATCAAAATGGTGAGCAACTACTCTGATCTAATTGTCATGCGTCACCCGATTGAAGGTTCTGCTCGTTGGGCTTCTGAAGTATCCGATGTTCCAGTAATTAATGCTGGTGATGGTGCCAATCAACATCCAACTCAAACCATGCTCGATCTTTACTCTATTCAAAAGACACAGGGCACTCTCGAGAATTTGAATATTTTTATGGTTGGTGATCTGAAGTACGGAAGAACAGTTCATTCTTTATTAATGGCACTTTCTCATTTCAACCCAACCTTCCATTTTATTGCTCCTAAAGAGTTAGAAATCCCAAGAGGATACAAAATTTTCATGGATAAGAACAATATCAAATACCATGAGCACTCTGAGTTCGATTCAATCATAAATGATGCGGATATTCTATACATGACTCGTGTTCAACGTGAGCGTTTTGCGGATCCATTGGAGTATGAAAAAGTTAAAAACGTGTATATTCTTAAAAATGATATGCTAAATGATACAAAAGACAATCTTCGTATCCTTCATCCACTGCCAAGAGTAAACGAAATTGCGGTTGACGTGGATGCCAACCCTAAAGCTTACTATTTTGAGCAGGCTCTAAATGGGGTTTTTGCCAGACAAGCTATTATTGCTAAAGCTCTGGATCTATAAGTTAGAACTATTCTGGCAAGCCGATATCTATCGGAATCATTTGGAACGATTTATTAAATTAGACTAAAAGTACATTAAGATATGACAGCAAAAAAAGAACTTCAGGTTAGAGCCATCAAGAATGGTACAGTAATCGATCATATTCCTGCCGAACTCCTTTTTAAAGTAATCTACATGTTAGAATTGGACAAGTGTCCAACTTCAGTAACTATTGGCAACAACTACAAAAGCGACATGCTTGGTAAGAAAGGCATCATCAAAATCTCAGAGAAGTTCTTTGAAGATGATGAGATCAATAAAATCTCTTTGATTACTCCTAATGCCAAATTGAATATTATTAGAGATTATCAGGTTGTAGAAAAGAGAGTCGTTGAAGTACCTAACAAAGTTGAGGGTATCGTAAAATGTATGAACCCTAAATGTATAACTAATGTAGAAGAGGTTTACACGAAGTTTAAAGTCATGAGCCCATCACCAATCACTCTAAAATGCCACTACTGCGAAAAAATCACCGACGAAAAGAATATTCGCATCAAATAAACTAGATATAATACGATTTCAGAATAAAGGAGCTCCAATGAGGGGCTCCTTTTTTATTAACAATTTACAATATCGATTTTCCAGTTCTTTGGCGTAAATTCTATAATTCTCTTATACGTCATGCTGAACTTGTTTCAGCATCTGTCTATCTTGACCTTAATTAATAACCTCTATCACGTTAACGGACTTGTGAGTAAATGACACAGTAAAATAAAACCATAAGAAAAAAAGCTAACCACTAATTAACACTGATTTTCACTAATTAAAGGTGAATTGTCGAGTTTCTTCATAATTATAATCATTGTTCTCTGAACAAAGTAGATTGAGCGTAATCCATAATCTAATATTGGTTGTTATTAATTTCAAATCATATTTGATCAATCTTTATCTGCGTCTAAATAGTTTTTTTACATTAAACTCTGTCAGGAACGACTGCGTCGAACGCTTACAGGTTTTATCCGACTTTTTGACTCTTGGATTTTTTGACTTTCCTTCGGTATTCACTGATTAATCCTAATTAATGAGATGTATGTTAAAAGTTATTGGTTGTCAGTCATTCGTAATTCAGAACTCATCATTTCTAATTCGTAATTCCTTTTTTATACCTTTGCCGCAGAAAAAATCATAAAAGGCATCCTGACATAGAAACACAAAATGAGTATGACTAGCGAAGAACTTCAAAATATTGTATTGCAGGCTTTAGAATTTGGGCAAAATGGTAAAACACGAGCTTGCAATGAACTATTACGTCAAATCTACTCCTCATTGCAAACCGACCCGCTACTCCTTTGGGATAACAGTCATGTTTCACAATTAGGCAAAAGTCTTATTTTAATGCTTCACATCGATATGATTGATGATGAAGAAAAAAGTATTGGCCTAGTCCTACTCACCTACCTCTTTTTATCAAAGGGCATTCAAAAAGAAGAACAGATGCCTGAAACTGATCTATGCGAGATATTTCGCATTCGCAAAGATCGTGTTATCCTATTGAAAAGTTTTGATGATTTTTTCGTAGATAGTTTGCAGGAAATCTATTATTCAAATGAAAAAGCTGCTGATAGAGAGGCTTATAATGAACAGCGAAAAGCCGTACTCAGCCGTGTTCCACTTATGCAGTTCTCAGACATTTACGATATCGAACAAGACTATCCTAATTTAAGGGATGATGAATTTCTTTTAGACACAGCTAATTATATTGAAGCAGAAGAAGAAATTACTTCAGATAACCTAAGGGAAGCCCAGCTATTACACAAAATTTTATTCAAACATACACTACAAAGACTGAAAGAGGGTAAAATCATTTATTAAGCCTTACGGATATCACATTTAAATCAACACATGACTTTCCCATAAGTGAAGAAACACATACCCATCATTATCAACATGGTACTCCTTCTTAAATTAAGGAGGAGTAATTATATATTTAAATTTGATTTTTTTTACGATTATCCTTTCTCTTAACATCCAATTCAAGAAACCTTTTGTCCATATAGTTTTCTGTGGGCATTGACATTTAACCCCTAAGTCCTTTCGACTTTTATACTTTATCCTTTTCCCAATAGCAATCGGGACTTTCCTTCCTTTATCCTTATTTTCCCTCTAAGCTTTGCAATTTTTTTGATTGATAATTCCTATCTTCATGCTTGTAAAATAAGAGAATAAAGAATCTGAATTTCTAGAAGAACTGAGATATCAAAATATGAGTCAAGAAAAATACGACCTTATAGTCATAGGTAGTGGACCTGCGGGTTTTTCAGCAGCTACGCGTGCTATCGATTTTAAAAAATCCGTTTGTATAATCGAAGCTAATCACTTAGGTGGTGCTGGTATTATGAACGGTGCCCTCACATCAAAAGCCATGTGGGAGTTATCAAAAGATTTTAATATTGCCTCTTCGGTTAATCGAGGCTACAGAGCATCAGGGCTTGTTGCTGATTACAAGCAGGTTCAAAAAACCATTATTCAAGCTGCTAAGCAAAAGCAATTACAGATGCTCTCACAAATAGAGACATTTTCTGAAAAAACGGATACTCATGGAAGTATTTGTGTAAAATATGGTTGGGCAAAATTTATAGATTCTCACACAATTGAGATCGACAAAAAAGGCGTTAAAGAAATTATCTCAGCTGGCAATATAATTATTGCAACAGGTTCACGTCCGAGAGAAATGCCAGACATCGAGATCGATCAAGAACGAATTATCGATTCTGAAGGCATTATGAATCTCAAGGAGTTTCCAGAAAGAATGATTATCATAGGTTCGGGTATTATTGGATGTGAGTATGCCACTATTTTCTCAAACTACAATCAAACAGAAGTTCACCTACTTGACCGCCAACACAAGGTGATCCCTTATGAAGATGATGATGTTAGTGATTTTGTTTCAAAAGGACTCGAAAAAAATGGTGTGATCATTCATCATACGGCTAACTTAAGAACAATAAGGAAACGTCCCGATTGTTTAGAAGTTGTTCTGGATTATCAGGATGGACACTCCAAAGTGATAGAAGTAGATGTTGCAGTTGTAGCTGTTGGTCGTATTCCCAATTTAGATAATATGGGGCTTGAAAATGTGAACATCCAGACAACCGAAAGAGGTTATTTAGACATTAATGAGGCCTGTGCAATTGACAACTTCCAATCTTGTAATATCTTTGCTGCAGGCGATGTATCTGGTCATGCACAACTCTATTCAGTTGGTGAACTACAAGGTCGATTTATCGTAGAAGCCCTATATGGTAACTTGGAATTCCCCTTGGATTACGCAAACATGTCAACGCTCATGTTCTTTAAACCTGAAGTTGCAGCTGTTGGAATGAATGAGAAAGCCTGTAAAAGTAAGAATATCCCTTACAAAGTTGCAACCTACTCTAATTCCCTCGTAAACAGAGCAATTGCCATGAGAGCAACTGATGGCTTCATTAAGATTATTGTAAGTGATGATGGTGAAAATCGAATACTAGGTATGCGAGCTGCCGGCCCACAAGCTTCAACACTGATTACTTCTATTGCGTATCAAATCACTCAAAAAAACACACTTAAGGATATTCGTAAAAATGTTCACCCTCACCCTAGTATTTCAGAAGGTGTGCAGGAATGTTTACGTGTATTCGAAGGAAAATCAATTTATAAACCTCAAGCCTTTCCTGATTTAATCAAATTAAAATCGTGGAAACCTGAAAATCAAGGATAAATAAAATAAGGTTAAAGGTTAAAGGTTAAAGTGAATTCAATAATAAAGGAAAAAAAGAATAAATATCTATCATCAGATAAAGTACGAACAACTTGAGATATGGAAAATGACTTACAAAGAAGATTATTTCAGTTTTCTATAGATATCATTAAAGGAGTTAGAAATTTTCCTAATTCAAGATGATACCAAGTCATTTCATATCAGATTCTCAAATCTGCTACTTCGGTTGGTGCAAATTACGAAGAAGCACAAGCTGCAGTTTCAAAGGCTGACTTTTCTAATAAATTTGGAATTTCTCTTAAAGAAATACGAGAATCCAATTACTGGATTAGAATAATTATTGAAATTTCAGATCCAAATTCAAAATGGACAAGCTTAGAATCTGAATCTAAAGAATTAATGAAGATAATAGGGTCTATCTATTCTAAATGTTCAAAGTCGAGATAATCACTTTAACCTTGTTTTACTTTAACCTTTAAGAATAATAAAAAACAGCGACTAAACTCATGAAGTTTTAGTCGCTGTTTTTTTTTATAAGCTTAGTGCCTTGTGACTTTAGATTTAATTTTTGCTCTAACGTGAGCAGAATCTTCAGAAAGTAAATATCGTCTGGTAGATGTTGGAAGAAAATCAATTACAGCATCCAATTTATCTTCACGAATTGCTTGCCTTACCTTAGAAGCAGAGATATAATTGTCCTTAGAACCAGATGAAATTCGAGGTATCTCTAAAAGCTCAACGCCATTAGGAGGTAAATGCTTTATCATTGCGTCATTGTATGCCTGTGTTACTGGAGAATACATTTCTGTACCAACATACCTACGATTAATATTGAATATTGGCACAATATATCTCATGAAGGTAATAACATCTAGCTCAGCTTGACATGCTGCAATATCTGACTCCTTCTCTTGCTTTAGGAAATACGATGGGAAAATTGTTCCGGAAACCACATAATTTCCACCTTTCACCATCACTAAATTATCAATATGACCTAACTCTTCCTTTATTAAACGCCAACGAGTTGTAAAGTTAAATGATGAAAGGTCTTCCTCAACAATAAACAAATAAACCACTCTATTCTCGCTACAAGCTTTTTCGATTAGATATTTATGCCCCATAGTAAATGGGTTACAATTCACAACCACAGCTGCAATACCACCAACATTAACATCACGCTTAATCGAACGTAAATAATTTTGATAAGTTTTAATGTTCTCATATCCAAACTCGAGAACAGAAAATAAAGGTTCAGCCGTAGCTATCTCAGTAAAACCAAGACCTTTAAACACCATAAGGTTACGAGGCTTCGTATACACAAAAATATGATCGTGCTTTTGAATAACAATATCAATCAGGTGAGTTACAATTTGAGCAAAAGCTGCACCCTCTCTAAATTTAGGAGCGACTGCCACATATTTTAATACGCGACCTTTATATGATCCTGTACCTATAATCTCATCATTCAAATTATAAAGTATCATGGAATAATCTACATCTTCAGGAATGTAATCAAAGCCCAAATCACTTAAAAATTTAGACAGTAATTTTAGATCAAAAGGGTTTTTCAAATCTAAAGATTCTTCTCTATAATCAGTATTTTCTACGCCCATTATTATATTGTATTATCCCCTTAGGGATTTTATTCAAATTATTAATACTAATTCAAGTCATTACTCACCAGCTGTCTATTCACACTATACATGAAATAAGACACTGCCAACAAATCGGCTGATCCTCCAGGTGAAATTCGTTCTTCTTTACAAAATTCGATCAAAGCCTTATAGCTCTTTTCAAATCCTTCACTTTTGCATTTTTGTAGACAAGCAGATGCCCTACTTTTTAATTTCTCTAAAACATCTTCACCTTTGCGATAAAGAATATTACTGTCGTCGTTTTCTGAAATAATGGCTAACAAAGCACGTGTCAATCCCTTATTCAAGATCTTATCATTCAAAATCTCTTCAGTATCGAATTGCTCATGCAAAACAGGAAGTGCTTTTTGAAAAACACAAGGCATACCAGCTTGAATTTCGCCACGTATTCCCTGCCCTTTTTTACCGAAACGTCGATAACACACCTCTCCATGAGTTTCTTTTCCCAAATAAAGTTTCTTACCAAGTTCACGAGCAACCAGATCTCCATTCATATTCTGAATAAGAGAAACAAATTTCTCGTTTGTAAATGTATCCTCTGACAATAAATGAGCTGAAACAAAAATTGAAAACCCTAAAAGGAAAATAGCTCCCTTATGCGTATTTACACCATTCGTTTCAGCAAACATATCAGCCTCTATATCCAAACCAATCAACCTTAATTTAGGCATTGCTTCTTTCAAGTCAGCGCCAGAAAAATCATAACCAAAATCTGCTATTTTCTGAAAAGAAACTGAAAGAGCTGCCGTAGAATTCAAAAACGTTGAGAAATCCATATCGGTATGTGATCCTTCATCAAAACGATCGACCAAACCAGGCTTAGGTGCCAAAGCAACTTCGTGTAACAAAGACTGAGTAGCTAATATTGCTAATTGTTTACAAACACGTTCTTTTTTCCGTGAATCTTGATATTTCGAAATCTCAAGCTCAATCTTCATACGCATAGCTGCATAATCATGAGCTTGCTTTCGCATACAATAAATGGCTGGTGCATTATTACAAAAGAAACAGGTTTTAGCTTTACCAGAAGAAACAGGTTCTCCTTTTTCATCAACTACATCAACATCCAAAAGACGTCCAATAGGATGATTGGTTTCAAAGGTTTCGCAAAGATTTTTTATTTGGATAGCTGTCAAGTCTGGATCAACTATCTCAGCAAGGAAGAAATCACCTGCAGTATCGGTTTCACAATGAACGGTTTCATTGTTGATCACAATTCGATGTGAAAGAAGGTAGTTTTTCAGCTCTATTAAGCAGGCTGAAAAAAAAGCATGAAAGCTTTCATTAGACTTAGGCAAACCAGGAATATTCAAATTAAAGCTCAAAGTAATGCAGCCTCTTTCAGATCTCTGCACCCTCAAATCTCTTCGCTTATCCTTAGCCAAAAGCAATTCTTCTATCGACTTATCCATCCCTGCCATCATCACATTAGTTAGTATTGATTTGCAATAAAAACCAGTTAATTTGTTTCTAAAAAGAGAAACAGTTCCCTCTCCATTTTCACAGAGAGGGAAATATAGTTTTCAACTCGAAAATCGAGTTGTCTTATCCTAAATTTGTAACATTTTTGATCACGTCGATAATTGTTCCATCACGGTATTCAACCAATGCAACAATCTTATCGCCAAGCTGTTTCGGTGCAGGAACACCTGTCATAGAATCAACTTCTTTCTTAAGATCTCTGATATCAACCACATTTAGTCCAGCTTTTTTCAAGGCTGCTGCTAAATTAGGTTTTGCAGGGTTTACACAAACGCCGCGCTCAGTTACAATCACATCAACACTCTCTCCTGGAGTTACAACAGTGTGAACACGATCCATAATAATTGGTAAACGACCACGGAAAGATGGACAAACAATTACAGAAAGGTTTGCTCCAGAAGCTGTATCTGAGTGACCTCCAGATGCACCACGAATCTCTCCTGATGAACCTGTGATTACATTAACATTGAAATCAACATCCACTTCAAGTGCACCTAAAACAACCACATCCAATTTATTGGTCATGGCACCACAGTTATTAGGATTCGCATACTGATCACAAGTAATCTCAACGTGCTTCGGGTTATTCAACACAGAAGTACTTACAGCAGCGTCGAATGATTGAACATCAAAAATGGCTTTAAATAAACCTTCCTCAAGCATGTCAACACCGTAAGATGTTACGCCACCAATCATGAATGACCCCTGAATACTTTTACGTTTCATATCATCACGAAGGAATTTAGCCACAGCCAAAGAAGCACCACCGGCACCAACTTGGAATGACATTCCATCCTTAAACAAACCTGAATGTTCGATTACTGTTGCACCAATACGAGCAATACGCAAGTCCATAGGTGAAGATGTGATACGAGTTGTACCAGATGCAATTTTAGATGCATCACCAATACTGTCAATTTTCACAACATAGTCAACAAAATGTTGACGAACCGTACTTGGTACACATGGGTATTCCACCATATTATCAGTTACGATAATCACATTTTTTGAATAACGTGCATCGATATCAGCATATCCCATAGAACCAAATGCTGATGGCCCGTGAGAACCTGTTGCATTACCTTCTTCATCAGCAGCTGAAGCAGCAAGTACTGATAAATCTGGCTTAATTCTACCAGTTAGGAAATCGCGAACACGACCACCATGCGAGTGAATAATTGCTGGATATTTTAATTTTCCCGCCGAAATAATATCGCCAAGAGCACCTCTAATTCCTGATGAGAAGATTTTAGTTATCATTCCTTTCTCTACATACGGAACCAATCCATCGTGAGCTGAAGTCAATGAAGATGAAGCCAAAGTAATATCTTTGATTCCCATCTCATCTAAAATCTCAATAGCTTGCATTAAAACACCATCACCTCCACGAAGGTGGTGATGACACGTTACTGTCATACCGTCGAAAGGCTTACACTTCTCAATTGCTTCTTTTAAACTAGAACAGACTTTTGATGTATGTGCCTTCTTTGCCTTTAATGTACGTGATATGTTGGTAGCTGGAACTTCATCTTCGATGATACTTTTCCAAACACCCTGGTAAGGCTGCAGTTCGCCAATACCTTCTATATATTCAGGAATTTCAACTCCTAATGCGTTTTTCATTGCTTTATAATTAATTGCTTTCCGATTTGTCGGAATACAAAAAGTTGCTTATAAATTGATTAGTCTAAACTCTTTTCAATATCCTTAATATCGATATTGGCATATTCTAAAACGGTAATTGCTCGCTGAACTACAGGAGCATCAATCATTTTACCATCAATAGCAAACACACCGATACCAGCTTTTGTATTCTTGTAAAATTCAGAATACACACGGTAAGCTTTACGAATTTCATTTTCACTAGGATTGTAAACATCGTGAACAGGATCAACCTGACGAGGATTAATCAATGCTTTACCAGCAAAACCAAGCTTCTTGATATATTCAGTCTCTTCTTTAAGACCTTCCTCATCATTAATATCAGCAAAAACAGTATCTAATACATCTAGATCATTAGCCTTACCTGCCATTACAATTCGTTTACGAGCATAATCGATTCCTGCTCCATCTGGAGTTTTCACAATACCCATATCAGCAGTTAAATCCTGACCTCCAATTGTAATTGCATCAACACGTGGCTCACAAGCAGCAATGTCGTATACATTAGCAACACCTTTAGCCGTTTCAATCATCACATGAATGGTCATTTTAGGATCTTTGATGCCATGCTCCTTTTCGATTCTACGAACTTCTTTCATGAAATCTTTAACATCCTGTACCGATTCTGTTTTAGGGAAACGAATATTGTCAGGTTGCATAGGAACAATCGCCTCCAAATCGGCTAAGCCAAATGGAGTTTGCATGTTGTTTACACGAACACAAACTTCAGTATCGTAAAAATTTACAGTTTCAAGCATACTACGTACCAAAATACGAGCAGCATCTTTTTGGTTTAATGCAACAGCATCTTCCAAGTCAAGTAATACAGCATCGCTGCCATAAACACCTGCTTGTTGAATCATAGCCGGATTGTTACCCGGTATGTACAACATTGATCTTCTTTTCTTTTTTGCCATTACAATGTACCCTCCTGAATTCCTAAAGAACGTTTAACTGCGGTTTCAACTCTAGCTTTAATGGTCGGAGTCAATGCGCCTTTATCCTTAGCAATAAGGTGCACATTTTCAATTTCCATTACATCTAAAACTTGATTGATGCATGCTTTAATATCCTCTTCAAACTGTAGCATTACAGTAGAGGAAATGTCAACCTGTCTTCCAGATCCTTCGGCAACTGGCTCAATTAGAACCATAATGTCGCTCGATTCAAAAGTTCCAGCTTGAGCTTTAAACTTAGGTGTCATTATTTTGTATCGTTAGTTGTTATTATCCGTTTGTTTTCATAATTGAAATACAAACAAAACTTTAATTGTCCGTGATAAACCTAAAAAAAACATTGAATATCTAATGATAAATCAGTCTAAATAAAGGTCGTTTTCAAACTAATTACTTACCAATATTTCAACTGATTTTCAGTGTACAAATGTTGCAGTCTTTCAATATATATCAAAGGACTTTGGCTTATTTTTTGGTTAAATAAAAATGTTATAAAACAGATTGCCGATTAAATTCTTTATTCTGATTTTAAACCTAACTCGTCTAAATATTAAAAAGATCAAAATCATCTCTCATAACAAGCAAATTACGAAATAAGTGTGGGAAGGAGATCATGTAAATGAAAAAAATCCTACAGTGGCCTGTAGGATTCTTTGCGGATTAGCGGTTAGTGAGATCTTATCGGTTAGTATAAGAGTTTGCTTAGTAAAAGGGTGGCCCCTTTTTCAAAAGCGTTTGCAATATAGCCTTTCATTTTGAAATATCGCAAACGTTTGCTAAGAAATTTTCTGTTTTTTTAACTATTCAGAACAGAATAAAATAAGAGATAGGGCTATGCCAGAGATTCAGTGATCTAAAAAAAAGTGACCCCATACGAGTCACTTCAAATCCAAATTAACAAATATATTTTATCGAGCTCCTACCAAAGAAACCGATGAAATGGTATCTCCCATCCCAACCAAAGTCACTGGTTTATCAATCAAAATAGTAGGAACAGCTATAATATCTATTGAATCATTCTCAAAGAGCCCTGTTTCTAACAATTGATTTTCGCCATACTTTGCGGTGATTAATTCCTGAAGACATTTCAATTCATTTAAACCTATATCTGATACTTTGTTACCATGAGCCCAAAGTAAAACATCTTTGGTGTTAATAGCTCCAGTTCCAGCTTTTGCAGCAGCAACAGTTGCTGCCAATTGCATTCCATTTCGGTTTTGCATTGGAGTCACTTTAAAACCTTTCTTCTGAAGCGTCAGATATAAACCAAACATATGCAATTGCAATCTTGGGCATCCGGTATATTCATAAATTTTCAACATACCAAGGAACATATTCTCAGCATTGATATCAGCTTCACACTTAGCAGCTAAATCTTCTTCACCAATAACTTCGAGAATATCAATCAGTTCGCGCTCATTAAAACCTAAACTATCCACACTTTCAACCAATGAATCGATTAAGTGCTTTCGTACGACCGTATCTTGTGTTGAGGCTACTTCAAGATGAAGTATATTATCTGGACAAGATTTTCTCCAAGTTTTGATCATCGCTTTCGAAGCATCAATCTTATCTGCACCTTTACCTCCATCTTTCAAATTCTCATGCAGCATTTGATATCCCGACAAAATAATGTATTCTGAATTAACATCATCCTTAGCCATGCACTTCGAAAACTGTTCGTCGATATGCAATTTAAAGTTTAAAGGATCGTAGGTCGCAATAAATCGATTAGCCTTCGGGCATATATATGTTTTTCCACCTAAACTGATAGAATCACCTTTATCAAATTCAATAATCCAATGAATCAAAGGCAAATCATTCTTTCTATCAACCTTGGAAGCTTTGGCTACTTTTCCATTTTCATCAACAGTCAAAAGATTATCCAAATCTAAAAAAAGTTGCGATTGCTCCTTTGGATTAGATGCACAGTGAACGTAAACGGAATCAACTCCGCAAACAGCCATAACATTGGCTACAACTCCACCTTGACCACCCATTTGTAGCTTGTCATACCCTACAGTTTTATTCAACCAATTGAATACAGACTTGTCATCAATCAACCACTCTTCAGCCTTACCATCTTTAAAACATTGCAGAAAACCTCGAATAGCATCTTCATTAGTCTGTATCGAATTTTCTCCTTCGCCAATTATCTTGAGAAGATCTAAGTTGCTTTCTGAAATAATTTTCTCAATCTCTTTTCCACTGACTTTAATTACTGCATCCACATTTGCATTAAATGCACTAATCAATCCTTTAACTTCTCCCATTTTTTCTAGCTGAGCGGGAGCCGTCTTATAATGCTTCAACCACTTATCCTTTAAATCGCTGTATGACATACTAATAAATTTGTTTCGTTTCAAGACAACTGAATGTGTAGAACACTATAGTAGTCCAATGATTTTGATGTTTGATAAAACAAAGAAATGTAATTTAAGAGTGTTTACTGAAAATTCATATTAAAAAGCCATTAAAAATCACTGCAAAGGTTTGAAATTATAGATTTTTTAAATTCAATCTACCTATATTATAATTGGAATGCTAAAAAACACAGAATCACAACTCCATATATTTGGATATTTAAATATATTTGTAGCCTCAATGATTAATATTAAAAATCAAAGGCTATTTGAAGTCTGAAATTAGATTGCATGTAACCGTATAAAAATATAATAAGATGAAAGCAACAACAACTTGGACAGAAGGAGTATCTTCAGTACTAACAAACAATAGAGGTCATGAAATAATTGTTGATCTACCAGAGGCGAAAGGTGGACAGGATCTTGGTCCTACTGCATTTGAGCTTTGTTTAATGAGCTACTCGGGTTGTGTAAATACAATTTTCAATATTGTAGCTAAAAAAATGAGATTCGAATTTACGGCTCTTGAGGTTGATACAATTGGTCACCAAAAAGATGGGGCTCCTACTTTCACAGATGTTGAAGTAGAATTAAGAGTTGAATCTGATGCTAGCGATGAGAAAATTGAATCTTGTCTTCAAAAAACATTAAAAATGTGTCCTGTAGGCGTTCTATTCCACCAGGCAGGCGTAAATACAACTTACAAGATTATGCGTTTGCAAAAAGCATAATTTAAACTATTTGTATGAGATACAGAATCCCTTTCCTTTATTGGTTAGGGATTTTTTTTGATCTTTAACAGTGTATTAACAATTAAGCCAAACTATAACAAGACAGACAAGTCTTTTATTTCGTATTTTTACAATAGTTGATAACCAAACTCGCTTTCTCCTGCGTTATTAATTTAAAACACCAAATATGAAACGTTTATTAATTATTATTCTGGCAACAATTAGTCTTAACACATATGCTCAGAAGGCTAAAAGCAGCTTGCAAATCGGACAAAAGGCACCACAATTTACAGCTTTCGATCAAAATGGAGATAAATTTGTTAGCTCCGAACTACTAAAAACGAATCAACTCATTGTGGTATTCTACAGAGGTCAATGGTGTCCTTTCTGTAATCGTCACCTAAGCGAATTGCAAGATAATTTAGAGAATTTCAAAAAAGCAGGTGCACAGATTGTTGCAATAACACCTGAAAAAACAGAGAACATTAATAAAACAGTTGAGAAAACTAAAGCTGACTTCCCTGTTCTTTGGGATAAGGATAATTCAATAATGGCGTCATTTGGTGTTAATTTTATCCTTGCTAAAAATCTTCAGGAGAAGTATAAAGAGTATGGAGTTGATTTAGCAAAAGATAATGGAAATCCTAGCCAAACACTTCCCGTTCCAGCCACGTTTATTATTGGTAAAAATGGAAAGATTAAATTCTTACAATACGATCCTAATTACAAAAATAGATCCTCAGCCAAAGAGATTCTAGAACAACTATAAAATCAAACTTATTTGATTCAAGAAACATCCTTTATATTCATGATTTAGGATGTTTTTCTTTTTATCTCAAATAAATGCTTTAGAATACAGACTTAGTGAACCCACCATTCAGATAAAAGACTTAACTATGCAAAAAATATAAATATGACTAGTTACACACCTAACAAAGCAGATTTTTCCCTTTGGAAAAGAATAAAAAGTGAATTAAGCCTTTTATTAATTCTTCAAATTATCATCCTCATTTTCATGGGCTTAAATCTAGTTTATGAACTTACTCTAATAGTCATATTCATACTTCTACTTTCTATAAAACGAAATAGGATCGTTTATCAGGTAAGCTTTGATAACCAAAATGAAGAATTTTCAGTTTCCTATTATTACTTAGTTGCACTCAAAGGCAAAGAAATAATCAAGTTTGACAAGCTAAATGCTAAACTAGGTTTGAAACGATATGGACTTGGTAGTTCAATTACAACTTTGGAGTTTTTTAATAAAAAACAACTTATTGGAGAAATTCGAGTTGGAGACAAATGGCAATGGACAGACAAACAGCTTAATACGATTCATGAACAAGCTTTGAGTTTAAAAGATTAAAACCATAATCTTCTTCTCATACCCTAATTTTGCTATCTTTAAATGTAACCAAGATTTAAAGGCATAAAATACATTCTTAAATATTTTTTTCCAATTCTGCTGATTTTTTCAAATTGGTTAAGTTCTCACGCACAGTCGTCTACTACTGATAAAAACAAAAACAGCAAAATTGAAACATCAATAATTTCTGACACGACAAATAACAATCTCAGAGGGGACACATTAAAGGAGAGTGATAAATTCTACAAAAGTCTTAAATCAAAAGCATACAAAACCAAAATAACGAAGGAACTTTACAGACTATTTTTTGTATCGCCTACCAAAGATGAAGTTGTTAGTGATAAGAGAAGAGAACAAAGTGGGCAGGCATTTTTACCTTATCAAGGGAAACGTATCAATAAGGTTATTGTTGATGTTATACCACCATTTAAACCTAACTTTCTAGATACACTACAAAAGACAAGAATTTGGCTAGAAAAATCGGCTAATCGACTTCACAATACAAGTAGTCGAAGTCATATCAAAAAGATCCTTTACCTTCAAGAAGGTGATACCTTAGACGCTTTCAACACTGCGGAAGATGAACGTTTAATTCGTAACCTACCTTATATAAAAGATGCCCAATTTATTGTTATTCCCGTAATGGGATCAGCAGAACTTGTTGATCTATACTTATTGGTAAAGGATCAATTCTCTTGGGGATTCGACATAGACGTGGGTTCTCTTACCTCCACCTCGGTAGAACTTTACAATCGAAACTTATACGGACGAGGTCATGAAATAAGGTCTGGTTTCGAATACAATTCGAGTAAAGATCAACAATGGGGATATATTGCAAGCTATAAAATCCAAAATATTAGACACTCTCACATAAGTACTGGAATAACCTTTAGTAACAACTACAAAAGGTCGTTAATTGAATTATCCTTAAAGAGGCGATTTGAAACCTATATGACAAAATATGCTGGCGGCCTGACTCTTTCAAAAACTAGGCATTCAGATAAAATCAATTCAAATGATCCCATATTGAACGAAGAACCTCTTGATTTTGATTTTGCATCAGGATGGATAGGACGATCGTATAAGCTTAAGTCAAAAAAGAAACTAGCTAAAACTCAGCTATTTTCAACTATTGGCTATTCATATTTAAACTTTTTTGAACGCCCTAAAGTTAAAGAAGATTTAAACAAATTCTTTCATAATAAGAGGCTGTATTTAGCCAGTTTAACTCTTAATCAAACTCAATATTTCAAATCTAATCTCATTTATAATTTTGGAAGAACAGAAGATATTCCTTACGGGTATTTAATGCAAGTAACTGCTGGTTTCGAGGACCGAGAATTCTCATACAGAAGATATTTAGCTTTTGAATATCAACGTGCTACTCACTTCTATAAAACTAAGGCTTACCTATTCACTAAGTTCGCTATTGGAGGCTACTTTGATAGAGATCACTATGAACAAGGGAACTTAATAATACAAAACAAGTTTATTAGTCGACTACGTAAATCTGGACGATACCGCTTCCGTAATTTTGTGGAACTTAATTACAGCTTAGGTATTCGTCGCTTTCCAGAAGAATTTATTACTCTAAATACACCTACTGGTATTCGAGGATTTAAGAGCCTTGAAGCCACAGGAACGCAAAGATTAACCTTAAAGCTCGAACATATGACATTCACTCCATTTATAGAGGGTGGGTTCAGATTTGCATTCTTCAACTTTGTTGATGTTGGAACTATTGGTAGCAACCAGAATCAGCCTTTCAAGAACAGAGCATACTATGGTGCAGGGCTAGGTATTCGATTAACCAATGAAAACCTTGTTTTTAAAACAATAGAATTGAGATTTGCAATTTACCCAAAGGCTCCCCACGATTTCTCAAGTCCTCAATATGGTATATCAGGCGAAGACCGTCCGAAGTTCAGCAATTTCAGTGTAGATCGTCCTAAAACTATTGACTTTGAATAAACTGATTCAAAACATCTTTCTAAGAATTTTTATACGACGCCTCCACGCCATTTTCCAAATTTAAGATATAAGAAAGAAGCTGTTCCTAAAAACATAGCATAAAAATACTCCGAGATCCACACTTGTGCTATGGATACTTTCAAAACTTGAGTCAAAAGAAAAACTCCGCCCAGATAGAATGCAAGCACTACAATTTCTAGTAGCATGGCATGTAGCGTTCTACCTGTTCCTGAAATTCCGTGAAATAACGTAATTGCAATTGGAAATAATAATGATGATCCAAAAACAACATAAACAACGGGACGAGCATGTTCAATTAGAAGAGCATCATCTGTATAAATTGAAATTATCAGATCTGGAAAAAAGATTGAGATCCCCACTATAGCTAGCACAGACAAAAAAGACAACTTAACTGTTCTCCATATAACTAACATGACCTTTTCAGGAAAACCTTCTCCAATAACCTGGCTAACCAGTGTATTAACAGCGGAGCCAAATGCCCATACGGGTACCATTAGCAAGACATATATACTCCTTATAATATTCGATATTGCCAACTCGTGCTCTCCCATTCTTTCAACCATAATGAAAAAAACAAACCAACACGATAAGGCTAGGAAATTTTGAATCATTATTGGAAATGATACATTGATCAATCGCTTAAAAAGTGGCCAATCTATCTTACAAAACCTTAATAAGTCATAGTGAGCAAGCGGCACTTTCTTAAGGGTATACAAAATAAAGAATACCATTGCTGTAAATTCAGCGATTACAGAAGCTAAGGCAGCACCTTTAATACCCATCTCTGGTAAACCAAACTTTCCGAATATCAATGCGTAATCGAAAAACACATTGATTATTGCCATAAAAGCTGTGCTCCAGCTAATTACTTTAGTTTTAGCGATTCCTATATAAAAAGCTCTAAAAAGTAGGTTAACACATGCAAATAATATTCCCCAGGCGCGAACAGATATATAATCGTTACTCGCTTGATAAATACCATCGGAACTTACCATCCACTTCAATAAACTTGGCGATTGAATTTCCATAAGTCCAAACAATAGGACTCCAACAAACATCAAAAAATAAAAAGAATGGATAAATGTTTTTCCAACCATTTTAAAATTCTGTTCACCTACTCTACGAGCAATTACAATTTGTGTTCCCAACCCGAAGCCCCAGACAAACATTACAATTGCAAAATAAAATATTGTTGCAATAGCAGCAGCACCTAGAGCTGTTTCACTTAAGTGTCCTAAAAATGCGGTATCAGTAACTGAGATTATATTCTGAGCAATACTTCCCAATATAATTGGAAATGCAATTGTCCAAATGCTCTTATTATCAATTTTTGTTTTCAATTCTTCCTACTTTATAATTTCAAGCCAAATGTAAGCCCAAAACAATGATATTCAAACTCTGTCTAAATAAAAAAGCTCGCTTTGCAGTTAGCAAGCGAGCTCTTTATCCTTATTTAGAATTTTGATTATTTTAAATAATCATCAAAATAATTACTTACTTTCTGCTTAAGGTGAATTCTATCCATTCCTCTTACATTGTGCTCAGCACGAGGATAAGGGAAATAATCAACTTGCACATTATTCTTTATACACTCTCTAACAAAACTTAAGCTATTTTGCCAAAGTACAGTTTTATCAATAGCTCCTTGACAGATTAAAAGCTTTCCTTTCAAATCCTTTGCTTTGCTAATAAGAGATGTTTTAGCGTATCCTTCTGGATTCTCCTGTGGTGTATCCATATAACGCTCTCCATACATGATTTCATACCATTTCCAGTCGATTACTGGTCCTCCAGCCACTCCGACTTTAAATACATCAGGATAATTCGTAATTAAAGAAATAGTCATAAATCCACCATAACTCCATCCGTGAACACCAATACGATCAGTATCTACATATGTTTGAGATTTTAAGAAATCAATACCTTTCATCTGATCAGCCATTTCAGGTTGTCCACACTGACGGTGAATAATTGCTTCGAACTCTTTCCCGCGGTTAGCCGAGCCTCTATTATCAAGTGTGAAAACTACATAACCACGCTGAGCCATATACTGCTCCCACAAACGAGCGCCACCTAACCATTTGTTAGTTACCAACTGTGCATGCGGTCCACCATAAACATATATAACGACAGGATATTTTTTAGCAGGATCAAAATCAGCAGGCTTGATTAAACGGTAATGCAAATCTGTTTTGTCATCTGCCGATTTGATTATTCCCAACGAAATCTCACCAAGCTTATAATCTTTAAGCTTGTTTTCTGCTTTCACTAGGTTTTTAACAAGTTTACCTTGAGAGTCACAAATATTAATAACTCTAGGAACATTTAAACTCGAGTAATTATCGATGATATAAGATCCCGATTTACTAACTTTTACGTCATGGTAACCAGCATCATTAGTTAAACGAACACGCTTACCCGATTTCATATTTAATTTGTAAACATGACGATCAGTCGGACTAACCTCTGTCGATTCAAAGAATAGGTTCTTCTCAGATTTATCGAAACCTAAAACTTTTGTTACCATCCAATCTCCACTTGTAAGCTTTTTGATCAGCTTACCTTCGTTAGAATACAAAAACATATGATTATAACCAGCAGTGCTTGATTGATAAATGAATTGACTAGGCTTGTTCTTAAGGAAAATCAATTTATGCTGCGGCTCAACCCAACGGTCATCCTTCTCTTCAAGTAAAGTCTTCACAAGTTCACCAGTCGCAACATCATACTTATTCAACTTCATATGGTTCGAAGCTCTATTCAATACCTGTATGTAAATAAATTGAGCTTTAGCACCCCAAGATACATTAGTAAGATATCTATCCTGCTCAAAGTCAGTCGCATTAATCCAGGTAGTTTTTGCATCTTTTATATTGAAAATCCCAACAGATACCCTTTCTGATCCCATACCAGCCATTGGATATTTCTCTTCTCGTAAATCTCCAACACGTGTATTAATATCAACTAATGGGAATGAAGTAACTTTGCTTTCATCTTTACGATAAAAAGCTAAAGCCTCTCCATCGGGGGACCAAAATATTCCACCATCAATTCCATATTCACTACGACTTACTGCTTGACCACTAACAAAATTCTTATCCTTATCAGTAGTTACCGCTACTTCGAGACCGTCTTTACCAACAACATAAAGATTGTTTTCAAGAGTATAAGCCAACTTATTATTAGAATCACAAAAAGCTCTATTGTCAGCACTTCGATCGGCATTTAAAACTAAGTAAGCTTTTTTCTCGTTAACCTTGTACTGAATTAAACTAGGTCCATTCCAAAATTGAATGGTATTAGCATCTTTCCATGTAAATGCAGGAATTCTATTAAGAATTGATATAGATTCTACTGATAGTGCCGTATTTAAATCGTCTAAACCTAATAGCTTTTTAGCCTCAAGCTTTGGAGACCCAACCATAATAGCGTTCTTTTCTACAAAACTATATTCAATCCTATCGGCACGCCAGTCTAGCTTATAAATATTTTCAGGATAGAAATCACGCCATTGTCCAATTATAGCATCTTTCATACTCAAGACTTTATCTTGAGCATAAACTGAAACATCACAAAGCGCTAATAAACAAATAGCTCCTAAAATGATCTTTTTTTTCATTTAGTTTAATTTTATAATTGCTGTTAGTAGTATTTTATAAAGCCCTCAAATGTATTAAAAATCGATAAAAGGCCATTTGACTTCTAATATATTCTTACTAAATTGCCATATAATTTTATAAGTAAAGCATAATGCCAGAAAAAAACTCAAAGAACCGAATTAGACTCGTAATTGTTTTTTTAATAATTATTGTAGTTACATCTCTCTTCTATTTTAGGAAACCGTCTGAGAAGACTAATGATGAAGTTAAACTCATTGAAGATCTTGTGGCTTCTTCTGTTAATGCAGAACAAGAGAGTGGTAATATTTTCCACTTCAACAACATCATGTTTAGTTTACCATCTCCTTATCAGATTTCACTTATTTTACATGAGTCTGGAATTTCGTATAATAAGGAATTATTGAACCCTTCACGTAAGGCTTCTGATTATGTAACTAACTTTAGTCGGGCTATAAACTTTGGTGTTTATGGTGTTGATTTAGGATATATCAATATTTATCAGCAAACACAAGATGCTGCAAGTTACTTTGCAGTTCTTAAAATTCTGTCTCTAGATCTTGGTATTTATAAAGTACTAAATCAAAACATCGTAAATAGAGTTGAAGCAAATATCAATACCCGCGATTCGTTGATGGTAATTGTATCTGAGACATACAGAAACATCGATAAATACCTAAAAAACAATAAAAGAGAAGAGACTGGTGCACTGATACTTGCTGGCGGTTGGATTGAATCAATATACGTTCTTACTCAAGAGATGAAAAATAATCCTCATCCTGATTTGATGCAAAGAATTGCTGAACAAAAAAGACCTTTAGAGAATCTTATCAAATTATTAATCCCATACTCAGAAGATAGTGAAAGTTATAAATACCTAGTTGAAAACTTAATACAACTAGCTTATACTTTCGATGAAATTGTGGAAGAATATGAATACATTCCTTCTAAAGATTTCCCTAAAAAGAAACTTACTATAGTGAATAGCACGTCAAAATTGATAATTACACCAAAATTGACATCAGTTATTACTGAGAAAATCGAAAAGCTACACACTTTTATCACGCAATAAGCTTAGTTACTAAGCAATTCTACGGAAAGCATCATTTGCCCTACCTAACACAAACTTAGAAAAGATGAAAACGATATATTTTTTTGTAATCATACTTGTTTCCACAGCTTTTACATCAATGGCTCAGGATAATGCTTTAATGACAGAATGTAGTAAATACCTACAATCACCTTTCGTATCGGATGGTCAAGAATACAAAGCTGAAGTAAATTCTGGAGAATCAGCTGAATTTCACACGACATTCTATTCTGGGAATCATTATAGAATAGCAGGAGTAAGTAATCAGAAAGACAGTCAGCTCATCTTCACTGTTTACGATCAAGAGAATCGTGTTTTATTCACGAACAAAAAACATGGATCAACTCCATATTGGGATTTTGAATTCAATAGCACACTAAATTGCACTATAAAGGCTCAATACATTTCTAAAACGAAAAAGCCAGGTTCAATTTTATTACTGATTGGATTCAAGCAGTAATACCTCTACCTAAATCTCCCCAATCCCTCTTACTTCATGAGCGAAAGAATTCTAAAAGCCTTAATGCAACTATTCGCAATTATTGCGCATCCTGAAGGCTCGGGAGAAAAGCGCCGTGCGATGGTTGTAAAGTATCTGTATCGTCAACTTGATCAAGATTCTGCTCAAGAATACTTAAACCTTTACGACGAATATTACCAAGATACTATTGATCGAAACAACAGGCGATCAAAAAGAAAGCAAGTAACCTCTTCTCGTTCGGTTCGTGTTCTTCGCATCTGTAGCGAAATGAACAAAGAGCTTGTTGCTCGACAAAAAATAATCATCGTTATTCAACTCCTTGAATTCCTGATGGAAAGTGATGAGATTACAGATGAAGAAAAAGAGTTCGTCGCAACTGTAACTGATACATTTAATTTACCTGCAGATGGCTATGTCAGACTACAAGATTTTATGTTGTCGAATTTTGACGAGATTATAGAATCTGAACGTCTGTTAACTATTAACAACAATAAGGGATACAAGAGTAAAGGGGAACATATATATTCGGAAGGGATTACCGGAGAAATTAAAATTCTAAGACTTGTTAGAATTGATCTTTTCGTAATACGATTCCAAGGTTTAGGTGAACTATATATGAATGGTCTTGCTCTTAAAAAAGATCGTGTTCATATTTTAACTCAAGGCTCATCGGTTCGTAATCCTAAGATTGAACCTATCTATTTTAGTGATGTTTTAAGTACATTTAATAGAGATGCTAACAGTGAGCGTGTTGTTTTTGAAACCAAAGATATAGAGTTCAGATATAAGGAGAATGACCAAGGAGTTCACAAGCAATCTTTCAAAGAAGAATCTGGAAAGATGGTTGGAATAATGGGGTCGAGTGGTGCTGGAAAAACAACATTACTTAATATCCTTAACGGTTCATTAGTTCCACAAAAAGGACAAGTTCTAATAAATGGACGTGATATATATAACGAAAAAGAATTAATCGAAGGTGTTATTGGTCACGTCTCACAAGATGATCTTTTGATAGATTCCTTAACCGTTTTCGAGAATCTATATTTCAATGCCAAACTTTGTTTCGACAAATATTCTTCTTTTCAACTTATCAGGCTTGTTTATAAAGTCCTTAGTGACCTAGGTTTATTTGAGGCAAAAGACCTTCAAGTTGGAAACCCTTTAGATAAAAAAATTAGTGGTGGACAACGTAAACGACTCAATATTGCACTGGAATTAATTAGAGAACCAGCTGTACTATTTTTAGATGAGCCAACTTCAGGTCTATCTTCTCGAGATTCGTCGAAAATAATGGATCTTCTAAAGAACTTAGCTCGTAAAGGCAAGTTAATATTTGTAGTTGTTCATCAGCCTTCAAGTGAAACATTCAAGATGTTCGATCGTCTTGTTTTTCTTGACTTAGGTGGCTATATGATATTTAATGGTAACCCATTGGATGCAATTACCTATTTTAAATCTCAAACTCAACAAGCTAATCGTAGTGGTAATGAGTGTGAGGCTTGTGGTAATATTGATGCCGATCAGATTTTCAACATGGTTGAGTCTGAAGTTCTTGATGAATATGGAATTCCTACTCAAGTGAGAAAGGTTAGTCCTAAACAATGGGATGAAAGATTAAGAAATAGCTGTGATATAACTCAAAAAAATATTAATGACGCTAATGAGTTACCACCTATTAGCTTTAAGATTCCAAATCAATTTAAGCAGTTTAAAGTATTTGTCAATCGTGATATCTTATCAAAGCTTGCAAATCCACAATACCTTCTTATAAACTTATTTGAGACACCTCTTTTAGCCTTCATTTTATCTTATATTATTAAATTCTATAATATAGATAAAGGCAACGAATTAGGGTATACTTTTAGTAATAATAGTAACATTCCTGTTTATCTTTTCATGTCTGTTATTGTTGCCCTATTTATAGGACTGACACTCAGTGCTGAAGAAATTATAAAAGACCGAATAATTCTAAAAAGAGAACGTTTTCTTAATTTAAGTAGAAGCAGTTACTTTCTTTCTAAAGTTGTAATTCTATTTTCAGTTTCAGCATTTCAAGCTTTTATATTTGTAATAATTGGGAATTATATACTTGAAATAAAAGATATGTATTTCACCTATTGGCTTGTTCTTTTCACCTCTTGGTGTTTTGCTAACATGCTCGGATTAGTTATCTCTGACAGTTTTAAAACTGTAATTAACATCTACATTCTTATTCCATTTATTTTAATTCCTCAACTTATTCTAAGTGGTGTAATTGTAAAGTTTGACAAGATTAATCCTAATATTTCTCACCCTAACAGAGTACCATGGTATGGTGAAATTATTACAGCAAGATGGGCATACGAGGCTTTAGCGGTTCAACAATTTACAGCAAACAAATATGAAAGCAATTTTTATTTGTATGATAAAGTGATGAGTCAAGCTGATTATAAGAAAAACTATTGGTTACCTATCTTAAAGAATAAACTTAAAGATTGTGAAAAAACACTTAGCAAAGGTCAAGTTGACGATAAGTATAAATTGAATCTGGAATTGATTTATAACGAATTAAAGAATAACTCACTACCACTGGATTTTGAAAAATTAGATCTTTTAGAAAGAAATCCAACAAACTTAGTTTTATTAAATGAACTGAAAATATATCTAAACGATCTTAATCGTCATTACATTATGCTTTATAATGCAGCGAACAAGAAAAAAGATGAAAAGCTACTCGCATTACAAAGTAAATTCCCAGATAAGGAAAGCTTTGTCAACATGAAGAAATCACATGACAATGACAGACTTACTGAATTTGTTACAAATAACAATGATATAGAGCGTATCGTAGAATATAAAGATCGCCTTTTCCAGAGAATCGATCCTATTTTCAGAGATGGTGAGAGTGCATTTTTAAAAGCACACTTTTATGCTCCTCGAAAAAAGATATTCAATCGAGAATATGATACATATTGGGTCAATATTATTGTCATATGGTCGATGACACTTTCACTTTATCTCATCTTGTATTTTGGACTATTTAAACGCTTCTTAAATTCTCTAGAGCGGCGATTAACAAAACTGATATAAATAAAAAATCCATTCATTAAGAATGGATTTTTTTATGCTTTATAAAATAAAACAGCTTAACATTTGTCCATTTTATTAATTACCAATTCAGCCTTTTGTAACTCATCTGGTTTTCCTAGATCCATCCAGATATCAGATGTATCGTAATACCCTACAATTTTGTGATTTTTTGCTAAACGTAAATACAAATCAATAATAGAAAACACACCTTCTTCTTCAATTAAACCCAAAAGCTTATAATCGATAATATGAATTCCAGAGAAGCTGTATGAATTAGAATTGAGATGACTTTCATTCACAATCTTCTCTTCTTTTGTAGCATCATTCTTCCATGCACACAACAAATTATCCTCATTAAAGCACAGGTATCGATTTGTGTTTTTATCTCTTAGATTAAGAGTAGCTAGTCCTTTCTTGTTCTTATGCGAAGCTATAAGAGCATTAAGATCCAATGAACTCAGAATATCAACATTATAGATTAATATAGGCGAATTGGGTATAAAAAGGGACTTAGCATGATTAATGGCTCCTCCAGTATCTAACAAAAGCTTTCTCTCGTCAGATATACGAATATCCATACCAAAATTATTCTTCAATTCTAAGAACTCTTCAATTTGATCAGCAAAATGATGTACGTTAATTACAATACGATCAACACCAAAATCTTTAAGCTTAAGAATACAGTGTTCAAGTAAAGGTTTGCCATTCAAGCTAACTAGTGCTTTAGGGCAATTTTGGGTATAATGCTGCAGTCTAGTACCAAGACCTGCTGCGAATATCATTGCATTAATCATATTGTCTTTTTATTTCTTTTGCATCACAAAGCCTTTTCACATTCTTTGCAACACGAGCACATTTTTTACACACGTATCTCTCTCCGCCTTTGCAAAGTTTATCGGCATATTCAGTCTCTGATAATTTACAACGCTTCTTTCCCATTGCTTTTAAGCCACAACATTATCTAGTTCTTGATGTCTTAAATTAACTTCAACATCATATTTCATATCAATATATTCTGCCATGAATTCTGCAGCATAAACCGATCGATGTTGACCACCTACACAACCAAAATAGATTTCTAATTGTTTTTTTTGCTGTTTTTTGGATTTATCAATCGCAATATCAACAACTGCACAAACCGATTTGAGAAAAGCATGCATGCTTGTTTCTTCTTTGAAAAATGTAGGAAGAAACTCAGAACTCATATGACTATCTTCAAAACGAATATCACCAACAGGGTCATCAATTATACGACAATCGAAAACAAAACCATCAGGTTGTATCCCACGTCGATATGAAAAACTTTGAATAATTACATTCAATTTTTCCTCTTTGCTCACACCAACAGTTTTAAGAAATTCAGAATCACACACACTTTCAAGAGCCGATATTAACTCAGGAAGTTGAACTGGAAAATCTAAATGCTGTAAAACCTCTTTTAAATCACGCAATGCATAGGGAATAGATTGAAGAAAGTGTTCCTTTTTCTCATAGAAACCTCTAAAACCAAATGCACCCATGGCCTGCATCATACGTATTAAAACAAAGCCATAATAATGCGATTTAAAGCCTGCGATATCTACATCCTCATAATTATTCAACTCATCTAAATAATAGGCTAAAAGCTCTTCTCGTAAGGCCTCAGAAAAATCTGCTTTAGCATCATATAATAGTGAAGCTAAATCATAAGGTAAAGCACCTTTCCTTCCACCTTGAAAGTCAATAAATTTGGGCTCACCATCCTTTAACATGACATTTCTCGATTGGAAATCCCTGTATAGGAAATAGTCACTAGGAGCCTGCAATAAGTAATCTGTAAATCTCAGATAATCATCCTCAAGCAATTGCTCATCGAATGGAATTTGTGCAAGTTTAAGAAAGTAATATTTAAAATAGTTCAAATCCCACATCATAGACTGCTTATCAAAAGCTGCGCGTGGGTAGGCTACTGAATAATCTAATCCATCAGTACCTTCAATTTGAAATCGAACAAGTTCTTTTATGGTTTTTTTAAGAATCCAAATTAGTGATTCAGGAAAATGATCGCCTTCTCTCTCGTTTTGGATATAATCGAAAAGCATGGTATCACCAAAATCATCCTGCAAATAAATATCCATAGACTCATCTACAGCTAAAATTTCTGGAACCGACAAACCTTTAGATTTAAAGTGTCGACTATAAGTAATAAAGGCATTATTTTCTTTTTTATCAGAATTATAAACACCCATCACAGTTAGGTTCTTACCAATAATGCGAATGTATTCACGGTACGAACCTGAAGGTGGAATCAATTCCGTATTCACAACTTGATCGCCCGACCAATTTTCAAAAAGACTAATTATATTTTGTTTGGTATTTTTCTTCATAAAGGATAATATTTCTCAATCAATAAAAATAAAGCTTCTTTCTTACAAAAAGAAGTAACACAAAAGAACTTCTATAAGTAAAGCTGGTAACATATTTAACACACTAATCTTTTTGATATTCAAAATAGTAAATCCCAAGCCAAGTATTAATATTCCACCTATACCTGTAAGTTCAGTGATAATTGTCTCTGGAATAATATTACCAAATAGTATAGCAAGTAATGTTAAAGCTGCTTGGTAAATAAATAAGGGAATTGATGAGAACATAACCCCTATACCAAAGGCAGCCGTAAGTGCAATTGCTGAAAAACCATCCATTATCGACTTGGTGAATAAAAGATTTGAACCTTTACCTATTCCTTCTTCAAAGCAACCAAGAATAGACATACTACCCATACAAAATAAGAGAAATGCTGTAATCATTCCCGTAGAAAATGAAGCATCATCTTCCTTTCCTAGCTTGTGTTTGACTTTATCACTTAATTTCTCGGTTGCTTTTTCAATATTAATCCATTCTCCAAGTAAAGATCCTGTCACCAAACTGAAAACCATTATCAACATATTATTGGCTTTAAAAGCCATAACCAAGCCTAAACAAATTGTAAACAGACCAATTGCCTGAAAAACAATTTCGAAAAGACGTTTGGGAATACGTGAACGAAAAGCTAAACCAATAGCACTTCCAATTATCACAGCTCCTACATTAACAATGGTTCCAACCATAGATATCTTTTATTAATTAATGTGAGGTAAAAATGAATAATTATTGGAATAATGAAGCATCTGCTCAGTGAAATCCATAGGATACATAATTTCAACATCTACAATTATCCCTTCTTCATAAACAGGCTTGTACTCTGGATTAATAAAACCAGCATAAGCAGCTAAATTCAGTTTTTCGAAACGCTCTTTCACTTGCTTATGAATAGTCTCATCTACTTTAACAGCATAGTTTTCTACCAAAAGCTTTCCGGCTTCAAAATCACCTTCCGATTTAATACGCTGAACCTCTTCTAATAATTCTCCGAAAAGTGTTCTTAGCTTATTGTAATCACGGATCACAAAATAATCTTTTCCATTTTTTTGAATGCGTTCTATAACTTTATCATCTGCACCTTTCTCAAACACCCACTTAGCAATGAGTTGACGATTTCTCATATGAGATTCTTCAATCTCTTTCCCCAATTCAACACGAGTCAATTGAGTTAAAAGACCATTACGTATGTAACCGTCGTATTCTGCTTTACCTACTTCCAAACTTGGTATCAAGCCAATTTCAATAAGCTTTTCATCCATGATATAATATAAGGCAAACAAATCGGCACGAGCCTCTTCAAGGGTAGAATGGTAATTCTTCAAAGCATCCATACCAATACCAGGCAGCAACTGTCCAGATCCATGTCCTAAACATTCATGCAAGTCTGTATGTAAGTTTCCACCAAGATGCCCAAAAGTTTTAGAACGCGTAATTTCTTCTTCGCTATAGGCAAACTCTTCGAGCATACCCCCCTTTAAAGATGCTTGATGATATGCATGCGTAATATTATCAATCGTAACCGATTTACTTCCATGTTCCTTTCTAATCCACTCTGCATTCGGCAAATTGATTCCAATAGGCGTTGCCGGATGACAATCACCACCTAACATGGCAACTGTAACCACTTTTGCACTCACCCCTTTTACAACATCCTTCTTAAAACGTGAATCAACTGGAGAATTATCTTCAAACCACTGTGCATTATCTGAAATGATTTTGGTTCGTTTACTGCCTTCAAGATCTTCAAAATTCACAACTGACTCCCAACTACCTTTAATAGCAAGAGCATCACCATAAACTTCAATAAAACCATTCATAACATCGACATGAGTATCCAAATCTTTTACCCAAAGAATAGAATAATCATCGAATGTAGTTAGATCACCAGTTGTATAGAATTCAATTAATTTGATCAAAGATTGTTGCTGCAATTCACTATCCGTAACAGGAAGAGCTTTTTCTAACCAAAAAACAATCTCCTCAATAGCTTCAGTGTACATTCCGCCAACCTTCCAAGTCTTTTCTACAAGAACACCATTCTCTTTTACAAGCTTAGAATTCAATCCTGTAGAGATTGGACGATCAACATCTCCTTTATCCAACTGCTGATAAAAATCTTCAACTTCCTGTTGGCTTACACCATCATAATAGTTATTTGCAGAGCTTGCAATTAAATCCATTTCTGGATTAAGAACAACTCGCTTGGCTTCTTCCTCACTATCGAATATGACACCACTTAATTCGACAATCAGACTAACTTCATCTTCTGAAGCATTTAATGGCATCAACTCATAATTAGAGTTTGCAATTAATTCACCAAAATACTCTTCTGAGAATTCGGGCATAATCTTATCCATTGAGTAATGGTGATGAATGCCATTCGAAAACCAAATTCTCTTTAGATAAACTTCAAAATCCTTAAAGTCTTCACACTCTCTATCGCCATGGTATGACAAAAGAATCGCCTCTAAAGTTCTTCGGACTCTCAGGTTGTATTTATTATTCTGATCAAACAAAATATCTCTTCCACAGTGAGCCGCTTCAGATAAATAGTAAATCAATTCCTTTTGCTGAAGAGATAGATTTTCGAAACCAGGAACCTGATATCTTAATATTTTAACATCAGCAAATTGTTCAGTTTGATATATAAATTGTTCAGTCATTTTTATAATAGTATTGTACCAGAAATAGAAGTTAAGACAACCAATATATCTGTATTTAAAATTGTTATGAAATATTTAAAACTTAATGAATTAGTCTAGATTCTTTAAATCAAACTCCTCGATTAAATTCCAAATGCCTTTTTCAAGCTTAAGTGCATCATAGGAAAAATCTGGCCCATAATATTCAAATTGATTAACATATCGAGCTTCAGATGGTGAAAGATGATCAAAAACAATATAATTGGCTTTTTCATGAAATTTCAATTTCATTTGCACTTGCTTTGAGTATTCAAAAATTACTCTAGACAAACGCTTCCCTCTCCAATTAATTACAGGTAAACCCAACTCAGGATCTCCAGTTTTTGAAAACCCTAAGGTCTCTATCACCTTTTTACTTGTTCTATCCGTATTGCCATCCCACCCAAGTAGTAGATACAAATTATTCCCATTTTGAGTGAAAGGTACTATTTGATAATACAAAGCTCCCAACCATTGATTTGCAGAAAGCTTGCTTGTCATACTTTCTTTCACACTCAGGTTTTGATGTAGCTCAAACAATTCCACTTTTCGTCCTGCTTTTTTTAAAAGTAGAGCGAAGTATCGATAACTTCCATTCTTAAGTATGCAATTCCAAGAGAAAACCCTCAACTGTTGATCAGGCGAAGTTACTTTTCCTAAATTCTCAAGCTTATTGAATGGATAAGTAAAACTCCCTTTCTTTCTAAGAGTTTCCTTTAAATCCACCATGATGTTATGAGAGATGCTCAACTTCAGAGAATCACAAGAAGCCTCCCTTAAACTCTCAAACCTAGATTCAAGTTCCTGCTCAGAATTTTCAAATTTAGATTGAGCATTTAATCCTAAAAAGAAAAACGAAAAAGCGAATACAATAAGAAATCGGTTCAAAGTCATGGCTTAGATTTTTACAGCATCCATAGCTTTAATAAGAAGATTACAAGCTTCATGTATCTCTTCATCAGTAATTACCAATGGAGGTGCAATACGGAATGCTCCTGGATAAAATAAGAATGGATCCATTACAACTCCAAGCTCATAAGCATGCTTCATTATTTCAAGCATAACTTCCTGACTTTCCACATTTACTGCAATAAAAAGTCCTTTACTTCGAAAACCTTTAATTAGAGGATGATCCTTTAAAAGAGAGATAAACAATTCCCCTTTTCTTTGTACGTCTTCTACAATCTTTTCCTCAATAAGAACTTCTAGTCCTGCTAGGGAAGCTGCACATGACACTGGATGACCTCCAAATGTTGTAATGTGTCCTAACATCGGATTAGACTTGAAACTGTCTAAAATCTCTTTCTTTGAGATAAAAGCACCAATTGGCATACCAGCCCCCATTGCCTTGGCAAGGGTTAAAATATCAGGAACAACATTGAAATGCTCAAAAGCAAACAACTTACCTGTACGTCCAAAGCCCATCTGGACCTCATCAAAAATCAAGAGTGCACCTGTTTCATCACAACGCTTACGCAGTGTATCAAGAAATTCTTGAGTAGGAATAATAAAACCAGCTTCTGATTGAATAGGCTCTAAAATTACACAAGCTGTTTTATCTGTTATATTTTTAAGATCTTCAATATTATCAAATTCGATCTGACGAACATCTGGTAATAGTGGTCGATAAGCATTCTTCATTTCTTCATCACCCAATACACTCAATGCCCCATGAGTACTTCCATGGTACGCATTATTAAAGTGTATAATTTCGCTTCTACCAGTATATCTTTTCGCTAGTTTCATAGCACCCTCATTTGCTTCACTACCCGAGTTCACAAAATATACGGAATCAAGATTTTCAGGCAAATTATCAACCAACAATTTAGCAAGCTTAACTTGTGGTGTTTCAATAAATTCACCATAAACCATCAAGTGCATATATTTATCCACTTGATCTTTCACAGCCTGTCGAACTCGAGGGTGACCATGACCTAAATTACTTACTGAGACACCTGATACAAGATCAAGATATCTTTTACCTTCTGGAGTATACATATATATCCCTTCAGCTCTTTCAATTTCTAATGAAATTGGATAGTCTGAGGTTGTCGCTACATGCTGTAGAAATAATTGGCGATTGGAAATCATAAACTGAAATTTTAATAGACTACAAAAATCTTAAAAATTCTGACTAAAAAGAAATGATAAGTAAAAAAATATCAGCAATACTTTAGAACTGAAAATTAAAAATCACAATCTAAAACAAGACTCACTTAAAAACTCTTTATGAGATTATTTGATAATAAAAAAGGGCTTGCTAATGCAAACCCTTTAGAATATTTTTTATTTTAAGACTATCGCGTCATCAAGTTGATATCTCCCATCAATTTCTCACGATATGATTTACCGATTGGAATAGACTTAGAACCTCCATCAGTGGTTATAACTACTGAGTTATCTTCAATCATCTCAATTTTTTTCAAATTTACGACATACGAACGATGAATTCTAGAGAATAAATGAGAAGGCATTTTATCTTCGATGGCTTTCATCGTAAAATGTATTGTATACTTATCTGTAAATGTATTAACAACCACATAGTTCTCTAGAGCCTCAACCCAAAGAATATCATCATAATGAAGTCTCACTAAAGTAGAATTACTTTTAATGAAGATCTCATTCTTTTCAGGAGTAAGTATTGTAGTTCCATTCTTCTCTACACGAGTATTCACTTTATTTACAGCCTTAAAGAAACGACTATAAGAAATAGGCTTCAACAGATAATCTGACACATCATATTCAAAAGCCTCCAGTGCATATTGCTCTTTAGATGAGATAATAATGACTTGAGGTGTTGTATTCAAACTATTCAAGAACTCCATACCAGTCATTTCAGGCATCTCAACATCAAGAAAGATCAAATCAATAGGATCATTTTTCTTAATTTCGTTTATAGCCTCAATTGCACTTGTATAAGAAGCAATAAGTGTAAGATAATCTGTTCTTTCGATATAACTTTCAACTACTTTTCTTGAAAGTTTATCGTCATCAATTACAACACAATTCATATGATTAATTTTATTATATCCATTTAAAATTAAAAACTTAAGAATTTACGAACACTTAAATTTCTGTGACCAAATTTAGTAATCTTTTCGTGAATGACGAAAAAAAATTCAATCTTACTAGTTAAACTTAACCAAATAATATGAGAAAGTAAACAAAACAGTTCATTTTATTGTATTCCTTGAGTTTTCTTGAAGCGATCAATCATCTTTACTCCACTCTTCACAGACTTCTTATACCACTCTAGTTTTAAGTCCATTTTCTCCTTATCTGTTAATTTCCAATCAACATCTGAACGACGAAGAGCTGAAGCCAAGTGGTTTAATACAAGTGATGCAGATACTGATATATTTAAACTTTCAGTAAATCCATACATTGGTATTTTCACAAATTCATCTGCATTCTCCATTACAACATCTGATAAACCAGTAAGTTCAGTTCCAAAGAAGAAAGCTGCCTTACCTTTTGTCAAATCAAAATCTGGCAGTAAAATATCATTCGTATGTGGAGTAGTAGCAACAATCCTATACCCCTCTTTTCTCAAGCTATTGATAGCATCAAGGGTATTCTCTTCTTTGGAATTGTATCTTTTCAAATCAACCCACTTTGATGATCCCATAACCACATCAGGGTTGAGTTCATACTCATTAGAATTTTCTATAACATGTAAATTTTGAACTCCAAAACAATCACAAGAACGCATAACGGCACTAGCATTTTGTGGCTGAAATATATTTTCAAGCACTACTGTTACATACTTTGTTCTTTCATTTACATTTTTATCAATCAACTTAATTCGATCTTCTACCATTGCTGTTTCAAGAAAATGAATCAAATCTTGTTTCTGCTTAAAATTCATACCTACTAAAAATAAAAATAGCGATAATATAAAACTATCGCTATTTGAAACTTAGGTTAATTACTAACCCAAATGATATAAAAAAAGGAGGTTATAAGATAACCCCCTTTAAAATTTCTTATTCTTAAATTATTGAATTACTTCAACAAGCTCAGAACCTGCTTTGAATTTAATAACTTTTTTAGCTGGAATATCAATTGGCTTACCAGTTTGAGGGTTTCTTCCAGTTCTAGCTTCACGAGTTGAAACAGAGAATGAACCAAATCCGATAAGAGCTACTCTATCTTCACCTTTAAGAGCTTCAGAAGTAGTTTCGATAAAAGCATCAAGAGCTTTTTTTGCGTCAGCTTTAGTTAAACCGGCTTTGTTAGCCATTGCTTCAATTAATTGAGCCTTGTTCATAATTTATAAGTTTTTTGGGTTAATAAAAATGTATATTTTATCTGAATCACACACAAATATAACGGTTTTATTAAGCTTTGCAAATTTCAGAGCACAAAAAAATTGTTTTTTTATGATTTTAAAGTGTCAACATAATAAATGCATACTCTCCCTATATACACTGCTTTATAGCAGTATATATGAGTAATTATTTCCATCTATTTTACACTCACGTTAAACCCTACGAACCAAATTCAGAGTTTACAAACAAGCATTAAAATACACTTAGCCGCTAATAATCAACAAGATACAGAACACCACATTTGCAATAACCACAACCCATAGGCTTTGTTCATTGGAATTAAACTTAATAAAAACAGGCAATATCTGTGGTCAGGGTAAAACTCACAAAATCATCCTGATTATAGATATTTATTTTAAACTAAGTAATAATTCTTGAATACTCTTACAATTGGTCACTTCACCATTTTTATGAATCTGCCACTCCATGCTTTCTTCAAATAAATGGATTGAGCAATTATCTGTTTTCTCACAGGTGACTTGATACCCTTCACGAGAAAGGGCTCTTCGAGTCCAGAATCCCATTACATCATTTCCTACCAACTGAATTTTTTGCTTTTTCTGATAGTTCATGATAAAATTACCTGTCTTTCTATCAAAATTAAATGATTTATTCTTGAAAGTATCTTCGATGCTACCTGAAAGCACAAGATCTTCAGGTGCTCCAATTTTCAAATCCTTATTTTTAGACATTAACCAAATAATATCAGCAGCCTGCAGCGCAAGATCTAGCTCATGGGTTGATAACAAGATTGCCTTATCCGTTTCTTTAGCAAGATTTCTTAATAAGCGCATTATCTCAACCCGATTAGGTAGATCTAAATGGGCTGTGGGCTCGTCTAACATGATAAGTGGTGTATCTTGTGCCAAAGCTTTAGCAATCATCACACGCTGTCTCTCACCATCACTCAACTGATTAATAAACTTATTAGCATACTGCCATAAACCAACTTGCTCAAGTGCCCACTTAATCATTGATTCATCCTTCTCAGATAATCGTCCCATCCAAGATGTATATGGATGCCTTCCAAGAGATACGATATGGTAAACAGATAAGTTCCCGACTTGCAAGCGCTCAGTTAAGACGATACTAAGTAGGCGTGCGATTTCACTAAAATTACGTTCTTTAATAGGTATTCCCTCAACTAAGGTTTTACCTTTCAAAGGAGCTTGTAGCCCCGCTATAGTACGCATCAAGGTTGATTTCCCGGAACCATTAGGACCCAACAAGCAAACCAACTCGCCTCTTCGAATAGTCAAGTTAAGATCGGACAGCAGACACAAATCGTCTCCTCTCTTTTCCTTGTAACCAATCGACAAGTCATTTGTTTCTAGAATGTCTTTAAAATATGTATTACCCACAATCAATATTCATTTCTTAGTAATAGACTGAACTCAAAGCTTTTTTATATCCTGCTTATGAAAATGAAGCTTTAACACTCCTACTTCTAACTATAACCCATATCACAACAGGTCCACCAAAAATTGCAGTCACTGAATTAATCGGAAGTGTTGTTTGGTTTCCTGGTACTTGAGATAAAATATCACAAACCAACATCAAGGCTGAGCCAATAAGAATAACTGCTGGCAACAAAACCTTATGACTAGCAGTTCCAAAGATAGCCCTTGCCATATGTGGAACTGCAACACCGACAAAGGCAATTGGGCCTGCAAAAGCAGTTAAAGTTCCTGCTACAAGAGCTGTACTAATAATAACCCAAATTCGAGTTCTATTGACAGATATACCAACTCCTCGTGCATAATTCTCACCTAACAGCAATGCATCCATTGGTTTTATTAGAACAAAAGACAGTAGTAAACCTAAAATAACCACAGGTGCCATCAGTTGCATTTCATTCCAAGTAACGCCGCTCAGACTTCCAAAAGTCCAAACGATAAAACTTTGCAATTGCTCAGGATCACTAAAATATTGTAGAATATTTACCACAGCGCCAGTTATACTTCCAAACATAATTCCAATAATCAATAAGGAAACGCTATCCGAGATACGAATAGAAGCCATACCAATAATTATGAATATAATTGAAGCACCAACAATAGCAGAAACAACAAGAGCCCAACTTCCTAAAAAACTATAGATAACGCCAAAAACACCTGGCAACAGAACAGAGGCCATAACCATTAAAGCTACTCCTAAACTAGCTCCAGAGCTAATACCTAATACATATGGCCCTGCTAAAGGATTTCGAAACAATGTTTGCATCATTAATCCTGACACCGACAAGCCTGCTCCAACAAGAATAGCTGTAAAGGCTTTAGGTAATCTAAAATTAAGTATGATATAATTCCATGACGTTTTTACATCCTCCCCCATCAAAATAGCCATAACCTTCTCACTTGGGATGCTTACACTTCCCAGAATAAGATCAACAACTAAAAAGAAAGCTATCAAGACAAAAAGACTAACAAACAGTATTATTTTTGTTTTATTCTGCATTTCAAAATTCCATTATTTATTTTTCAAAACCACAATTAGCCTATTTCAATTTCTGATAAAAATACAACTCATAATCAGGAAATAATTCTGGATGCAAAACTTTTGCTACATCCTTCAATAATAAATCAGGACGAATCACTCCCGATTCATAATAATCATTTGCTCCCTTATCATCCGTACGCTTGGTAACAGAATAAACTTGTCCGTCCCTATAAGCTTGAAACAAAGTATATCGCTCATCCAAATTTGTCATTTCTTTAAGGCTTTGGCAATGTGCTGGCCCAAACCAGATTTTAGAGCCTGACTGCTTGTCGAGAACAACTTCGAAACTTAGAGGAATACTCCCTTGGGTCGAATCTGAAAACCAGCAGTATTCGCCTTTAGCATCACGAAGCAACTGAGCTAGATAACTCTGCCCACCAGGCATATACCAAACACCCTTGTAATGGTAACCAGAAATAACATCAGGCTTATCATTAATGTGCTTAACTTCCGATTTAACTTTTGAATATCGATTTTCGAGCTCAGTATATAATTCGTCAGCTCTATGCTCCATATTAAAGAATGCTGCTATAAATTTAGCCCACTCAGCACGTGCTAATGGACTACTCTCCATCCATTCAATATTAAAAGCAACGGGTAATCCAGCCTCTATAAGTTTCGTCTCGTCATTGGATATTTTCATAAACCCAGCGACCATAACAAGTTCTGGAGATAAGTCTACTATTCGTTCAAAATCTAAAGTTGTGTTATGTCCTACACCTATAACTTTACCACTCTTAACTCTCCTAGAAAGACCTTCGTTAAATACTTTATCAGGTAAAGAAACAGCAACTATACGATCAGTAACACCTAAGAAATTTAATATTCCTATTTGCGTACTTGATAGAGCTGCGATACTTCTAACTGGTACTTCTATAACCTGTGCATCAGAGGGTAAATTGACATCCCCCTTGGTTCCTCGAGGAATTAGATAATATTTTTGGAATATTTTTCCTTTATTCCATGGATCAAGAACAGAGAGTTCTTTATATCCTTCATGCATTTCTATTTTAAATCCTTTGGCATGCTTAATATCAGATTCGAAATAAAAAGAAGAATCAACCAGTACGTTTGGAACTTCTGATTTAGATACATTTTTCTTATTAGTGGATTTCCCACAAGATAGGACTAGGAATAAACTAAGCATAGTGCTTAGAATCATTAATTGACGAATACCCATTACATAAAATTAGAATGGGAAGCAGAAAAGAAGATATAACCATAAAGGCATTATCTCGTTACTCAACTCCCGAAGTTACGAATATAAATACTTAGAGGCAGGTCTTCTGGCTTATCCATTCAAACGCCTTCCCATTGTACTCAATATTTGAGATACTAATAGTGGCTTTATCATTTGAACATACAATTCGAATTACCGAACAGGATATACAGCTGCGGGAACAGCTCCGGCTTTAAACCGGATTCCCTTTTTAATTCCTTAGTAGGAAACCTAATTATCTGCAAATCTATGCAATATTTATAAAAAAAAGGCAAAACCAGCAGTATCATTGAATAAAGCAAACGAAGCCATAATCAAATGACTTTTCATAAAAAAGAGGTTATTGACTAGCAACAACCTCTTTAGCTTATGAATCTTCTTACTCATCAATTTCATCTGAATCTGGATCATTTTTCTTCATTCGCCCAGAATCTTTAAGGGCTTTATCAATAATCCATTCTATTTGCCCATTTGCACTCCTAAATTCATCAGAAGCCCATTTCTCCAGTTTTTTGTAAATTTCTGGATTTAATCGCAAAACAAAGGATTTCTTTTTAATCATATTTTAAAATACTATTGATACAAGCTTCCTGTATTTAAAACAGGAGTTGCATCCTTATCAGAACAAAGAACAACCATTAGACTGCTTACCATAGCAGCTTTCTTGTCTTCGTCAAGTTCAATTACATCTTTTTCTTTTAATTGATCAAGAGCCATCTCTACCATACTCACAGCACCTTCAACAATTTTAAATCTTGCAGCAACAACAGCAGTAGCCTGCTGACGACGCAACATTGCTCCAGCAATTTCAGCAGCATAAGCTAAATAATTAATTCTGGCTTCCATAACTTCAATTCCGGCAATCTCTAGTCTATCTAAAAGTTCCCTTTCAAGCATTTCACTAACTTCATTTCCACCAGAACGCAATGTAATTTCAGCTTGCTCATCCTCAAAATGATCGTAAGGATAAGAACCTGCCATTCCTCGAATAGCTGCCTCAGATTGAATAGCAACAAAGTTTGAATAATCATTGACATCAAAAGTTGCCTTAAACGTATCCCTTACACGCCATACCAAAACAACACCAATCATTATTGGATTACCAATCTTATCATTCACCTTTATAGGGTCACTATCAAGATTCCTTGCTCGCAAAGATACTTTTCTCTTCGAAAAAAATGGATTAACCCAGAAAAATCCGTTTGTTTTTACAGTTCCTTTGTATTCCCCAAATAAAATTAACACAATTGATTGATTAGGGTTTATTATCACAAGACCAGGTGTCATAAAAACTCCAACCAAAAGAGCAATGATAAATGCAGGATGGTGAATAACTGCTAGCCCTAAAATTCCAACTAGAATTAAAAACAAAACTAAAAACACCATTAAATAGCCCGATATCGGGGTAAAGCTTTTCTCTTGTTTCATAATTATATGGTTTTGATATTATTTTGATATCAAATTTATAAAAACTATTCCAATTATACAAATATTCGTTTTCGAATAGCTTATAGTACTTATTACTACAAATCAACAAAACTGTTACTAAATCATTTTTTTCACATCAAACATTATGTATCTTTTATTTTCATAGATCTATAATAAAACTAGGTTAGTTTACATGAGACAATAAGCTTCAAAAACAGTTCATTTTGTTAAGAATCATCAAGTCTCTTTCTTATTTAAATTGATTAAGTTTGGTTTTACTAAAGATCTTGTCAACCAGCTACTTAAGTGTCGACCAGCACGTAATAGTCTCTTATACAGATGATTAATTTTTATTTATTTATTTTCCTTCTCTAACAGCTGATGTTTCAAGGGTTAAATCTTCTTTTTTAAAAGTCAAGTTTAAATTCATTTTTTTTACAGATTTTTTTTATCCAAATTTGCATAACCCAATAAAATCTAACCAATAAAACGCTTAAAATTCTGAACAAGAAATGAACAATAATTACTTCCAAATCTGGGAAAATTGCTTAGCTGTAATCAAGGATAACGTTTCACCAATTAGTTATAGTACATGGTTTCAACCTATTGTACCATTAAAATTGGAGAATGAGATTCTTACCTTACAGGTTCCAAGCCATTTCTTTTACGAATACTTGGAAGAGAAGTATATTGATCTGCTTAGAAAGACTTTAAGAAAAGAACTTGGTTCGAATGCTAAATTGGAATACAATGTAGTGATGGAGAATAATCACATGGCTAATGTGAAACCTCTATCGGTAGTTGTTCCTGGAAACAATCCTGCAAACACAAAAAATCGTCCAGTTAGAAATCCTTTTTCACAAGAGGAGCCTAGCATTAAAAATCCATTTATAATACCTGGAATAAAAAAACTACAAATTGATTCTCAGTTAAACCCTGATTATACTTTTTCAAATTTTATTGAAGGTGATTGTAATCGTTTAGCTCGTTCTGCAGGCTGGGCAGTTTCAGAGAATCCTGGAGGTACAGCATTTAACCCACTTGTATTATATGGTGATTCTGGATTAGGGAAAACTCACTTAGCACAATCAATTGGATTGAAAGCTAAAGAACTTCACCCAGAAAAAACAGTTCTATACGTTAGTTCACAAAAATTCCAAACTCAGTTTACTGAAGCTATTCGTAACAATAATAAAAACGATTTCCTTCATTTTTATCAAATGATCGACATTCTAATTATTGACGATATTCAAGAGTTAGCTGGTAAGGAAAAAACACAAAATACATTTTTCCATATTTTTAACCATCTTCACCAATCAGGAAAGCAATTAATTTTGACTTCTGATAAGGCACCAATTGAGTTGAAGGGTATGGAGAACAGATTACTCTCTCGTTTCAAATGGGGATTGTCAGCAGATTTGCAAAATCCTGATTACGAAACAAGAGTCCGTATTTTGCAGCAAAAAGCCTACAAAGACGGTATCATTCTTGAGAATGATGTAATAGAATATATTGCAACGCATGTTATCAACAATGTTCGTGAATTAGAAGGTGCTCTTATTTCTCTATTAGCTCAGTCAACTCTGAACAAAAAAGAATTGAACCTAGAATTAGCAATTGAGATAATTGACAAATTGGTAAAGAATACCAAGCGAGAAATTTCAATTGATTATATTCAGAAAATTGTTTGTGACCATTTCAATATGGCAATTGATTTACTTCAAGCTAAAACTAGAAAACGTGAAATTGTACAAGCTCGTCAAATTGCAATGTACTTTTCCAAATCGATGACTAAGGCTTCTTTATCAAGCATTGGTTCTCAAATTGGGAAGAAAGATCACGCTACTGTACTTCACGCTTGTAAAACAGTCAACAATTTGATTGATACGGATAGAGCTTTCAAGACTCAGATAGATGAGATAAATAAAAAATTAAAAATGTAAGCACCAACAGGTCTTGCAATTTAATATATACAAAGGAGCTGTTCTAAAAAGAGCAGCTCTTTTTTTTGATAATATACTTAAACCAACACATCATGCTTCTCGTAATCCTTGCCATACTTTCATCAACAGGAATTCTAATCTGTTTCAAAAGTTTTGAGAAATTCAAAATTGAAATTCTTCCTGCAATTGTTATTAATTATATAGTAGCCGGATTTCTTGGATACATTCTATCAAACGAATCGATTTCCTTACAACACTTGTTTGAACAAGATTGGTTAAGTTTTGCACTCTTAATTGGTATCCTTTTTATTATCGTTTTCTTCATTATTGGTAAATCATCTCAGAAGGCAGGCATAACGATTACAGGACTAGCAAGCAAAATGTCATTTGTCATACCAATTATGTTCTCGATTCTATATTTTAAAGAATCTGTAAACACAATGATGCTTATCGGTTTTACAATTGCTATAGGATCCATTATACTAGCCGTATACAAACCTTCTAATCAGTCAACAAAAATAAAACACGTTTGGCTACCCATCTCACTATTTTTAGGAGCAGGCTTAGTAGACACTTTGGTTAAATATTCTCAGGAAACCTTTCTAACGGAAGGAGGCTCACCTTTATTTTCTCTTGTTCTGTTTGCAATTGCTGCCGTAACTGGATTAATAAGCTTATACATTAAAAACCGATCTTTAAAGGAGCTATTCAAGTTGAAAACAATAATTGGAGGATCATTATTGGGAATCGTTAATTTCGGATCTCTCTATTATTTAATAGCTGCACTAAATAGTTCTGGATTCAAAAGTTCAGTAGTTTTTAGCATGGTAAACATTGGTATTGTATCCTTATCTCTTATATTTGGTCTCTTCCTTTATAAAGAGAAAATTAGCAAACTAAATTATTTAGGAATCACATTAGCATTTATTGCAATTATAATACTTGCACAATAACCTAGGTCAACAATTACAAACTACTGATAATGCAAACAGATAGTTACAAAACCATTCAATCAACATCAGAAGGTATTTATAAGGAGAAAGGGAGTAAGTTTATAGCCTATGCTTTTCCTGTTAGCTGTGAAGCCGATATCAAAAATGAGATTGATAAATTAAAAAAAGAGTATTACGATGCTCGTCATCATTGCTACGCATACATGCTTGGAGTTGATAAGAAGGACTTTCGTGCCAATGATGATGGTGAACCCTCTTCAACTGCAGGTAAGCCTATATTAGGCCAAATACTATCAACAGAGCTGACTAATATTTTAATTGTTGTTATTCGATATTTCGGAGGAACTAAACTTGGTGTAAGTGGCTTAATTCGAGCATACAAAACGGCTGCTCGTGATGCTATTTCAAATGCTGAAATCATTGAAAAAACAGTAAATGACATTTACGATATTCATTTTGACTACTTAGTTATGAATGATATCATGAGAATTATAAAAGAAGAAGAACCTCTTCAAATTGATCAGGATTTCAACCTGAATTGCAGAATAACACTAAGTATAAGACAAAGTGAAGTAGAAAAAATAATTGAACGCTTTAGTATGATAGATAGTGTTAAATCAGAGCATATAAGAACAGAATAAAAAAATCCCGCTTTTCTAAAAGCGGGATTTTTTTAAAACTCTTAATCAAACAAACTAACCGAATATGGGAATTCGCCCATTTGATATAGCTTATAAACAATTTTTGCTTCGTGTTTAGCATCATCTAATCCTCGATGAGCTTCGATATATCCTGTGTCTCCAAAGAAATAGTTCCAAGCTTCTTCAACTTTTGGCCATTTAAATCCTCTTCGTCCATTGGGAGCTGGTAATTTTACAATTGGAGTTGACAAATGCATAGGACAATCCAACTCCTTAACTTGAAAACCTCTATCCTTAAGAAATCCAAAATCGAAAGCTTTATTATATGCCGTTACTCGATATCTATCTAATAGATCTTGAATTTCTTCTTTTTGACTTTCTAAGCTTGGAGCTTCTAAAACATCTTCGAATTGCAAGTCTGAATTCTGGAAAATCCATCCAAAACCTCCACGAGTGTGAGAAGAATTAAGCCCATCTTCTCTAATTAGAGAATTGTAAACAGGAGTAACATCTCCACTATCTAAATCAAGTTTAACAATTCCAATTTCAACAATTTTCCCTCCCTGATTTAAAAAACCTGTTGTTTCTATATCTAATACTAATATCTCTTTAGCCATACTTTTAGTTTAATGTGTACAAAAGAAAAATCTTCGATACGATGGAAGAGATTTCGAAGAATAAAAATAAGTTAATCGAATCAGAAATTAGACATCTATCTTACTTTTTTTTCAGGAATTATTGGCAAGTATTCTGTTTGCACATTACTCATAGACCGAAACATATTGGTTCTGATACGTGAATCATCACCAGCAATTCGTTCAATCATCCTAGTAGTCTCTTTCCTTTTAGTCACATCTTCGTGAGGACAAAGCTCTTTTTCTAATACAAATTTGCGAATGCGACTATATTCACGCATCTCAGCATCTTTCAAAAGAATCAATGGACGTATTAAGATGATGTTTCCTTGAAACATACTCAATTTGGCTGGCATACTACAAATAGCACCCTGATACATCATGTTCATCAATAAGGTTTCAATTGCATCATCCATATGATGACCGAGAGCAAGTTTATTGCACTCAAACTCATCCGTCATTTTAAAGAGAGTAGTTCTTCGATGCCAGGAACAACGGAAACATGCAGGCTTTTTGCTTGGACGCTCAAAATCCACATTTATATCTCTATAAACTAAAGGCACATCCAACTTTTCACAAAAATCCTTCAAGAAATCACGATCAACTTCGTAAGGCAATTCTAATACATTAATATGAACTGCAACAACTTCGAAATTTTGTTTCTTAAATTTACGCCTTAAAGCAAGCAACTCTAATAAAGCAAGAGAATCTTTTCCTCCAGAAACGCCAACCAAAATTCTATCCCCATCCTCAATTAGCTCAAAATCACTAATGGCTTTACCCATTCGTTTAGCAATCTTACGCTGAAAGTATCCATCTTTCTTTTCCTGTTCTGTTTTTGGCTTTTTAACCGTCTCCATAGTTTCTCCATTTAAGATTGCCAAAAATAAGAGAAACTTCTCAGCCAATCGATTTTAAAGCCTATTTAAAATGAGTTAGGATAATAGAATGTATAAATGAATAGATCTAACAATTATTACGAAATTAGAGTTACTTTTGCCGCATGCAAGAAAACAAGATCGACCTACAAGAAATTTTAAGGAAATTAGGAATTAAAGCCTTAAAGCCAATGCAAGAAAAATGCATTGAAGCGTGGAAAAAAAATGATGATATAGTTCTTCTATCACCTACTGGATCAGGAAAAACACTAGCCTTTCTTCTACCACTCCTAGATCAACTTGATGAATCAAAGAAAGGTGTTCAAACATTAGTTTTAGCACCATCTCGTGAACTTGCAATTCAAATAGAATCAGTTTTTAAAAGCTTAGCATCACCTTTCAAAGTGAACTGCTGTTATGGTGGACACGCAATGAAAATTGAGAAAAATAGCCTTTCTACCCCTCCCGCTGTTCTTATTGGAACGCCTGGCCGAATTGCCGATCACCTTCGTCGTGAGAACTTTTCTCCAGATAGCATCAACACCATCATTCTAGATGAGTTTGATAAATCTCTAGAACTAGGGTTTCATAGAGAAATGGGCGAAATTATTGAACAATTAGAATTTATCAAAAAAAGGATTCTTACATCAGCAACAAAGAGCGATAGCATACCTGAGTTTACAGGTGTAAAAAATCCATTTGAAATTAACTATTTAGTTGATACGCCTAAAGAATCTTTAGTAGAAAAAATTATTAGAGCTGATGGTAAAGATAAATTAACTGCCCTATTCAATCTGATTTGTCACAATGGTAACGAAGCAACATTGGTATTTTGTAATCATCGAGATACTGTTGATCGAATTAGTGACTTATTAAAAGATTCTCACCTACAACACGACACCTTTCACGGAGGACTAAAACAGGAAGATCGTGAGAAAGCTCTGATTAAATTTAGAAACGGATCTCACCAAATTCTAATTACAACAGATTTAGCATCTAGAGGACTTGACATTCCCTCAATCAAACATGTGATACATTATCAATTGCCAACAACTGCAGATGCTTACACACACCGTAACGGTCGTACAGCTAGAATGGATGCATCAGGTTGTTCCTATTTTGTAATGGCAGATAGTGATTACCTTCCTGAATTCATCAGTAAGGACTTAGACGAACTTATTATTCCAGACAACATTACACTTCCAGAAGATCCTGAATGGCTAACCATCTACATAGATGCGGGTAAAAAGGATAAGATTAACAAGATGGATATTGTCGGATTCTTTATGAAGCAAGGTCAACTTGAAAAAGATGAATTAGGAAAAGTTGAGGTCTTAGATCATGCATCATTTGTAGCTGTAAAGCGTAAAATGGCTGAAAAGCTTCTGAGAATGCTAAAAAACGAGCGCATTAAGAAAAAGAAAGTGAAGATGGAAGTGAGTTACTAATCTCAACATTTTTAGAGAATATAGACATAAATAAATCCCAACTTCAAAAAGAAGTTGGGATTCTTTTTTATAAAAAAAGAGCTGGTCAAATGACCAGCTCTTTTTAATAATATTTATAAAGTTCTAGAATTTATCGAACCATAATTTAGTTGTTGCTTTATCACCACCAATAGCAGCAGAAGCAGCATCATAATTCTCCTCGTTCATTTCATTCTCATCAAATGGGTATGGGTAACGTACAGGAATATCACCGTAAGTCATTCCTGCTGGAACATTTAAGATAGGGAAATCTAAACGTCTCCACTCTGCCCAACCTTCAACACCTCGGTTGTACATAGCTAACCATTTTTGAGTACCAATCTTTTCTTTCCAAGTACCAGCAGCTGTTGCATAAGCAACATTAGCTTGAGCTAAATAAGTATTAGCAGCCGCTTCAGTTCCACCATAATAAAGAATACTTGCAGTAACACCATTGTTATAGTGTTCCTCAGCAGTTCCACCAACAGCATAGCCTCTTTCAACAGCCTCAGCTAGGAAAAATTCCATTTCAGAATAATCAGCTAAAGCAACTTCTAAAGTTGGCTCAAAAAACATATCAGTAAAATGTGAAAATTGGTCATAAACACCACCATCTTCTTTACCATATTCAATACCCTTATAAACACCACCAACTTGTGTAAACCATAATGGTAAACGTGGATCATCAAGAGCAACCATCTTATCAATTAAAGTATTCGAAGGCGTATAGTCTTTTCTACCATCAATAAGGAATCCATCATAAATTGTATTAACGTGAGGATCTGAACCAAGATACTTAAAGTAAGCTCCTTCAAGATTGGCATCATAAACACCAGCAGCCAAAGCTTCAGTAACAACAGTTGCAGAATTAAAACTAGGAACATCAGCCATACGCATTCCCATTCTTAATTTCAAAGCATTACCTAACATTCTCCACTGATCTATATCACCTTTGAATAATAAATCTTCATTTCCCCAAGTACCTTTACTTGCATCTAAACTAGAGATAGCAGCATTTAAACGTACTAATAGATCTGCGTAAACAGTCTCAGCATCGTCATACTTAGGTGTAAAGTCAGGTATATCAAGCGCTGCTTCTGAATATGGAACATCTCCAAAAGTCTCAGTTAAAATAGTAAATGAATAAATTTCAAGAATCGTTAAGGTTGCTTTCTGATTAACGGCCTTTTCAGCTAAAGCTCCTTCAAAACCAGCAGCATCAAGAATTCTCATTGCTTCTCTAAGGTCTTTGATAACGTCCTTATAGAATTCAGAAGAAAATGAATCAGAGATACCTCTATCAAGAAAATCATAGCGACTCTCATTAGTATAAGTCGTTTCCATCCAATATTGAACAAGTAGACGTGAAATATTTCTATTTACACTCATACTATTGTACTGATTTACAAACTCAATTTGAGCTGATGTAAATAAGGTTTCTACTGGAACGTTACTTGCATTCTTAGGATCAATATTATCCTCTAGTGAGCAAGAAACAATTCCCACCGTAGAAATAATTCCTAGTAATAGATATGTTATTTTTTTCATCATAATTGTCTTTTAGTATTAAAATCCTAATGTTACATTGAAACCAAAACTTCTAGATGTTGGGTAAGAAGCATTTGCAATACCTTGCTTGTTTCCAGAACTTTGTCCTGTCTCAGGATCAAAACCAGGAGTATTCTTATGGATAATCCAAAGATTACGACCAACAGCAGAAATAACAACTTTATTTAAGAAAGTGTTATTTAAAAGATTATTAGGTAGAGAGTAAGATAAAGCAACTTCTCTCAACTTAACATATGATGCATCATATACATATCTAGCAGTTGGTGTTCTTCCATAATACTGATCTCCACCCCATCCGTTAGCACGAGCAAAAGTTGTATTTTGTGTTCCATCAGCCATTACAGCATTAGCATGTAAAATACCACCACCATCAGCTACATCAGCACGCTTATCAATACCTTTTGAGTTCAAACCAGCAGTTTCTTTATATAAACCTGTAGCTAAACCATACTTACGGTCTACAGAATAAATATCACCACCTTTTTGAATATCAATTAGAGCTCTTAAAGAAATTCCTTTATAAGAAAGTGTATTTGTAATACCTCCACGCCAGTCTGCCTGGATGTTACCGATCACTTCTTCTTTTTCAGTTCTAATATAGTAACCTCTTGAATCTACAGTCTTCTTTCCATCAGTATAAACAAAGTTTGTACCTCTTAAAACACCATATTCTTCACCTACTTGAGCATTCATTGAAATATCCCAAGCTGAACTAATAAGAATATTATCTACACCATCGTATAAACTCTTAACTTCATTATTATTCTTCGAAAAGTTCAAGTTCATATCCCAAGTAAGATTGTTATTCTTAACTGGAGTAATGTTTAAGGCTAATTCAATACCTGTATTCTCAATCTCACCAGAGTTTACAAATGCCTGCTGGTATCCACTTGCTCTAGATACATTCACAGCCATAATTTGATCGAATGAATTTGACTTATAAACAGCCACATCAAAACCAACTCTGTTATCAAAGAAATTCGCTTCTAATCCAACTTCGTAACTCTTCGTTGTCTCCGATTTCAAATCTGGATTCTGAAGAGTTGAATGTACAGAGAATAAAGCTTGACTACCCCAGTTAGTTCCTTGTGGGTATGAAGATTGTAGATTATAAGGATTAGTATCATTACCTACTTCTGCATAATTCGCTCTTAGTTTAGCAAATGATAAGAAAGAAAGATCTTTCATTCCACCTAGCTCAGAAAGAATAATACTTGTTGAAACAGCAGGGTAAAAATAAGTATTCTCATCGCTTGGTAATGTAGATGAATTGTCAACTCTAAAAGAAGCTTCAAAATAAGCGAAATTCTTGTATCCTCCAGAAAAACTACCATATGCACTCTTCAAATTTCTCTCAAGTAGTGTCTCCGTTGGAGATTTTTCTACAGTGGTATTTTTCACAGTGTATAAACCAGGAACAACTAATCCACCAGAAGTCTGTGCAAAAATTGTTTGGTCAAGATTCTCTCTATAGTTAACTCCAACAAAACCAGTAAAGTTGAAATCATTAACTCTTTTCTTAAACGTCAACATAACGTCTGTATTCCACTCAGAGAAAGTTCTGTTAAAAGTTGTAAAAAATGACTGATCATTTGATCCAACAGCATTTCTTTCATTTTGTCTTTCGCTATAATAATCCAAAGATGTTTTGAAAGTCAAAGAGAACATATCATTCAATTTATAATCTAAAGAAGCATAACCAAATAATCTATTTCTTTCATCATCCTGAAAGTTCTCATAACGAGTCCAATATGGATTATTTGCATAAGCAGGATCCAAATCAGTAGGATTATTAGCATTCCAAGTTCTCTGATCTCCATCTGGAGATTTATAATAATTCTCTAATCTCTTAAAGTCAAGATTAGTCTGGAACCACTGTGCAAAGTTCTGCATAGGGTTATTACTGTCATAACCTGTACCATATCTACCTTTTCCTTTAGTGTTCACATAGTTAGCACTAGCAGAAACAGTAAGCTTATCGTTTAACTCCTGACTAGCTTTAAATGCCAATGTATTCTTCTTAATATTTGAATTAGGAAGAATTCCACTTTCGTCAGAATTAGTAAAAGATAATCTGAAATTAGAAATATCAGTACCACCTGTTAAAGCAACACTATTTGTATATGTCAAACCTGTTTCAAAAAAATCGTAAACCTTTGACTTAGGAGCAACCCAAGCTCTAGTTTCACCATAATTATCAGCATTAGGATCTAGGGCATCCCAGTGAACAACTTGTAAATTAGGATCAAATTTTGGTCCCCAAGAAGCATCGTCATTTGTATTAACAACATTAAAGCCATTAAGAGCACCTTCGAAACTCCAATCTTGAGAATAACCAGCACCGTACTCATACTGATACTCAGGCATCGTTTCTTTGTCAATTGTACTCCAGCTAATACCTGAATTTACAACAACACCAATACCATTCTTATTTTTAGCACCTTTTTTAGTTGTAATTAAAACAACACCATTCGCGGCTCTAGAACCATAAAGTGCAGATGCAGCAGCACCTTTCAAAATAGATACCGACTCAACATCATCAGGATTGATATCTGATGCAGCATTTCCATAGTCATATCCACCCCAACCACTTTGTTGGTTAGCAGTATTGGTATTACTATTATCCATAGGTACACCATCAACTACAAATAAAGCTTGGTTGTTACCTAATAAAGACGCTGTTCCACGAATAAGAATATCCGCAGATCCTCCCATAGTATTAGCTTGACGGATATTAACACCGGCAACCTTACCAGAAAGAGAATTTACGATATTAGACTCCTTTACCTCGCTAACGGCATCACCACTAATTTCAGTTACAGCATAACCAAGAGATTTTTTCTCTCTAGTTACACCCAATGCAGTAACAACAACTTCGTCCATACCTATAGATTCAGTTTCAAGAACTACATTGATTACAGTTTGAGATCCAACTGTTACTTCTTGTGAAACCATACCCACAAAGCTATATACAAGCACATCACTTGCTGCAGCTTCGAGACTATATTTTCCATCAATATCTGTACTAGCACCAATAGTGGTACCTTTTACAACAACAGATACACCAGGCATTCCGAGCCCGTCATCGGCACTGGTCACTGTACCAGTGATCTGCTTGCTTTGGGCAGTCACTATTTGAGTCCCTACAAGTAGCAGAAAAACGAATAGTCCAATTAATTTTTTCATAAAAATTCTTTTTAGTTAGTAATTAAGTAAAGATGCAAATGGTTTAATGGTAATAATCGATGCTAAATTTAATACATATAATGGATTTAACAAATATTAACATGACTTTAACACATGGTAACATATATGATATTTGTCATTATTTCTAGCCCTAGACAACAACAAATCTGATCCGATTTCAATAAACACAATCATATAAGTTTCATTTCTACATTTTAAGAATCAGACAAATAAGCTCCCTAAAATGCAAATCTGACCTAAGATCCTCATACCAACCTAAAACAAGAAGAATCATATATTTACAATCTATATAAATAATGAACGACGAAAAAGATATACAACACGACTAAACGAATTTTCTACCAGACACAACCTTTTTCACTATAAATGAGCTTGAACAAGCATTAATTAAGAATATACTTTTAGCCTTAAAAAAACAAAAAAAGGGATGATTCAATTAAGAATCATCCCTTATATATTATTAGCAGATCTAATTACTATGAATAGATCTCTTTTTTAGAAGCAATCAATGTATTTTGAAGTAATGACACAATTGTCATTGGACCAACTCCACCAGGAACAGGTGTTATAAATGAACACTTAGGCGCTACCTCATCGAAATTAACATCGCCAATAAGCTTCCATCCTGATTTCGTTTTATCAGATTTGATTCTATGGATTCCTACATCAATTACCGTAGCTCCTGCCTTAACCATATCACCAGTTAAAAATTGAGGCATACCTAATGCAACAATTACAATATCTGCCTCACGAGTGATTTCAGGAATATTCTTTGTGCGACTATGACAAAGCGTTACGGTACAATCCCCATATGAAGCCTTACGTGACATTAAAATACTCATTGGAGTACCAACAATATTACTACGACCAATAACAACACAGTTCTTACCAGAAGTTTCAATTTTATATCTTTTCAACAACTCAACAATTCCTGCTGGTGTAGCTGGTAAGTATGTAGGAAGGGTTGCAACCATTTTACCAACATTCATAGGATGAAATCCATCAACATCTTTTTCTGGACGAATCGTTTCAATTACTTTAGATTCTGAAATATGCTTTGGTAAAGGCAATTGTACAATTAAACCATCGATTGAATCGTTTTGGTTCACCTTATCAATCTCAGCCAACAACTCAGCTTCAGTAATTGTATCTTCAAATCTAAACTCAGAAGAATCAAATCCTACTTGATGACAAGCTTTAACTTTAGCAGCCACATAGGTTTCGCTGGCACCATCATGACCAACAATGATAGCCGCTAGGTGAGGTTTTTTACCACCATTTTTAATAATACCTTCAACTTCAGCAGCTATTTCTTGCTTTACCTCAGCCGAAATCTTTTTTCCATCGATTAATTCCATGACTAGTTTTGTATCTATGATGAATATTATGCGGCCTTATTATTAGCCACAGGTCATTATTGTTTATAAGAAAAAATGCTTGACCTAAGGGCCAAGCATTTCAATATATTATCTATCGCTTTCCCATCGGAAGATTTCCCATCATTCGGGACATCTTTCCGCCTTTCGACATCATTTTCATGAGTTTTCGAGTTTCATCGAACTGTTTAATCAAACGATTCACATCCTGAATATCTGAACCACTACCATCGGCAATACGTTTACGTCGAGATCCATTCAATAAAGTTGGATTCTCACGCTCTAATGGTGTCATCGAATAAATAATTGCCTCAATACCTTTAAAAGCGTCATCATCAATATCAATATTCTTAAGTGCTTTTCCTACACCTGGAATCATAGATGCTAAGTCCTTAAGATTACCCATTTTCTTAATTTGAGAAATTTGAGAAAGGAAATCGTTAAAGTTGAATTGATTTTTAGCAATCTTCTTTTGTAGGTTACGAGCTTCGTCAGCATCAAACTGCTCCTGAGCACGCTCAACAAGTGAAACAATATCACCCATACCCAAAATACGATCAGCCATACGTGATGGATGGAAAACATCAAGAGCTTCCATTTTCTCACCAGTACCAACAAACTTAATTGGTTTGTTTACAATTGATCGAATTGATAAAGCAGCACCACCACGGGTATCACCATCAAGCTTTGTTAATACGACACCATCAAAATTTAATCTATCGTTAAATTCTTTAGCAGTATTAACAGCATCTTGACCAGTCATCGAGTCAACTACGAACAGAATCTCTGAAGGTTTGATTGCCTTTTTAACAGCCTCAATCTCCTTCATCATTGTTTCATCAACAGCTAAACGACCCGCCGTATCGACAATAACTAAATCATGACCTTTTGCTTTTGCTTCCTTAATTGCAGCTTCAGCAATTTTAACTGGATTCTTACTATCCTTATCTGAATATACTGGAACACCAATCTGCTCACCTAAAACATGCAACTGATCAATCGCAGCAGGACGATAAACGTCACCTGCAACCAACAGAGGATTCATAGAACGTTTCGTCTTAAGTAGGTTCGCTAACTTTCCTGAAAAAGTTGTTTTACCGGAACCTTGAAGACCAGCGATAAGAATAACAGCAGGATTACCTGTTGTATCTATATCAACATGTTCTCCTCCCATCAATTCAGCCAATTCATCGTGAACAATTTTCACCATCAATTGATTTGGCTTCAATGAAGTCAGAACATTTTGTCCTAATGCTTTTTCTTTTACTGTAGCAGTAAATTCCTTAGCGATTTTAAAATTGACATCGGCATCAAGTAAAGCACGACGAACATCCTTTAAAGTTTCAGCTATATTTATTTCTGTGATCTTTCCTTGACCTTTCAATATCTGAAAGGACCGCTCCAGTCTTTCATTAAGATTTTCAAACATTCTTTTCCGGATTTTTTTTAGTTCCCTGCAAAAATAAAAAATTCTCTGTATTTGCTTATATCTCAAGACATCTTTTAAATAAGACACCTACTTAAAGACAAAACAGATTTTTCTTACAATTAATTTAAATGAGCACCTTCAATTAAAGATAAGCTCATTCTTTATATTCTATTATTTGTATCTGCATTCAACCGAATACAAATATATTTACATTCTCTCTGGTAAGCTAACTCCCAATAAGCTCATTCCCGACTTAATAATTCCTGCAACTTGTTTAGATAAAACAAAACGGAAATTTCTTAAATCCTCGTTTTCCTCTTTATTCATAGGGAAATCGTGATAGAACTGATTGTATTCCTTAGATAAATCGTAAACGTAATTTGAAATTAAAGCTGGACTTGTATCTCTACCCGCATCTTTTATTACGTTTGGATAATTTGCTAACATCTGAATTAAGAAAGATTCTTTTTCAGAAATAGTTAAATCAGATTTAGCTAAACCAGGAATTTCCATACCATTTTCAGTTGCTCTACGCAATACGGATTGAATTCGTGTGTATGTATATTGAATAAATGGACCAGTATTACCATTGAAATCAATAGATTCCTTAGGATTAAACATCATATTCTTTTTAGGATCAACCTTAAGAATAAAATATTTCAATGCTCCCATTGCTACTTTAGAATATACGTCCTCAGCTTCTTCTTTCGAATAACCTGAAAGCTTACCTAGTTCTTCAGAAGTTTCACGAGCAGTATTAACCATCTCCTTCATCAAATCGTCAGCATCGACAACAGTGCCTTCACGAGATTTCATTTTACCTTCAGGTAATTCGACCATACCATATGATAGATGTTGAATTTTATTGTGCCACTCATAGCCTAGTTTCCCCATTACTAGAGAAAGAACTTGGAAGTGATAATTCTGCTCATTACCTACAACGTAGATATGCTCATCAATTTTAAACTCATTAAAACGCTCGTAAGCTGTTCCAATATCTTGAGTCATATATACAGATGTTCCATCATCACGCAATAGTAATTTGTGATCTAAACCATCAGACTCAAGATTAGCCCAAACTGATCCCGTTTCCTTTCGGTAAAGAACGCCTTCATCAAGGCCGCGCATAACAATAGCCTTACCTTGTTTATATGTATCCGATTCGAAGTAAACCTTATCGAAATCAACACCCATTGTTTTGTATGTAATTTCGAAACCAGCTAATACCCAATCGTTCATTTTACGCCAAAGAGCAACAGTTTCCTCTTCTCCAGCTTCCCACTTCACAAGCATTTCTTGAGCTTCAAGCAAAAGAGGAGCTTTCTTTTTAGCCTCATCAGCCTCCATTCCGCTAGCGACTAGAGTTGCAATTTCTTTTTTGTATTCCTTATCGAATCTCACATAGTATCTTCCAACCAAGTGATCACCCTTAATGCCTGTCGATTCAGGAGTTTCACCTTCACCAAAACGCAACCAAGCCAACATCGACTTACAGATATGAATACCTCTATCGTTAACAAGATTAACCTTGATAACTTCTAGTCCGTTTGCCTTTAAGATTTCTGCAACAGAATAACCTAATAAGTTATTTCTAATGTGTCCAAGGTGAAGTGGCTTATTCGTATTTGGTGATGAGTATTCAATCATTACCTTTCTAGCTCCCTCTTTCAAAGGAATAAAACCGTAATTTTCAGTATTAACAGCTTCGTTTAAAACAGAAAGCCAATATGAATTATCGATTACTAAATTCAAAAATCCTTTTACAATATTAAATGAAGGAATAGAATCGATATTTTCTTGTAAGTAATTTCCAAGATCGTTAGCAGTTTCCTCAGGTGATTTCTTAGAGAAGCGTAAAAATGGGAAAACAACAACTGTTAGATCTCCTTCAAATTCGCGTCTGGTCTTCTGAATCTGAACACTATCCTCTTCAACTTTCTGACCATAGCAAGCACTTATAGCCTCTACTACTTTACCTTTAATAATACTTTCAATACTCATTTGGAAATTCTTTGTTCGGGAAATAAATTTAATAGTCTCAACTAGTATTTTTACTTCCTCATGAAATTAAAATTATTCAAAACTGATCTCCTTAATCTTCATATCAAAGATTAACACCAATATTCGAATCCGCAAAGATAGCATGAATTCCAAAAAAACATATTTTCAAAGTCAAGAAATCTTGTGAAAATCACTTATTTCGCCTATATTAATGTAAATATATTTGATCAGTTTACTAACATCGTCTTGAAACATAGCTTTCTTAGAAATGTTTCTGATATAAAAAACCTGCCTTATGAACATAAATTTAAACGGACGTTGGCGAAATCAGTATAATTCTGAAATGAATTTAAGTATTGATGGTCAGAACATCACAGGAACATTCCAAACTGGAATTGGACTTCCGAATTTCGAAGAAAAATTTGAAATTATTGGACGTTTTAAAGATAACGTTATTGCATTTATGGTTGACTTTGGAAAATATGGCTCTCTGGCCTGCTGGACAGGTCGTGTAGAGATTGACGATATAGGTGTTGTTATTCATTCTATGTACCACCTTTCTCAAACCGATGGTAGCGATGAGGAAAAAATGGCTAAGGCTATTATCACTGGAGTAGGTACATTTAGAAAACCATAAAACTTAAAGCTAAATCCAGCTTTATTACACCCGTCCAATTTATTTGATACTTAAGTCGAGAACGAAGTGATATTTTAGGATTACAGATATCCAAAATATGACAATACTCGGTTAACAGCCACACTTTTAACCTTCTTTAACTCAGATTATTTTTTCTCGAAAAAATAATCCTGTATGTTTGTAGTAGCAAAGCAAAATTGATTTCCAAAATCAATTCTAAACTCTGAATCACATGAGTTTAGTAG
>TARA_R110001583_G_scaffold8711_4_pt1 | contig 63148 bp, 65 predicted proteins | sample TARA_R110001583 | Tara Oceans TARA_R110001583 (sample SAMEA4398432) | marine metagenome | biome: Polar Biome; feature: [MES] marine water layer (ENVO:01000295) within the mesopelagic zone...; material: water (ENVO:00002006), including particulate matter (ENVO:01000060) such as...... | reverse complement strand
GTAAGGCGATACTCTTTACCACACCATCAAAACTGGAGCGGGAAACGAGTCATGCACTAGAGCGATAAGTCTCTGTTTCCCAATCACTTTCTCCGCTGTGGTGAGCAGCGAAGGCCTGAATTATAGCCTTGTTTTTCGCCCTCGGCAACAAAGTTCATCCAACGACTTCCATTGAAGTCCAAGGACTGCTCTTTTCGCAGTCGCACCGCCCTACGATGCTGTCGCGATGCAATGGGGCCTCCAGTGGCCAAGGCCGTCGTGCGGCGATAGGCGAATGGAATCAGGGGTTATCAGATTACCGCCTGCTGCATGCGCTTGGTCAACGCCTCGGCGCTTTCCTTGCGCTCGCTATACCTGTCCACCAGATACGGCGACGCATCGCGCGTGAGCAGCGTGAACTTCATCAGTTCCTCCATCACGTCCACAATGCGGTCGTAGTAGGCCGACGGTTTCATGCGTCCCGCTTCATCGAATTCTTGATACGCCTTGGCGACCGAGGACTGGTTGGGGACGGTCAGCATCCGCATCCAGCGGCCCAGCACGCGCATCTGATTGACAGCATTGAAAGATTGCGAGCCGCCCGACACCTGCATCACTGCCAGCGTCTTGCCCTGAGTCGGACGCACCGCGCCGACTGACAGCGGAATCCAGTCGATCTGCGTTTTCATCAGGCCGGACATCGCGCCATGGCGCTCCGGCGAACTCCACACCATACCCTCGGCCCACTGCGCGAGTTCGCGCAGTTCCCTGACCTTGGGATGATCCTCGGTCGCGTCATCCACCAGCGGCAGGCCCGACGGGTTGAACAGCCGCGTCTCGCCGCCCAACGCCCGCAGCACGCGGGCTGCCTCTTCGGCGGCCAGTCGGCTAAACGAGCGTTCGCGCAGCGAGCCGTAGAGCAGCAGGAAGCGTGGCGCATGGGTGGAACGTTCGGGTGCCAGTAGCCGTTCCATGTCCGGCGGCTGGAGCAATGCGGCGTCGATGTTCGGCAGGTCGAGACGGGATTCAGACACGACGGCCCTCCACATCCACTACCGGCTCGCCGTCTTCCTTGTTGAACGCGCCGCGCTGCGGTTGCGGCAGGATGTCGAGCACTGTTTCCGACGGGCGGCACAGGCGCGTGCCCAGCGGCGTGACCACGATAGGTCGGTTGATGAGGATCGGATGTTGGAGCATGAAGTCGATCAATTGCTCGTCGCTCCACTTCTGATCTCCCAGGCCGAGTTCCGCATACGGCGTGCCTTTCTCGCGCAGCACCGCGCGTACCGGGATGCCCATCGCGGCGATCAGCGCCTTCAGCATGTCGCGGTCGGGCGGTGTCTTCAGATATTCGATGACAGCCGGTTCCTCGCCGCTGTTGCGAATCAGGCTGAGGACGTTGCGTGACGTGCCGCAATCGGGATTGTGGTAGATCGTGATGTGGCTCATGTCGAGGTGCCTTCGTTCGAGAGAAGCATGGATTGCTGGCGCAGATGCCTGATCACATAGCCGAACAGGATCGCGCCCGCCGCGCTGATGCCGGTCAGGGCCAGCAGCGTGCCGGGATAGCCGTTGCCGGCGGAATACAGCAGCGAGGCCACGAAGGGGCCGGCGGCCACTGCGATCTGCACGGGTGTCGCCATCGCGCCGCTGATGGCGCCATAAGCGGCCCGACCGTACAGCTCGGCGGGCAAGGCGCCTCGTACGATCGTCATGACGCCATTGCCGATGCCGTAGAGCGCGGCAAACACGACATACACCGGCAGCCACTGCTCGGAAGCAAAGAGCAGGAGCAATGACAGCGGCAGCAGACTGATGGCCGCCATGCCGACCTGGCGCGTGCTGGCCCGCTTGCCGACCGTGGCTTGCACCACACGGCCGAGTACCTGCATTGGCCCGATCAGCGCACCGACCCAGGCCGCATTTGCGGCAGAGATGCCATGTGCCTGCAAGACTGGGATCATGTGCAGCGACATCGCCGCGAACACCAGTGCATTCAGCGTCACAGCCGCCGTGACGAGATAGAACACCGGTTCGCGCATGACCGCGGTGAGATTGCGGGATCGGGTTTCCGTCCGCGCTGGGGGTGTGCCGTGTGCCGGGCCGCGTCCCTTTGGCAGGCTGGCATGGATGGGCAGGCAGATCAGCAGGTTCGCGGCCGCATAGATCAACCAGACCTCGCGCCAGCCGACGTGTTGCAACAGCGTTTGCGTCAGCGGCCAGAATACCGTGCTGGCGAAACCGCCGAACAACGTCAGGTGCGTGATCGCCCGGCGATAGTTGCTGCCATGGACCTGCGTGATGACCGCGAAGGCCGGCTGGTACAAGGTCGCGCTCATGGCCACGCCGATACCGGCCCACACGAGGTAAAGCTCCGTCGCGTTGTGTACCCGCGAGAGGCACGCGAGCATGACGGCGGCCAGCAAGGCGCCGCTTCCCATCAGCAGACGTCCACCGATGCGGTCGATGATGCTGCCGGCCGCGGTCGAAAGCAGTCCCGAGATCAGCAAGGCCACCGAATAAGCCCCGACGATGGCGGGCTTGGACAGGCCGAGTTCGTCCTGCATGGGCTGCATCAGGACGCCGTAGGCGTAGAACATCGACCCCCACGCGACGATCTGCGTCAGTCCGAGCGAGGGAATCAGCCAGCCGCGAGAGCGCGGGATGGTGTTGTCCATGATTACGCTTGGCGCTCGTACCAGCCGCGCGAGCGGTTGACCACGCGCACCACCAGCAGCATCACCGGCACCTCGATCAGCACGCCAACCACGGTGGCCAGCGCCGCGCCCGAGTGGAAGCCGAACAGACTGATGGCGGCGGCCACGGCCAGCTCGAAGAAGTTGCTCGCGCCGATCAGTGCCGAGGGGCCGGCGATGCTGTGCTTCTCGCCTACCTTGCGGTTGAGCCAGTACGCCAGCCCGGAATTGAAGAACACCTGGATCAGGATCGGCACCGCCAGCATGGCGATCACCAGCGGTTGCCGGATAATGGCCTCTCCCTGAAAGGCGAACAGTAGCACCAGCGTCAGTAGCAGCGCGGCGATCGACAGCGGGCCAATACGTTCCAGCGCCCGGTCGAACGCAACCTGACCCCGGCGCAGCAGCGCCCGGCGCCAGAGCTGCGCGAGGATGACAGGAATGACGATGTAGAGCGCGACCGACACCAGTAGCGTGGCCCATGGCACGATGATCGACGACAGGCCCAGCAGGAGGCCGACGACGGGCGCGAAGGCGAACACCATGATGGTGTCGTTCAGCGCCACCTGCGACAGCGTGAACACCGGATCGCCGCCGGTCAGCCGGCTCCACACGAACACCATCGCCGTGCAGGGCGCGGCGGCCAGCAGGATCAGCCCGGCGATGTAGCTGTCCAGCTGCCCGGCCGGCAGCCACTGTGCGAAGACATGGCGGATGAAGATCCACGCCAGCAGCGCCATCGAAAACGGCTTGACCGCCCAGTTCACAAACAGCGTGACGCCGATGCCGCGCCAGTGTCGCCTGACCTGGCCGAGTGCGCCGAAGTCCACCTTCAGCAGCATCGGCACGATCATCACCCAGATCAGCAAGCCCACCGGCAGGTTGACCTGGGCGACTTCCAGCTGGCCAATGGCCTGGAACGCGCCCGGCGCGAACTGGCCCAGCGCGATGCCGGCAACGATGCACAGCAGCACCCACAGGGTCAGATAGCGCTCGAAGCTGCTCATGGCAGATGCGGCCGGCGCGTGACCGGCCGCTTCGGTTTCTGTAGTCATCGCGCCGCCCTTACTGGCGGCCGATGTCGCGCAGCTCGCGCTGCAACGACATGGCGTCCAGGCGCTGGAGCGGCAGCGACAGGAACAGTTCAATGCGTCGGCGCAGCGTGATCGCGGCGTCGAGGAACGCTTTGCGCTGTTGCTCCTCAGTGCCCTCGACGGCTGCCGGATCAGGGACGCCCCAATGCGCCGACACCGGCTTGCCCGGCCACAGCGGGCAAGCCTCCCCAGCAGCGTTGTCGCAAACTGTAAAGATGAAGTCGAACACCGGCGCACCCGGTGCCACGAACTCGTCCCAGCTCTTGCTGCGGTAGCCGGTCGTCGGCAGGTGCAGCCGCTCCAGCGTGGCAAGTGCCAGCGGATGAACCTCGCCCTTGGGGTGACTGCCCGCCGAATAAGCGTGGAAGCGGCCCTTGCCCAGCTCGTTGAGCATGCCTTCGGCAAGGATGGAGCGGGCGGAATTACCCGTGCAAATGAACAATGCGTTGTAGATCGTGTCGGTCATGGCGTCAGCAGTCGCAGCGGGTGGATTCGGAAACCTCGCACACTCCGCCTTGGCAGCAATGCTCGGTCAGGTAGCCGATCAGGCCGTTCATGTGGTCGTATTCGGCGCGATAGATCAGGTTGCGGCCTTGCTGCTCGATGCTGACGAGGCCGGCGTGGGCCAGTTCCTTCAGATGGAAGGACAAGGTGTTGCGGGCCACGTCGAGCTGGTCGGCCAGCACGCTGGGCGTGAGTCCTTCCGGGCCGGCGACGACCAGGGCGCGGAACACACGCAGGCGCTGGGTGTGCGCCAAGGCGCTCAGGGCGGAAACGGCTTGATCTTCGTTCATGATTCGATAGTACAACAATTATTGAATTAATGGATAAGAATCAGCGGGCAAGTCATTCATGGCTTCGCGGCATACCGCCGTCGAGTTCTTGGACTATGTTCCGCGCATCACGCCCATCAAAGTCATCGCGGCAGCAAGATGCTTCTATCAAGAGCGGCGGATGCCTTCTCGCACCACGGACTAGTTCAAGGGAAGGCAGGATGCCTAGCGGGCGATAGAACTGCACTGCATCCTGATGCGATGTGACCATGTTTGGCCCACACCGCAGGCGCGTGAACGCAAAGTGCGTTGGATTGAACCAAGCAAAATGCTTCGCCGCAAGATGCTATGTCGATATATCAGGATGCCGAAACAAGCATGACATGCGCGGATTTCTCCAGGTCCCTCTGGACGTGGAGCAGCGGATGCAATCCCCTGCGCCTTGTGAAACCGTGGGGATATCAGACCATATCGAATCGGTCTTGATGTGCTTGACGCACCCCATGACGCTGGCACCGTGAGCGCAATTGTCGAGCGTGCTTCTTCCTTATTACTCGACGGACCGGCAACTGGTCAATTCTTGCATATCGAGCAAGAGAGAACCACCTGTGACGGGTGCCATGATCTCTTCCGTCCATGTTCCAGGGCATCGCCCCAGGCATCAGCCACAGGCATAACGAAAAAACAGCCCCTTGGTGGGGCAAGAAGGAGCCGGTGATGTAGCGCTTCCGAAAGGAGACGAAAACATGCACAAGGAGCCACCACTATCAAAGGTGTTCTATCGTCCCATCGAAGCTGCCATACGGTGGGCTGGGTTGTTGCGGTACGAAGCGGTGATCGTCGCATCGATCGCATCACCGCGTTGTCTGCCGCAGATGTTGGACTGCCCGCGATGGAACGAGTGTCGGCTGTACTCGGAACGCATCTACGACGGTATCCTCAACGCCGAACTACCCTTCGGCAAGAACGGGATCACACTTAATGACCCAGATCTGGTGAGTTCACTCGATCTGACCGTCCGCCATGTCGATCTGAAGCGGTGGATGCGCACCCACTATCCCGAGCATCGGCCGGGATTTCTGTTCAGTCGCGGCGAGCGCATGGTGCATCCCTTCATCACCATCGAGACAGGACAGGCAATCCTGCTGGAACGGCTGGCTCTGCAGGCCGCGCTGGACCATAGCCGACGCGAGATGCGCGAACTGCAACAGCAACACGAAGTCTTGCTAAAGCAGTCCGCCGTACTGCTGGCTCCCAAGCAGTGCGTGATCAGTGATCGGGCGGAAACTACATACCTGAACATCATCGGCGGCATGCTGACGCTGATGCTGAGCCAATCCCCATCCGGCGTGCCGTACTCCAGCTTCAAGACGCAGGAGGCCATCGTCACCGCATTGCTCGCCCACTATGGCGGCACCATGGGCATCACGGAGCGAACCTTGAACGGCAAGTTCGCCAATGCCAGGAAGAATGTCCGTAGCGCAGCCGCGTGAATTCTTCCATCTTGTATGTGCAGTCGCGGAGATTGCATTTGCAATGTTTTTCCGCAGCCATGTCTATTGAATAGAGGTCACGCCAACAAACGCTACTGAGCGTTCAGGAGTGACCGCCATGTCGCAAATACCTGTACTGCCACCGCACGAGCGCCGCATCCTGCGGCTCGATGAAGTTGAAGCGAAGTCCGGCTTCAAACGCGCCCACATCTACAACCTGATGAAGAAGCGCCAGTTTCCGCAGGCGTTGCGCCTGGGCGTGCGCGCCGTGGGCTGGGATTCGGTCGAGATCGACCAGTGGATCGCCGAACGCCTCAACAACCGGACCTGACCCGCTCCCCCTCGATTTTCCCATCGCCAAACGGAGAGCGCCATGCAGGTCGTATCCATAATTTCAACGAAAGGCGGCGTAGGCAAGACGACTACGGCCGCCAACCTCGGCGGCCTCGCCGCGGACGCGGGGCTGCGTGTGCTGCTGCTCGATCTCGACGTGCAGCCGACCTTGTCGTCCTATTACGAGCTGGCACACCGCGCTGCCGGCGGTATCTATGAGTTGCTGGCGTTCAACGAACGCGCCCTCGATCAGTTGGTGTCCCGCACCATCATCGCGGGCCTGGACCTGGTGCTCTCGAACGATCACCGGGGTGAACTGAACACGTTGCTACTGCACGCGCCAGACGGACGCCTGAGACTGCGGCACCTGCTGCCGGCGCTGGCGCCGCTTTATGACCTGGTGCTGATCGACACCCAGGGTGCACGCTCGGTGCTGTTGGAGATGGCGGTGCTCGCCTCTGACCTGGCGCTGTCGCCCGTGACCCCGGAAATTCTCGCTGCCCGCGAACTGCGACGCGGCACCATGCAGTTGCTGGAGGACATCGCGCCATACCGGCACCTCGGCATCGAACCGCCATCCCTGCACCTGCTCATCAATCGCGTCCACCCCGTGTCCGCGAATGCACGGATGATCCAGCAGGCGCTGCGCGACCTGTTCCAGGACCATGCCGGCATATGCGTGCTGGGCACCGACGTGCCGGCCATCGAGGCCTATCCGCGCGCCGCAACCCGCGGCCTGCCGGTGCATCGCGTCGAGCATCGCCAGCCGCCGGGCAGAGTTGCGCCCGCCGCGCTCGACACCATGCGCGCGCTCGCCGGCGAACTGTTCCCACAGTGGCAAGACAGATTTGCCCTCGTGTCCGGCCGTCCTCCTCGTTCCATTGAAACCGGGAGGTCACATGGCGAACGCACATGAACTGGCCCGCGGCCACAAACGGCTGCGCGCCCTGATTGAGTTTGCGGTGAGCGAAGGCTGGCACGTCAAGCGCACACGGGGCGGACACCTCAAGTTCACCAAGGCCGGCTGCGCCGCCATCTACACCAGCTCAACAGCGAGCGACTACCGGGCGGATCTCAACGCCCGTGCACAGATCCGCCGCGCCGAGCGCGAGGCCCGCATGGCCCGGGCCGTCAACGCCGAGGGATGTGGTCATGGCTGAGATGACCTCCCAGGACATGGCCGGCAAGCTGCTTGCCGCCGGGTTCGAGCGCAGTGGGCCATCGGCCACGGCCTTGAGCGACCCGATCGCCGACACGCCGATGGTCGTGACGCTGGACCAGTTGCGGCCCTACGACCACGACCCCCGCAAAAAGCGCAACTCGGCCTACGATGAAATCAAGGCCTCCATCCGAGAGCGCGGCCTGGACGCGGCGCCAGCGATCACACGCCGTCCTGGCGAGGCGCACTACATCATCCGCAACGGCGGCAACACCAGGCTGGCGATCCTGCGTGAACTCTGGGCGGAGACCAAGGACGAACGCTTCTTCCGCATATCGTGCCTGTTCCGGCCGTGGCCTGCGCGCGGAGAGATCGTCGCCCTGACCGGGCACCTCGCCGAGAACGAACTACGCGGCGGCCTCACGTTCATCGAGCGCGCCCTGGGCGTCGAGAAAGCCCGCGAGTTCTATGAGGCTGAAAGCGGCACCACCCTGAGCCAGTCCGAGCTGGCCCGCCGCCTGGCCGCCGACGGCTTCCCAGTCCAGCAGTCGCACATCAGCCGCATGGCTGACGCGGTGCGCTACCTGCTGCCCGCGATCCCGACCGTCCTATACGGGGGCCTCGGCCGCCACCAGGTCGAGCGGCTGTCGGTCATGCGCAAAGCCAGCGAACGCACGTGGGAGCACTATGCCAAAGGCCGCTCCCTGCCGCTGGACTTCGACAGCTTCTTTCTGGAGGCGCTGTCGCAATTTGATGTCCAGCCCGACGAGTTCTCGCCGCCGCGTGTGCAGGACGAGTTGATCGGTCAGATGTCCGAGCTGCTGGGCATCGACTACGACGTGCTCGCCTTGGACCTGACCGAATCCGAGAGCCGCCACCGCGCCCTGGTCAGCGACCCAACCCCGCCATCGGCGCCGCCGGCATTGCCCGAGCCTGGGGCCATCGCACGGCCGCCGATCGAACCGGCACCGCCCCCCACTACAACTGCACCTTCTGCGGGCCACTCTGCCGACGCGCCGACAAGGCCCCGGGACGATGGGGCCCCGAGCGAGGCATCCGCAGCCAGCCCTGCGGCAGCGAATGGCGGTCTGCTTGACGAGCACATCATCTCTCCGGCACCCACGACGGAGCGGCTCCAGTCCATCCAGCGCATGGTCGCCGACCAGTTGGGCGATGCGCTGCCGCCCGACTTCTCGGCCAACGTCTTGCAGTCGATTCCCGTGCAGGCCGGTGGCCTCTATCCCATCTCGGACATCTGGTATATCGACCCTGGCCTCGACACACCCGACCGCCTGCGCATCCACATCGCGCAGTTCGCGCGCGAGATCGCGGGCGAGGCCGACCTGGACGCGTGTGTCGAGGATCGTTCTGATGGCATCGGGTTCACGTGTCGTGCCCCAGCCCAGGCTTCGTCGCCGCTCGCACGCGCCGTGCTCGCACTACTGGTTTCCCTGGCCGGTCAGCAGCCAGCCGGCGTCGGCTTGGACAGCGGGCAACTCATCACAGACCTGCCAGCGCTGTTGCACGGCCAGGGTCAACGTCGTGACGGCGGGGCCCGGCGATTGAGCGACACCGCGCTGGTCAAGCTGTTTCGTCTGCTGCGGCTGGCCCGGCGCCTGCTGGATCTGGAAGCCGGCGCTGTCGGTTCTGGGATCTGAGCGAGGGAGGCCTGCATGTCCGCACCGAACCCACTCAACCAGGCCGTCATCGCGCAGGCACTCTACGACCTACGCAACGGGCAACTGCGTCGCTGCAAGGCGATGGGGTTCGGCGAGGAAGAGCTGGATGCGCTCAAGCATCCGGCGCTGATCAGCGTGCTGGCCAATGCCAACGTCTCCTGGTGCTCTGTCTCGGTGAACCGGGAAGTGCTCCGGCGATTGCTCAAACAGGCGCAGGACGTGGAGAAGGAGATCGCCACCGTCGATCGCATGCTGCGCCTGGGTGCCAGTACCGAAATGGTGAGCCGCTTCTACGGGCTGACACATCAGGAAGTCGCACTTCGGCGCGAAGTTCTCGGCCTGCCCAAACGCAAGGGGCGCCATCCGGTTCTGGACGAGGAGCAGGACACCGAGCTGTGGCGGCGCTGGAAGGTCGTGACCAGCAGCAGGAACGTCGAGCTGGAGGATGAGACCTCGGTTCTTGATGCGGCAATGGACCTCGCCGAAGGCATGGAGCTGCCGCTGTCGGTGGTCTGGGCTGCGATCAAGAACTGGATCGATCAGGGACTGGGTTGAATCATGGCCGTGGACGACGCTGCACCACGAGCACCACGCCAAGGTCCGGTCGCCCTCGCTGATCTGTTCGACAGCGCGCTGAAAGACCTTGCACCGAAACCTCGCCCACTAGCACCGGCTCCCGCCTTCGCATCCGCGACGTCTCCTGTGTCTGCAACCGGCGACGGTTTCCTGTTCAGTGGAAATCGGCACGAGAGCGTGCCGCGACGGCTGTTCCTCGACCGACGCCTGACGCCGCTGGAACGCAATGCCTGGCAAGTCTTCCGGATGATGCTCAACGAGGATGGCGTCACGGCGTTTCCGACGTATGAGCAACTTCGCCCGTGGCTCGCGTCAATGCCCTGCGCCGGACAGGCCTCCCACGAGACCGTGGCACGGGCGCTGACGCTGTTGCGCCTGACGCGCTGGTTGAGTCTCGTGCGCCGCAGGCGCGACCCCAAGACCGGGCGCATCCTCGGCAACCTCTACGTCCTGCACGATGAGCCCCTGACCCCGTTCGAGGCGATGCAGCTCGACCCGGACTACCTGCAGCTCGTCAGCCAAGCCCTGGGCCATTCGGCCAGGGCCGTTCAGGTCGTGGGCTTGCACACGCTCAATGAGATCGCCGAAGACCCGCTGCTGTCTGGCCGCATGCTGCCCTCGCGGCTGCAGGTCCTTGCCGAACGCCTCGCAAGCCAAGGCATTGGGTCGCAGGAGAGTTATCCACAGGAGGACACGGTTCACGATTCCGAAGAAGGGGCGCCGAGCCTTCTTCGGAATTCTGATCGGCCCTCTTCGGATTCCGAAGCAGGGCCAAAACACGCAGCAGACGGCGCTCTTCGGAATCCGAAACAGGACCGTACTGTACGTAGTAGTCGTATTAATGAAGTACGTACTACCGCGCGTGAGCGTGGGCAGGCGCGCGCGATGCCGGGAGTTCGTCTGCCTGATCGCTTTCTCGGCTTGAAAGATGAACAGCAGGCCGGCGCCATGGTGGCATTGCAGCAGGTCGATGCCCCGCTACGCCAGGCCGTGCTGGACGAATGGGCGGATCGCTGTCGTGGCAGCACCATCCGCAACCCGGCAGGCTACCTGTTCGGCATCATCCAACGTGCCATCCGTGGCGAGTTCAACGCATGGGCCAGGCAAGCTGGGTCAGCACCGCCACCTGCCCCTGCACGAGATGCACCGCCTGAGCCACCGCGCAATGTAGTTCCGCCCGAGGTAGCCCGGCAGCACATCGACCGGCTGCGCGACCTTCTGCGCAGTAGCTGAGCGCGACGAGCGACAAGGGCGTGAAGCAGACGCCCGTGGCCGTCAGTAGAGCTATCCCCTGGGGATAGATGTGATGCAAGGCGTAACACCGAAAGACACAGGCTGGGTGCTTCTGTCCACGGTGCTGCAGTGGCGTCCGGTTCCTGAGCGCACCCACCATCTGCGCGAGCAGCGCTCTGTGGCGTTTGATGGAGCTATCCCCTGGGGATAGCTCGCATTGCGGGCCGCCACCACCACGACAACCGGGGACCAGTTCATTTCGGTTTGTTGACTGACTGCCTTCCGCTGCATGCCGATCCTGACCGCTCCTTTTCCCAAGCGAGCGGACACCATGGCAACCAACGAACCTCTGCAACTCAATCTCGGCTCTTTGCGCAGCGCGATGTCGCTGACGCTTCACACCCACCACGCATCGCGCATCTGGCATGGCCGCGCCGCCGCCGAGGGGCGACCCGGCATCGTCGGCCTGAACGGCTACATCGCCGTGATGAACAAGATGAAGCGCGGCTCGGAACAGGATGACCCGTACAGCGACTGGTGGATGTTGCGCATCGAGGAAAAGCTCGACCAGGCCAAGACCACGTTGCAATCGCTGCGCGAGCAGGTGGACCAGGCATTGGCCGGCGTGCCAGCGGCGTTGAGCCTGGGCGAGAACCTCAACGTGCAACCGGTGAAGCTCCCCTTGTTCGTGAACGCGCAGCTCGGCTTTGCCGCGGTCTATCTCCTGGCCGACTATGACGACATCGCCCGCAAGCTGATCCTCGCCCATCACACCGCGCTGATCGATCGCTCGACATTGGAGCGGTGGCTCAACGAAGGCGCTCACACGCTGCGCAGCCTGTTCAGCCTGGCCCAGCAGTACCGCTACTCGGGATGCACCCGCGACGACTTCGCGGCCAAGAACGCCGCAGCGCGGGCGGCGCTGGAGAAGTTCGGCGACTTGCCGCAGGACGTGCTCGAAGGCGCTCGCCGCTCGAAGTTTGCGCCGCCCGTCGTGCGCCGCGGCCTGCAACAGCGCAGTGATAGCGCTGCCGCAGCCGCACCTCCCAGCGACGAAGGCACTGCCGCCGATCCGGCCGAGGCCAGCACCGGCGAGGACGAACAGGCATGAGCGACCCGAACCGCGAACCTCGCTACTTCCGTGGTCTGGAACAGCCAGCCTTCATGCGGCTGGAACACGCGGCCTCTCTAAAAGGCCTTTTAAAGCCTTTTAAAGGTAAAGGGGACTTCGAGGCCTGGGCCAGCCAGTGCTTCGCCATGCGCGACGAGTTGATTGCCCTGGCGCAGCGACAGGTGCTGCCACAGGCGTGCGGGCATCCCTTCCACCTGCTTCCCGTCGAGCTGGCCCAGCAGATAACTGGCGCGGGAACGACGTTCCTTCGCTGGCGCAAGCACGACCGCTCGGCCATGGGCGTGGCGCTGTGGCAGGAACTGGTGGCGAGCACCAGCACGCCGGTCAACCTGCTGGCCGACCTGCACGCGATCGAGTTACAGCGCATCACGTTGAACATGCAGATCAGCCTGCTGCACACCTTGGGCAGGCAGGCGCAGGAATGCGCCAGCAAAGCGGCCGAAGCGGACAACGCATACCTGCGCCGGCTCAAGTCCACCCCAACCGCAATGCGCGATCGGTGATTGCGCCAGACATCCCAGCACGCACCCGGCGCCGATGAGGCACGGGTATTTCAACCACCACGGAGATCACATCATGAGCACGCATTTTTCTGGCGAAGGCAATATCGGCTCGCCACCGGAGTACCGCGAATTCCCCAATGGCAACGACGAGCCCAACCGCCTGCTGCGCCTGAACGTCTATTTCGACAACCCCGTTCCCAAGAAGGATGGCACCTTTGAGGACCGTGGCGGCTTCTGGGCGCCGGTGGAAATCTGGCACCGCGACGCCGAGCACTGGCAGCGCCTCTACCAGAAGGGTATGCGGGTGCTGGTCATCGGCCGCATGGAGCGCGAGCCCTGGACGGACAACGAAGATCAGCCACGCGAGACCTGGCAAGTCAATGCGCGCAGCGTAGGCATCTTGCCGTACCGCATCGAGTCTGTGGTCCTCAGCCCGAAGCCACAGGAGGCAGAACCGAAGCCGCAGGCCGACCAGGAATCGACCGCGCCGAAAGAGACGAAGCGCCGGAAGTGACCCGGCATGGAGGGCGGCTGCCGCAGCGCTTCGCCGCCCTCCATGCGCCGCGAGCTATCCCCAGGGGATAGCTCCATCAACGTCCACCGACTTCCACGCGTTCCCGCGAATCGCCGCTCCCGAACCGCATACCTCCGGCCACTCGCCATTACCGCACAAGCCCTTCCATCCCGTGAAAGCGGTCGCCGCCGCGTGCCGCTTGTTTGCTGCTGCCCCCGGTGGTGCTCGGCATCCTCGATCCCAGCAACTCCATGAACCATGGGAATCGGATGAACGGATATGCGGCTGTTCTTGTGCGAGAAGCCCTCCCAGGGCAAAGACATTGGCCGGATTCTCGGCGCCACACAGCGCGGTGAAGGCTGTCTCAACGGTTCCGGCGTCACCGTCACCTGGTGCATCGGCCATCTCGTAGAAGCCGCTACGCCCGAAGCCTACGACGAGCAGTTGAAGCGCTGGTCCATCGAGCAGTTGCCCATCATTCCCCAGCATTGGCGGGTCGAGGTCAAACCGAAGACCGCCACGCAATTCAAGGTCGTCAAGGCGCTTCTGGCGAAGGCGACCCAGCTTGTCATCGCCACCGATGCCGACCGCGAAGGCGAGTTGATCGCCCGCGAGATCATCGAACTGTGCGGCTACCGCGGCCCCATCGAGCGGCTGTGGTTGTCGGCACTCAACGATGCGTCCATCCGCGCCGCCCTCGGCAAGCTACGGCCCTCAGCCGAGACGCTGCCGATGTACCACTCGGCGCTGGCGCGATCCCGTGCGGATTGGCTGGTGGGCATGAACCTCAGTAGGTTGTTCACGGTGCTGGGGCGGCAGGCCGGCTACGACGGCGTGCTGTCGGTCGGCCGCGTCCAGACCCCGACGCTCAAGCTCGTCGTGGACCGCGACCGCGAGATCGCAGCCTTCGTGTCCGTGCCGTACTGGGCCATCGTCGTGTCCCTGTCCGCAGGTGTCCAGGCTTTCACCGCGCACTGGGTTCCACCCAATGCCTGCACCGACGACGCAGGCCGCTGCCTGCAGCAGCCGGTCGCACAGCAGGCCATGCAGCAGATCCGCGCTGCGGGCAGCGCCCACGTAGTGTCGGTTGAGACCGAGCGCGTGCGCGAAGGCCCGCCGCTGCCGTTCGACCTGGGCACCTTGCAGGAGGTGTGTTCAAAGCAGCTCGGGCTGGACGTGCAGGAAACCTTGGAGATCGCCCAGGCCCTGTACGAGACGCACAAGGCCACGACATACCCCCGCTCGGATTCCGGCTACCTGCCCGAGAGCATGTTTGCCGAAGTGACCACCGTTCTCGACAGCCTGCTTAAGACCGATCCCTCGCTGCGCTCGATCATAGGCCAGCTCGACCGTTTGCAGCGCTCGCGCGCCTGGAACGATGGCAAGGTCACGGCCCACCACGGCATCATCCCGACGCTCGAACCGGCGAACCTCTCCGCCATGAGCGAGAAGGAACTGGCCGTGTACAGGCTCATCCGGGCGCATTACCTAGCGCAGTTCCTCCCTCACCACGAGTTCGACCATACTGTGGCCAAGCTTTCGTGCGGTGGGCAGAACCTTGCGGCCACGGGCAAGCAGGTTGTCACGCCGGGCTGGCGCCAGGTGCTGGCCGAGCCGCAGTCCGAGGACGGCGATGGCGACGGCGACACCGCGGCCCGCGCCCAGGTGCTACCGGCGCTGCACGAAGGTCTGGCATGTCAGGTGGCCGATATCGATCTGAAGGCACTCAAGACGCTGCCGCCCAAACCGTACACGCAAGGCGAGTTGGTCAAGTCTATGAAAGGCGTCGCCAAGCTGGTGTCCGATCCCCGCCTGAAGCAGAAGCTCAAGGATACGGTCGGCATCGGCACCGAAGCGACCCGGGCCAACATCATCGGCGGCCTGATCGCCCGCGGCTACCTCGTAAAGAAAGGGCGCGCCATCCGCGCCTCGGATGCGGCTTTCACCTTGATCGATGCCGTGCCTGCGGCGATTGCCGACCCCGGCACCACCGCCGTCTGGGAACAAGCGCTCGACATGATCGAAGCCGGCCAGCTCACGCTGGATGTGTTCATCGGCAAGCAGGCCGCATGGATTTCGCAGTTGATCGCGCAGTACGGCAACGCGTCCCTGTCTATCAAGGCTCCCCAAGGGCCGACATGCCCGCAGTGCGGCGCACCCACGCGCCAGCGCAGCAGCAAGAGCGGCCCGTTTTGGTCGTGCAGTCGCTACCCGGACTGCAAAGGCACGCTGCCGGTCGAATCCGGCAGCTCCAAGCGCGCCGCCTCGCGCCCGCGCCGTAGCGGCCGCAAAGGCTCCTGACCGATCCCGTTCCCCGTGAGCCGTGCCCGCCTTCGGCGGCGTGGCCCGTGTCCCGCATGCCCTGCGGGACGCCCAGCGCGCAACGCCTTCTTGATTTGTGTGCGCGTCCCGCCCAGCCGTCCCCGGCCGCGGGACCTGAAGGTAGCTTCTCTGCGAGCCGCACCACGCGCGTTCTGTTGATCTGCGTTTCTTCCGCCCTCTGCGAAGGGTCTCCCGGTGGCTTGCCAGCGTGCACGAGCCACCGGGAGACCCTTCGTGGTCAGCGGTAATCGGTGCCGGTGCCCGCCGGTGCAAAAACGGGCTCCCTTTGTGCGCGGATGTGCGCCAGACGATGCCGGCCCCAGCCACGACATGGGCCGGGTGTGATTGCTGAGAGCAGACGGTTCTAGCGACGACCGGGCCTGCCAATCAGCCCACGGGTGGCTCCTCTTTCCTCCCGAGCCGAAGGCCGCAGGGCCTTCGGCGCCTTTTTCCTGCCCATCAACGTCCCGGTCCGGCCATTGGCCTGGGCCACACGAACAGGAGAGATGACATGCACCCTCAATATTGCGCGCAACTGCTGTACGGCAGTGTGTGCAGCGGCATCGATCCAGCTTCTCCTACCCGTCCTGACAGCCCCGCACTTGCTGCGGGGCTTTCTTTTTCCACGTTCGCCAATCGGGGCTGTAGCAGGTGCCGATTTCCGGCTGACGTGGCTCGACTCGCGCACGAAGCTGCCTGCATGTGTCGCTGATCCGTCAGCACCATGCCAGCAGCCAGGGTTTCCAGGCTGCCGCGGATTCTCTCCGCGCCACCCGCCAGTCCGCCATCGCATCGAGTCTGCGGACGCGCGTCCTCGTGACGCCGATGCTTTTTCTCAACCGCATGCGGGAGCTGCCATCCCGTGAGGGACAAGGCCCTCGCTTCTCCAAGGAGCCCATCCATGTCCCAGCAAGCCTCTTTCGGCCAGTTGGCCTTGATCCATTGCGGCAAGTTCCTGCCGCTCGAAGTCCTGCATAGCGCCGCCGGCCACTACATCGGCACGCGCGATACCGAAGGTCCCGTTTCGCGGGAATCCAGCGAGTACTTCCGCAGCTATGTCGCGGCTCAACGTGCCCTAGAAAGAGGCGGCTGGTCCCAGCTCGCCACGCCCTGATCCAACTGGAGGAATCACGTCATGAACCAGCTTTTGCCACAGGAAGTCGTCGATCAGATCATGCGGGAAGAGCAGCATTTCGCCGCCGCGCCCCAAGCCTTCTTCGAGGCCTGGAAGCGCGGTGTCGAGATCGCTGGCCCGCAATGGTTTGGCGACGGCACACGCGAAGGCCTGAACCAGGCCAAGAGCAAGTGGGATCTGCGTCCCGACATGCTGCGTGCCAACGACGCTCTCGGCGTCCTGAGCAGCGGAGAACGCATGTTCCTGTCCGCCATGTTCAGCTTCTACAACGCGCGCGAGGGCGGTGCCATGCTCAAACGCTGCCACTTCCAAGGACTGTCGGACTTCGACGGTCTCGATCTGCAACGCCGCAAGGTCATCGCCGACCTGCTGGTGAACTACAGCGGTTGGTGAGCCGGCTTCCGGAATATCACCACCTTGTCGTTCGCCACCCCATGAGGGACATGCGCCCACCAGGCCATGTCCCTCAATTTTCCCTCCGTCAGCCAGCGCGGATTGGCCCAAAGCCATCGATCAGTGCCGCCTGACGCTTTTTCGACTTTCAACCCACCGGGGTCCAGTTCCCGGTGGCGGGGATTGGCTCCATTATTCAATCTGGAGAAATCCTATGACCCAGAATCCCAACCCCTTTGTACGCGGCTACTGGAATCTGAAAATCGTCCGAACGCTGTGCATCAGCTACGAAGACGGAAGCCCGCATGTGTGGCGAAACATCCACGCGAGCCAACAGCACCTCTCCGACGAGGAGCTGGTTTCTTCCCCCTGCATCGTCACCAGCGACTTCGCGGTGGTCAGGAATGGCACTGTGCCTGTCAGTGCCGAACTGATGGCCGAATGCGATGCCATTGAAGGCGTCAGCGGCGAAGGCGTGGTGGGTGCGGTGGTTTATGCCATCCATGGCGACGACCTGGACGGTCGCCCGGTCCACGTCGGTGATACCTATTCGGCCGAGGCCGCGCGAGACGTGGTGCAGCGGTTGGGTTTCGAGACCGGCTATTACAGCCGATGCTGGGAAATCAGCAGCGCGCACATCAGCCAGGAAACCGGCCAGTACCTGGCCAGCCTAGCGGACCTTGCGACACCGGAGGCCTTTCTGTTCATCGCCTTCCGGGTTCCATACAGCCCAGCGATCGGCGTCAAGCTGATTTCCACGCCCTGGACAGACAAGAACCTGGAGTATGCCGAGGGCATCAGTGCGGAGCAGCTTCGGCAGGAACACCGGGACAAGGGCATGCCTGACGACCTGGCGAACATTCTTGAATTGGCCGGCCAGGCCGATGTGCGCATCCTCATCCTAGACGCTGACGCACCCGCGCTACTGGGCCTGCCACTGGCCGAGATCTAGCAGACGCGCGACGCGCAAGCCTTCCCCTTTATCCCCCACATGCCAGCCCGCCTCCCACCAGGAGCTGGGCCGGTTCAATTCCATAGGAGCAATCTCATGTTCCCCGATCTCATCTCGCCTACGCCTGACTTCGAGAATCAGCTTGGAGCCTGCGTTAACGCCATGAGCCAGAACGACGCCATCGGCCAGATTCTGGTGTTCGAGCGCATGAGCGGCACGCTGCACATGCGCCATATCGACAGCGCCGATCTGATGGACACCGACATTGACGACTACGAAATGGTCGTGTTTGACGGTGGCAATACAACCGGCGACACGTGGAAACACGTGTTCTTCCCACGTCAGCGCGAACACTATTTCGTGTACGAAGCCTGACATCTCCAGCCCCTTTCGAGGGGCTTTTTCTTGCGCTGAACCGGGCTGCGTGGACAAAGGGAAACACCCGGATGCCAATTGATTGCTGCCGCGCGCGCAAGGGCCGCCCATGCTGACCCCATGCCTGCTGACGTTGTCAGCGACATGCCAGGCAATCATCGGTCTTCGAGGTTGCGGCGCAGTTTCCACTGCGTGACCGAGCCAGCTCGCACCGCATCCATACGCGAGCGGCCACCAGTCTCTGGTGGTGGATGCTTTCGCCTTATCAACCCACCGCGGGGTTACGCACCTTTCCCCGCATGCGTGGGCTCGGTGTGTCTCCGCTTTTCCCAATGGAGATTCACCATGAACACCACGTCCAACGAGAAATCGTATTTCGACCTCCACACATCGGGCATCGGCTACATCCAGCGTGTCCGTGAAGTGCCCGTCAGGGGCGGCCGCCGTGCGCAGCCCTTCCTGGCATGCACCATCGCCGCATTGGTCGGCCCCGCCAGGGACCCCAGCTACCGCTACTTCGATGTCAAGGTCTCGGGTGCCGAGGCCAAGAAGCTCGTTCAGCGCTACATCGGCGTTGACGATTCCAAGCAGCGCCCGCTGGTGCGCTTCCGCCTCGGCGACCTTTGGGGCGATGCGTACATCCGCGACAAGGGCGAAAACCAGGGCAAGGCCGCCGCGTCCCTCAAGGCGCGACTGCTCAAGGCCGAGCCGATCGAGCGGGCCGAACTGGCTTCAATCGAGCAGCACGAGCTGATTACCCGTGGCATCGGCTACCTCAACCGTCCGAAGGACGTCACCCCCAAGGATGGCGATCCGTTCCTGTCATGCTCCATCGCCGCATTGGCCGGACCTGTCGATGAACCGGAATATCGGTACTTCGACACGATCGTCGCCACCCTCGGGGCCGAGCATCTGGTTCGCCGATGCGTGCAGGCCATCGAAGGGGATCGCAAGGTGCTGATCGCCTTCCGTCTCAACGACATGAAGATCGATCCGTACATCCGTACCAAGGGCGAGCACGCTGGGGCACCGGCCGCAAGCCTGGAGTCGACGCTGATCCACATCGGTCTGATCAAGATCGATGGCACCCAGGTCTATCCGATGAGCCAGGCGCAAGCCGAGGCGCCAACGGTGGAGGACGCACCCGCGCCCGAAGCCGACAACGCCATCGACACTGCCGCCGACGCCGTTTCCGACCTACCCGTCGAGTCCGCCGAGCGCGAGCCCGAGGGTGAAGTCGAGGAGCAGGAGCCGGCCTTGGTCGCTTCGTTTTGATCCGGCATGGCCCCTCATGGGGCCTTGTCGCTTCTCCTCCCTAGCATCCGCCGCGTCCCCAAGACGCCAAAGGTGCTTGCGTCTTTTCATCCCCCGAGTCCCGCGTGGTCACACGACCGCGCGGTTACCGCATTTCTCAAAGGAGATCAGCCATGTCTCTGGCATCCCGTTTTGCTCCGCAATCCCCGATCCTGCGCTCCGATCGCCCACTCTCGGACGACCGTATTCGTGCCGTTGTTCCCTCGATCTTTGCCGACGCTCCGCATGGGAGCCGGTCCGATCGGTATGCCTACATACCGACCTCGGTCGTGCTGACCAGGTTGCGCCAGGAGGGTTTCGAGCCCTTCATGGTGTGCCAGACGCGCGTGCGCAACGAGGATCGGCGCGAGTACACCAAGCATCTCATCCGACTTCGCCATGCAAGCCAGATCAACGGCGACGAGGCGAACGAGATCATCCTGCTCAACAGCCACGACGGCACGAGCAGCTACCAGATGCTTGCCGGCATGTTCCGGTTCGTCTGCCACAACGGCCTGGTCTGCGGTGACACCACCGCCGACATCCGCGTTCCTCACAAGGGCGACGTGGCAAGCCAGGTGATCGAAGGTGCCTACGAGGTTCTCGAAGGCTTCGAGCGCGTGCAGGACGCGCGCGATGCGATGCGCACCATCACCCTCGATGAGGGCGAAGCGGAAATCTTTGCGAATTCCGCGCTCGCACTCAAGTACGACGACCCGGCCAAGTCCACCCCTGTCACGGAGAGCCAACTTCTGGCGCCCAGGCGCTGGGACGACCGCAAGAACGACCTGTGGGCCGTCTTCAACCGCGTCCAGGAGAACCTCGTCAAAGGGGGACTGAATGGACGCTCGGCCAATGGCCGCAATCAACGCACCCGTCCGGTGCAAGGAATCGACCAGAACCTGCGCCTGAACCGGGCGTTGTGGCTGCTGGCCGAAGGCATGCGCCAGCTCAAGGCGTGATGCCAAGCGGACCTCGCCCAGCTCGGGTGAGGTCCATTTCCTCTCATCCACCGGGCGCCGTCGGCGGCCCGCTATTCGTCATCAGGAGAACCAACATGGCAACCACATCGGCGCCCGAGCAATCGGTATCGCCCATCATTGTTCCGGGCCAGCTCACGCTGCGCACCATACGCGGCAAGAACGGCCCGTTCACCGTCGGCCGCCTTGTCACCCCCATCGGCAAGTTCGCGGTCAAGGATGCGGAGCTGGAGCAGTACCCCGAAGGAAAATACGACGGGGAATTCATCATCCGCTACATCTTCCCGAAGTCCTATCCGGTCGGCGACGGCATGCGGTTCGAGATCCGCGCCAACCTGGACGGAATGACGCTCAACGGAATCGACAAACTGAGCCGCGACGAAGCCCGAAGCTTCGCCACCCAGGACGTCGATCCACTCGATGAAGAGCTGGGGACGCAGCCTGCAGCAACGCCGGCCAAGTCTGCCAAGGCCTCCACGCCCGCCAAGCACGCACCCGTGCAGGCGTCGGCGGATCCTCTGGTCGATACCACGCCCTTCGGTGTGGATGCGCCGACGCCCGCTGCGGCGGCTGCCCCCGGCAGCACCGAAGATGGCGACGCCGCTCTGTTCGGTCTGCTGTGGCCGCTGGGCGAGTCCGTGAAATTGGATTCGACCATCGACCGCCGCGCCCTGCGCGCGCAGATCGCCCGCCTGGGCGAACTGGGTTTTGCGTTGGACTTCAAGACGCAGGAGTGGAGCCGTCAGGCCGAACTGCAACCTGCGTGATCGCAGACGCCGCATCCGCGGTGTTCTTCATCCACCCGCCGGGGTTCCTTCCCCCTGCGGGGGAGGCCTCGGCCATTTTCTGGAGGTCTCCATCATGTCCACCATCGCTTTCGATGTACCCCGTTCCGCGCTGGATGAATCCGCATGGCGAGCTGTTTGCAAGACAGCCGCCGAGCACGCCCAGCGTGGTTGCGGCCTGTCCTGGGATCATTGGGTCACGCTTTTCAGTTCGGAGATCGACGCGCAAGCTAGTCGGTTGCCGGAAAGCCAGCGAGCTCAGGCCCTGGAAATCGCAGCCCACGAATGGGACTACGCAACACCCGCCGAGCGGCAGGAAGCCCAGGACTGGAATGCGGAGCATGGCTATTGCTCGCATGGGATCGAGTTCGGCTACTGCCCGGCCGGTTGTGATCGCGACGATGACGACTGGGACTAAGGGCAAAGCATAGGTTCCTTCGCCGCACCTGCGGCTTTTCATCACCCGCCGGGAGGCCCTCCCCGTGGGGAGGCCTCCGGCTCTACTTTTCCAGGAGGCCTCTCATGGGCTGGTATTTCTCACCCCAATCGCGGTCTGAACTGATCGCGGAACTGATCGCACCGCAAGAGACCGAGCGCGCCAGCGTCAAGGTCATCGCCCACGCGCTGCGCGGCAACGTCCTCTGGTCTGTCGCGGAAGTGACGGCCAAGGTCGAAGGCGTACATCGTGATCTCGCGCCGGGCCAATCCCTGCGCTACATCCGCTGCGATCTGCTTGAACGCAGCGGCGGCCAGTGGGGTTACAAGCCGCTGGACGAGTCCATGCACCCGTACTACTACTCGTGCCCGCTGTCCTATCTGGACCTTGCACCGGAGCAGTCTGCCGAATGGCGTGCAGGCGTTCGCGCCTACCACGCTCGGCGACGCACACCCACGGCTGTCACGGCACCCGCCGCAACGCTGATGGTCTGAGCCAGGAGGAACCGACATGGACCTGATCCTCGCTGCGCTCTCCCCCTCGCTGCTGGCGCTCGTTGAAGGGAGTTTGTCCAACGACGAAGTGTCCTCCGACGAGGAGATGCTGGAGTACTTCATCAGCAACGGCCTCACCGAGAAACAGGCGCGGCAGGCACTGACCTACCGCGACCAGTACCTCAACAACATCTACCTGGACGGCTTCACGCCGATCACCGCGGTGGACGAGGTGCTTCACTTCAACCCGCACACCCGGCAGTTCGAGCCGGACTGAGCGGTTTTCTTCCACCCCCAGGGGCAGCACTTGCCCCAGCGGGCGGTGCTGTTCCCGTTCATCCGAGGACACCACCATGCCCGCACACACTTCTTCCACCACGCTGTACCGCATCGACGAATGCCCGGATGTGATGGCCGACGCCTGCGTCGGCGACGACCAGGGCAACCTGATCTTCCTGTCGATCTGGGCGCGGGACACCGCCGTCCAGCAGTTCCTCGCTCGCCTGACCCTTGGGCGCGACGAGCAGGGACTGGACCAGTTTCACGTCATCACCGACCAAGGCGGCAGCGTCCCGGTGTTCATCGGCAACGTCGATCGCCTGGAAAAGCGCATCACGCGCGCCTACCGGCGAACGCTGTTCGGTTCGCTGTCCAACGTGTGGCTGTTCGACCGGCGCTGCGTCAAGCCCGACAAGGCCAACGCCAGCGCGCTGGCATTGCTGCCACGCGACAGCGCCCACCGGCTCGACCGCCTGTGGACGCTGGTGCGGGACACGTGCCCGTTGCCGCTGCTCGACCACTGGCGCGAGACCGTGCTGGAACTGCTGCAAAGCCGCGAGATGCTGGGCCGCCTTCCGTTCGCCCTCGGGCCGCTGGAAGGCCATCGGCTCGCCATCGACGTGCCGACGCTGACCCTGGCGCTGGGCTCCCTGATCCGCAGTGACGTGCTCACCGCCTATCCATACCCGGCCAAGATCTGGACGCCGGAAGTGGTAGCGGCCTGACCCACCCTCGGAGGCACGCCTTGGTGTGCTTCCGTCTTTCATCCCCGCCAACCAGGAGACTTCCATGGCCCTCATGTTCCCGCGGCTTGCCCGCAATTTCGTGAAGAACGGGTATTTCCCGACTGATGAACCCACGCTCGAAAGAGCCCTCAACGCACTGATGCCCAGCGACGGGCCGATGTGCATCCTCGATCCCTGCGCCGGCGAAGGCGTAGCGATCGCCGAAGCCGCCCACGCCCTCGGGCGCGAGCAGGCCAAGGCGTTCGCCGTTGAGTTCGACGCGGAGCGGGCACGCCATGCCCGCGGCCTGGTCGATCACTGCCTGCACGCGGACCTGATGGACACGATGGTCTCCAAGCAGTCGTTCGGACTGCTCTGGCTCAACCCGCCGTATGGCGACCTGTCCAAGGACGTCAACGGCAACATCGGCTATCAGGGCCAGGGTCGTGCCCGCCTCGAAAAACTGTTCTACCAGCGCAGTTTGTCGTTGCTGCAATACGGCGGCGTGCTGGTCTTCATCGTCCCCGGCTACGTGCTCGACGCGGAGCTGGTCGGCTGGCTGACGCGCCACTACACCGACCTGCGCATCTACCGAGCGGTGGAGACGCAGTTCAAGCAAGTTGTGATCTTCGGCCGGCGGGTGCGCCAGCGCGAGCAGGCCTCGGATGGCGTCAAGGCCGTGCGCAATCTGCTGCTGCAGGTTGGGCAAGGCGAGATCGAAGCTGACGAACTGCCGAGCGAATGGCCGTTCCTGCCGTACATCGTCCCCGCCAGTCCGGCCGAGCCGGAGCATTTCTTCCGCGTGACGATGGAGCCCGAGCAGTTCGCCGACGAGGTTGGCAGGCTGCAAGGCCTCTGGCCGTCGCAGGACACGCACCTGGGGGCCGCGCAGCAGTCGCTGCGTCCACCGGCGCGGGCCTTGTCCCACTGGCATCTCGCCCTGGCTCTGGCCGCAGGCGCGATCTCGGGGGTTGTGCGCTCCAAGACGGGGCGCGTGCTCGTCGTCAAAGGTGACACCCACAAGGACAAGACGCTCCAGCGGGAATTCACCGAACGCGAAGACGGCTCCATCGCCGAGACCCGCATCCTCACCGACAAGTTCGTACCTGTCATCCGCGCGTGGGACATGACGCCTGGCTCCCCGACACGGGGCGACGTCTTGACCATTCGTTAATCCACCGGACGCGCTGCTGTCCTGCTGTACCACATCGAAGGAGAAACACCATGTTCCCAAATCTGTTCAAGCGGCCCGCGCCGCAGAAGCAACCGTTGTTCGCACCGGGCTCGCTGAAGTTGAGCGAGAAGGTGCATTGGTTGGCCCGCAAAGGCCTGATCGACCCCTTGACCTATGTCCAGCGCCATGTGCGCGGTGACTGGGGCGAGATCGACAAGGCCACCCGCAAGGCCAACGACGTCGCACTCCAACAGGACAACCTGATGATCTCCTACTACCGGATCACGCCGGAGCTGGTTCTGATCGTCAAGACCAGCGAAGACCACCAGACCACGGTTGTCCAGCTTCCCGAAGAGCGCGACATGATCTGAAGTCACCCATCGTCATCCCAGTCACCTGACGGAGCCACTTCACTCCGCCAGGGGTGTCGTGGCTCAATGAATCCATCAAGGAGGAATCCATGGCATCCCGACACATCGAAACCTACTGCCAGGACCTGCTGTTTCCGGTAGGTGCACTCATCCTCAGCGAAGGTATCGACCGCCTGGTCCGCGCCGGTCGTCTTGACCCGATTCCGTACTTCCGTCGCCATGTCCGTGGCGACTGGGGGGACGTCAGCGACGGGCAATGGCAAGCCAACGGCATCGCACTTCAATCGGGTGCTTTGCTGGAATCGCACTACGTGATTCATCGTGCGCTGCGCATTCGCATCGTCACCGATGCGAAACGCCATCTCACATCCATCGTGCTGCCGTCCGAAGACTAAGCACATTTCACCAGCAGGCCGCCAGCGCCTGCGTTTTCCATCCACCGTCGGCCGTGTGCCGATTGATCTTCCCACCCTGGGGCAGGCCATTGCCCCTTTGGGGGTGGTGCATGCCCCATTTTCTTTGGAGCATCACCATGTCCCTCGATCTCGAAAACACTACCGCCGAAGCCACGCCCGTACAGGGCGAACTGCTCGACGCGGAATCCAACCCTCTGACCCTGAGCCTTCAGGATTTTGTCGGCGAGTTCGGCGACGAACTGCTCGACGCCCTCAACAGCGCCAATCCGCCGGTCTATACCGGCCAGCCGCAGGCGCATCGTCAACTCGTCGTCGCCAGCCTCAAACGCAAGCTATTCCAAGCCCAAGCCGAAGTCGTCCATGCCGCCGCCGAGCTGCTGATCGACCGTGGCGAACACGCCGCGATCGTCAACGGCGAGATGGGTTGCGGCAAAACGACCGTTGGTATCGCCACAGCCGCCGTGCTCAACGCCGAAGGCTATCGCCGTACCCTGGTTCTTTCTCCACCGCACCTGGTCTACAAGTGGCGGCGCGAGATCCAGGAGACGGTGGCAGGCGCCAAGGTCTGGGTGCTCAACGGCCCGGACACGCTGGTCAAGCTCATCAAGCTGCGCGAGCAGTTGGGTGTGCAGCCCACGGGCCAGGAGTTCTTTGTCCTGGGGCGCGTCAGGATGCGGATGGGATTCCACTGGAAGCCTGTCTTCACCACGCGGCGCACCCGCCATGGCGACGTGGCAGCGTGCCCTGACTGCGGCACGGTCATCACCGACCTCGACGGCGAGCCGGTCAACCCGGTCGCGCTCGAAGCCGAGGAGTACCGCAGGAAGTGCAGCCATTGCGCCGCGCCCCTGTGGACATTGATCCGCCCGCGCAGCCTGTCCGGCAGCGACCAGTCCTCGGCCGTGCTGAAAGCGTTGAAGCGCATCCCGACGATCGGGGAAGTCACCGCGCAGAAGCTGATGCAGAAGTTCGGCGACGGGTTCCTGGCGTCGATGCTGGGCGACAACATCCATGAGTTCATCAACCTCATGGACGGCAACGGCGAGCTGGTGTTTTCCGACCGTCAAGCCACGCGCATGGAACGTGCGATGGCCAACATGGAGTTCGGTTTTGGCGAGGGCGGCTATCAACCGTCCGAGTTCATCAAGCGCTACCTGCCGCAAGGCACGTTCGACCTGCTCATCGCCGACGAGGCCCACGAGTACAAGAACGGCGGCAGCGCCCAGGGCCAGGCCATGGGCGTGCTGGCGGCGAAGGCTCGCAAGACCTTACTGCTGACCGGCACGTTGATGGGCGGCTACGGCGACGATCTGTTCTACCTGCTGTTCCGAGCCCTTCCCGGGCGGATGATCGAAGACGGCTATCGCCCGACCACGAGCGGCAGCATGACCTCGGCCGCGATGGCGTTCATGCGCGATCACGGTGTCCTGAAGGACATTTATTCCGAGAGCACCGGGACGGCGCACAAGACCGCGAAAGGCACGAAAGTCAGTGTCAGAACGGTCAAAGCTCCGGGCTTCGGCCCCAAGGGCGTGCTGCGCTGCATCCTGCCGTTCACGATCTTCCTCAAACTCAGAGACATCGGCGGCAACGTTCTGCCACCGTATGACGAGGAGTTCCGTGAAGTCGCGATGGACACGGCGCAAGCCGCGGCCTACCGCGATTTGGCGGGTCGGCTGACCGCGGAGCTGAAACAGGCTCTGGCGCGACGCGATACAACCTTGCTGGGTGTGGTCCTCAACGTGCTGCTGGCCTGGCCGGACTGCTGCTTCCGGTCGGAGACCGTGGTGCATCCGCGCACACGCAATACCTTGGCGTTCGTCCCGGCTCAGTTCAACGAGTTCGAGATCAGCCCCAAGGAGCGTGAGCTGATCGACATCTGCAGGGAAGAGAAAGCACAGGGCCGCAAGGTTCTGGCCTACACGGTCTATACCGGCACGCGCGACACGACTAGCCGGTTGAAGGTATTGCTGGAGCAGGAAGGCTTCAAAGTGGCGGTACTGCGCGCAAGCGTGGATGCCAGCCGCCGCGAGGACTGGATCGCCGAGCAGTTGGACCGTGGCATCGACGTGCTCATCACCAATCCCGAGCTTGTCAAGACGGGATTGGACCTGTTGGAGTTTCCGACGATCGTGTTCATGCAGTCGGGCTACAACGTGTATTCGCTCCAGCAGGCGGCACGCCGCTCTTGGCGTATCGGGCAGAAGCTGTCCGTGCGCGTGATCTACCTGGGCTACGCCGGCTCCTCGCAGATGACCTGCCTGGAGCTGATGGCCAAGAAGATCATGGTCTCGCAGTCCACTTCGGGCGATGTACCCGAATCGGGGCTCGATGTCCTGAACCAGGATGGTGATTCCGTCGAGGTCGCATTGGCCCGGCAATTGGTAACTGCGTGATCTGCTGTCTGCCGGCATCCTTTCGGGGGTGCCGGCATTTTTCTAGGAAATTGCTGCTCGGAGGATTCGATCACCGCCCCGGTCCCAGCGCGGGGAAGGCTAAACTGATCAGACAATACCGAGATTCAAGGAGGCACTATGGCTATGGTGATCGAAGCAGCATATGCAGATGGTACTGGTGCAGCCAACGCACTGCATATGTCTCAGGCGCAGTGGGAAGAGTTGCAACGGGCGTACTGCGTCGGTGATCTGCTGATGCCTTGCTGCAACGCTCCAGCGATTCCCAAGGTTAGTGCTAATGGGTACCCCTTCTTCGCGCATCTAGGAGGTGCGTGCAGTACTTCCGAAGAAAGCCAATGGCACCTGGCGGCCAAGATACTTGTGCGCAGCGTGCTTGAAGATCTTGGATTCCGTGCCTCGGTTGAAATGCCGGGTTCGGGTGATGCAGGTCGCTGGCAGGCTGATGTCTGGGGTGAGCGCAATGGGGTTAGGTTGGCTGTCGAGATCCAAAGATCGTATCAGTCGCTCCGTGACTACCGTAAACGCCAAGAGCGGTACCGCGAGGCGGGCATCAAGTCTCTTTGGTTGCTGCGGCAGGAGCGATATAGCACTCTCACCAAGAGCATGGGAAAGGAGCGTCTGCGCACCGAGTTTGGGGGCAAGTTCCCTTCGGCCGGCCACTTCGGCCCGTGCCTTTCTGACCTGCCGGTCGCGATGCTTGAGCTAGATCCGGCCCCAACGGTCAAGGGTGCCGGATTCTTCAACGCAACCCTTCCAAACATACTTGAAGCAGTGCTTAGTGAGCGCTTTCTTTGCATCAACGGTCTATGGTGTATCGATAACCTAGACTCGATGAATAACGCCGCCAGACTCGCGCGCGAGCGTTTCGCAGCCAATCGCTTGGCTGCAAAGATGTAGCTCGACTGTGGTGTTGCTCGACATGCGCCGACGCAGCACCGACACTCCAGATTCCCGGGTTCACACTCAAATGCCAGCGGCACGCATTCGCGCCTCCAGCTCATCAAGGAATGGCGAGCGCCCAAAGCGCATAGGGCCATAGCGGCCATCAACGAAGCCCGAATACAGCATGTGGACCTCGTCGCGAGCACGTGTGAGTCCCACATAGAAGAGCCGGCGACTTTCGCGCAACTTCTCTGGAGTTTCATTGCGCCACGGCAGATTTCCGAGGTCGAGTCCAACCATGATGACGACGTCGTACTCACAGCCCTTTGCGGAATGCAGTGTCAGCAGATTCAGGTGATCGGGCGAACCGTCCCGACCGCCCAAACTCGTGATGTCTAGCGAAGCCAGTGCACCGCCTTCAGCGAGCGCTGCCGTCATGCGATCCAGTTGCTCCTTCTGATCAGCGAGCGCCAATTCAGCCGCCAGCAGATGATCCACTACACCGTTGCGCAGCGAAGCAACAAATTCTCGCGCAGGTTGCTGGTCAGCACGCAGCTCCCATAGCAAGGCGGTTAGCTCTTGCTCTTCGCGCTTGGCCTGTGAATCGTCCAAGCTCGCCCGATGAAATGCGCGATAGCGGTCGAGTAGTCCACGCAATTGTGGGCGTCCAACACGCCAGCCACCCGCGCACCACGCCGCACAATCTTCTACCCAACTTGTTAGGGCAACCTTGCGGTAAGGTGCTGCGGTATCCACACGGATGTGATCGAGACCACCGGTTGCCACAGCTTCAGCCACGATATCGCCTGCGCGATAGTCTTTGTATAGGATCGCGATATCGCCCAGTGTTCGTCCCGGCTTGGAGGCTAAGGCCGCCGGAATGATCTGCGCGACGGCGTGCGCAGCCTGGTCCGCCATACCACCCGGGCGCAGGACAAATTCGATGGTCGTTTGTCGCGCAGGATCGCTCGCTTGATAGCCTCGGGCTTCTCCAAGCGCCATCTCTGACGCAGTCACGATCCCTGCACCAGAACGGTAATTTAATTGAAGCTGGACAGGCTCAATGTCTCTGCGAGCCGCCAATTCCATGAGCAACGCGCCATCAGCTCCCGTAAATCCATATATCGACTGATCCGCATCCCCGACAGCGAAAAGTCGGACACCCCCGTCGAAGGCAAGGCGTTTGACGATGCGATGCAGTGCCACGCCTAAATCCTGGTACTCATCCACCGCGAGCACGGGGAATTTTGCCTGAACCAGAGGTAGTACCCAGTCGTGCTCGGCGATCAAACGCTGGCCGAAGACAACCATGTCATCGTAGTCAATCAGCCCCTCGTCGCGCAGAGCGGCCTCGTAGGCCTCGGCCCAGGCAGCGAGTTCCTCCTCGCTACGCCAAGCGACGCTATTTCGATTGAGCACGGAACGGCGATGCCGCCCGAGGTCAATAACTTTGTACGGATGGTTCTGGCCGAAAAGCGCATCTCCAGTTTGCTTCAACAACCGATCACTGACTCGTTGAGTGGCTACCGAAAGTGGGAAAGATATGGGCAGGCCGGCCAGGCGTCCATACGGCATCAAGAGATGACGCAGACAGAACCCATGGACCGTACCAATGAAAAGATTAGGTGCCTGCTGAAGTCCCAAGTTTTCAATTCGGCGAGCGAGTTCGCGAGCGCACTCCTGGCTATAAGTGATGCACGCAACGCCACGAGGGGCCTCGACGTCTTCGGCCAGGATGCGGGCGAGCTTTAGGACGAGTGTCTTGGTCTTACCGCTCCCGGGACCAGCGAGTACCACACAATGTCCTTGAGAGTTGTAAGCTGCCAACTGCCCTGGATTTCCAGCCAACTCGGCAGCCTGCGCCAGGTAGGCTGTACCGACGTTACGCGACGGCATCGCGGATATGCTCCAGCGCAGAGCGAATGTAGGCCGGGCAAACGTCCTCAGACACCGACGGCGCAAGTGCCTGTGCAAATCTCCCCTTGCCAATCCGTTCAATCAACTTCAGCAGCCGGTCTTCATCGACCTGATCCGGATCATCCACCCACTCTTGCAATGCGTCCCGGGTGACTTGCCTCAGCGGCAACTCCTGCTCGATTACCGACTTCATCGCCTCGGTCATTCCGGCGGCAAATAGGTCGGATTCCAGCGTGCTCTCGTTGACGAAGTATCCAAACTCTGCGGCGTATTTGAGCACCTCATCTATATCCAGGTCATCGTAACCATATTCGTCATCGACCTCGTTTAAGAGATTAATTAATCGCCTGTGGGCTAGTGGAGGTTTGCCATTGACCGGGTCGCGATCTGTCAAAATTACATGTGGAATATTTAGCCCTTTAGGGCCCAAAAGCTTCACATAAGGAGTGAAGTTCGTCCCCCCGACCGAGCACACAGTGATTCCAAGTATGTCGAAAGGAATCCCGAGGGCGTCGGCGAACGCGGGAATGATGAAGCGCTCGGCGTCCCCTTCAACCAGAATCACTCCCCGGGAAAATAATATTTCTCCGCGAGTGACGTCGATGTAGCGCTGGAGGTCGTCTTCATCCCTCTGTGTGAAAGGTGTGTTCGCGGTCGAAACCGCGACGGTTTTCCCGTCCGTTGCGTTATGACGCAGGAGAACGATGGACCTAATCGGTGTAACGCTTGCGATATGCGGCGAGTGAGTAGTGAGAATTGTCGTCAGTGGAGGGGCTTCGTCCTCATCTTCCGCTCTTGTGCCGAGAAAGTAGCGATAGACAAGACGCTGGACATGCGGATGCAGGTGCGCTTCGGGCTCCTCGACGACGAAGAATGTGTGGTCGCGCTCCCCCTCGGAGACGAGACGGTCGAGTTCGAGGCTCTTCAAGGCCAGGAAGATCAGATTCGCCGTTCCTAGGCTGGCATCGCCGACACCGCGAACACCGTTGTCGATAAGCAGCCGAAGGCTACGCAGCAATGCATCCACTCGTGTAGGTGCAAGTCCGAGCGATACCGGGACAGCATGTTGCCCCCCGGCGATTGCGATCAGCCGTTCGCTGATCCGTTCTGCTGTCGCTACCACTTCCTCGTGTCCAGCCAGCTCTCGCTGTGCTTGGTCGACCTGATTCTGAATCTCCTCACGGGCGTCATCATCCAACGACGCGGCAAGATCCTCAATGAGTGGCCTCAATGGCGAATTGCGCCAGCTCGCAAGGTCCTTCTCAGCGTCACGCAGGGCTACCTGAACATCTATTGGCAACATCCGGCGAAGTGCGCCGCCGATACGCATTTCGGGATCGTTGCCACCGAAGATCACATACTCATAGTCCTTCAACGATTCCGGGGCGCGCCCCAGGCCCGCCTTAGGCTGGAAGCGGTAGGTGAGTCGGGCCACCATGGGTGGGCCAGGATCAATCACGCAATCGTTGAGGTGAGCCATCAGCCGGGGATCGTTTGTGAAGTCCGTTAGATCCACAGAGACCTCAATGGTCGCACCAACCTTGTCTTCGCCAAGTCCGTCCCAGAAATGTTCAAGCCCCAGTTGTCGATCGCGTTCAGACAAGCCCGGATCAAGGATCAACTGCAGGCCGCGAATGAAATTGCTCTTGCCAACCTTGTTCTCTCCCACGATGACGATACTTTCCCCCGTCTCGACATCAACATCCGAGAAATTGGCGAAATTGATCAACCTGACCCGAGAAACCCTCATTTACGCCCCCGTCCACTGGTGTTTTAACAAATAGTAGCAGTCAAGCGGCCGGCCTCCATCCGCCGACCGCGACTGAGCTTTTCCGTTTCGGCGCCCTCAAGGCCGCTTTTGTTCGACTAGACCGCTGCCGGCAAATCGGACGCAGCGTGGTTCGCATTGTTTGCTGCTGCCCCGGGCCTTAGCGGCGATGGTGAGGGCTCGTTGTTTCAGGACGCCGAGCTTATGTGCCCCTCTCCACCTTGGTTTCACCATCCCGAACGCCGCCTGCTGGCAGGAGTCCTCGGCCTGCTCTGGTCGGTGCTGGCTGGCGGCTGCGCTACGACGACTGCGCCGCCCGCACCTGATGCCATCGAGGAAGTGTTGGCCACGCCCGAACCCGAGGCGCCCGAGTACATCCCCGTCGTGCGCTACGGTCGCTACACGCTGGTCGAGCTGGCACCCAGAGCGGCGCAACGCGACCTGCTGTTGCAGACCATCGACGTGTCCATGCCCGAAGATGCCCGCGCCACCGTCGGCGATGGGCTGCGGCATGTGCTCAAGCGCAGCGGTTACAGCCTGTGCCAGACGGCGCACGCGGTAATCGAGCTGTACGCGCTGCCGCTGCCGGCGGCGCACCTGCACCTCGGCCCCATGACCTTGCGCGATGCGCTGCTCACACTGGCTGGCCCGGCCTGGGAACTGCACGCGGATGATCGCGCACGGCAGATTTGCTTCGAACGGCCCGCCGACAGCGCGGTCATCGAACCCGCATCCGAGCCACCCGCCGCCGAGGCGGTGCAGACGTTCCCGCTGGAGCCTTCGGTTTCGGGAGGCCAGCCATGAGCGCCCCACAGTCTGCCCGGCGCCCGGCCGCCGTCGTGATGGTGCAGAGCCTTCTGTGGCTCTGGCTGATCGGCCTCAGCGTCTTCGTAGCCTTGGGCTACCAGACCATGAACGACCAGGCCGACCAGGAACGGCTGGATTCCCGCCTGCAACGCCTGGAAGCCCGGGCGGCGGGCCTGGTCGAGTCGATCGAGGCCATCCAGCAGCGTTCGGCCGTCGCAACGGCGGCAGACCTCAAAGACACCCGCCAAGTCTTGGAAGCACGCGCTGCCCAGGTTGAGAAAACGCTGAGCGGCTATGCCGCTGCCGACGACCTTCAGGCGCTGCGCGCGGAGGTCGAGCAGATCAAGGCGCGCCAGACCGCTGCGCCCGTTCCGCGCGCCGCAGCACCCGCCCAGCCGCGCGCATCGGGCAAGGCCGCCGCCAAGCCCGAACCGCCGCCGCTGCCGTTCCGCGTCGTCGGCGCCGAATTGCGCGCTGGCCAGCGCAGCGTGTCCGTTGCGCCGAGCAGTGCGGACTTCACGCCTGACCAGCTTCAGGTGCTGCTGCCAGGTGATGCGCTCGGCCCGTGGCACTTACAGGCGATTGAGGGCAACACCGCCGTGTTCCAGGCCGGCAACCAGACCCGTCGCGTGGCGATTCCCTGACCGGAGCACACCACATGAATCCGTCGATCATCCTTTCCGCGCTCCTGCTGGCATCCGCCCAATTGCCCGCCTGGGCGCAGCAGCCGGTCACCGCCCCGGCCCGCAATGCGCAGAACCAGGAGCGTCCGCTGGTCGCCCGAACCCCGGACGACCAGGTAGCAGGCGACTGGGGCCTCCAACCGCAGGAATGGGCGCTATACCGCGAGCTGATGGACGGGCCGCTGGGCATCTATTCGCCTAACCTGGACCCTCTGTCCGCCCTGGGCATCGAGGCCCGCACCGACGAGGAACGGCGGCGCTACGCAGAACTGCAGGTGCAAATCGAAGCGCGCCGCGTCGAGAAGCTGCTTGCCTATCAACGTGCCTACGACGAAGCCTGGCAGCGCCTGAACCCCGGCATGCAACGGGTGAACCTGCCTGACGACAAACCCAGCGGCGGCGCAGTGCGCGGCGGCGGCCGCACGGCGGTGTTCGTCAAGGACGGCTGCGCGGCCTGCGGACAGCTCGTGCAACGCCTGCAATCCTCAGGTACCGAGTTCGACCTGTACATGGTCGGCAGCCGCCAGGACGACGCGCGCATCCGCGACTGGGCCAAGCGCGCACAGATCGACCCGACACGGGTGCGCAGCGGCACCATCACGCTCAACCACGACGGCGGCCGCTGGCTGTCGCTGGGTCTGCCCGGCGATCTGCCCGCGGTCGTGCGCGAGGTGAACGGCCAATGGCAGCGCCAGCCCTGACGGCGCGGTTTCGCGTACTGGTGATCGCTGCTGGCCTGTACGCCTGCGCCGTCCATGCCCAGGAGGTTCCGCCTCCGGCCTATCAGCTTGCCGCCCAACGTGCGGGCATTCCCTCCACGGTGCTCTACGCCGTGGCCTTGCAGGAGAGCGGCATCCGGCGGAACGGACGCATCGTCCCGTGGCCGTGGTCCCTCAACGTCGCCGGCCAATCGCGCCGCTATGCGACCCGCGCCGACGCCTGCGCCGGTTTGCAGCAGGCGATGCGCTCCACGCCGCACACGCGCATCGACGCGGGCCTGGGTCAGATCAACCTCGGCTACCACAAGCACCGCTTCACCAGCCCGTGCGACTTGCTCGATCCGTACCGCAACCTCGCCATCGCCTCCGAGATCCTGAAGGAGCAGCACATCCCGGGGGAGAACTGGCTGCTGGCGATCGGCCGCTACCACCGCCCCGCGGGGGGCGAGCCCGCAGCCCGCTACCGGCGGAGCGTTTCCCGCCACCTCGCCCGCGTGCAGGGCACGCGCCCAACCGCCGCGGTCCTCGCCGCGCGCCAGGAGACCACCCCATGACGAAATCCCATCTGGCCCATCTCGCGGCGAAAGGCCTGCTCGTGCTGCTGGCGGGTCTGCCGCTGGCCTCGCGTGCCGGCGAGCCGCTGATCTTGGTCGAAGACCGTGGCGGCACGTCGGCGCTGCCGTACTACGAAGCCCTGAGCCTCCAGCCGCGCGCCAACACTCCGGCCCGATCGCCCATCCCTGCGACTCAGATCCCGGCCACGCCGGCGGATGAGGCCGCGATGTTGCCGGTGCGCAGCGCCAAGCTCACGCCCGGCACCGTCGCGCGGCGGGTGATCGAGGCCCCGGGCCTGCGTCCCTTCGTGGTCGTGGGCGACGACGAGGCTTCCCAGGCCTGGTTGCGCCGCCATGCAGCCTCATTGCGCGAGCGCGGCGCGGTCGGTCTGGTGGTCAACGTCGAGACCGTGCAAGGCCTGGCGCGGCTGCGCGCACTGGCGTCCGGCGTGCCGCTTGCGCCCGTGTCCGGCGACGACTTGGCCGAGCGCTTGGGCCTGCGGCACTACCCGGCGCTAGTCACGGCCACCGGCATCGAGCAATGAAGCCATGTCGGGGAAACAGCCGGTCGAGGTTCTGCTTCGCCCAGCGGTGGAGCTATATACCGTCGCGGCGTGTGCAGGCGCCGCGTTTCTGTCCCTGGTGGCCCCGTGGTCGCTCGCGCTGAGCCCCGCCATGGGTGTCGGCAGCGCGCTGGCGTTCGGAGCCTATGGCGCGATCCGCTACCGCGATGCCCGCGTCATCCTGTGCTACCGGCGCAACATCCGTCGCCTGCCGCGCTACGTGATGACCAGCAAGGACGTGCCGGTCAGCCAGCAACGTCTGTTTGTGGGACGCGGCTTTCTGTGGGAGCAGAAACACACCCATAGGCTCATGCAGACGTACCGGCCAGAGTTTCGGCGCTACGTCGAGCCGACGCCGGCCTATCGGCTGGCCCGGCGCCTGGAGGAACGGCTGGAGTTCGCGCCGTTCCCGCTGTCCCGGCTATCGAAACTCACCGGCTGGGACGTGCCTTTCAATCCGGTGCGGCCGCTGCCGCCAGTGGGCGGCCTGCCGCGCCTGCACGGCATCGAACCCGACGAGGTGGACGTCAGCCTGCCGCTGGGTGAGCGCGTGGGCCACTCCTTGGTTTTGGGAACGACAAGGGTGGGCAAAACACGTTTGGCCGAACTCTTCGTCACTCAAGACATCCGCCGGAGGAACGCCGCGGGCGAACACGAGGTCGTGATCGTCATCGACCCCAAAGGAGATGCCGATCTCCTGAAGCGGATGTATGTCGAGGCCAAGCGCGCGGGCCGCGAAGGCGAGTTCTATGTCTTCCATTTGGGGTGGCCGGACATTTCGGCACGCTACAACGCCGTAGGCCGATTCGGTCGCATCTCGGAAGTCGCCACCCGCATCGCGGGGCAGCTCTCCGGCGAAGGCAACAGCGCAGCCTTCAGGGAATTCGCGTGGCGCTTCGTCAACATCATTGCCCGCGCCTTGGTGGAACTGGGGCAGCGCCCGGACTACATGCTGATCCAGCGGCACGTCATCAACATCGACGCGCTGTTCATCGAGTACGCCCAGCACTACTTCGCCAAGACCGAGCCCAAAGCCTGGGAGGTGATCGTCCAGATCGAGGCCAAGCTCAACGAGAAGAACATCCCGCGCAACATGATTGGGCGCGAGAAGCGCGTGGTGGCGCTGGAGCAGTACCTATCCCAGGCCCGTAACTACGACCCGGTGCTCGACGGCCTGCGCTCGGCGGTTCGCTACGACAAGACGTATTTCGACAAGATCGTCGCGTCTTTGCTGCCGCTGCTGGAGAAGCTCACCAGCGGGAAGATTTCCCAGCTTCTGGCGCCGAACTATTCCGACCTGGCCGACCCCCGCCCGATCTTCGATTGGATGCAGGTCATCCGAAAGCGCGCAGTCGTCTATGTGGGCCTGGACGCGCTATCCGATGCCGAGGTCGCCGCAGCGGTCGGCAACTCGATGTTCAGCGATCTCGTTTCGGTGGCAGGCCATATCTACAAGCACGGGATCGATGACGGCCTGCCGGGCGCATCGGCTGGCACGCGCGTGCCGATCAACGTCCACGCGGATGAATTCAATGAACTGATGGGTGACGAGTTCGTGCCGCTGATCAACAAAGGCGGCGGCGCCGGTCTGCAGGTCACCGCGTACACGCAGACGCTTTCGGACATCGAGGCCCGTATCGGGAACCGCGCCAAAGCGGGTCAAGTGATTGGCAATTTCAACAATCTGTTCATGCTGAGGGTCAGGGAGACGGCCACCGCCGAACTGCTGACCCGGCAATTGCCGAAGGTCGAGGTCTATACGACCACCATCGTCTCCGGCGCGACCGACAGCTCGGACATCCGCGGCGCGACGGACTTCACCAGCAACACGCAGGACCGCATCAGCATGTCCAGCGTGCCGATGATCGAGCCGTCGCACGTCGTCGCCTTACCCAAGGGCCAATGTTTCGCATTGTTGCAGGGCGGCCAGCTTTGGAAGGTTCGCATGCCGCTGCCGGCACCGGACCCCGATGAGGTCATGCCGCAGGATCTGCAACAACTGGCGGGCTACATGCGCCAGAGCTACAGCGAGGCCACGCAGTGGTGGGAGTTCACCAGTTCCCCGGCGTTGCAGGACGGGGCCTTGCCCGACGACCTGTTGGATGATGCCGCTGCGGCCGAACCTGGCCCGGTGGCCACCGACGACAGCGCCGGCAATGAGGCCTCGCCATGAAGGATGCCGCCTCGACCGCGCAGCGGGAGCAGAACCAGCGCCAAGGCCTGATCGTCGGCACCATCACCTTGCCGTTCCGGCTGCTGGGGGTGCTGATCGGCTCGCTGCTGTTCTCCATTGTCGTGGAGTGCGTCGGAATGCACCTGTTCTGGAAGGACGAGGGCTGGCGACACTCCCAGCAGATGTTGCAGTACGAGTTGGGGCACCTGTCCAACCACTTCACGCGCAGCGTGGTCGTGCAGGAACCGGGGCGCACGGCGCACGAGCTGGTGGATACCGGATACGAATGGGTGTTCGTGCGCTCGGGCTTGCTGGAGCGCATGAGCCAGACCGCCGAGCGCGCCCGTGCACCCAGCCACGGGCAGACACGCAACTTTCGCTACTACATCAGCCAGGCCTATGTCTGGACCGAGAGCTACCTGATCGCCGCAGCCTTCACGACGCTGACCTTCCTTGTGCGCCTGCTGGTCCTGGTGCTCACGTTGCCGCTGATCCTCACCGCGGCATTCGTCGGCCTGATCGACGGCCTAGTGCGGAGGGACGTGCGCCGGTTCGGCGCGGGCCGCGAATCGGGCTTCATCTACCACCGCGCGAAAGCAAGCCTGATGCCGCTGGCCGTTCTGCCCTGGGTCACGTACCTGGCCTTGCCGATCTCGGTGCATCCACTGCTGATTCTGCTGCCGAGCGCCGCCTTGCTGGGGCTGGCCGTGAGCCTGACCGCGGGCAGCTTCAAGAAATACCTTTAGGCGAATGCTGTCCCGCGTGGCTGTAGTGCTCATCGGTTCTGCAGAACATCTAACGCAGCGTCCAACGCCGTAATCGATTCGACAATGACTCTCACTAAGGAGCGGTCGAACTCGTGGTCTCGCTGGGAATCGTGGACACCGCTGTTGAGACACCCCCATTCAATGCTTCCTGCACCAACACCAAGCAGCCGGGTCAAAGCGACAACGACGTCTGGCGCGCCAGCATGCTGCGCGGAGATGCGATCGACGGCTGATCTCAACTTTGCGCATTTGTTGTTCAATTCCCAGGGGGAGCGTGGCCCGCCTAGCTTGAGTTCGATGCGCCCATCTGCTCGCCGGCCCAGCCAAGTCCAGAGACGGTCAGTCAGACTCTCCAGCGCGGGCCGCGCCTGGCGCAGCGCCTCACGCTTCTCATCGGCTGCCAACGCCTGCTGGGCCAACAGGACGTAGTTCTTCGTCGGTGGATCGCTGTCAACGCGCAGCTCATGCTCGCCCTGGTGCGGGAGGAACTTGTAGCGCTTGATGGACCCGGCCCGCCGGGCGCCCAATTCCTGCTGGATCCGGTGCAGAAACTCCTCGGCGTGTGAGGTGAGGATGACCTGCTTGCCGACGAGCAAGCCATCCTCGAAGAAGGTACGCCAGATTCCGTCACGATGGTCATCGTCGATCGCGTTGACGACGTCATCGAAAATGACCACGGGGCACCCCTGCGCGATGTTCTTCGCCAGCAGAATCGCCAGACCCAGGCACTTGATATGCCCTTCGCTGAAGACCACCAGCGCGTCATAGCGCACGCCAGGCTCACCGGTGAACTCTACTTCGATCTTGCCGTTTTCGGCGACAGGCAGCCACAACGCGTGCAAGAGGTCGCCAGGCGGATCAGCACGATTGAATGCGTTGTACAGATTGCGTGCCTGTTCTCCGAGGCCCTGGAGCAGCACGCCCGGCAATGCGGCCAAGTAGGCTTGGATTTCGGGCAAGAAGCCGTCGTAGGCGGCCTTGACCCGCAGGTGGTGCGCGACTACCGGCACTTCGGTTGCGACCGACTCGATCAACTCACGGTTCGCCTCGTCAAATTGGGCCACGGTCTGGCGGGCAGCGGCCATTTCTTGGTCGGCTGTCATGCGTATGGTCCGCAGCCGTTCGATCTCCAGCCGGTGCTGGTCCAGTGCGTCCCGCTCCCGGGCCAGCGCCCCGCGCAGGGCATGCGCTTCGCGGGCTTGCGCGTCGGCGCGCTCGATGATTTCCGTGACCTGCAGCAGAGCGTTCCAGGCACGCCGGTCGCCATCGACCCATGCGCCAAGCCAGGCGCCTGTCGAGGTAGGCGGCAATGGAGGCAGGCCTGCTGCCTGCAACTGTGCAGGACAAGCGTTTGCGCCAACCGCGACTACCCGACGCATCTCGTCCCACAGCGCCCGCACCGCCTCGCTCAACTGCGTCCGTAGGCCGGCTTCCTGCTGCTGGAGGGTGGCCAACTGCGCGAGCTGCTCCAGGCCCGTGCGGGCCTTGGCGAAAGGATCCTGTGCGACAGCAGCCAATCCGGTTCCGCATGCGGGACAGGTGGTCGCCCCGTCAGTCAAGGCCAGCACAGCCTCGTAGAGCTTAGCGTACGACACTTCCCCAGCACGCGCCGAAAGCTGTCCGGTGGCCGCCTGCCACAGGCCTTGAAGGTGATAAGCCTCATCCAGCAGCGTCTGCAGCCGCGCTTGGCTCACCTCATGAACGGCAGGTGGGACGGCAACCAGTTGCGCCTGGACGTACGGCAGCCGCCCTTGCTGCTCCGGTGTGCCGAGCAGCCAGTCAACGCAAGCCTGGTACGTCGCGCCGGGCGACATTCGTTGCGCCAGCGCTTGCTCGGAGTTCTCCACCGCCGCGATCTTTTGCGGATAAGCAGCGATCGTCTGTTCAGAGTTCGCCAACTGCAAGCGCCGCTGCGCGAGTTGAGTAGCCTGGGCGCCGACGAGCATCAGGTCTTGGTCGAGCGCGGGATTGAAGCCGCGCACGAAGTCGCTGAACTGATCCACGCCAAACAAGGTAGCGATGAGCTGCCGCTGATCGCCCGGAGTACGCGCCGCGATGCGGGCGAAGTCATCGAGGCGGTTCTTTTCGATGAAGCAGAAGCGGTACTCCGCTTCGTTGGGCTGCACAGCCTGGGCCTGGTCTGGTGCTCCGGAAGACAGGACGGGCGCGACATGGCGACGCAACCGGGCATTGTTGCAGTATGTCCGTTGGTCGACCCGCTTGACTTGGGCCTCGCTGATGGAGCCGAGCATCGCCACTTCCAGCGCCTCGCAGAAGCTGCTCTTGCCGGTACCGTTGGCGCCATAGACCAAAGTGATGTCGTGGCTGAGGTCGAATGTCTCTTGCCGCATGAATCCGCGAAACGGTCCCACCTCAAGCTGGCGCAGGCGCCCCAGCGCCGGCCCGACTTCGGGTCCGTGGCCATCTCCCTGGTACGCGACCGGCATCTGCGCCAAATGGGCGACGGCCAGTGGCGCCATGCGGGTGGAGCGTCCACGGCGCGCTGCACCAACTTCAGCCAGAGGTTGCAGGTGATCAAGCACCAGATGCGCGAGCCGGCACACGTCGTCATGCACCTGGCGTTGCGCCAAGTGCGCCAAGAAGCGGTGGTACTCCGAATGAATGCTTGCCATGCAGCCCCCTCTACACAGGAAGACGCTTCGATGGCGTCCTTGATGATGTTGATCGGTCGCCAGCGCAGTAGGCACAGGCGGGTCATGCTTCCATTCGCTATTACGGTTTGTGGAAGTTCTCAGCAAAATAGTCGATGACCTGCCCCGCTTGGGATCCCTGACGGAAACGCTTTTGCTCCTCGAAGTCGATCGAGGGCAGCATATGGATCAGTTGATGATCGGCGTACAGCGCCATGACCTTCTCGGCATCCAGTACCCCGGCGCGTTGTCCGGTAAGCGTATTCGCCGCTTCGATGGCCGCGCCGATCATCACGTCCGCCACTTGCACTGCAGGACTGTGCTTTGAATCGATCTGAGTCACGGACTGAAGCTTGAGCGGAAAGGTGATGCTGGCGATCTCCGATTGACGAAACGTGATCGGTTTCTCATGGCGGATGTACCGCTGCAGCAGGTCGTGATAAGTGAGCAGGTTCTTGGACTGATCGTGCTCGACCCGATACGGGCCGTCAGCCATGATTTCCATCCGACTGACCAGGGACTGCAGCACCACGAAAGCAGCATCGGTGTTGACGCCCGGCGTGACGATCGCCTTCAGGCATTCAGGGGCAGCGAACTGCGCAAGCGGGCCAAGCGCTTCCGGCAGTTCCCACCAGCGCGATGCGCACGCCGCATCGATCAGGTTCCCAAGCGCCTCCGAGCTCTTTTCCTTCACCGCGCGCTGGAAGCTGACCAACAGCCGGTCGAGCGCGCCTTTGCCGAGGAGCGTCGGTCCAACCGTATACAGCAGCGACGCAAGCGAGTAGTTCTGCCCGTCTTCGTAGAAGTCCATGCCGCGCTCGTAGTAGAACGGCTCGACCGCGTAGTCCAGGAACATCAGCAGCAACAGGTAGCGCTTGTCGCAGACGTAGGTCACGCACTTGTGGTCGGTTAGCAAGTCGCGCTGCAGCGCCATCAGACGGGGGTGATTGGCTGGGCGCCGAGCCAACGCCCGGTACTTGAGTTCGTCCGCCTGAAGCTTGGGAAAGTGCTCCCGGATCAGGCGCCCGGCCTCGTCATCCTCAATGGCGATGGCCGTCGCTCCTTGGAACCGCTGCTCAGGGTTCATCAGGTCAAAGCCGGTATAACCACTTTCATCGATCCGGAAGCATTCCATTCAACTCTTCCCCTGGACAATGGACACTCCGATCCTGTCGGCCAATTCGAGCACGGCATCGTAGGCACCGACGTCGTTGTGCGAAGGCTCAGACGCGGCCGAGGATGGTTCACTAGGTGGCTCGCCATCGGCGGGCAGATTGGCGCATCGCTTAGTCATGGGTCATTTCAAGAATTTCATCCACAGCGGCCGCAATGACACGGTCCGGTGCCGAAGCGAGTAGATCCTGGGGACGATTTCCACCCAGGAAGCTGTTTTCGGAGCGGAACCAATAAGCCATGCCCCAGCCGTCTTTGTGTCCTTCGAAGGTTTCAATCACTTTGGCCAGCGATTTCAGTGGACGGAAACCAGCGTCACGATCCAGCCCGTAGTCCGGAAAGTAATCGATGCCACCGTGGTTGATAGCGAAGATTTGGCGTTGCTTCTTCCACTTATTGGGCTGAGCGCTCGGGTTCCGGGTGCTCAGTTCCGCGAGTTGTGCGATGTTCGCGGCGGTCAACCAGTCTCCACTTTCCAACACCGCCTTACGCGCCTGCACCAGCAGGCTCGCTTCCTTGAGCAGCCGGGGCGACAGCGGATTGCGCGGCACGAGCATTTCTGCCAGCCGTTCGAGCGATTCGCGGTCCTGACGTTCAAGCAGCACCTCGAACATGGATGAAGCGACGTTGGTGAAGTTTTCCGCCAATGCCGCGAAAACACTGGGCTTGATGTGGTCGAACGCCACCACCAGCACGTGGTCAGCCTGCGACCGAGCGAGTTGAGCCTGAATCTCTTTGGGCGTACCCACAAGGGTCGACACGCCGAGACGGTCTGCAACGACGCTCATGACTGACTCCTCAAATGGGTTATTTACGCTATTTGATATTACTATATCGACCATAACCTTCAATGCCCAGACACTTCGGATTCTTGGGACCTAAGGAGCACACCGTGCACCCCACCACGCTTTATGTAGTCGGCAATGGATTCGACCTGTGGCACGGCATTCCATCGGGCCTCGGACAGTTCAAGGAGTATGTCCTGGCCACAGACCGGGACATTCATCGCGAGGTCGAGGACTACCTTCCAGCCGGAGACGACTGGTGCGACTTGGAATTAGCCCTGGCTGAACTGGATGCCGATATGCTGGTCGACAACTTGGGGCACTTCATGGGGGCCTATGGTGCCGAGGACTGGAGTGATTCAGGGCACCACGACTTTCAGTACGAGGTGGGGAACGTCGTCGAGCGACTGTCCAAGGGGCTTCGGACGCGCTTTGCCGAATGGATCCGAGACTTGCCCATCCCGACACACGACACCGCCCCGCGACGGCTTGCGACGCTGGATCCACAGGCGCTGTTCCTGACCTTCAACTACACGAGCACGTTGGACACTCTCTATGGCATCGATCTGGCACGTGTTCTGCACATCCACGGCCGATCCGATGCGGCAGACGATGAGTTGGTCTTGGGCCACGCCTGGAATCCCCAATCCCGCCCCTCGCTCAACGACCGTCCGGATATCGAGGAGATCGATACCCGGGTGGCTGAAGCCAACGACATCATCGACGACTACTTCTCAGCCACCTTCAAGCGTTCCGAGGAACTGATCGCCCAGCATAGGACGTTTTTTCAGGCGTTGGGAGCCATCCAGAAGGTCGTCGTGCTTGGCCACTCTCTGTCCCCCGTGGATGCGATCTACTTCCAGGCGCTCCTTCAGCAGCCCAGCGTTGCCGCGGCGCGATGGACAGTCGCATGCCGCAGCAAACAAGAGTGGCCTGATAAGGAACAACGGCTCGTCGCCCTGGGTTTGTGGCCGGGTGCTGGACAGCCATCTTCTTGGGACGCACTGTAGAACAAAGCGTCGTTCGCTCCTGTATTTGCGGATCGCTGCGCACCTAATCCGGTCGGCCCCAGTTCCTATTGTTTGTGGCCTAAAGCAGCCCTGATCTCCACGATCAAGCCATTGCTGATTTCACAGGAATGGCGCGATGTTGGCTCCGATCTGGCTGCGCGCCGCGCATCGCGGCGTGCCCACTTTTCTCGTGACGGCCCTCCTGCTGGGCCAGTCCCCGATGGCGTTGGCCGAGCCCCCCACGCAGCGCCAGGAACTGGTCGCGGCGCTGCGCCAGCTCGACGCGCTGGAGCGCACCGTCGCCGACAGCGCCGCGCATGCCCCCATCCAGCCGGGAGAGCGCTACCACTTCGATTACCCGCGGCTGCTGGCTGACCTAGCGCGCGTGCGCGCCGGTATCCAGGCCCACCTCTCACCTTCGCGTGCCCAGCCGCGCGACCCCTCCGAACTGGCCGGCGACTACCGCACTGAGCGGGCCGTCGAGCCATCGCCGACGACCGCGGAGGTCAAGCCATGAACGGCGCCCAGGTCTCGGCATTTCAAGCCAACAGCGGCATCGCGCCTTCCGCGATGGCGACCGTCTTGGTCGGCGTCGTGTTCGCGGTCCTGCTCGTCTGGGGCGTCTGGGCCATCCGAACGGCCTACGTGGGGTGGTCCGAGAGCCACCTCAACCAGCGCCAGTTCCTCGGCGTCTGCATCCGCTTCGTCGCGATGTACCTCGTCCTGAGTTTCTTCCTCCTCTCCTGACCTGAAAGGCCTGACCATGCAAAACCGCATCCTCACTTCCCGTTTTGTCCAGCGCGCCACCGTGGCTCTGGGCGCCGCCGCGCTGCCCGCGCTGTCGTTCGCGCAGGGGTTGCCGCAACTGGAGAACCCGACCCGCGGCACGGGCAACGGCATCATGGAAACGATCAGGAACTACGGCTACGACATCATCATGCTCGTGGCCCTGCTGGTTGTGGCGTCGATGTTCATTGGCGTGTGCTACCACGCCTACGGCACCTACGCGGAAATCCACACTGGTCGCAAAACCTGGGGCCAATTCGGCCTCACGGTCGCCATCGGCGCGGTGCTGCTCGTGATCGGCATCTGGCTGCTCACCGAAGCCACCGGCATCCTGTAAGGCGAGGCCGGTATGTCCGAGCAGCAGCACGTCCGTGCTGACGGGACGGTCACGTTCCTTCCGCACCGGCTCAACCGCCATCCCGTTGTCGTGCGCGGCCTCACCGCCGACGAGCTGTGGATCTGCTGCGGCCTGTCCGGCGCCGCCGGCCTGCTGGTCGGTGCGCCGCTGTCCTGGGTGTTCCGCACGATCGCGCTCGCGCCCACGTTCGTCGTGCTGGGCGTGGCCTTCGGCGTGTTCATCGGGGGCGGCATCCTGCGTCGCCTCAAGCGTGGGCGTCCCGACACCTGGCTGTATCGGCAACTCCAGTGGCGCATCGCCACGCGCTATCCGCTGGTGGCGGGCTGGGTGGGCGGCCATGTGCTGATCTCACGCTCCGGCTTCTGGACCACCCGAAGGTCTGCTGCAAGGGGGGCACGATGAGCCGCTTCAAGAACGAGATCACCCATCTGCAGGCGCACATCAAGACGCTTCGCCTGGGTGCTGGCGCGCTGGTCATCGTCGCCCTGGTCATGGGCGGCGGCTGGTGGAGCGCTCCGCGCGACCTGACCATCCACGTCCCGCCTGATCTGCGCTCCGGCAGTACCCGCAAGTGGTGGGAAGTGCCGCCCGAATCGGTCTATGCGTTCACGTTCTACGTGTTTCAGACCCTCAACCGCTGGCCGACGAATGGCGAAGAGGACTATGCGCGTAATCTCCACACGCTCTCGCCGTACCTCACCCCATCCTGCCAGGCCTTCCTGCGGGCGGACTACGACTATCGCCGCTCCACGGGCGAGCTGCGTCAGCGCGTGCGCGGCATCTACGAAATCCCCGGTCGCGGCTACGGTGACGACCCCACGGCGCGCGTGCGCGTGGTGTCCGACCGCGACTGGGTGGTGACGCTGGACATCACCGCAGACGAGTACTACGGGGCGGAACAAGTCAAGCGGGCTTTGGTGCGCTACCCCGTGAAAGTCACGCGGGTGGACATCGATCCCGCTCGCAATCCGTTTGGCCTGGCGCTCGACTGCTACGAGGGTGCGCCCCAGCGCATCAGCACACCGGAGCCGTCGCGCCCGGCACCTGGCGGCCTGTCTCCGCAAGCGCCTCAAGGAGAAACCCCATGAAGCACCTTGTACTCGCACTGCTGGGGCTGCTGGCCGTCGCCTCGGCTCCTTTTGCCCAGGCCGTGGAGATCCTTCGCTGGGAACGCATGCCCCTGGCCGTGCCCCTGCGTGTCGGGCAGGAGCGCGTCGTGTTTATCAACCGGAACGTCCGCGTGGGCGTGCCCGCGGGCGTCGGCGAGCGCTTGCGGGTGCAGAGTGCGGGCGGCGCGGTGTACCTGCGCGCGAGCGAGCCGATCGAGCCCACACGGCTGCAATTGCAGGATGCCGACACGGGCGCGCTGATTCTGCTCGATATCGCGGCCGAGCCGGCCAAGGACGGCGAAGCCGAGTTGGAGCCGGTGCGCATCGTCGAGGGCGACAGCGCCCCGACGCGCTATGGCGATCAAGCCGACGGAGCAGACGACGCCCCGGCGCGCGCCCAGGACCAGGCAGGCGCGCGGGCAGCGCGGCGTGAAACCCCGGTTCCGGTCGTGCTGACGCGCTTCGCCGCGCAGAACCTCTACGCACCGCTGCGCACCGTGGAGCCGCTGCCGGGCGTCATGCGGGTGAACCTGCGCCGCGATCTCGACCTCGGCACGCTGGTGCCGACGCTGCCGGTGCGCGCAGTTGCGCTCGCCTCGTGGCGTCTGGAAGACCAGTGGGTCACAGCCGTGCGCCTCACCAATAGCAGCGGCGGCTGGATCACCCTGGACCCGCGCGTGTTGCAGGGCGATTTCCTCACCGCCACCTTCCAGCACGAAGCACTCGGCCCGCGCGGGACGCCAGAGGACACGACCGTCCTGTACTTGGTGACGCGGGGGCACGGCCTCGCGCAATCGCTGCTGCCGGCGATCAACCGCTTCGACCCAGCCGTGCATCTGCCGCAGCCCGAAGCCGAGGCCACCGACGACAAGGAGGCCCGCCATGCGCAGTAACGGACTCCTGAAGTGGTTAATGATCCCCGTGGCCCTGCTGGTGCTGTTCGTCGCCATCCGGCTGTTTTCGGGTGGAGGCTCGTCGGCGCCGCCCGCTGCGGATGCCGGCGCCAAGCTCACGCCGGAGGAGATGAAGGCGCTGGGCATCGAGGGCGATACCCCCCGCGATACCGTGGCGACGCTCGTGGCGCAAGTGAAGCAGTTGCGCACCGAACTGCAGACGGCGCTGTCCGACAACAAGTCCCAGCGCGAAGAGAACCAGCGCCTGCGCCAACGCGAGAACTCGATCGACCAGCGCATCAATTCGGCGCTGGAGACCGAGCGCTCCAACCTGCGCCGCGACCAGCAGCAGGCAGCCAGCGAACGCCAGCAGACCGAGGGACTGCTCGCCGACCTGCAGCGGCGCCTGGAAGGCATCGGCGGGCGCGGCGGCGGCCACGCCGATCTACCCGTGGGCCTGGGGCTGCGTAACGGCGACGAGGCAGGCATGGAAGGCGGCGTGCGCTGGGTCGAGCCGGACGACGCGAAGCCCGCTGATGGGCGTAACGGCAGTCGCGGCACGGGTGGCGGCATGAGCTTTCCGACGAGCTTCGGCCCCGCGCAGAGCACGCTGGAAACCACGGCACAAACCGTGGCGAACGCGGGCGCCCGCGCCGCAGGCGTCAAGAGCGCCAAGCCGGTCTATACGGTGCCGACCAACTCGACGCTGATGGGATCGGTGGCAATGACGGCGCTGATCGGCCGCGTGCCGATCGACGGTACGGTCAACGATCCGTATCCGTTCAAAGTCCTGGTCGGTCCCGACAATCTCACGGCAAACGGTATCGACATTCCCGACGTGGCGGGCGCCGTGTTTTCCGGCACGGCCTCGGGCGACTGGACGCTCTCTTGCGTGCGCGGCCAGGTGCGCAGCATCACCTTTGTGTTCCATGACGGGACCATTCGGACGATTCCCGAAGACCGCGACGGCAACCAGCAGAACAACCAGCAGCAGAACTCTCAAAGTGGGGGCCTGGGCTGGATCAGCGATCCCTATGGCATTCCCTGCGTCAGCGGAGAGCGGCGCAGCAACGCCCAGCAGTACCTCGGTTCGCAGGCGCTGATCACCGCGGCGGGTGCTGGCGTGGCCTCGCTCATCGACAGCGACAGCGGTCAGATGTCCTACGTGGGCGCAGACGGTTCCATCGGCAGCGTCGGCATTTCCAGCAACGAGGCCGTAGGTCGCATCCTGGCCGGTGGCGTGCGCGACATGGCCGATTGGGTGAACAAGTTGTACGGCCAGGCCTTCGCCGCCGTCTATGTCCAACCCGGCGCAAAGGTCGCCGTCCACCTCGAAAAGCCGCTCGCCATCGATTTCGATCCCGAAGGTCGCAAGGTCGATCACCGTGCAGGAGAAAGCCATGCTCTCGAACTTGAATAAGGGCCTGGCGCTGGCCCTTGCCGTCGCGGTGCTCGGCGGCTGCGCCACCAGCAAGGAAAAGCTGCTGCCCCACGGCGACAGCACGATGATGGACATCTGGCAGCAGAACGCCGGTGACGGCGGCGGTGGCGCCGGCCAGGTGGCACGCAGGCAATTGCTCGACGCGCGCCAGAGCCTGCGCCGGCCGCTGACCGAGATGGATGTACAGGCCGCGCCCGCCGAGCAGATGCGCTACACGCGCACAGCGCGCAACGAGGTCTATCGCCAGTTCCAGCGCCTGCCGAATCCCGACCTGGTGATGTACGTGTACCCGCACCTGGCAGGCACGGACCCGGTGCCCGTGCCGGGCTATACGACGGTTTTTCCCTTGTACCAGCGCGTGCAGTACGCCATGCCGGGCGAGCGCGTGGAGGACTACTGATGCGCTGGAAACTCCCCTGGCACAAGTCGGCCGCGCCGAAGCTGGCCGCATCCGGCGCAGGCGATGACGAGCGGCCGGAGGGCTGGCAACGCCACGTCGAGGCCTTGCGCCAGGCCGGCATCCCAGAACCCGGCACGGCGGTCCATGGCCGCAGGCCGGCGACCGTGGCCGACGAGCAGGCGCTGTACGACGTCGCGCCGTCGTTCGCGGAATTCCTGCCCTGGGTGGAGTTCCTGCCCGATTCGAAGTCCATGCTGCTGGAAGACGGGCAATCGGTCGCGGCATTCTACGAGCTGGTGCCGCTGGGCACCGAGGGCCGGGAACCCGGCTGGCTCGCGCATGCCCGCGACGCCTTGGAGAACGCGCTCCAGGACTCGTTCGATGAACTGGACGAGAACCCCTGGGTACTCCAGCTCTACGCCCAGGACGAACCCAGCTTCGACCAGTACATGCAGACCCTGCGCGACTACGTGCAGCCGCGCGCCCGCAATACGGCTTTCACCGAGTTCTACCTTCGCTTCTTCGGACACCACCTGCGCGCGGTAGCGAAGCCGGGCGGGCTGTTCGAGGACACGGTGGTCACGCGGCTGCGTTGGCGCGGCCAGACGCGGCGCGTGCGCATGGTCGTCTATCGCCGGGCCACCGGGCAGGCGAGCCGCCGCGGCCAGACGCCCGAGCAGATGCTGAACATCGTCTGTGATCGCCTGTGTGGCGGGCTGGCGAACGCCGGCATCCAGGCCCGGCGCATGGTCGCGGCCGACGTCCATGACTGGCTACTGCGGTGGTTTAACCCGCGTCCCACGCTGCTCGGCCCTGGGGTCGAGGACCGCGAACGCTTCTATGCGCTGGCACGCTACCCCGACGAGACAGAAGACGGTGAGATCGAGCTGGCGAGCGGACGGGATTTCAGCCAGCGGCTTTTCTTCAGCCAGCCACGTTCGGACGCGGAGCACGGCACCTGGCACTTCGACGGCATGCCGCATCGTGTGCTGGTCACTGACCGGCTGCGCATGCCGCCCGGCACGGGGCATTTGACTGGCGAAACTCGCAAAGGCGATGCGATCAATACGCTGTTCGATCAGATGCCCGAGGACACGACGATGTGTCTGACCATGGTGGCGACCCCCCAGGACATCCTCGAATCGCACCTGAACCACCTGGCGAAGAAGGCAGTCGGCGAAACACTGGCATCGGAACAGACGCTCAAGGATGTGCAGGAGGCCCGCTCGCTGATCGGCAGCGCGCACAAGCTGTACCGGGGAACACTGGCGTTCTATTTGCGCGGCCGGGATGAAGCCGAACTGGACCGGCGCGGCCTTGATCTGGCGAACGTGATGCTTAACGCCGGTTTGCAGCCCGTGCGCGAGGACGATGAAGTCGCGCCTTTGAACAGTTATCTGCGCTGGCTGCCGTGCTGCTACAACCCGAGCCAGGATCGACGGAACTGGTTCACCCAACTGATGTTCGCCCAGCACGTGGCGAACCTCTCACCGGCCTGGGGCCGCAGCCAGGGCACGGGCCATCCGGGTAATACGTTCTTCAATCGAGGCGGCGGGCCGATCACCTTTGACCCGCTCAACCGCCTGGATCGGCAGATGAACGCGCACCTGTTCCTGTTCGGCCCCACCGGCTCCGGCAAAAGCGCAACGCTCAACAACCTCTTGAACCAGGTCACGGCCATCTACCGGCCGCGCCTCTTCATCGTGGAAGCCGGCAACAGCTTCGGCTTGTTCAGCGATTTCGCCAAGCGCCTGGGCCTGACTGTGAACCGGGTCAAGCTGGCCCCTGGCTCGGGCATCAGCCTGGCGCCGTTCGCCGACGCGCGTCGGCTGATCGAAACGCCGAGCGACGTGCAGACGCTGGATGCCGATGTGCTGGACGAGGACATGCCACCCGATGCATCGGCCATGGAAGCGGACGAGCAGCGCGACGTACTCGGCGAGTTGGAAATCACCGCACGGCTGATGATCACCGGCGGCGAGGATAAAGAAGAGGCCCGGATGACGCGGGCCGATCGCTCGCTCATCCGCCAGTGCATCCTCGACGCCGCCGAGCATTGCGTGGCCGAGAAGCGCACGGTGCTCACGCGCGACGTGCGCAACGCGCTGCGCGAGCGCGGCCAGGACCCAACGCTGCCAGAGATGCGGCGCGTGCGGCTGCTGGAGATGGCAGATGCCATGGACATGTTCTGTCAAGGCACCGATGGCGAAATGTTCGACCGCGACGGCACGCCGTGGCCCGAGGCCGACATCACCCTGGTCGATCTGGCGACCTATGCCCGCGAAGGCTACAACGCGCAGCTTTCCATCGCCTACATCAGCCTGATCAGCACGGTGAACAACATCGCCGAGCGCGACCAGTACCTGGGCCGCCCGATCATCAACGTGACCGATGAAGGGCACATCATCACCAAGAACCCGCTGCTCGCGCCCTACGTCGTGAAGATCACGAAGATGTGGCGCAAGTTGGGTGCCTGGTTTTGGCTCGCGACGCAGAATATCGACGATCTGCCGCGCGCCGCGGAACCCATGCTCAACATGATCGAGTGGTGGATCTGCCTGTCGATGCCGCCGGACGAGGTAGAGAAGATCGCCCGGTTCCGCGAACTCTCGCCCGCGCAGAAAGCGCTGATGCTTTCGGCGCGCAAAGAGGCGGGGAAATTCACCGAGGGCGTCATCCTCTCCAAGAGCATGGAAGTGCTGTTCCGCGCCGTGCCGCCGAGCCTGTACCTCGCGCTCGCGCAAACCGAACCCGAAGAGAAGGCAGAGCGCTACCAGCTCATGCAGCAATACGGCTGCACCGAGCTGGAAGCAGCTTTCAAGGTCGCCGAGAAGATCGACCAGGCACGCGGCATCGAGTCGCCGGCCTTGGAACTGTCGTAAGCCGGAGAACACCATGGAGCAGAAGCGTCCTTCCATTCCGATACAAGTCCAGGCGTTCCGCCGTCGCCACAGGCGGCCCCGCTGGCCTTGGGCCTTGACTGCTGCGCTGGTCGCGCTGCTGCTGATCTGGCTCGTGTCCCGGTCGCCCGGCGAATCCTCATCGCAGTCGCCCACGCCGGCTAGCACGGCGCAGATGGCCGGGCCGCCCTGGAAAATGGGCAACCCCGAGGGCCGTTTCACACTGACGCTCTATGCCGATCTGGAATGTCCGTTCTGCCGGGAGTACTTCCCGCAGCTCAAGCGCTGGGTCGGCAGCAACGCCGACGTGACCCTGCAATGGCATCACCAGCCGCTGGCTGCGCACGAGCCGGCCGCGTTGGCCGAGGCGCGTCTGGTCGAGTGCGTCGCCGAAGCCGGCGGGCATGCTGCCTTCTGGCGAGCCGTCGAGTGGGTCTATGCCCACACGCGCAGCGACGGCCTGGGACTGCCCGATGGCCTGCGCTACCCCGAATCGACGCCGGCCGTCGAGCAGTGCATGGCAAGCGAGCGGGTCGACGCGGCCATCCGCGCCCAGGCCGCGGAAGCCACGAAAAGCGGCGTGACGGCCACGCCGTCGCTGCGCCTGCTCGATCGCCAGACGGGTCAGTCCATCCTGCTGCAGGGACCGATCGAAGGCGATGCCTTGCTGTCGGCCATGGACATGCTGTCCGCTGATGAACCACCCGCCACACCCGCCACCGAAATGCCTGCCGACGTTGTCGGCGACATGCCCAGGTAGCCCGCGGTCCTTGAGGCTACGGCGCAGTCTTCTGCGCTGACCGCTCCCCGTTCGCTCCGCATCCTGGCCGCGAACAATCACCTCTGCGTGGTGGTGGATGCACCTTGTTCCGTTGTTCTCATCCCCAGGAGGGCTTGCCCTCCCAGGGCGTGCGCCCTCTGATCTCATCATCCGGAGGTTCGCCATGTCTCTCGTCGTCAATGACTCCTGCGTGGAGTCGCTTTCCGCTGTCGCAGCCCAGCGTGAGGACTGGATCATCCAGCAGGCTATCGCGCTGCTGGAGAGACGGATCTTCAAAGTCGGACCGTGCCTCAGCCGACCGGCCGCCGTGCGGGACTACCTGCGTCTAAAACTGGTCGCTGAGCCCAACGAGGTATTCGCAATCGTTTTCCTGGACAGCATGCACCAAGTGTTGGCCTACGAGCCGATGTTCAGGGGCACGATCAATTCGACTGCGGTCTATCCCCGTGTCGTCGTGCAGCGTGTATTGGAGCTGAAAGCCGCCGCAGTGGTCTTCGCGCACCAGCACCCCTCGGGTGTCACTGAGCCGTCGAGCGCCGATCGTGCGCTGACCCAGCAACTGCAGGCAGCGCTGGCGCTGATCGATGTTCGGGTACTGGATCACATCATCGTTGGCCAGGGGATTCCGTACTCCTTCGCGGAGCACAGCTTGCTGTAGCGCATCGTTCATTGATCACAACGGGGGCTTCGGCCTCCGTTTCTTCCTTGCCCCGAAGCAAGCAGGTATGCGGGGTGTCCGCGATGCGCATTGTTTGTGGGGGCTGCACCGGATTCGGCGTTTGACTATGGCCCTGATCAACTTCCGGGGCACGTGTCATGCCAGCATCTTTTCCCAGGTTCGCGCCAAGCTGGCGAGCCCTTGGCCTGGCCGTTGCACTGCCGGTGTCCTTGGGTGTCTTTAGTCCGGCCACATTCGCTGCCGATGTGCTGGTCATCACCGACAGCCGCCATCCGGTCAAGACCATGGGCGGCGAGCGGCTGATCGAGCTGGACGAAGCGCACCGGATCGAAGCGGAGCTTTCTGCGGAACTGCCCGCCGAACCCGAGCAGGCGACCGCCATCGTCAAGCGCCGACTGAACAGCGGCGGCACCGATCTCCAACGCCGCATCGCTTCCGCCTACCAGGGCGTCACCGACGCGTGGAGCCTGGGCATCACCAGCATCCCGGCCGTCGTGGTGGATCAACGCTACGTCGTCTATGGCGAACCGGATGTGGCCCGCGCAGTCGCTCGCATCGAGCAGCACTGGAGGGCCCAGCCGTGACCCGCCCATTCGACCTGATGCGCCGCCTGCGTGCTGGCGTGGCGTCCGTTCTGCTGCTCAGCGCCACGGGCAGCTACGCGCTCAACACCGCAACCATCGTCGGCTCGGTGGCATCGCCAGACTGCCTCGAATACCGCGTCGTCGGGATCTGCTACTGGCTCTACTGCACCTGGACGGGCTGTACGGTACGCACGTCCATCAAGGTCCGCCACTACATCCCCGATGCGATCGTCTCCAGCTACAGCAACACCGGCGAAAACCCCTGGATCGAAGTCCGGCCGATGAGCACGCCCAACCCATCCGCCCAAACCGGCGGGGACGGAACGACGAACGAGGACCACGAAAACAACCTCGCCAAGTTCAAGAACGCGGACGTCATCGGGCACCCGGGCGTCGAGGTGTTCAACCAGTTCGTGTCGTCCTCGGGCTACTTCTGCGAGGGTGCGGGCACGGCGTTCATGCCGTACTTGCTCGGCACCCTGGACACGCTGGCCTGGCGCTACAACGTGCCCGAGATGGCCTACCCGGAGGCGCTAATTCCCGGCATGCGTGAGGTCGGTGCACGCACCACGATGAACCTCTGGGGCAACGTGTATCCCCGCGGGGGTTTCCTGCACCAGACCGACGACCACAAGGCCAGTGCAGTGGTGGCCCAGCGCGCAGGCGATGTCGTCACGCGCCGGGGACAGATCCACGTTTATCAGCCGCTGCTCGCCAACTCCCGCGATGGCTACTGGCCGGCTGGCGCGCTCATGGAGAGCGATGCCTCGACGGGCAAGTGGCAGGAACTCACGCCAGTCCTGTCCTCGTCCTGCTCGGTCTTCCCGCGCAGCGGCGCCCTGACACAGGCCCGGCAAGGCGATTACGCCTGGGCGCTGTGGCGGCCCTATGCGTGCTGCGAACGCCGGGGCCAGGTGTTTCTCGGCAGCGTCGATTTCCTCTGAGGTGGTGCCATGAAGTTCCGTCCTGCATTCAATCCGTTCTCCCGCCGGGTACGTCGCACGAGGATCGTCATGGCGGTGGCCGGTGCGCTCGCGCTGACGAGCGGTGTGGCCTGGAGCCAACTGGGCTACCAGACCGGCGGCAGTGTCATCGGCGATGACGTCATGTACTCGATCGGCGGCGGAAACGCCGTGTCGATGGGACGTGCGGCTGGCATGCGCTCTCTCGGGGTCGGCGTGGGCTGGAACAGCAACTTGATCTGCGGTGACATGAGCATCCAGACCACGTTGAAGAATCAGCTCAACGGCGTCACCAACGGCTTCCAGCAAATCATGTCATCGGTGATCCAAAGCGCCACCAGCGCGGTGGCGTCGTTGCCGGCACTGATCATTCAGCGGGCCGATCCCGGCCTCTACAACCTGCTCACCAATGGCGTGTTGCAGGCACGGCTCGATTTCGACCGCTCCAAGCTGACGTGCCGTGCCATGGCGGAGAGGATGGCCGAGACGGCGGGCGGGCAGCTCGGCTGGAGCCAGATGGCAGAAGGCTTGGCGCTGCGCGATGCGGTGTCGAGCACGGATGCGGTCTCGGCCGTCGAGCAGGCCGAGACGCGCCGCGGCAATGACGGTGTGCCGTGGGTCGGGGGCAGCAACGCGGGAGGCTCCGGCCAGCCCGCGATCAAGGTCGTCGGCGATGTCACCCGCGCCGGCTACAACCTGGTCAACGGCCGCGGCGTGACCGATACATCGTCCATCGCACCGACCAGTTGCAGCAGTCTCTCGTGCCAGACCTGGACCTCGCCGCAGGCCGCCGTCGAGTGGGCCACGCGCGTACTCGGCGAGAAGGAACAGCGCACTTGCGATGCCTGCACCAAGACCGAGACGACGCCCGGCGTAGGGCTGACGCCGTTGATCCAAGAAGAATACGACGCCAAGCTGCAGGCGCTCCAGGATCTGGTGTCCAAGGCGAAGAACACGACGCCCGAGAACCTGCGCGAGGCTGGCAGTGCATCGCTGCCCATCACCCGCGGCGTGATCGAGGCGCTGCGTGACGAGCCGGACCAGCACCTGCTGTCGCAGCGCCTGGCGTCCGAGGTCGCGCTGTCCTCCGTGCTGGAGAAGGCGCTGTTGCTACAGCGCACGCTGCTCACGGGCAAGAAAGAGCCCAACGTCGCGGCCAACGAGCTTGCGGTGGAGGCCGTGAACAAGGAGAGCGATACGCTCGACCGCGAGATCCAGAACCTCAAAACGGAACTGGAACTGCGCCGCGAGCTGGCCAACAACTCGCCGATGGCCATCATTCAGCGCCATAGCACGCGCGCTTCGGGTTCGCGCGGCATCTACGAGGGCGATCCGGTGCCCGACCGTCTCGACCAACTCCAGAAGGGCAATCCGGGAGGTCGGCCATGAGCGAGGCTCGCATGACTTGGCGTCCACTACGCTGGCTGTTCAGCCGGCACGCGGCGAAAACCCTGCTATGGCTTGTGCTGGTCGTGGCCGCCGCCGTAGGGGCCAACGTCGCGGGCATCTACCTGGTCGGCAGTGTCGCGGCCTGGGAGCGGTGGCTGGCGGCGTCCGCAGGGTATTTCTTCATCTGGCGACTGTGCCTGTACGGCGGTACGGCCTATGGATGGGTCTGGATGCGCCGTCGGCTGCTGGCCCGCGAAGACAGCACGCAGGCGCGACGTCGGCTGATCCGCGCAGAGGTCGCCGGCGTCCTTGCCATTGTGGCGCTCGAAGCCAGCCTGTTGATGCAGGCCGCTTGAGGGGAGATCGAGGCAATGACGCTTTTCACGACCGACTACCTGGAGTACTACCTCACCCTCGTGTCCTGGATCGTCAACAACGGCATCTGGGCCGTGCTGGTGTCCAGCGGGGTGTTTGCGCTGCCCTTTGTGGCGATCGTCATCCAGGAATGGCTCAAGGCCAGAGCGGAGGGCGCCGACGAAGGCAACAAGGGCGTGCTCTCGGCGGCGCGCATCGAGAACCGAGTATTTGTGGCCATCGTGGTCGTGATGTTCGCCGGCATTCCGTTCATCGACGTCGACCTCAGCACTATCCAGTACGACAGCTCGCGCTCGGCGCAGTGCCAGGTCAGCGTGCCGCAGCCCGCGCAAACTGGCTGGTCGCAGTCCTTCAGCACCATCAACAACCAGTCGGCGAAGGTTCCGGTCTGGTGGGCTTTCATGCACGCGCTTTCGCGCGCCGTCACGAGCGCCTCGGTGGCTGCGATCCCGTGCGGCACGGATCTGCGGCAGATGCGGATGGAGATCGATGCCACACGCATCGACGACCCGGTGCTGGCCCAAGAAGTGGCGGATTTCACGCACGATTGCTATGGACCGGCTCGCGCCAAATTGTTCATGGCGCGGCCGGAGCTGGACGAAACGCAGATGAACGATGTGACCTGGATCGGTTCGAGGTTTTTCACGGACACGGGCGGTTACTACGACAGCTACCGCTCTAGCACGGCGCGCGAGGCATGGCCCTATGACGACACCCGCGACGCTGGGCTTGCGCAGGTTGCCAATGGTGGCGGCTACCCGACCTGCAGGCAGTGGTGGTCCGACGGCAGTAACGGACTGCGCGCGCGGCTGCTGGGGCAAGTGGACCCAAGCCTGCTGAATCGCCTGGCGGGCTGGGCTGGATTCCTGAGCCGGGCCGAGGTGGACGACTCCGTGATCCGCGCCATCGCGTCACCGCGGCAGCAGAAATTGAACCAAGGCAGCGTCTATACGGACTACGGCGGTCAGATCGACAAGACATTGCCCAATGTCGTCAACCGTGCCACCAGCGATGTTGGCTTGGCGGTTGGGGCTCTCGCCGCCTTCCCGGCAATGGACGTAGTGCGCCAAGCACTGCCCATGGTGCTCGCGCTGCTCAAGATGGCGCTCGTGATCTGCATTCCGCTAGTGCTGGTCGTGGGCACCTATGACCTGAAGATGGTCGTCACCGTCAGCACCGTCCAGTTCGCGCTGTTCTTCACGGACTTCTGGTTTCAGCTCGCACGCTGGATCGACAGCACCATCCTCGATGCGCTCTACGGGTGGGGCTTTGGCTGGAACCGGCCGCATACCAACTTCGACCCGCTGGTGGGGCTGAACAATGCCTTCGGCGACATGCTTTTGATGTTCGTCACCGGCACGATGTTCTTGGTCCTGCCGACTTTCTGGGTGGCAGCGCTTGGGTGGGTCGGAGTAAAAGCCGGGGTAATCGCTCAGAACCTGGCTGTCGGTTCCAAGGAAGCACGCGACAGCGCGGGATCAGGCGTAAACAAGGTTACCGGCAAGGTGCTTTGATCGGTCGCCCATTTCAGTCGTTGAACGGATCGTTCGGGTCGTGCGGGTCGATCCGCTGACCGCTGGACGAATACAGGCCAAAGCCTGCCTCGCCGTTTCGCAGTTCGTCCGGTTGCGTCCAGCGATCATCATTGACCGTCGAATTGCTGGCCGTCCATGCTGCGGCAACCCCAACCAGAAGCACCAACGCCAGCCAGAACGCGGCGTAGAACAGCAATCCCAGCGCGACCAGCTTCACTACCCATACGAGCACGGTGGCCCCGGCAAGCGGCATCCCCTTGGAGGCGAGCCAACACGACAACCTTCGCTCGCCGCGCGCATAGGCGCGCCATCCACGGCCAACGCTGCGGCCGAGGCGTTCTGCGGTGCTGATGCGGGTTGTCGTGTTCATGGTCGTCTCCTGCTACATGAGGAATGCCTATTCCAGTTTGCTCCAATCCTGCTTGCTTGCCTGCACCAATACGTTCCAATCGTCTGGTGGATTTCCACGTCCGAGCATTTTCTCGAACACGGCATAGGGATCTGACTTGCTCCCCGAAGACCGCAAGGTCTGCTCATCATTGACCCAGGCGTACACGATGACCTTGGCCTTCGAGTCGTACCGGAAGAACAACCGGAACCGCCTTCCGATCTTGGCCCTTCGCCAGTGCCGGTGGGCCAGCCCCAGGGTGTTGCCCTGGCGGTACTCGTCGCGTGCCGGATCACCGGGCACCACATCTAATATCAACTGGTTCAAGGCCCGGAAGAGCTTGACGTTGGCGTTGGACTCGAAGCCCTCCGGGTCGTTCTCCTGCGCGCGCCGTGCGGCTGCGTGCAGCTTCTGCAACTGCTCGATCACACAGTCGTGGAACAGCAATGCCCAGCCATGCCGTTGCATCAGAGTTCCACTTCGCCGTCGATTTCCTCGTCCAGCTTCACGCCGTGACCCGCTTGCTCCAGCATGGCGCGAGTTAGATCCTCGGGCAGACCATGGACGTTCCGGCCCGCCTCGATGTCGCGGGCCAGCAGACTCAGGAACGCACCGATGGCGGGGTCCTCGTGCTCGGCGTCGGCACGGGTCACGACGACTTCTCCGTCACGCAGGTCGAACGCAACCTTGCCGCCGGCATCGACACCGAGCGCCTGCCGGATGGGCTTGGGCAGCGTGATCTGGCCTTTGGAGGTCAGCGTGGCAACTTCATGAATGGCAGGCATGGCCGTTCTCCTAATAGCGATGCCCTGATGGTAAGGAATATTCCTTACCATGTCAATATGGGGTCTCATGGCGTCCTCCCGAGTCCAAGAATCGGCCCATCGTAGGGCGGGAACACCAAGCCTTCACGCATCAATCCGGCCCGCCGAACCTCGCATTGGCCGTGGACGGTCAATGCCCCACGCCCTATACCCAAATGGTTAAAGGCTAAAGGGCCGAAAGGGCAAGGGAATGGGGTGCAAGGGGAAAGGCCCTACCTCGAAAAGGCGAAAAGGCCCCCCGCTCGGCCCACCACCAGGACACCCGCATGCTCTTTCTGTTCCAGCGGAAACGACCTCCGGTCGCTGCCGCTCCGTCGCCAGCGCCCGCCCTCGATCTCCCGAAAGGGCTGCTGCGGCCCGAGTCGGCCGCATCGCTGCTGGCCACGCCGCGCCGGCAGAAGCTGCTGGAATACATCTGGCAGCGCACCTCCCTCTCGCGCAAGCAGTTCGTCACCCTGTACCGCACGCCGCTGGAACGATATGCCGAGCTGGTCCAGCAATTTCCCGCTTCCGAAAGCCACCATCACGCTTACCCGGGCGGCATGCTCGACCACGGCCTGGAAATCGTCGCCTACAGCCTGAAGCTGCGCCAGTCCCATCTGCTGCCCATCGGTGCCAGCCCCGAGGACCAGGCGGCGCAGTCCGAGGCCTGGACCGCCGCCGTCGCCTACGCGGCACTACTGCACGACATCGGCAAGATCGCTGTCGATCTGCACGTCGAACTCGCCGACGGCAACACCTGGCATCCCTGGCACGGGCCGCTGCTCCAGCCGTACCGCTTCCGCTATCGTGAGGATCGTGAATACCGCTTGCATAGTGCTGCAACAGGTCTGCTCTACCGCCAACTGCTCGATCGGCACGTCTTGGACTGGCTCAGTGGCTACCCGGCGCTATGGGCCCCGCTGCTCTACGTCTTGGCCGGACAGTACGAGCATGCCGGGGTCCTGGGCGAGCTTGTCGTGCAGGCTGATCGCGCTTCTGTGGCTCAGGAGCTGGGTGGTGATCCGGCCCGCGTCATGGCAGCACCCAAGCACGCACTGCAACGCAAGCTGCTCGACGGGCTGCGTTATCTGCTCAAGGAAGAGTTGAAGCTGAACCAGCCGGAAGCCTCCGATGGCTGGCTCACCGAGGATGGTTTGTGGCTGGTGAGCAAGACGGTTTCGGACAAACTGCGCGCACACCTCCTGTCTCAGGGGATCGATGGCATTCCTGCGAACAACACCGCCGTGTTCAACGTGCTGCAAGACCACGGCATGCTCCAGCCCACCTCGGACGGCAAAGCGGTCTGGCGCGCGACCGTGACCAGCACGACCGGCTGGTCCCATTCGTTCACCCTGTTGCGTCTCGCTCCCGCGCTGATCTGGGAGTCTGGCGAGCGACCAGCACCTTTCGCGGGCACGGTAGAGATCGACGCGACGCCCGCGGAAAACGACGCCTGCATGTCGGCTCCCGCGCCTACCGTCTCGGTGAACCCAGCGCAGGGAGGTCAAGAGCCTCCGATTTGGGAGGGCGACAGCACCACCATCGTTTCACCGCCCGCAGCCCAGCCCGTGCCCGACGTCATGGAGGATTTGCTCGCGATGGTGGGCTTGGGTGAGTCGGCCGGCGTTGGCCAGGATGCCGAGGAGTTCCTCCACACCCCCGCGCCAGCAACAGCCGCGACGTCCATTCCATCGCCTGCACCTGCACCCGCGCCTACGCCTGGGTCATCGGCAACGAAGCCATCCGGGGAACAGTTCATGGTTTGGCTGAAGCAGGGAATCGCCTCACGACGGCTCATCATCAACGACGCGAAGGCACTCGTGCATACGGTGAATGAGACGGCCTACCTGGTCAGCCCGGGTGTGTTCCAACGCTATGCGCAGGAGCATCCCGAAGTGGCCGCACTCGCCAAGCAGGAGAATCAACAGGATTGGCAGTGGGTGCAGAAGCGCTTCGAGAAGCTGCAGCTACATCGAAAGCAGCCCAATGGCCTGAACATTTGGACCTGTGAAGTCACGGGCCCGAGGAAGTCCCGCCGACTGCATGGCTACCTCCTCGAAGATGGGTCCTTGGCACTCGCCGAAATACCGCCCAACAATCCCTATCTTGCTCTGACTCAGGAAGGATGACGCGATTCGGGCATTGATCGCCACCGTCGTGTGGCGACGATCAATGCCCCGCGAAAATTGGCAACATTTGGCGAACTGAGCTACTCGGCCCGCGCCAACTCCTGTGCAAGGAACGGAGCGGTTCTGCTGCCAGACGTTCGGGCCACCTGCTGAGGGGAGCCCGCCACCACGATGCTGCCGCCGGCAGCGCCTGCACCAGGCCCCACGTCGATCACCCAATCGGCCTGGGCCACCGCGCGCATATCGTGTTCGATCATCACTACGGTATTGCCGGCATCGACCAGGCGCTGCAACTGCACCAGCAGCCGGTCGGCGTCCGACGCATGCAGCCCGGTAGTCGGCTCGTCGAGCACGTACAGGCTTCGGCCGCGCTGGCTGCGCTGAAGCTCGGTCGCCAGCTTGATGCGCTGCGCCTCGCCACCGGAAAGCTCAGTGGCTGGTTGTCCCAGGCGCAGATAGCCCAGTCCGATGTCGCGCAGCAGTTGCAGGGGCCTTGCCACCGCGTCTTCACCCGCGAAGAATTCGCTGGCCTCGTCCACGGTCATCTGCAGCACCTCGGCGATGTTGCGCCCGTTCCACTGCACCTTCAGCGTGGCCTCGTTGTAGCGCGCGCCATGGCAGGTCGGGCACGGCGCGTACACGCTGGGCATGAACAGCAGTTCCACGCTAACGAAACCCTCGCCCTCGCAAGTCTCGCAGCGCCCCTTGGCGACGTTGAACGAGAACCGTCCGGCATCATAGCGGCGGCGTCGAGCATCGGGCGTGGCAGCGAACAGCTTGCGCACATGGTCGAACAGGCCCGTGTAGGTGGCCAGGTTCGACCGCGGCGTGCGCCCGATCGGTTTCTGGTCCACCTGCACCAGACGCTGTACGGCGTCCACGTCGCCCGCCAGATGGCCGCCGGTCGCTTCGATCACTGCCGGCCCTTCGCTGGTGGCGCTTTCGGCTACATCGTCTTCCGGCTCGTGGCCCAGGTGCAGCAGCACCAGCTCCGGCAGGGCCTGCGCGACGAGGCTGGACTTGCCCGAGCCGGAGATGCCGGTGACGGCCGTCAGCACGCCCAGCGGAATGCGCGCATTCACGCCATGCAGGTTGTGGCGGTGAATGTCCTGCAGCTCCAGCCAGCCGGTCGCTTCGCGTGCCCGGCTTCCCGGCGCGGGGATCTCATCGAACAGGTAGCGTGCAGTACGCGATTCGGCAATCTTGCGCAGGCCATCCGGCTCGCCGCTGTAGAGCACGCGGCCGCCACGCTCCCCAGCATCCGGCCCGACATCCACCAGCCATTGCGCGCGGCGCATCAGGTCCAAGTCGTGCTCCACCACGAACACCGAGTTGCCGGCGTCGCGCAGCCGGTCGAGCGCGTCGTACAGGGCCTGGCTATCGGAGGGGTGCAGGCCCGCGGAGGGCTCGTCGAGCACGTACACGACACCGAACAGCAGGGAACTCAATTGCGTGGCCAGCCGCAGGCGC
>TARA_R110001583_G_scaffold112288_1_pt1 | contig 63294 bp, 58 predicted proteins | sample TARA_R110001583 | Tara Oceans TARA_R110001583 (sample SAMEA4398432) | marine metagenome | biome: Polar Biome; feature: [MES] marine water layer (ENVO:01000295) within the mesopelagic zone...; material: water (ENVO:00002006), including particulate matter (ENVO:01000060) such... | reverse complement strand
TAACACTTTCTTAGCCTCGAAATTGCGGGGCTTTTTTTTGTCAAAAATCCGATGTTAATCGGTTTACTTGGCTTATTAAGCATGTGGAATTTACTTAAGTTGCTCAAAAATATTTGATAGAAATCCAACTACCACCGCTACTTTTAGCTTGTTTCGCGACAATGATAGAATCATTTATCAACGAGAAGTTAATAATTAGTACAAATATCTATTAAAAGCAACACACACAATAGAATTGGTTGTCATACTCAGGTATGATTGTTCGATCTGTTATAAGAACAATTTTTCGCGCTAACAACTTGCACTTATTAAGGTGCATTTTTACAGGACATTTCGAACTTATGTTTAAAAAAATACGTGGTATGTTTTCTAATGATTTGTCTATCGATTTAGGAACAGCCAACACCCTTATTTATGTAAAAGACCAAGGTATTGTCTTAAACGAGCCTTCAGTGGTTGCTATTCGTCAAGATCGCTCAGGTGGTTCTAAAAGTGTTGCTGCGGTAGGCATGGCGGCAAAACAAATGTTAGGTCGTACACCCGGAAATATTGAAGCAATTCGCCCAATGAAAGACGGCGTAATTGCCAATTTTTTTGTTACTGAAAAAATGCTACAGCACTTTATTAAACAAGTGCACAGTAATAATTTTTTACGCCCAAGTCCGCGTGTTTTAGTCTGTGTTCCTTGTGGTTCAACACAAGTTGAACGACGAGCTATTCGTGAGTCTGCTATGGGAGCCGGCGCTCGTGAAGTCTATTTAATTGATGAGCCTATGGCTGCTGCTATTGGTGCAGGTATGCCTGTATCTGAAGCGACTGGTTCCATGGTTGTTGATATTGGCGGTGGTACAACTGAAGTGGGTATCATCTCACTAAACGGCGTAGTGTATTCATCATCAGTACGCATTGGTGGAGATAAGTTTGATGAAGCTATCATCAACTATGTTCGTCGCAATTTTGGTAGTTTAATTGGTGAAGCGACCGCTGAACGGATTAAGCACGAAATTGGCTCGGCTTATCCGGGTGAGGAAGTGATTGAAATTGAAGTACGTGGTCGTAATCTTGCCGAAGGTGTACCGCGCAGTTTTACGTTAAACAGCAATGAAATACTTGAAGCGTTACAAGAGCCATTAATGAGTATTGTTAGTGCTATTATGGTTGCTTTAGAGCAATCACCTCCAGAGCTAGCGTCAGATATATCTGAGCGTGGCATGGTACTTACCGGTGGCGGTGCATTATTAAGAGATATCGATCGCTTATTAATGGAAGAAACCGGTATTCCTGTTGTTATTGCTGAAGACCCACTAACATGTGTGGCTCTGGGCGGTGGTAAAGCGCTTGAGATGATTGATATGCATGGGGGCGACCTTTTCTCTTACGAATAAAATTACTATTTATTCTTTGCCATTTAGCTTAATTACGGCGTTAAAAGTACCATTGACTAACGTCAACTCCGTGCCTTTGCCTTGTACTTGAACTAAATTTCGGCGAATAAACTAGTGATTAACAAGAAGAGAAAATAGATGAAAGTAATTTATAATTAGAAGTTATCAACCCATAACTGGTTTTCTATGAACCCAATCTTTAAACATGGTCCATCCCCACAGCACCGACTTGTCTTGGTGCTGTTTTGTTCTGCCTTATTGATTTTTTTCGACCATAAAATGGCTAGTTTTGAATCCGTACGTGGTTATTTGCAATCATTAGTCAGTCCATTGCAATATTTGGCTAATACCCCAAAGCAGTTAATGACATGGGCATCAACAAACCTTACTACTCGCCAACAGTTAATGATTGAAAATCAACAATATCGTTTAAATGAACTTGATTATCATGAAGAAGCGATGCAACTTGATATCCTAAAGCAAGAAAATGACCGGTTACGATCTTTACTTGCTTCGCCTTTGCGCAATGAAATAAAAAAAATGGTGGCAGAAGTTCTCTCTGTAGATAGTGACCCTTACAGCGATCAAATAGTCATTAATCGCGGTGCTGGCGATGGTGTTTATGAAGGGCAACCTGTGCTTGATGCACTTGGTATTGTTGGGCAAATATTACACGTAGGGCAGGCGAGTTCTCGGGTGATACTCATTACGGATATATCACATGCTGTACCGGTTAGGGTTCAGCGTAATGGCTTAAGGTTACTTGCCTCTGGCAGTGGTCAGATAGACAGATTAATTCATAATTTTGTGCCACAAAGTGCAGACATAAAAATAGGTGATTTATTGGTTACCTCAGGTTTAGGTGGCAAATATCCAGAAGGGTATCCGGTGGCCAAAGTCTCCTTTGTTAACAATAATGAGTCTAGAGAGTTTGTTCAAATATTTAGTACACCAATAGCTCAAATAGATCGGTTACGTTATTTATTATTATTGTCAGAAAAAGAACCTCAAAATATTTTCGCACCTAAAATACGTGAGAAGCAATCACCAACAAGTGTAAAAGTCCAAGTAAAGGCTGCTAATTAATGTTTGCTCATAACGGTGTGATTATTCTTTTCACGTTATTAATTGCCTTAATGGCAAGCATAATGCCGATGCCATTGAATGCGGATGCTTTTCGCCCTGATTGGGTGCTTATTGTTTTAATGTATTGGTGTATGGCGTTACCAGGGCGCGTGAATATTATCACAGCATGGGTGATGGGTTTTTTATTGGATGTGCTTTTGGGATCAGTGTTAGGTGTCCATGCTGCGGCTATGGCAATATCAATCTATATTATTATCGGAAATCATCAAAAAATACGTAACTTTTCCATTTGGCAACAAGCACTGATCACTGGTGTACTAGCCGCTTTGTACCATTTAGTCGTTTTTTGGTTGCAACGATTTTTAATTGATGTTGTGTTTCTAACCAGTTATTTATATCCCGTGATAACAACGATTGTTTTATGGCCTTGGGTATTTTATTTATTACGTAGAGTACGTCGAAATTTTTCTATTAAATAAGCCGCGAATATATAAATGATGAAACAACTTATTCTTGCTTCGCAGTCACCTAGACGAAAAACGCTCTTAGAGCAATTAGGGTATCAATTTAGCACGTTAGTGGCAGATATTGATGAATCAGTATGTGATCATGAAAATGCTAAAGACTATGTATTGCGGCTAGCTCAAGAAAAGGCGCTTGCTATTTTTCACAGCTTAGCGCCGGAACAAAAAAAGCAATCGTTAGTGCTAGGCGCTGATACCTGCGTGGTTATTGATGGCATAATATTAGGTAAACCAGCAAATGAAGCTGAATGTATTGAAACATTATTGCGCCTTGCAAATAACCAGCATCAAGTGCTAACCGCCATTGCGGTAGCTGGCTATTCAGCAGTAGATACCACTAATGTACACAGCAAGATAGTTGAGACGCAAGTACAGTTTAAAGCGTTAACGTTAAGTGAAATTAAACGCTATTGGCAAACAGGAGAGCCTTGTGACAAAGCGGGATCTTATGCTATTCAAGGATTAGGTGGCCAATTTGTTACTACCATTAATGGTAGCTATTCCGCGGTGGTTGGTTTGCCTTTATATGAAACAGCACAGTTATTAGCTAAATTAGGTTTACCAACTACTATTCAAGATAATAGTTAATTATACCCGTTTCATTAATTAGGTGATTTATTTTACCCATTAGAAATGGTTACCTATCTAGTAAGATTAGTATTAGTACTAAAATACCAATAAGCTATAAAAAATAGCAAGGATCAAAAGCAATATGAGTAGTGAATTATTAATCAATGTAACTCCCAGTGAGACTCGGGTCGCCTTAATTGAGCATGGCTCTTTGCAAGAAGTTCATATTGAGCGTGAAGCAAAACGTGGCATTGTAGGAAACATATATTTAGGTAAAGTTATTCGAGTTTTACCGGGCATGCAAGCTGCTTTTATTGATATTGGTTTAGATAAAGCCGCTTTCCTGCACGCATCAGACATTAATTCGAAACTCATTTTAAAAGAAGAAACACAGCAAGTTCCTGATATTCGTGCTTTAGTCCATGAAGGTCAGCATATAATGGTACAAGTTGTGAAAGATCCACTGGGATCAAAAGGTGCGCGTTTAACCACCGATATAACTATTGCCTCACGTTATCTAGTCTTAATGCCACATGCTACTCACGCGGGCATCTCTCAGCGCATTGAAGATGCAAAAGAGCGTAAGCGCTTAAAAGATATAGTTAGCCCTTATTGTGATGAGCATCAGGGCTTTATTGTACGAACGGCAGGTGAAGGCGCAGGTGAACAAGAGCTTAAACACGATGCGGAGTTTTTACGTCGTGTGTGGAAAAAAGTACAAGAGCGTAAACAACGTAAACAAGTTGATAGGCCGTTATATCAAGATTTATCCTTATCTTTGCGCGTATTGCGCGATTTTGTCGGTGTTGATTTTGAGCGTATTCGCATTGACTCTAAACTGACCTATGATCAATTAGTGATTTTTACCGAAGAATTTGTACCTGAATTAACACAGGTAATGGAATACTATCCGGGTGAACGTCCTATTTTTGATTTGTTTTCAGTTGAGGTAGAAATACAACGCGCTTTACATCGTAAAATTGAATTGAAATCGGGCGGGTATTTGATTATTGATCAAACCGAAGCTATGACGACTGTTGATATTAATACGGGAGCTTTTGTTGGTCATCGTAACCTTGAAGATACAATTTTTAGTACAAATGTTGAAGCAACACAAGCTATTGCTAGACAGCTCAGGTTAAGAAACTTAGGCGGCATCATCATTGTCGATTTTATTGATATGCACGACGAAGATCATAAACGCCGCGTGTTAAGTAGCTTAGAAATGGCCATGTCTCGAGATAATGTTAAATTTAGTGTGCAAGGCTTTTCTTCACTAGGTTTAGTGGAAATGACACGCAAGCGAACTCGTGAAAGTTTAGAGCATGTATTGTGTGGAGAGTGTCCTGTTTGCACTGGGCGCGGGAATTTAAAAACGGTTGAAACGGTCTGTTTTGAAATCTTGCGTGAAATTGTGCGAGTGAACCGTGCTCACGATGCTGATCAGTTTATTGTTTATGCGTCGTCTTTAGTTAATGACTTTCTTGTCAATGATGAATTTCATAGCCTTGCCGAAGTTGAGGTGTTTATTGGTAAATCAATTAAAGTAAAAACAGAAACCATGTATTCTCAAGAGCAGTTTGACGTGGTGATGATGTAGTCTATACCCGCTCTGAAACTGCATCTTGTAGCGTCATGGGTATTAAACTACATATTTTAGGAAAATAATTACAAATGTCGATTACAAGCGCTTCTAATCGTTGGCTAAACCGTCTATACAAAATACTCGCTATTATGTTGGTTTTTTTGGCTGTGCTAATTAGCGCTTTTCGTCTACTCCTACCTTATGTTGAAAACTATCGTCAAGATTTTCAACATTATATAAACAATAACAATCAAACAAATCTTGTTATTGGTGGTTTAGGAATGAGTTGGCGAGGCTCTGGTCCAACGTTAATTGCTAACCAAGTAACACTAATTGATACTGAAAATGCTCAAATCACTATTGAGCATATAGAGATGCAAGTGGATTTTTGGGCCACAATAACTACTCAACAATTGATTTCAAGTAATTTGATCTTAGATGGCGCCATAGTCAATATTGAACAAAATGCGTTGAATTCTCAGGATAAAACCAATCCCGATACATCACAGATAAATCCTAGCTCAGAGGTAAACGAAAAACCGAGTGATTTTCAGAGAATATCAGCTATTTTTTTGAATCGAATTAATCGTTTTTCCTTACTAAATAGTCAAATATCGATCAATAACGATGCGGTTGAACGTGATTTTCATATCAATAATTTACACTGGCTAAATGATGGCGATCAACATCAAGCGCAAGGTACCATTATTGTTAACGAATTAAGCAGCAATAACTTAAGTTTACAGATAGATATCAGTGGTTCTACCGTTGATGAGTTAACCGGTGCAATATATGTCGAAGCCAATCATCTGGACGTTACACCTTGGCTTGATAGTGTTTTAGTGCTTGATAATGATAACACTAAAGCTGATATTGGCTTTTCTGCTTGGTTAAAAGTAAATGCCGGTAGCATTGAACGATTACAAGTGGCTTTACATGAAAACCACATTAGTTGGCAAGTCGCAGGTAAAGAACATAATTTAGCGCTAAGTGAAGGGCAGTTATTATTAGTTAAAGGCAAAGAAGCCGAAAGTTTTAAACTTTACAGCACGCCACTTTTATTACAATTTAACCAACAAGTAAAACAGGCCTATACTTTACAGCTGAACAAAACAGCAGATGATATTTCAATTTATTTATCGGCATTTGATCTTGCCTTAATTAGCCAAGTCTCCCCATTATTTATCAGTACTCAGGGGGTGCGTGAGATTTTGTCTGAATTAGCTATTCGTGGTCAGGCGAGTGAAATATATTTCAAAAAGGCAGCAGATGAAATAAAAGCATTAGCTAACTTTTCTATCGCATCAACTCAGTATAGTGAGGGCATTCCAGGTATAGAAAATCTTTCAGGGCAATTAAGCTATACCGATCAGGATCTGCATTTTGAATTAGCAGCAACAGAAGGTGCATTAGACTTTAGCCATCATTTTGTTGCGCCCATCCGCTACCAATCACTTAATGCGAGCGTCGATTTATCTTTTGTTGAGCAAGGTTGGCAATTGACGGTTAACGATATAAATTTAAGCTCAAGTGAGCTAAATTTAACAGGCAATTTAGCAATCGAATCGTTTAAAGACACTGATGCTCGTCTGTCATTACTAGCAAATATAACCGATGTTGATGTTAGTAAAATAGGACATTATTATCCATTAACCTCGATGAGTAATAATTTAGTCACTTATCTTAATAATGCGTTAATTGACGGCAAAGTTACCCAAGCACAAGTATTATTAAATGGACCTCTAGCTAGTTTTCCTTTTAATGATAATGAGGGCATTTTTGTTGTCGATGCAGAATTAGAAGACGCGACTTTTGAATTTGATGATCAGTGGCCGTCAATAAACTCTTTTTCAGCAAACTTGAATTTCACTAATAACAGTATGCTAATTACTGGCCGGTCAGGAAATTTAGCAGGGCTTGATGTCAATGGCGTGCAAGCCGCTATTGATGATTTAGCCAATGAACGAATACTCTTAGTAGATACCTTAATTAAACCATCTCCTGCGAGCAGTGTTGCCAATTTAATGAATCAAAGTCCATTAAAAAATAGTGTCGGTACTGTTTTAGAACAATTACAGGTGAGTGGTGATGTTAATGGCGAATTCCATTTGAATTTACCGTTGAATGCAACCGAAAAAAGTCTTGCTAGTGGTCTAATTAACTTTGCTGATAATTACATTGCCTTGAAAACACCGCAGATGAATTTTAGTGAAGTAACGGGCCAATTGAGTTTTGAGAATGAAACATTATTGACTAAAAATTTATCGCTAAATTGGCAAGGTTTACCCTTAAAATTAGTGGTGAAAGGATTAGATAAAGCTGATTATTATGATACTAATATTACGATAACAGCTGATTGGCAAGCTGGTGCTTGGAAACAACATATTAAACCGCGTTTGAAAAAATATTTTGATGGTCAATTAACGTTTCAAGGTGACTTATCACTTTATCAACATCATAACGGTGGTTTTTCATATCAATTCAATATTGACTCAAATTTGCAACAAATCGCACTTAATCTTCCAGAACCATACAACAAAGCTGAGCAAATCAAAGTACCACTAAAAATTGCTGTAGTGGGTCAGTTAGAGCACTCAACGTTTAATGCCTCATATGGCGATCAATTAAGTTTTTTTGGTGTGTTAGAACATGAGACTAGTCATTTTTCTCGGGCCCATATTGTTTTAGGTAATGAACAGATGCTTTTACCTACAAATGGTTTTCATATCACCACTAAACTTGCACAAGCAGATTTTAACGTATGGCAACCCTTGATCAGCGATATTATTGATACGGTTACTGCCGTTAATGATCCTAAAGGTGCTAATGGGCTTGGAGAAAACTCACTTCCTTTGTTTTCAACACCTGAACGTATTAGAGGAACCATAACGCAATTAAATCTGTTAGGGCAAAAATTTAATAATGCTTCTTTTAACTTATTAGATGAAAAGAACTGGTGGCTATTACAGCTCAATGCTAAAGAGACCCGCAGCCGAATCAAATTTTATCCCGACTGGATAGAGCAGGGAATTGATATTAATGCTGATTTCATTCATTTAACAACCAATATTGATAATAATATGGCGACAGATACGGAAGAGCCTATTACTTCGCCAGAAACCACTCCGCTGGCAACTGATTCGTATGCAACTGCTTCGTCAGTAAGCGATGATAATGTCTTTGATAATATGCCAAAAATTAATTTGCACTGTGATCGTTGTCAAATTGATAAATTAAATTTAGGGCAAGTGAATCTATCTTTAACGCGCCGTGGGCAAGATGTTATTGAAATTGAGCATTTTAACGCTAAACGTGAGCAAGCTCAGTTTAGCTTAACGGGACAATGGCAAAAAAATGACAAAGTAAACACAACTAGCATTACGGGTGAATTGTCTTTAAAAGATATTGAATATGAATTAGAACAGTTAGGTTATGGCTCTATTATTCGTGATAGTGGGGGGAAATTAAATGTTGATCTTAATTGGCAAGGTGGCCCACATGATTTTAGTTTTAACAATCTTAATGGGGCACTTAATGCTAAAATTGATGATGGTTATTTAGCTGAAGTTAGCGATAAAGCACGTATATTTTCTGTGTTAAGTTTGCAGTCTATCGTGAGAAAGTTAACCTTAGATTTTCGAGATATTTTCAGTGACGGTATGTTTTATAAGGAAATTAAAGGTGATTATCGTGTCGATGAGGGGGTGTTGTACACAAATAACACCCGTATGAATGGTACGGCAGGTAATTTATATATTAAAGGTAATACCAGTTTTGCTACTAATACCCTTGATTATAAAATGTCATATAAGCCTAATCTTACCTCGAGTCTACCCGTATTAGCTTGGATCGCGACCCTAAATCCAGTGGTGTTTTTAGCTGGAGTAGCCATTGATCAAGTGATTACTTCTCAAGTGGTTTCTGAATTTAATTTTGAGCTTACGGGTAGTGTTAGCGAACCTGATTTTAAAGAAGTTAATCGTAAAAGTAGAGATGTCAGTGTTGGCCGCTCTACACCACCAACGTTTGCTGACAATAGTGAAAAAAGCAATGCCGACACCGAAAAAAGCAATACTCAACAAGAGTATGATGTTAATCAAAATTTGATTGAACAGTATTCGCCCCCTTTGCAATATAATAAATTGAAAGCTGATAAACAGAAGCCGTTTAAACAAAGTCATCAAGGTGAACAAAACAATGGTTAAACTTAGTGCGATTCAACTTAACTCTACGCCAAATATTGAGCAAAATATTCAGGCTATTGCTAAGCAGTTAGAAAAATTAACACAAACACCGAATAATGCTGACATTGAACATATTGTTGTGTTGCCGGAGTGTTGCTTGTTTTTTGGTGCCAGTGACCAGGCACAGTTATCACTCGCTCAACAATCAAAAAGTCATTCAAAAGTCAATTCAGAAGGTAATAGTGAACTGCAAGTATCGTTAAGTCAGTTAGCCAAGCAATATAAAGTTACCCTGATTGGCGGTAGCATTCCTATTATAACGAAAGGTGGTGATAAGTTTACCAATACCAGCTGTGCTTTTAATTCCCTTGGCGAACTGATAACACGTTATGATAAAATTCATTTGTTTGATGTAAATGTTGAAGATAATGAAAAGACTTACTACGAATCCCGTTATACTCAAGCTGGTACTAAGGTTTGTGTCGCCAAAACACCATTGGCAACTATAGGTTTGTCGGTATGTTTTGATCTTCGTTTCCCGTTATTGTATCAAAAGCTTAGCGAATTAGGCGCAGATATTATTACTGTACCTAGCGCATTTACCCGTGTCACGGGTAAGGTACATTGGCAAACATTGTTGCAAGCAAGAGCGATTGAAAATCAAGTTTACATTATTGCAGCAGGCCAAGAAGGTGTGCATGCTAACGGTCGAGAAACATGGGGACATTCAATGATCATTAGCCCTTGGGGAGAAATATTAGCCTGCCTTGATCAAGGTGAAGGTATTATTACTAGCGATTTTGTTCCCCTAGAAATACAAAGAATACGAACAAGTATGCCCCTAAAGCATGCTTTAATATCCAATTAAATATCCAATTATATATCGAGTGTTAAATGAATAATGTTGAGCAAACCCTGTTAGCCGATAGCCACATCGATGATGCTATTTTATCTAAAACATTAAATAGCATGATGGGAAGACAAGTCAATTTTGCTGATTTATATTTTCAGTCTAGCCAACATGAATCTTGGATGCTTGAAGATGGCATCGTTAAAGAAGGCTCATACAATATGGAGAGAGGGGTTGGCGTACGAGCAATCTCTGGTGAGAAAACAGGTTTTGCTTATTCTGACGATATATCTCCATTAGCGCTTCAACAAGCGGCCGATGCTGCTAAAGGGATAGCTGATAGTGGTAAAGGCGCACAAGTTCAAGCATTTAAACGTCAGTCACCAATAAAAATTTATCAAACAGTTGAACCACTGGGTAGTTTAACACAAGAACAAAAAATAGATTTATTACATCAAGTTGAAGCACATGCTAGACAAGTTGATAGTCGAGTAAGTCAGGTTATTGTTAGCTTATCTGGTGTGCATGAAAAAATATTAGTGGCGGCTAGTGACGGCACCTATGGCACTGATATTCGCCCGCTAGTGCGTTTGAACTGTTCAGTATTAGTGGAAGAAAATGGTAAGCGTGAACGTGCCAGTGCCGGCGGCGGTGCTAGAACGGATTATAGTTACTTCTTTGAATTAGAACATAATGCCTCTGTACAAGCAAAAGCGCGTTATTTAACTTATGCTGAAGAAGCGGTTCGTCAAGCCTTGGTTAATTTAGTTGCCGTTGATGCACCTGCGGGAACTTTTCCTGTGGTACTGGGCGCGGGTTGGCCGGGCGTGTTATTACATGAAGCGGTTGGTCATGGCTTAGAGGGTGACTTTAATCGTAAAGGTTCTTCAGCTTTTTCAGGAAAAATTGGTCAACAAGTTGCTTCCTCACTTTGTACTATTGTTGATGACGGCACGATGGTAAATCGTCGTGGTTCAATTAGTATTGATGATGAAGGTACACCAGGGCAATATAATGTCTTGATTGAAAAAGGCATTTTAAAAGGCTACATGCAAGATAAGCATAATGCACAATTAATGGGCGTTAAACCAACAGGGAATGGTCGTCGTGAATCTTATGCCCACTTGCCTATGCCACGTATGACTAATACTTATATGCTTGCAGGAGAGTCTAGCCCTGAAGATATTATTAAATCGGTGAAGAAAGGCATTTATGCGCCAAATTTTGCTGGTGGGCAAGTAGATATTACGTCAGGAAAATTCGTTTTTACTAGTTCAGAAGCGTATTTGATTGAAGACGGCCAAATCACTACACCCATTAAAGGGGCTACTTTAATTGGTAGCGGTCCAGAGGCAATGAAAAAAGTGTCTATGGTGGGTAACGATCTTAGGCTAGATGCGGGTGTTGGCGTGTGTGGAAAGGATGGTCAAAGTGTGCCTGTTGGTGTTGGTCAACCGACATTAAAAGTTGATGAAATGACTATTGGTGGAACACAATAAGCATGTCCTTCAACAGGCTCAGGATGAACGGGAATGTCCGTCTGTCCTGAGCGTGAAGCAGTCGAAGGGTTAACTATTCTCCTTAAGGTAATCGAATAAATTACGGTAATGCTTACCTAGTTTTTCTGCCTTTTTCTCTTTAGCGGCATGACGCACTAACTGTTTCAGTTTTTGTCGTTCCATCTGTTCAAACTCAGTAAGTAATGCTTCAATAGCCTCATTACCTTGTTCAATTAATTCATCTCTTAAGTTTTCTAAACGGATAAATTTAGCTGTTTCTTGCTGATGTTTATTTGCCATGACATCGAGAGCTTGATGAATAGGGGCAAGGTCGGTTTCTAGCAATATTTTAGCTATATGACGAATATGGCGGCGTAGTGCTTCATTCTTATTTCTAATTTTATCAGCCACAATCATCGCGTATTTAAGATCTTCGGATAATGGTAAGCGGCTACGCTGATGTTTAGACATCTCTATTAATTTTTGACCAAAATCCTGCAATTGATGCATTTCTCTTTTAATTTCGGTTTTACTCTTCAATTCTTGGTCTATTTCCGATGATAAGTCGTCGATATCGTTGGCTGACTGGGGCATAATAGTTGTTAATATAAGTTAATTTAAATTAATGTCTTCATTATACGTAAAAATTAATAAAGTTGATATTTTAAAAGCCGAAGTAGACAAAAAACTATGAGCCAAAAAAAACAATTTAGTGATCCATTAATCGAACAACTTGATCAAGTCAAAGCAAGAGTCGCGCAAGTACTTGAATTAGCTAAATCATTAGGAGCGGATGGGGCAGAAGTCGCCATGAGTCGCCAACAAGGGCTAAGTGTAGGTACTCGTCTTGGTGAGGTTGAGAATGTAGAATTTACCAATGACGGCGCTTTAGGTATTACGGTTTACCAACAAGGACGAAAAGGCAGCGCATCCACCGCTGATTTATCAGAAAAAGCGCTAGTACAAGCAGTAGAAGCGGCTGTTAATATCGCTAAGTATACCTCAGTTGATGATTGTTCAGGTTTAGCTGATAAAGCGTTATTAGCGATGAATCCAATAGATTTAGATTTATACCATCCTAAAGACATGAGTACAGAGCAAGCGATAGAAATTGCAAAAGAATGTGAACAAAGCGCATTAGACAGTGATAGTCGTATCACCAACTCTGATGGGGCTAATTTAGATTGTTTTTCAGGTTTTAAAGTCTACGGTAACAGTAATGGACAGTTAGTGGGTTACCCAAGCTCTCGCCATAGTTTAAGCTGTGTAGTTATTGCGGGAAGTGATGATGAAATGGAGCGTGATTACGCTTATGACGTTAATCGTGATTTCACCTTATTAGATAGCGGTATTAACATTGGGAAAAAAGCGGCTAGCGAGGTTCTTTCACGTTTAAATCCACAAAAGTTATCCACTCAAAAAGTACCGGTATTGTTTCGCGCTGATATTGCTAATACGCTTTGGGGACATTTTATTGCCGCAATTAGTGGTGGTAATTTATACCGTAAATCTTCCTTTTTACTTGATGCGATAGGAAAAGATATCTTCCCTGATTTTTTAACTATTCAAGAGCGTCCTCATATCAAAAAAGCGTTAGCAAGTAGTGCTTTTGATAGTGAAGGGATACTGACTCAAGATAGGGATATTATCATTGATGGTGCCTTACAAACTTATTTATTAACCAGTTATTCAGCACGCAAGTTAGGGCTTACCACAACAGGTCATGCTGGCGGTATTCACAATTGGCTAGTTAAAGATAAAAATTCTCAAACTAAAGGGTGTGAAGATGCCGATTTTGATGCCATGTTAAAAACCTTAGGTACTGGGCTATTAGTTACCGAACTAATGGGCCAAGGTGTTAATGTTGTCAATGGCGATTATTCTCGTGGTGCGGCAGGTTTTTGGGTAGAAAATGGTGAGTTGGCTTACCCGGTAAGTGAAATAACTATTGCCGGTAATTTATCGCAAATGTTTAAAGGTATTGTTGCGGTTGGCTCAGATTTTGACAAGCACGGTAGTATTGCAACGGGTTCGATATTGATTGATGAAATGCAAATAGCAGGGCAATAGAATAGCCTACTCTATTGGTTAGTGACGAGTTATTAAGCTAAGTTCTAAGATACCTTTACTTTGTTTTAAACTCGCTACTAGCTATTGCTAATCGTTAACCGCTGATTCGCTAAGTTAATAGAAGGGTCGCGGTACCTAAAAAGGCAAAAATACCAACTACATCAGTAACCGTCGTGATAATAACACTACCGGCTAAGGCCGGGTCAATATTAAGGCGTTTTAACATTAACGGTATCGATACCCCTGCTAAGCCTGCAGCGGTCATGTTCATTAGCATAGCAATAGCTATTACGCCGCCTAACATTAAATCTTGCTTCCAAATGGAAACAAACGTGGCTATTAATAGTGCCCAAATTACCCCATTAAGAAAGCCAATAGCGATTTCTTTGTTGAGTAATGCCCTAGCGTTACTGTCACCCACATGGCCAAGTGCCATACCACGGATAACCAATGTTAAAGTTTGATTACCCGCAACGCCACCCATACTTGGCACCAGTGAGTTTAACACCGCTAAAATGGCTAATTGCTGAAAAATATCTTCAAACATACTGGTAACTGCCACCGCTAATAAAGCCGTGATCAGGTTTACACCTAGCCATAAGGAGCGTTGTTTGGTACTTTTTATAACTGGCGCAAAGGTATCTGCTTCATCATCTAAACCGGCCATACTCATCATCGAGTGTTCGGCATTTTCACGAATAATATCAATAACATCATCTATGGTTATACGGCCAAGTAAGTGACCGCTGTGATCAATTATAGGCGCTGAAAACCAATCATGGCGTTCAAATAACTGTGCTACTTCTTGTTCATCCATATCGGCTTGAACGGCTTCTATCTCTGCATTAATTAGGGTTGAAATAATAATGTTTGGTTGAGCGGTAATGATGGCTGCCAGTGATACAGCACCAATAAAAAAATTATTTTTGTCAACCACATAAAAAGAGTCAGTGGCTTCGGGTAATTGGCCTTTTAAACGTAAGTAACGTATTACCATATCAACACTCACTTCAGGGCGTAAAGTAATGGTATCAGTATTCATGATACCACCCGCAGTGTCTTCATCATAAGACAGTGCGGCTTCTACTCGACTTCTATCCTGCGAGTCCATTGAATTGAGTACTTTACGGTAAACAGCATCGGGTAGAGTACGTAATACTTCAGCAATATCATCGATATCCATACCTTCAGCAACGGCGGCCAGTTTCTCTGGTCGCATGCTTTGTAAGATACCTTTACGTACTTCTTCATTCAACTCTTCTAGTACTTCACCGTGATATTCTACATCGATGAGTTGCCATAAAATAGGACGGCTTCTAGCGGTTGAAGATTCAAGAATTAAGGCAAGGTCATAAGCTGACATGCCTTGTAATAATTTACGGACATAAACAAACATACCGCTATCAAGTGCCTGATTCACTTGATGCAGTGTTTGATGAATATTTTCTTGTTCTATAGTTTCAGACATAAATGTTAGGTAAATTGGCTGTGTTTACATGAGAAGTGGCTAATTAATATTAGCTTAAGGTCTAAGTTTAAGTTTATCGTAACTTAGTGGTTATAGCAGCATTTTTTGTTACTTTATCGCTACTGTCCTTCGTCAAATTTATCAGAAATTAACTGACTAATTGCTTGTAATGCTTGCGGGGCATCAACGCCTTGCGCGGTGACTTTTACTGTTTTCCCTTGTCCACCCGCTAGAAGCATAATAGCCATTATACTGTTAGCATCTGCTTCTTTTTCTTCCAGCTGTAAGTGGATAGTCGCGGTAAATTGTTGGCAAAGCTGTGCGAGTTTACTGGCGGCACGCGCATGCAGGCCTAACTTGTTAATAATGGTTAATTCTTTACTCACTATAATGGGGCTATTATTGACCGCATTATTAATTTTTTTTATAGTCATAGTGTGGGTAACTGTTTTGATTTTTCAATATCTCGATGATGTGTCTGTACGTCTTTTTGCTCTTTACGAAAGTTATTTGCTAACAACTCGGCGATATAAACTGATCTATGTTTACCACCAGTACAACCAATAGCAATGGTGACATAACTACGATTATTACGTTCTAAATGGGGTAACCAAGTCATCATAAAGCTATTGATTTGCCAAATAAATTTGGTGACTATGGGTTGGCTAGCTAAGAAATCTTTTACTGGCTGTTCTAAGCCGGTATAAGGTTTGAGCTCTTTTTCCCAAAACGGATTTGGTAAAAAACGCGCATCAAAAACATAATCTGCATCGGCAGGTATACCATGTTTGAAGCCAAATGATTCGAATACTAAAACCATAGCACCCGTTTTCTTACCTAAAATACGCTCTCTGACTAAATCAGCTAATTGATGTGGGCTTAATTGGCTGGTATTAATATACAAGTCAGCGTTGACTGAAATAGGCACTAATAATTCTTTCTCTAACGCAATCGCTTGATCAAGTGCTATATTTTTTTTGATTAACGGATGTAAACGGCGAGTTTCACTAAATCGGCGAATAAGATCGTTATCATCGGCATCTAAATAAAGCGTGGTAACGTCCACAGCACTAGGTAGATATTCAATAATTTCAGGAATATCTTGAGGATCTTTTGGAAGATTACGTACATCTAAGCTTACAGCAACATTTTCATAGTCATTAATAACGGTATGAGTTAATGCCGGTAATAAGTTAATAGGTATGTTGTCTACGCAGTAATAGCCTAAATCTTCTAATACTCTTAACGCGACTGATTTACCTGAGCCCGAGCGACCACTAACAATAATAAGTTTCATGTATTTAATTTTCCGAGTCGCAAGTTAATAGTTTCGAGCCATGTTAGATTATCACTTCGTCACTGTGTGTTTTAACTTGATTTTTTTTGTTGTATTAAATCAAATAATTGGAGGTTGTTCGTACATTTACGTACTTGCTTTGCTGTTTTTCGATCACTGAATAATTGCGCTATACTCTGCAACGTATTTAGGTGCTCTTGGGTGCTATCTTGAGGAACAAATAAACAAATAAAAATATCAACAGCTTTGTTATCTATCGCGTCAAAATCAATCGCTTGTTCAGTGGTTAATAAGACCGCCATCGCTTTATTGGTGTTACTTAATCTACCATGGGGTATGGCAATACCATTACCTATGCCGGTGCTACCCATTTTTTCTCTATTAAGTATGCTATCTAATAAATCACTTGCACTACAGTTGCCCATTTTTTCGGCGGCTAATAGACAGATTTGTTCAAGAATACGTTTTTTGCTGCTAGCAGGGACTGCACACTGTGTGCAGTCAAGTGTTAGGATATCTTGTAGTGTCATAATTTTCTATGGTGTTTTCTATGGTGTTAGTGTTGAGAGATTTTGCCTTTGTACTTGAGTACCTGGCGATCTAGTTTATCGACTAAGGTATCAATAGAAGCGTACATATCAGTGTTGGTTGAAGAGGCAAAGATTTCAGTGCCATTCATATGAACAGTTGCTTCAGCTTTTTGGTCTAATTTTTCTACGGTTAAGACGACGTGCACATTATTGATATGATCGAAATGTCGCTCTAGTTTGGCAAATTTAGTATCAACGTATTCGTGTAATGATGAAGTAACGTCTACATGGTGTCCGGTAAGATTAATTTGCATATACATGTTCCTTATAAGGTAAATACGGATAGTGAGTTTTAGAGTAAACTCTTACGTTGATTAGACGGCGGAATAGACAAAGATTCACGATATTTGGCTATGGTACGTCTAGCAACATTAATTCCCTGCTCGGCCAACAATGAGGCCATTTTACTATCACTTAGCGGTTTAGCAGGTATTTCCGCTAAAATGAGTTTTTTAATCAGCGATCGGATCGCAGTGGATGAACATTCTCCACCATTTTCTGTGCTGACATGACTTGAGAAGAAATATTTTAATTCAAAAATTCCTCTAGGTGTATGCATATATTTTTGAGTTGTTACCCGTGATATGGTCGACTCATGCATATCTACCGCTTCTGCAATATCATTGAGTACCATAGGGCGCATTGCTTCTGCGCCATGTTCTAAAAAGCCTTGTTGGCGTTGTACAATGCAATTAGATACTTTTAGTAAGGTATCGTTACGTGACTCTAAGCTTTTTATAAACCACTTAGCTTCTTGCAAGTTGGCTCGAATAAACTGTCCGTCACCGCTGGAGGACTTGGTTGTTTTTGTCATTGCCGCGTATTGCTGATTGATCGACAGCTTCGGCGCTGTGTCTGAATTTAATTCTACAATCCAACGACCATTTTTCTTTTCAACGGTAACATCGGGAATGACATATTGATCGTCGCCTTTAATGACGGTATCGCCTGGACGAGGATTTAAACTTTGAATTAAACGCATTACTTCGCGTAATTGATCTTCTTTAAGACGTGTTTTACGCATAAGCTGACGGTAATCACGATTACCCAGTAAATCAATATGTTCGCTGATTATTAATTTACTTTCTTTTAAGAAAGGTGTGTTTAAGTCAAATTGATTTAGCTGAATTAACAAGCAAGCCGCAATAGATGGCGCGGCAACACCGACAGGGTCAAAGACATTAATCCGTTTTAATACCGCTTCTACTTCATCTAGTTCAAGATTTTCAATACCGACACTTTCTAAAATATCTTCAGATGAAACGGTAAGGTAACCGGCATCATCAACGGCTTCAATTATAGCTATGGCGATGGTTCTGTCGGTGTCAGAGAACGGTGTTAATTCCATCTGCCACAATAAGTGATCTTGAATGGAATCGCTAGTTTCACCTTGGTAGGTATAATCTTCACTTGGGCTACTGACTGCACCGGTATTAGATACCCCTGCGCTATAGCTATCTTCCCAAGTTGTGTCGATGTTTAACTCTTCAGGGATGTCATTTTTTTCCATTGCTTCAGTAGTGCTTATTTCATCAATGGATGCAGTGGCATCTTCTGAACCATCAGTGACTTCTTTTGGCGTATCCGTTACGGTTGCTGAAAAAGCCTCTTCTAGGTTATCGGCAGAATTATTATCTGAATCAGACGTTTGGTCTTCGTTAACTTCAAGCAACGGGTTACTTTCAAGAACTTCTTGAATTTCTTGTTGCAGTTCTAACGTTGATAACTGCAAAAGCTTAATCGCTTGTTGCAGTTGCGGCGTCATGGTCAGTTGTTGTCCTATACGGAGTTGCAGAGTTGGTCGCATCTACCTTATGTACATCCTATTCGTTTATTACGCTGATTAACTTTGCTTGCTTATTTATAATTGTTAGCTGTAAGCATAGCTGAAGTTGCCCTTGTCTGTATTAACTATAACTTGAATTGTTCACCGAGGTATACATCTCTTACCTTTTGATTGGCAAGAATTTGATTAGAATCACCTTCAGCTATGATTTCGCCATGGCTTACTATATAAGCATGCTCACACACATCAAGCGTTTCACGTACGTTATGATCAGTTATCAGTATACCTATACCACGCTCTTTAAGTTGAATAATTATTTTTTTGATATCACCAACCGAAATGGGATCAACACCCGCAAAGGGTTCATCAAGTAATATAAATTGCGGCTCTGCGGCAAGTGCTCGGGCTATTTCTACTCGCCGTCTTTCACCACCAGATAAACTCATACCTAAGTTGTCTTTGATATGGCTGATATTAAACTCTTCTAAAAGGTGTTCTAGCTTTTCTTGTCTGTCTTGTTCATTAAGGCTTTTTCGTGTTTGCAAAATAGCCATGATATTGTCGGTAACAGTCAGTTTTCTAAATATTGATGCTTCTTGTGGTAAATAGCCGATACCTTTACGAGCACGTTCGTGCATAGGGGCAAGTGTCACATCTTCATTATTAAGTATTATTTTGCCATCATCGTTGGGTACCAGCCCAACAATCATATAAAAAGAAGTTGTTTTACCTGCACCATTTGGCCCTAATAAGCCCACTATTTGGCCAGCGCTAACCGATAAACTAACACTTTTAACCACTTTTTTACTTTTATACGATTTTGATAAACCTTGCGCAATTAACGTTGATTTTGACAAGTTATCGTTATTGATGATCGTAGGATCTGGGTTATTTGTTGTTACTGTCATTCGCTTTCTTTTTTTTAAGTTTAGAGTTATCTTGTTGGGCTTTTATTTGGGCAGGTTGTAAAATAGTGGTGACGTGTTCATCATTATTACTTTGTCCCTCTAACTTTTCGTTTAAGGTGTTGTAAGTGATGATATCACCATTCATTTTACTGCCGGCTTGTTTTACCTGAGCATTTCCTGACACGGTAATAATATATTGTTCGGGTTGATATTTTATTTCATTGGCTTGTAAGCTAATTAAACTGCCATCTTCTAATTGTTGTTTAAAAATAGCCGGCTGGCCTTTTGCCAGATACGTGTCAAACTTCTTACCTGTTTCATCATCCACATTACTATAAACTTGAACGATATCGGCAACAATGGAAATAGAGCCTTGGGTGATGCTAACATCATCTAAATAGCTGGCTATTTTGTTTTTTAAGTCAGCAGACTGACGTTTAGACTTAATGGTTATTTCTTGGTTAAGATCTTTTTTTGCCGCATTGGCAGGTGATGTTAAGCCTAAGATCAGCGAGGTAAGCAGTAGGCCGATAGTGAATTTTTTTATTATCATTAAGGGATTAGCTATTATCTTTTTTATAAATGGTGCGTACATGCTCAGTCAGTGTCATTTGTTTGGTGTTTAAGTCAATTATCAAGCCCGAGCCATACATTGTGAAGTCTTTCCCTTGCACCATCACTGTTTGATCTGAACTGATAATATTAGTATTTAAATCTAACTCTAAATATTTACAATGTATTTCTTGTATCAGACTATTTTCATCGGTAGCGCTTAAGTGTACGCGATGATTCAAAATAACCCTATTGTTTTTATACAGTGTTGCCTCTTTTGCACTAAGTTTCCATGGATAATTTTGCTTTTCAATCGAAGACTTTTTTGACTTAATGCTACTTGTTGGATATAAAATGTAATTTGGTAACTCAAAATGGGTCACTTCAAGTTTAGCGTAATGCTCCATTCGATCAGCGACAACTGAGTGGGATAGTTGCCCTAATTGAGTATAAATATTACTTTTTAGTGCTTCCGCTATAAAATCGGGCGTTAATTCTTTTTCAATACTTTCGCCGGGAATTATTTGGGTGTTACGCCATTCCATAATAGCATAGGCCATGCCGCCTAATAATAGCGTTAATAAAGCTAAAAAATTCAGTCTTGTCATATACTGGCGCCTGTTGCACTATCAAGTGAATTTTGACATTGCATAATTAAATCACACACTTCTCTGACTGCACCAAAACCTCCTTTAGTAAAGGTAGTGTAATCGGCTTTTGCTAACACCATTGGGTGTGCGTCGTGTACGGCAATACCTAAACCCACTTGCATAATACAAGGTAAGTCTGGCATGTCATCACCAATGTAGGCGATTTCGTCAATAGTTAGTTCAAGCTCTTTTGCTAAAGTAAGTAAAGCGGGGAGCTTGTCTTCTTGCCCTTGAATGATGTGTTCAACATTAAGAGCGGCCATACGTTTGGCAACAATGGCTGAGCGTCGGCCAGTAATAATCGCGACAGCGACACCACTACTGCCAAGTGCTTTTATGCCAAAGCCGTCTTTGGTATGAAATGCTTTTAATTCTTCGCCGTCATTGCCTAAGTAGATTCTGCCATCGGAAAAAACGCCGTCTACATCACACACTAAAAGTTTTATTTTTTTAGCATTAACTAGTATGTTTTCGTTCACCATACCGTATAAAGTGTTTGAGCTAGTATTAATTAGGTTGTTCATTAAAGTACTCCTGAGCGAAGTAGATCATGCATATTCATTGCACCAATGGGGTGTTGTTGTTCATCAACAATAATTAAACCATTAATTTTATTTTCTTCCATTATGTTCAGTGCTTGTGCTGCTAACATATTACCTTGCGCGACCATGGGTGAGCTTGTCATAACAGAAGAAATCAGGTCTTGATGAATATCAATTCGCTCATCTAAAATACGGCGTAAGTCACCATCGGTGAATAAACCGACCAATTCTTTATTATCATTAACAATCGCAGTCATACCTAAGCCTTTAAGTGACATTTCTACTAGCGCCTCTTTGATTAGTGCTCGCTCATTTACCATAGGTAAGCGTTCACCTTGATGCATAATATCGTTCAAGCATAATAATAAGCGTTTACCTAAGCTACCTCCAGGGTGTGATAAAGCAAAGTCATCGGCGGTAAAGTCTCGGGCATTAAGTAGAGCAACCGCAAGCGCATCACCCATAACAAGAGAGGCTGTAGTACTTGACGTGGGCGCTAATCCTAATGGACACGCCTCAGTGGATACTTTAACACAAACATGGGTGTCAGCTAGTTTAGCTAAGGTAGAAGTAGTATTTCCTGTCATCGAAATTAGTTTAGCGCCAATGCGTTTAATAACAGGAATAATAGCTAACACTTCACTGGTTTCACCGGAGTTCGAAATAGTTAGCACCACGTCATCTTTAGTGATCATCCCTAAATCACCATGACTCGCTTCGCCTGGGTGAACAAAAAACGCGGGAGTACCGGTACTGGCCAATGTGGCTGCTATTTTACCGCCGATATGGCCAGATTTACCCATACCAATAACGATTACGCGACCTTTACAGTTAAACATTAACTGGCAGGCTTTCTCAAAACTGTCGTCAATATATTGTAATAACTCAATAATAGCTTGTTGTTCAATGTTAATAACGTTGATGGCAAGTTGTTTAAAATTTTTCATGATATTTCTCTTAGCTAAAAGTTGTCTGGCTAAAAAGTAATATTTGATAAGCAATAAAGCTTATCAATAAGAGTGCGCCTTTTGCGCGAGTTAGTCTAAAGCATCCAGATTTTCGACTAAAACATAATAGAAGTAGTAAGCCTGTAATTGCAATTAGAATAGGGACATCGCGAAAGGAAGCTTCGGGATTTATCTCTCCTGGGGCGATTAAACCGGCGAAAGGCAATACCGCTAATATATTAAAAACATTAGAACCGACAATATTACCCATGGCTAAATCGTCTTCTTTTTTTATGACACTGGCAATACATGCCGCTAATTCGGGTAAACTCGTCCCTAAGGCAATAACCGTTAAACCGATGACTAAATCGCTAATACCATAGGCTTTAGCGATAAATATAGCGGAATCAACCAGGAAATGTGCACTTGAAACCAGCAAGCTAATACCGGCAATAAGCCAAAAAATAGATTTAATGGTACTGGTTGCTTCTGGCACACCTTGCTCAGCTTCAGTTATCATAGGGTCGTCAAGGTTATCTTTTCTCTGCCTTAATGCTTTAATTAAAAAAACGGAAATAAAAGTAAAAAAACCAATCATTAATATCAGACCTTCAAGAAAGCTAAAGAAATTGTCAGAAAGCATCCAGTAGGTAAGTAGTGTTAATATGAGTAACAGGGGCAGTTCTTGTCTAATCGTGGATGAGGAAACAACCAGAGGCTTTATCAAAACGGTCAGCCCAAGTACTAAGGCTATATTGGTAATATTAGAGCCAATGGCATTACCTATAGCTGTATCAGGGTTACCTTGCAGTGAGGCCGCTGCGGCTACCATCATTTCTGGGGCGGATGATCCCATAGCAACGATAGTTAAACCAATAATCATTGGAGAAACGCCAATATTTCTTGCTAAAGAGGAAGCCCCTAAAACAAACTTATCAGCACTCCAAACAAGCACTACAAGGGCAATTAATAAAATAATAACGTGTTCTAACATCTATAACTCCAATTAATATACCAAAAGATTAAAAGACCCTAGTATAAAATATGAGGAATCTTAAGTTATTTGGCACAACAAGTTAAATTGTCGCTGTTTGAGAAGGAAAAACAAAGTAATTAATGCCTTCAAAGAGAAAATAGTTTGAGTTTGTTGTAATTTTATTCATTAGTGGAAAGAAAAACGTAAAAAAGTCGCTCTCTTACATTATCTGACAATTTTTTTACTTTTAATTATTAATTTTTAGTGAACAATGATGAGTGCTCAGGTAAAATCGCTTGTTATTCAGAAGTAAGGCTTTCTGTAATCCTTACTAGTAGTAAATTAACCAACGACATTGATGTTATAAAATGACAGTACCAGTGCTAAAAAACCTAATTGAAATTGAAAACCTCACTTTTAAGCGAGGCGAACGCGTTATTTATAATGATATTAGTTTATCTATTCCCGTTGGAAAAGTGACTGGAATTATGGGGCCAAGTGGTATTGGCAAAACAACACTATTACGTTTAATCGGCGGACAAATTAAACCTGATAGTGGTAAAATTTTATTTTCAGGTAAAGATATTCCTAGTTTGTCTCGTAATGATTTATATGAAACACGCAAACGTATGAGTATGCTCTTTCAAAGTGGCGCTCTTTTTACCGATATGAGTGTTTTTGACAACATCGCATTTCCTATTCGAGAACACAGTAAGCTACCTGAAAAAATTATTGAAAAAATAGTATTAATGAAATTAGAAGCGGTAGGATTGCGTGGTGCACGAGATCTACAACCCACCGAACTTTCTGGGGGAATGGCGCGCCGTGTAGCGCTAGCCCGTGCTATTGCACTTGATCCTGAGTTAATTTTGTATGATGAACCTTTTGCCGGCCAAGATCCTATTTCAATGGGGGTAATTGTTCGTTTAATTCGTTCTCTAAGTGATGCATTAGGGGTAACATCTGTTGTCGTTTCACATGATGTGCCTGAAGTGATGAGTATTGCCGACTATATTTATATTATTGCAGAACAAAAAATCATTGGTCATGGTACGCCTGATCAGATAAGACAAGATAAATCGCCACTGGTGAAGCAGTTTGTGGACGGCGAGGCTGACGGGCCTGTGCCATTTCATTATCCGGCACCGAGTTATCAAAATGAACTCATTAAATTATTACCTACCGCACATAAGCGGGGAAAAGTATAATGTTGCAGTTACAATTATTAGGCCGAAATACCCTAGAGCTGCTTAACGGTTTAGGACGCGCAGTTATTTTGTTGCTTTCTGCTTTGTTGCATAAGCCAAACCCTCGCAAAGGTATCCCGTTACTATTACAGCAACTTTATAATGTTGGTGTAATGTCATTGGTTATCATCGTGGTTTCAGGTGGTTTTATTGGTATGGTGCTAGCATTGCAGGGCTACACTATATTAGTTGATTATGGCGCTGAAGCGAGTTTAGGCCCTATGGTAGCATTATCTTTATTACGTGAATTAGGACCCGTAGTCTCGGCATTATTATTTGCGGGTAGGGCGGGATCAGCACTAACGGCTGAAATTGGTTTAATGAAAGCAACAGAGCAATTGTCTAGTTTAGAAATGATGGCTGTTGATCCTCTACGCCGCATTATAGCCCCACGTTTTTGGGCTGGTTTTATTAGCTTACCCTTATTGGCTGCTATTTTTTCTGCAGTAGGTATTCTGGGTGCACACTTGGTGGGGGTTGATTGGTTAGGTGTTGATGCAGGAACATTTTGGTCTGTTATGCAAAATCAAGTAGACTTTAATAAAGATATTTTAAACGGCATTATTAAAAGTATTATTTTTGCTTTTGTAGTGACTTGGATTGCCGTATATAAAGGTTATGATTGTGTACCTACTTCTGAAGGAATTTCGCGGGCGACTACCTCAACCGTGGTACAATCATCATTATTAGTATTAGCATTAGATTTTATTTTAACGGCATTAATGTTTGCAAGATAAATATAAAATAAATATAAGATAATGGATTTGAATTAATAGTTCCGAGCTAGTGTTAACCGCTTCGAATTTTAGACAATTGATAAGGCGTTTGGAGAAAGACATGATGTCAAAAAAAGTAGAGTTAATGGTAGGTTTTTTTGTTGCTTTAGGTATTGCAGCGTTACTTATGCTGTCACTGAAAGTAGCGAATAGCGGTATTTCAGGTGGTGGAGAAAGTTATAATCTATTTGCCAAATTTGATAATATTGGGGGTTTAAAAGTACGCTCACCAATAAAGGTTGGCGGTGTCGTTGTTGGTCGTGTTAGTAATATATCGCTTGATGACGAATATTATACGCCCGTGGTTACTATGAAAATTTATAGCAAATATAACCGTTTTTCAGAAGCAACATCAGTGGCTATTTTAACTGCAGGCTTACTGGGCGAACAATACATTGGCTTACAACCAGGCTTTATGGATGACTCATTGGAAATTTTACAGCCAGATGATTTTATTGAAGATACTAAGCCAGCTTTAGTACTGGAAGAATTAATAGGACAGTTTTTATTTAGCCAAGGGAGCGGTGATTAGTAATGAAAATGAAGTATTTAAATAAGATAAAGTTAGTTAAGCCATCATTATTGATATTAACTATAGTGGCGAGCTTATTCAGCGTTAGCCTTTATGCGCATGATGCAGCACAAGACGATCAACTATCAGAGGATATAACGCCGTCATCAACAAGTACTGATCGTATTTATGTTGATAAGAAAGATCCTTATTTAATGATTAAAACAGTTGCCGGTAAAACGTTTAAACGTTTTGCTGATGAACAGCAAGCAATTAAAGCTAATCCAAACATGCTCAAAGGCATCGTTCGAGAAGAGCTAATGCCCTATATCAATTATAAATACTCTGCATTTAAAGTGATTGGTAAGCATTTAAAGAAAACGACTGCGGAAGAGCGTAAAAACTTTGTGCCAGTATTTCGAGATTATTTAGTGACCTCATATGCGCAAGTGTTTACCTTATACGATGGCCAACCTGTTGAATTTTCGCCGGCAAGGAACTTCAGTGATAAAAGAATTGTTGCGGTAAATACCCGTGTCCTTATGCAAGGAAGAGATGATATAGATGTCTCTTTTAAAGTACGTAAAGATAGAAAAACTAATGAGTGGAAAGCATTTGATATGATCGCTGAGGGGGTTAGTTTACTTGACAGTAAACAAGCTGAATTAGGCGGTGTAATTCGTCAAAAGGGACTACCTTATGTGACCGAATTACTGAAGGAAAAAAGTGACCGTGATATAGTGTTTAAAACTAATTCAGCCGCAAATAAGTCGGATTAAGGGGCATTTGAACGTATGGATAAAATAACCTTAAATATCTCTTCTACGGGAACCGAATTTAGTGGTGAGTTAACTCGACATTCTATTATGCAAATAACAAAAAAAAGCATTAAAGCGTTATTTTCATCCTCATCAACTACACTTGATTTAGCACAAATCACACGTATTGATACTGCTGGATTAGCTTGGCTTTTTTATTTATTAGAACAAGCAAGTATTGATAACTGTGATTTATCTTTTGCTAATATACCAACTAAATTAGATAAACTCATTCGCTTAAGCGGCGTTGCAGGCTTTTTGCCTGTTAAATAATAAGATTAAGTGATTAATTAATTCGCTTAATGTAACTAACCAGATAGAGGAACTACTCTTGGAAGTACAAGATATTGAACAACTAATTAACGACGCACTAACGCTTGATGAACTTCAAGTAAAGTTTGATGGTTCACAATGCAGTGTTATAGCAGTAGCGGATATGTTTGCTGACTTATCACGTGTTAAACGTCAACAAGTGGTATTTTCTGCGTTAACCGGCGCGATTAAAGATGGCAGTATTCATGCTGTGACCGTAAAAACCTTCACTACAGCACAGTGGAAGCGTGATAAATTGTTTAATCAATAGTCATTACACTAGCTACTACTATTATTAAGCACGTATGAATATAGTAAACAGTATTCATACGTGCTGGTAATAAACGCAATAACCTTTATTAAAGCACAGTGGCAGCCTGACAAATTGTTTAATAGGTAAAGACATGCAATACTGGTCGATAGTCAATTAATTTTATTCATTTATTATAAGTAAGAAGTAAGCCATTTTGGACGCATTTAAAGTTATCGGTGGTAAGCCACTACGTGGTGAAGTCATTATTTCGGGGGCTAAAAACGCCGCACTCCCTATTTTAATGTCAGCACTATTATCAAAAACACCTGTTGTTTTTCGTAATGTACCTCAACTCAATGACATTTTAACCACTGTAAAATTATTAGGTCAGTTAGGTGCTAAAACCCAGTGGCTAAATGATGAAACGATAAGTATAGATGCAAGTAATATTACTGAATGTTGTGCTCCTTATGACTTAGTTAAAACTATGCGCGCTTCTATTCTAGTACTGGGTCCTTTACTTGCCAGAATGGGGCATGCTGAAGTCTCTTTACCTGGAGGCTGTGCTATTGGCGCTCGCCCAGTGAATTTACATATTCAGGGCCTAAAAGCGATGGCTGCTGATATAGATGTTGAAAATGGCTATATTGTGGCTAAGAAAAAAGGTCGTCTTGTCGGTGCCAATATCTTTATGGATATTGTCAGTGTTACGGGGACAGAAAACCTAATGATGGCTGCTGCGTTGGCTGACGGTACGACGGTTATTGAAAATGCTGCGCGAGAGCCTGAAGTGGTTGATTTAGCGAATTGCCTTATTAGTATGGGCGCAAAAATTACCGGAGCAGGTACCAATATTTTAACCATTGAAGGTGTTGAAGAGCTGTGCGGAACTGAATATCGCGTAATGCCTGACAGAATTGAAACGGGAACTTTTCTTGTTGCTGCTGCGGTTACTCAAGGGAAAGTTAGATGTCTAAATACTGATCCCTCAGTGTTAGAAGCGGTATTATCAAAACTAACTGAAGCAGGCGCTGACATTACCACAGGTGAAAATGCTGCAGGGGAAGGATGGATAGAACTGTCTATGACCCAAAAACCAAAAGCCGTTAATGTTAAAACCGCACCACATCCGGCATTTCCTACCGACATGCAGGCACAATTTATGACGTTGAATGTACTAGCAGAAGGTACAGCAACAGTAATTGAAACTATTTTTGAAAATCGTTTTATGCATGTGCCTGAATTACAGCGCATGGGAGCCAATATAGCACTTGAAGGTAATACCGCTATAGTCAGAGGCGTTGACTCACTTAATGGCGCCCAAGTGATGGCAACTGATTTACGTGCTTCAGCAAGTCTAGTGATTGCGGGTTTAGTTGCTAAAACAGCGACACAAGTAGATCGCATTTATCACATTGATCGTGGCTATTTACGTATAGAAGATAAACTACAAGCATTAGGCGCAGATATCACACGTATTAGTATCGACTAAGTATCTGTTCAGCAATTTATCGAAAATAGTACAACCATAACTAATAATAGATTTTTCTATTGTTAATTATGGTTTTTCCATTTTTAAATATGGCAAAAACCGAAAAATAACCAGCACATTCTGTTGTCTTCACATTAGAATCCCCCCGAACTTATTAATTAAAATAACGCTAACTATAATAACTAAAGATAGTCTTAGTTTGCACTTGTGAGGATTTCCCATGCTTTTTACTAACTCGTTAATTACTGATTGCCCAATTCGTCAAAAAATTCGTGAATTTTATCGTATTGATGAAAATGTTGCTGTTGATCATATTCTGCCTTTTGCAGAAGTGAATGTTAGTGCTCGAAGTCGTGCTTGGGATCGTGCCCGTAGGATAGTTTTACAAATTCGTCATGATCAGTCAGGCAATGGTGCTATTGATGCCTTATTAAATGAATATTCACTGTCTTCAGAAGAAGGTGTGGTATTAATGTGTTTAGCTGAAGCGTTATTACGTGTACCTGATAAACACACACAAGATGCGTTAATACGCGATAAAATTTCTCAAGGCCAATGGAGTACGCATTTAGGCTCAAGTGAGTCTCTCTTTGTTAATGCTTCTTCATGGGGCTTATTAATTACTGGCTCTATGGTGGATTATGTCGACAAACGCAAACAAGATAAATTTGGTTTATTGAAAAAAACTATTGGCCGATTGGGTGAGCCGGTTATTAGAAAGTCGATGAACTATGCTATGAAAATTATGGGCAAGCAGTTTGTGATGGGAGAAACTATTGAGGATGCGACTAAACGGGCGGCAACTAAAGAGCAACAAGGCTACGTGTATTCTTATGACATGCTTGGCGAAGGCGCTCGTAATATGGCGGATGCAGATCAATACTTTAAAGCCTATGAAGGTGCTATTAAATCTATCGGTGAAGTGGCCTTAGCATCAGGTAAAAATGATCCCCGTAGAGTCCCTGGCATTTCGGTAAAACTATCAGCCATTCACCCACGTTATGAATTCACAAACAAGTCACGGGTAATGGACGAAATTGTCCCTAAATTAAAAGCTTTATGTATGCAAGCTAAGGAATACAATATTGGCCTAACCGTTGACGCAGAAGAGTCTGAACGCTTAGATATCTCTCTTGATATTATTGAAGCGGTCTTTACTGATAGCGATTTAGGCGATTGGCAAGGCTTTGGTATGGCACTGCAAGCGTATCAAAAACGGGCAATGTTTGTTGTTGAATGGCTTAGAGAACTAACGCTGCGAACTAACCGTCGTATGATGGTGCGTTTAGTAAAAGGCGCTTATTGGGACACAGAGATTAAAAATGCTCAGAAAGACGGTATGACACACTTTCCAGTATTTACCCGAAAATCATCAACGGATGTTTCTTATCATGCTTGCGCTAATAAACTACTTGATTATCGTGACACTATTTATCCGCAGTTCGCGACTCATAATGCTTATACCGCTGCCACGATAGTTGAGCTAGCGGGGGATGATAAGCATGGTTATGAATTTCAGTGTTTACATGGAATGGGTGATTCATTATATGATCAAATTGTTTCTGGTAATGGTATCCAGTGTCGCATTTACGCGCCTGTAGGGCATCATGAAGGTTTACTTGCTTACCTAGTACGTCGATTATTAGAAAACGGTGCGAACTCGTCATTTGTTAATGCCATTGTAGATGAATCGCAACCGGTAGAGTCACTACTTGAAGATCCCGTAGAAAAAACACAGCGTTTGAAGAAAAAATATAATGGGCAAATTATTATGCCCATTGATCTGTACCGTAATGAAAATAAGCTTAACGGTAGTGATGGCTTAGCAAGTAGAGATAACTCTAAGGGAATAGATTTATCTGATATTAATGAAATTACACCATTGAAATCCGCGTTAGATACCTGGTTTGTTGGCCATTTACTTAATAAAAATGAAGTGCCTGAGGGCGCCAATGCGGTACAAAATCCCGCTAATCATAGTGAAATAATAGGCTTTCATTATCATCACTCTGAAGATGATATGCGAATTATGATAGACAAAGCTGAGAGTGCCTTTGTTTCATGGTCCGAAACACCAGTGAATGAGCGAGCCGATTTGCTCTGCCGTATTGGCGATATTTTAGAGCGTCATATGAATGAGCTAATTGCTCTTTGTATTAAAGAAGCGGGGAAAATTGCGCAAGATGGTATTGATGAAGTACGAGAAGCGGTTGATTTTTGTCGATATTATGCTGCGCGTGCTATTGAATTAAGTGACGATGAACGCATAGAAGCCCGCGGTGTAGTGTTATGTATTAGCCCATGGAATTTCCCGTTGGCAATATTTTTAGGGCAAGTGGCAGCGGCTATTGTTACCGGTAATACGGTCATAGCAAAACCAGCAGAACAAACAGGGTTAATTGCATTACGCGCTATTGAACTTATGCAATCAGTGGGTTTACCTCAAGATGTAGTGCAAGCAGTTATTGCCCAAGGAAGTGTTGTTGGTAAAGTTATTGTGCCAGATGAGCGCGTTTCAGCGGTAATGTTTACTGGCTCTACTGAAACTGGAACCCGAATTTCACAAACCTTAGTGGAGCGTGGTGGTGATCAAGTACCACTTATTGCAGAAACTGGTGGTCAAAACTGCATGATAGTTGACTCAACTGCTTTACCTGAACAGGTAGTAGATGATGTTATCTCATCGGGCTTTCAATCAGCCGGTCAACGGTGTTCAGCATTAAGAGTACTCTTCCTACAAGAAGATATTGCCGATACAGTCATTACCATGCTTAAAGGTGCCTTAGCTGAGTTATATATTGGTGATCCGTCAAAATTAAGTACTGATATTGGCCCTGTAATCGATCAAAAAGCGCTTGATGCCCTTAACGCTCACAGCGACTATATGGAAAAAAATGGTAAGTTATTGTATCAGTGTGCTTTATTTGGTGACAAAAGTGATGCCCAAGAGGGTCACTTCTTCTTTGCCCCGCGCTTGTACGAAATCAGCGATATTGATGTATTAACTAAAGAAGTATTTGGCCCTTGCGTCCATGTTGTTCGTTTCAAAGGCAATGAAATTGAACAAGTCATTGAAAAAGTTAATGGCACAGGATTTGGTTTAACAATGGGTATCCATACGCGTATTGAACACAGAGCCATAGAATTAGCTAAGCTCTCACGTGCGGGTAATGTGTACATAAATCGTAATATGATAGGCGCTATCGTAGGCGTGCAACCTTTTGGTGGCCGAGGACTTTCGGGTACTGGCCCTAAAGCCGGTGGACCAAATTACCTAACACGTTTAGTAAAAGAAAAAGCGACACCCAATGAAGATGAGTTTAATTTTTTACCTTCGCAAGCGATTGCGTTAACCGGCGATATTGTCGCTAAGCAAGAAGCTGAACTGTTAATGAATCAGGCAGATAAAGCAGAAAAAACTTGGCGTGTAACTGAGCTGAATACGCGTATTTCTTGTGTTCGCCAATTATTAGCAAAAATTGCTCATGTGGAAATTGTAGATGATTTAGCCGATGATTTAAATCGTACTTTAGCGGCGGCTCGTGGTCAGTTAATTAATATTGAAAAGCGCCTTAAAAAGCCTAAAGTTTTACCGGGTCCTACTGGTGAATCAAATATTATTTATTTGGAAAACAGAGGTGTAATAATCTGTTTTGCCGATGAAAAAGTTAGTTTCCATTTTTGGGTGATTTCATTAGTGACTGCGTTAGCGACGGGTAATAGCGTGATAGCAGTTGTTTATGATTTATTTTATGAAGAGGCGCTAGCGTTTAGAGATAAATTTATATCGACCGGTGCTGATAAAGGCGTATTTCAAGTGGCCAAATTAAGTCATTTGGAAACTATGTTGGCAGACCCTGCTTTAGCGGGCGTCGTGGTGGATAGTAATTGTGACAGAAAACATTATATGAGTGAAAAATTATCACAGCGTAATGGTGCAATATTACCTGTGATTACTTCTGAGTACTTTGACAAGCTAATTCAACGATTACTAACAGAAAAAACTATTAGTATTGATACAACCGCATCGGGTGGAAATACGTCATTAATGACGCTAGTGGAAGAAGAGGAAGGGTAGGTAAAAATATCCTTTATAATCAGTGACAATCAATTCATTTAGTTTGTCACTGATTGTTTAAATACTATAGTGTGAATAGATATTATTAGTGAGGCTATCTCAGCTAGAAAGACAAGTGATACCCACGGTTCTTGAGCTAAATTTAACTTGAAAATATAAGATTGAGGCTTAATCAAAAATTATTGAGTTCGATAATGTTTTAGAGCAGTTTGTGCGTATTACATAAGTTTTTCAACGTGTCAGAATTTTTTACAGTCAGCTAAAGGGCATATTACTGACCTTATAATTAGCTTAATTAATAAAAAGAGTTTGTGTATTATTTTTTGTCAAGAAAGTGCGCTAGCGGAAGCTATGAGTGAGTTAATTGATACTTCGGCTACTAGCCAATAGCTGAGATTAAGCATTAGCAAAACCATGATGATATACAGCGAAATACTAACCAAAATATATAGCATGTCTGTGAGGCAGGTTTAAGCTCATTACAGTCATTTGTTATTAGTCGCTGAAGAGACTATGCCACAATATAGTCTACACTTAATGCATCACTAGGGAATGTGAACAAAAGAAACTAAAATGCAGCAGGCAGGGACAGCCAGCAACGGTGAACGCTTCAAATACCAACGCCATCAACCTGAGCAAACACTACTTTATCAACTTGTTGAACGTCACTATGACGAATTTCAATCGCTGCTTGCGGCACAAGGTACGCCATTGCCGTCCTATGTACAGGCGGAATTCGAAGCATTTCTAACATGTGGTCGCCTTGAACATGTTTTCTTACGGGTGCAATGCGAGCATTGTCATCACGAACGGCTAGTGGTTTTTAGCTGCAAGAAACGCGGTTTTTGTCCAAGCTGTGGTGCTAGACGTATGGCAGACAATGCGGCTTTGCTTATTGGTTTGATGTCATCGCTATAAGGAGATTTTTTTCGTTCACATTATGGATTGATTATATCGGATAGGGTGTTTATATTACTTATACTCACAGTCAATTTAGACTTAATAATTATGCTAGCTCTTAATAATTCGACACGACTATCTTTAGACAAGCTACTTGTCGAGTATCATATTTTTTCTTATGAACAGCCCATCATGATAACATTTTCTCCTGCGGGTTATGTACTTAGTCAGAGTGAGGTTATAAAAGGCAGATCTGCTTGGGCATTTGAATTTTTTAAGAAAATGCAAATCAATATCATCGCTTTTTCTGCTGTTGAAGATGCACACTGGTTTCTAAATGAATCAAGCCAAGTGCATATTGCAGAATTATCACGGCATTTAAAAATTTTCCCAGAGCGCTTAGGTTATGGAGCGAGCATGGGAGCATATGCCGCTTCCCATTATGCTGAACAATTACATTTAGACAGGTTACTTCTCATCACACCAAAAGTAACACCTAAAAGAATTGATACCAAATATGACTTTAATTATTGCAATAGCTTTGATGGTGAAATAACACTGATTTACGATCCCTTTTGTTCCGCTGACAAAGAGTGCGCATTAAATTACCCAAGTAAAACAAATTATTTAAAATTCTATGGTGTTGGCCACCAAGTAATTGAATCTATTAGTCATATAGGTTACTTAAAAGCACTCGTTGTAAACTTTATTTCAGATAAAATCAATACTGATGAGTTTGCCAAACAAAGCCGAAAACGAAAAGAGTTAGAAAGGTATTATAGCTACCTACAAAGAAATCCTACAAAGAAAAATAGCACTAAACGCAAAAGAATTGTTAGTTATTATTTTATACTTTGGAGTTTACAGAATCTTGATAAAGTTTTTCAAAAACATCGAGTAAAGATTAAAAAAAACCTACGAAGAAAAACCAAATTATTCCGCTAGTTGGCCCTGACTGGAACATAGAATCCCATCGTGAAGTTGGTAAAGTCCAAAATTCTTTTTCATTCCAAAACTCAGTACCATCAGTGTAATGTTCGTAACCGGCCCAAACATTATTAACCAAAATATTAAGATTATTATTCTCTGCACTAATTCGTCTAAACACCGCCTTCACTTCAGAATCAATACGGTGATCACATTGAATAGCGATACATTTGCCACCCAATTTACGAACTTCTTCAACTGTTTGATGTATTGTTCCAGAAAGACATGAAGCGGATTTACCTTTCTTGACTGTTCTTCCTGTAATGTATACTGTTGCCCCAGCTTCACCCAAGCTAAGGGCAATCCCTTTTCCTATACCACGACTTGCTCCTGTGACAAGAGCAACTTTACCTTGTAAAGGTTTCATTCAATTTTCCGTTAAAACTAGTCAAAAATATTGGTTTGGTTAAACTATCCAACAATTTAAAATCGCTAAAAACTGACATTAAGCTTTTCAAATGGTTACGTCAACTTTGCGCACTAAGTGACCGTTAATAATTCAGAAGTGACTGGCGGTAATGGTGGCTTTGTTCCCAGTAAGACTTAACAGGTATTGGTACAAAATCATCGACAAGAAACAGCTTTGTTCATCTATGCTGAACGACTGCTATCAGGAAGCTTTTAACGTAATGTGTTTATTCAGCCATGTCCGCTGTAGATCAAAACATACAACTATTTTCAGTTTGAATTCTCAAATGCTAACGTCCGCTATATTCGTATCAAAGTGAACATAAAGCAGCCTAATTTTGATGACTGATTTAGGTCAGCAATTTGGCAAAAGTGACGATTAACCAAAATCCCAACAGGTTTAGTTCTTGGCATTAATAAATGTTAGTGCCAATGTTCCCTTGCTGCGCTAAAGCGGAAATAAATATATTTAAGTGTCAGGTTTTTTACAGTCAGAAAGGTTGCAAAAGTGAATATAGTGCTCAATTGATTACTTTTATATTTCAAGGGTCATGATTATCTTGGCATTGGCATTGGCGATGAACGGCTACTCTATTTGATATTGCTGTTTTATTTTTTTTATGGCCTGTAAGCGTGCTTTTTCCATTGCTTCTTTTATTGCTATTCCTTGTAGACCTTGTTCAACAAACTCTTTAGCATTGACCATCGTTGCTGCTTGCGCAGTGTCTTTTAAGTATTGCTCTTGTGGGTAAGGTTTATTTTCAAAACCAAGGCGGCCAAGAAAATCACTTTTACAAGCGATAAGAAAATCATCAAACTCTTGAGGTTTCCGCCAAACATCTAACTGATTAAAAATTCGTAGCAAGGTGCTAGCTTTTAGTTGAAAAGCTTTATGGCAATGCAAATGGTGCTCACATACTTTTAAGGCTAATTGTTTGCAGTAATTAGGTACTCTAAGTTGTTTTGAAATTTTCTCTACTAAGGGCAGACCAGACTTTTCATGTCCGCGATGACTAGGCAAAAGATCGTCTGCGGTTAAGCCTTTACCAAGGTCATGGCATAAAGCGGCAAAGCGAATAGCTGTTTTGTTTTTATTATTAGTGGTAAGTAAAACCGCTTGTTGTAATACCATCATGGTATGAACACCACTACAAATTTCAGGATGCCATTCTGCGGGGTTAGGAACTCCCCATAAAATATCAAGTTCAGGCCATAGTGCTTTCAATGCTTGGCATTGATGTAACACTTCAAAGAATATTTCTGGATGTTGTTCATTGGCGTTATCTTCAACTCCGCCTTCATCACTTTTTTCATCGTTGCCTTCAGACAGGGCACGCTGCATTTCTTGCCAAACACGCTCTGCGCTTAAGGTAGCCAGTTCACCGCTAAGACTAATTTGTGTCATTAAGGCCATTGTTTCGTCTGCGATGGTAAACCCCTCGTTGTGATAACGAGCAGCGAATCGGGCGACACGTAATACCCTTAAGGGATCTTCAATAAAAGCATTACTTACATGGCGCAAAACTCTATTTTCTAAGTCTTTTTGACCATGGTAGGGATCGATAAGTGTACCGTTTTCACTCATTGCTATAGCGTTAACGGTAAGGTCGCGTCGTAACAAATCTTGTTCAATCGTTACATCAGGTGCGGCATAACAATCAAAACCTGTGTAGCCTTGGCCTTGTTTACGTTCAGTGCGAGCTAGCGCGTATTCTTGTTTGGTTTTTGGGTGTAAAAAAACAGGGAAATCTTTGCCTACTTGGATAAAACCTAACGACAACATTTGTTCGACTGTCGCGCCAACAACTAAATAATCGTTATCTTTTACTGTTCGATTTAATAGTTTGTCACGGACAGCGCCACCCACAAGATAAATATCAAGAGTTGATGTGTCTGTTAATGGGTGAGTGGTGTTAGTTGACAATAGAGCCCTCAAGCATTCGCTAAAACATGTGCTAAAATTAATCAAGTTTATCACAATTTTGATTAAGTATGAGCGTAATTCGTAGACATACCTACTGCAAAAGGTTAGTTTCATTAATGCAATTTTTCAACTTTACCTTTGAGTAATAACGCTGTTTTATGTATACAAACTTTTTTTCGTTAAGTGAGTTACCTTTTTCAATCGCCCCCGATCCTAAATACTTATTTATGAGTGATCGACATCGTGAAGCGTTAACACATTTAACCTATGGCTTAGGTTGCTTTAGTGGTAGTAGTAATGGCGGTTTTGTTTTACTAACAGGTGAAGTAGGCACAGGTAAAACCACCGTGAGTCGTTGTTTAATGGCTGACTTACCTGAAAACACACAATTAGCATTCATTTTGAATCCGACGCTATCAAGCCAAGAATTACTCGCAACCATTTGTGATCAACTAAAAATTCGTTATCGTAAAACCGGTGCCACGTTAAAAACATTAACTGATAAAATTTCTGAAAAATTACTAAAGAATCATGCTGATGATATCAATACTGTCTTGATTATTGATGAAGCACAGCATTTAGAGCCGCAAGTATTAGAACAATTACGGCTGTTAACTAATTTAGAAACAGACACCAAAAAATTATTACAAGTGATCCTCATTGGGCAGCCAGAATTACAACAGCTGTTGAAACGTCGTGATTTACGACAATTAGCGCAACGCATTACCGCGCGTTATCACTTATTACCGCTTGATAAACCTGAATTAGCTTTGTATATAAAGCACCGTTTGTCGGTGGCCGACTGTCATAGAGCACTTTTTAATAAAAGTGCTCTTGCTGCGATCCATCAATTGTCGCAGGGTATTCCAAGGTTAATAAATCTGATTTGCCATAGTGCTTTGATGGAGGCATACAATAGTAATAATGCTGTGATTGATAAAAAAATAATTTATAAAGCAGCGAGTAACGCACTAGGAGATGATTTTTTACCGCCTATTTGGTACCAGCATAAAACGTTGCAAGCAGTCTTGATAACTAGCATGCTCTTTGTCGTGTTGATTATTGGCTTTTGGCTTGGACAAAAAGAGCCGTTGTTAGTGTTAAGCAGCGAGCTACCAAATAAAATAGCAAAACAAGAAGTCACGGTTGCGACTAAGCCAGAAAAGTTACAGCAGGTACAACAAGAAAAGTTAGATAATGTACCAGAAGAGAAATTAATACCTTCGAATTCCAGTCATGAGATTATTAGTCCAAGTAAGGTGGTTGTCGCTCCAGTCACAGACGTTATCGTTAAAAAAGAGCGTGAACAAAAAGTGGTTTCAGCTGATCTGAATAAAACTGATACACACACAGATAAAGTAGATGATAACTACCAAATTGAAGCGGTTGAAGGCGTTTCTGAGGACCTATTAGCGCGTTTTCAAGCAGCAATGGATGAAACTAAAGATAAGTCTATTCCTTTACAGCAAGATAAAGCCATGAGTAACGTTGACGGCGAAATTAAAGCACTAACACAAATGCCTGCCTGGGTACAAAATGGTGTGCCTAAGTTAAGCTTTGAGCAGCATATTTATGCGTCAAACGGTGAAGGTTGGGTAAATGTAAATGGCAGAGATCGATATCAAGGGGATATGATCACGCCTGAACTACAATTGAGTAAAATATTGCCACAACAAATTATTTTAACGTACCGCGGCGAAAAGTTTAGTTTACCAGCGCTGACTAATTGGTAGGTGTTAGTGATAAGGCGAGGCACGAGCAGCCGAAGGACAACTCGTAACTCAACACTAGATATTAGTTATCCAGTGTTTCTTATTTATTGCCAGCTTGGCATTTTATTTTCAAAAGCTTCGATGGTTTCTAGCTTGTTTAATGTCCAACCAACACTATCAACGCCTTCTTCTAGGCAGTATTTGTGAAATTCACCTAGTTTAAAAGTAAACGTGATTGTAGTGCCCGTTTCGTTAACAAAAGAAACACTATTGTTAGTTAAATCAACTGTTAATGTGAGCTTTGCATCTTGTGATTGAGTGAATAACTGTTCAATTTCATCTTCACTTAATTGAATAGGTAAAAGACCAATATTAATGCAATTACCGTAAAAAATATCAGCAAAGCTTGATGAAATTATAACTTTAAAACCAAACTCTTCTAATGCCCATGGCGCATGTTCACGACTTGAACCACAGCCAAAATTTTCACGGGTAAGTAAAATACTGGTATTTTTATATTCAGCTTTATTTAAAATAAACTCAGGGTTTGGCTCTGTGCCATTGTGGTCAAGATAGCGTCTATCGTGAAATAAATGCACACCAAAACCAACACGTTCAGTTTTTTGTAAAAATTGCTTTGGAATGATTTGATCGGTATCGACATTAGCGATATCTAATGGCACAACTAAGCCAGTATGTGTGGTAAATTTTTCCATGATGGAACCTTTAATTATTTGCTTGTCATCCTCGATGTGTCTTAATCGGGGATGCAGTTTTTAAATCGAGATTCCGGTTTAAGATACAACCGGAATGACGGTTCTTTTATTTATTTAAATCAACAAAGTGACCTGCGATTGCTGCTGCTGCTGCCATCTCTGGACTAACTAAGTGAGTACGACTTCCGCGCCCTTGTCGACCTTCAAAGTTACGATTACTGGTTGAGGCACAACGATCACCTTCTTCTAGCACATCGTCATTCATGCCTAAACACATAGAGCAACCGGGTAGGCGCCATTCAAAACCGGCATCAGTAAATGTTTTATCTAAACCTTCACTCTCGGCTTGTGCTTTAACTCTATATGAGCCAGGGACAATAATCGCATCTATTGAGCTTTGCACACGTTGGCCTTTGGCGGTGTAATCTTTAACAACACTTGCTGCCGCTCTAAGATCTTCAATACGTGAGTTAGTACAAGAACCGATAAAAACTTTGTTAACGCTAATATCAGTAATTTTAGTACCGGCAACCAAGTCCATATAAGCTAAAGCGCTGATACATGACTCTTTCTCTGTTGGGTCATTAAAATCATCAGGTGAAGGAACAATTCCATCGATACTGGTAACTTGTCCTGGGTTAGTCCCCCAAGTTACCTGCGCTTTAATGTCTTTCGCTTCAAGTGTTATAATACTATCAAATACGGCGTCATCATCTGATTTTAGCTGTTTCCAGTCATTAATCGCTTGTTGCCAAACATCAGCTTTTGGTGTGTATTCTCTACCTTCAACATAATCAAAAGTGGTTTGATCAGGCGCAACTAAGCCAGCTTTAGCGCCAAATTCGATACTCATGTTACATACCGTCATGCGCTCTTCCATGCTTAATGCTTCAATCGCTTCACCGCAATATTCAACTACGAAGCCAGTAGCGCCAGCGCTGCCAGTTTTACCTATAATGGCAAGAATAATATCTTTTGCGCTAATGCCTTTGCCCACATGGCCTTTTACTTCTATCTTCATGGTTTTAGCTTTAGTTTGACGCAAGGTTTGCGTCGCAAAAACATGTTCAACTTCAGACGTACCAATACCAAATGCTAATGCACCAAATGCGCCGTGAGTGGCGGTATGAGAATCGCCACAAACAATGATAGTGCCAGGTAACGTTAAACCAAGTTCAGGGCCCATAACATGAGCAATACCTTGGTTTTTATGACCCATACCAAATAGTTCAATGCCAAAGTCTTTACAATTTTTTTCTAGCGCGCGTAATTGATTAGCAGCACCTTCACCTGCGGCATCTATTTTGATAGAGCGAGTTGAAATATTGTGATCCATTGTCGCTATTGTACGTTCAGGGTGACGTACAGGGCGATTATGAAAACGTAAATTGGCAAAGGCTTGCGGTGAGGTCACTTCGTGAATCAAATGACGGTCAACGTAAAGCAAGGGTGTTTCACCTGCTTTTTCTTCTACTAAATGCGTTTGCCATAATTTTTCATATAATGTTTGCGGTGCAGTATCGGTTGTCATGTTAAGCGCTCTCTTTATTCTGGGCCGTAATGTGTTTACAGATATAGTCACCAACTTCGCTGGTGGTTTTTGCATTTTTTCTTTCATTTACTGGTAATAAATCAGCCGTTAATATGCCGTTGTCTAAAGCGCTAGCTACAGCATCTTCAATGGCTTGTGCAGCAGCTCCTTCATTTAAACTAAAGCGTAACATTAGTGCGGCCGATAAAATTTGTGCTACAGGGTTAGCAATGCCCATACCGGCAATGTCTGGTGCACTGCCGCCAGCAGGTTCATACATACCAAAGCCTTGTTCATTTAAACTAGCTGAAGGTAATAGGCCCATAGAGCCGGTGATCATCGCGCAGATATCAGATAATATGTCGCCAAATAAATTCGGGCATAACATGACATCAAACTGGTTCGGATCACGCACTAATTGCATTGCGGCGTTATCTACGTATAAATGCTCTAATTCAATTTCTGGATACTCAACAGCGACTTCTTCAACCACTTGGCGCCATAATTGACTGGTCGCTAAAACATTGGCTTTATCTACCGAGGTTACTTTGTTGTTACGTTTTTGTGCGGCTTGAAAGGCTAGGTGAGCAATACGTTTGATTTCACGGCGTGAATAAAACATTGAATCGAAACCTGTTTCTTCTTCACCTTCACCTTTTCGACCTTTTGGCTCGCCAAAGTATATGTCGCCCGCTAATTCGCGAATAATTAATACATCAAAGCCTTGTTCTGAAATGTCACTACGCAATGTTGATAATGATGATAATGCCGGTTGTAAAGTTGCTGGGCGCATATTACAAAATAAATCAAAATGGCCGCGTAAGCCTAAAAGTGCACAGCGCTCTGGCTGCTCAGTAGGTGGTAAATCAGCCCATTTAGGACCGCCGACAGAGCCAAATAAAATAGCATCACTGGCTTCACAGCCTGACATAGTTGAAGCGGGAAGAGCATTGCCGTGGTTATCAATGGCAGCGCCACCAATATCATAATCTTTAGTGTTAATTTCTAACTTAAATTTCGCTGAAATAGCTGTTAACACTTTTTTAGCTTCAACCATTACTTCAGGGCCGATACCATCACCGGCTAAAATTGCTATGTTGGACATGTTATTCTTACCTTTAAATATCTTATAAAAACGTGATCTTTGAGCTAATACGTTGAAAATCACGCTATGCTAATTTGTTATGTTTTTTGGCTTATTTCTAGCTTGCTTTTGTTTGTTTCAATTGTGCAATCGTCATAGCGCGGCGGATACTATTTAAAGCATGAATAAGTGCTTGTCCTGATGCTTCAATTACATCGGTTTCTAAACCGTAACCGTGGAAGTTTCGACCTTGCCACGTAATAACTAAATCGGCTTGACCTAAACCATCTTCACCTGAACCTTTATTTGATATTTTATAATCACTTACATCAAAATCAATGTCAGCAATTTGCTTAATTGCTTGATATAAAGCATCAACGGGTCCATTACCTGTAGCGGCGTGAATTTTACTTTCGGTTTCATCACCAGAGATTAATTTAATACTCGCAGTAGCAAAATCACCATCACCACATTGCACTTTTATATTTTCCAAGCGGTAATAATCTTTCAAATCTTTTTGTTGTAATTTAAATACCAAGGCTTCTAAATCATCATCGAATACTTGGCCTTTTTTATCAGCTAACGCTAAAAAGTCAGCGTAAAGTTCTTCGATATCATAATCATTCTCTTTATAACCTAAACTTTCCATGCGATGTTTAATTACATGTCGACCACTGCGTGAGGTTAGGTTTAATTTGGTTTTAGCAATGCCGACACTTTCAGGCGTCATTATTTCATAAGTATTGCTGGCTTTTAACATGCCGTCTTGATGAATACCTGATGAGTGGCTAAAGGCATTACCGCCAACAATCGCTTTATTTAACTGCACAGGCATATTGCATAGCGTACTAACCAACTTAGAGGTACGCGCAATCTCTTGATGATTAATATGCGTATTTACGCCTAATAACGCTTGTCGAGTTTGCATGATCATTGCGACTTCTTCTAAAGAACAATTACCCGCACGCTCACCAATACCATTAATAGTACATTCAATTTGTCGAGCACCCGCTTGTACGGCTGCCATCGAGTTCGCTACCGCCAACCCTAAATCGTTATGACAGTGTACTGAAATAATCGCTTTATCAATATTAGGTACGCGGTTAAATAAGTCGGTAATAATGCCCTGAAATTCAAATGGTAAAGTGTAACCGACTGTATCTGGAATATTTACGGTCGTTGCGCCAGCATCAATGGCGGCTTCAACCATACGACATAAATTATCAATGGGTGTACGACCTGCATCTTCACAAGAAAATTCTACATCATCAGTAAACCTACGTGCATATTTTACCGCGTGCACAGCCATTGCTTGCACATCAGCAAACTCTTTTTTCAGTTTTTGCTGTACATGAACATCGGACGTAGAAATAAAAGTATGGATGCGAAATTGATCAGCGACTTTTAATGCTTGTGCGCAGGCATCAATATCCGCTTCAACGGCGCGCGCTAAACCACAAACGCGGGCATTTTTAATTGTACGGGCAATTTGCTGTACAGACTCAAAGTCACCGGGTGACGATACAGGAAAACCAACTTCCATAATATCAACGCCTAAACGTTCAAGTGATAGGGCTATTTGTAATTTTTCATGTACTGATAAGCTAGCGTTAAGTGCTTGCTCGCCATCGCGTAAGGTGGTGTCAAAAATAATGACATTGTCATTTGATGCTGCTTTATTACTCATGTGCTTATCCTTTATATGCCTAGTTGTTGTTTACTAATAGTTGCTAAAACTAACAAACGCATAGACGTAAAAAAACCCGCGTTAGTTAGCGCAGGTTTCATTTGAATATCTTATTTTTTATCTCTAATAAATGAAGTAATTAAATAAGCAATAAAACCTAACCGCGCATTATGAGTGCGAGGAAGAGGTTGAGTGTGTTGTGCTTAATTGGCTTAATCATCTTATTAGTTAAAACTTGTTCAAAAAATTATCATGTGTCTATTAATAGCGCATATACTCTAACACTGTCAAATGAAATATTATTAAGTCCTAGATAAAATAGTTATATATCGCCTAATATTACAGGTTATATTCAACCATAAAAGACGCATTTACATCTGTTTCATTACTAATGTCATTATCAAAAGTTGAATGGCTTACCTCTGCTGCTAACGTAAAACGCCAGTTTTTATAATCATGCAAAACACTGCTTGATATCATCCAAACTTGTTCAGCAATGCTAGTTACTGTATTACCAATGATAGGATTGTCAGGAGCTTTGTCACTATTATCATAATTGAGGTCTAAATACCGTACTTTTGTGGTGAGTCGAGTATTTATGCCAAGTTGGGAAATTGCACCTAGCACATAAGTTTTCGCATCATTTTCATAAGTGCTGCCAACAGTACGGCCATTATAACGCATCCCTGTGGCATAACTTGAGTGCTCGTAATAGCAATCACCAATATTATCTCTTTCTCCACAATCAGCTAAGCTATCGGCTAATTCGATAAAAACCGTACTTGGCTTACCAAAAAGCGCTAAATGTGCGTCAAAGCCAACTTGTGGTTGTGCTTTTGTAATATAGTTAAATGCGCCCTCACTACCATCTTCGGCAAATTTTTGTCCGTAAAAACTCATTGGTGTATTAAATAAGTTAAAACTGTAACGTAAGTCATAGCCTGCTTGTTGATTGGCAGGGTTTTTAGTATTCCCATCACAAACTACATCGTCAATACCGCAGTTGCTTTTACCAAGAAGTATATCACCAAAAGTTGATAAACTTTGAGAGCGGCCAGCGCCTCCCCATTGTGCTAAGCGAGTCATACCAAATTCTAAATTTTCAAACGGTTTTAAATTTAGTCTAAACCCCCACAGTAAAGTGTTTTTAATTACACGCTCATCATCCATTCGGCCCATAAAACTAGTAACTGTCCAGGGGATAGAAAATTCAGTAAAAGGTACAATAAACGGTTCGGCTGATTTCCGTGAAATCGCCAGTGCAGTAATTGGGCGAGCATTATTGGTTAAACTTAAGCTTGTATCCCACGTTGGACCATACCAACGATTTTGACGACCAAAAGAAACTACCCAATTACCAACAAATGCAGCAATGTAGCTTTCATCAAAACGAGTATTATCGCCATCAACAGGGTTCTGCGTATAACTCGGTGCAAACTTAACCGCAAAATTTTCGAACAATATACTTGAATGGACACTGAAACTGTTTTTATCGCTAACTTGATCACCAAAGCTAGTAAAACGTTTGTTTTCAATGCCAACTTGCGCTTTTATACGCGTTTGGTTGCGATTAGCTAGCTTAAATTGATGATTAATATAATGATAAGCACTTTGCTGATTTGAACTTAAATTAGTGAGCTCGATTTTTTTTATATCACGAATAATATCATGCCACATTAGTGGGTAAGTGGTTACTGGCGTAATGATATGGCCAGTATCAGCAAGTAGTTGAATGTTAGCTTTTAAGTAAATGTCTGACGCGTCTATCCAAGGTTCAGCTAGAGAATGTGTGCTTAAGGTGATACCTGCGGTTAAAATTAGGGCTGTTAAGAGTGATTTAGAAGATAACATGCTAGGAAATATCCATTCAATAGTTTTACAATTCCATCTGATTTTATCAAGAAAAGTATATGTTAATGCAGAAAAACTAAATTATACGTGTTTTCATCGTTGTTATATAGGGTAAAATGGTGAGAATCAATACCAATTGAAGTAATGAATTGACTAATTAATTACTTCAATTGGTATAAAATGTCTTTATTTTATTCGATAAGTTGAATGTTTCATGTCTGCAAAACGTTATTTGTTTTATATTTCTCAAAATTACTCTTATGCTATTTTACGGCCTCTGCAAAATATTATTTTAGCCAGAGGTGATCAAGCTGCTTGGTTTTTAGAGGGCAAAGAAGTGAATGCGAGTTATTTATTGGCAAATGAAGTACGGCTTAATTCTGTAAGCGCAGTGCAACAATACCAAGCCGATGTGGTATTTATTCCGGGAAATGTTGTGCCTGATTTTATTTCAGGAATTAAAGTGGGTGTGTTTCATGGATTTAATTCTGGAAAATTAAATAGACGTGGTTTTGAAGATCACTTTAATATTCGGGGATGTTTTGATTTATATTGTACCCAAGGGCCAAATACTACCTTACCTTTTATTGAGCTTGCAGAGCAACATCAACACTTTTCAGTAAAGCAAACAGGTTGGCCAGCTTTAGATCCTTTATTTGATTTAACCAAGGTTAGTAAAAACACTAAGCCAACAATTTTAATGTGTTCTACTTTCTCTAGAGCATTGACTTGTGCACCTCATTTATTTGAAACAGTCAAACGTTTAAGTCAAAATGACAAATGGCAATGGCTGATACAGTTTCATCCTAAAATGCCAAAAGACGTCGTTGAGCAATATAAACGCCTTGAAAGTGAAAATTTATCCTTTATTGAAACTGACAATGTTATTCCCTTATTACAACAAGCAGATGTAATGGTGTGTGATACCTCATCTGTATTAATGATGTTCTTAATGTTGAATAAGCCAGTTGTTACTTTTAATAATATTTCACCTAAAAATTATATGGTTAATATTCATGATGAAAATAAATTAGAAGAAAGCATTGAATATGCACTTTCTTATCCTGTTGAGTTAAAAGCTAAAGTTGAATGCTTTATTAGTAATACTCATCCTTATGTTGATGGATTATCCGCGCAACGAGTATTATCAGCTGCTGATGAGCTATTAGAGGGAGATAATGTAGCGAAAAAAAGCAAACCACTTAATTTATTGAGACGCCTTAAAATGCGTAAGAAATTAAATTATTGGTGGTTTTAGATCCTTACAAGTGTCAGGGGGAACTCGTTGTTATATTTTATTATTTAGCTAATATTACCTCTTTAAAGTACTGCTCCATAATAGTAACTGTTTTGTGGTGATACATTTTATCTTTGATGATTGCGGTTGCATTATTAGCAAGCTTTGCCAATGTTTTTCTATCTTGATAAAGCATTCTAATTTTATCTGCAATGGCTGAGGCGTTACCAATGGGTACAAGATAACCATTAAAGCCATTTTCAATAGTCTCAACTACACCATCATTGGCTGAAGATACCACAGGGGTACCATTAGATAATGACTCTAATACGGTTCTTGTTAATCCTTCTTTACTTAGGGAGGGGAGGATTAAAAGGTCACAGGCTTTGGCTATCGCGGGAACATCATTACGAAACCCGGTTAAAATGATACGCTCGCTCATACCCGAGTTTTGTATTTGAGTAATAAAAGGCTCACGCTGTAATTTGTCACCAACTAAAATTATTTTCAATTCTTTAATATCACTAAGCTCTTTGGCAGCATCAAGTAATATATGCGTTCCCTTATGAGGTCTTGGGCTACCAACACACAATATATTGAATTGTTCATCATTACTGCCAAGTGTTGTTAAATCAACAGCAGGGTCTTGATACCAATTCAAATCGTGGCCTTTATAAATAGTTTTTACATTAGCTCTTATTGACTTCCTGACTTTGCTTTTTACATTAATGGTAACGGCACTAGAAACACAAATTACGCCATTAATTCTTGGGTGAAGCATGCAAAGATAATTACTGAGATCGGTTTTATACATGCCGCCCGAGGTGCCACGATAAGCGATCATTTTTGCCCTGGTACCAATACAACCAAAAGCGGCGTTAGGAATACCTTTTGATTCAGTTGCATAGACAATATCAATATCATGCTGTTTGATATACTGATGAATTTGCTTAATTACCGCCCCACTGTATTTTTTAAGTGACGCTAATTCAATGATCGTTATATTGAATTTTTTATATTCTTCAATGTAGGCGTTGGTCATGCAGGTCATGATAGTAATATCATGCCCTAATTTCGCTAAACCAATATAACATTCAGCTTCGGGACGAACAGCGTTGTATGAACGCCCTCTATTTGGAATGACTAATATTTTCATCAAGCTCTTACTAGCTCCAACTGTCCATTGAGCTTTTACGGCGAGCAAAAATTCTGGGTACAATCAAGCCTAAAAATAAACCGATAACTAAGACTATTGCGCCATTATAAAAACGTTGCGTTAGAATTTTGGTATCTTGATCTTTCACTTTACTCAGGGTCATTTTAAGTTGTTGTTCAGCTTGTTTTAATTGAGTTAACAGTTCATTTTTATCTTTAGTCAGTATTTCCACAGAACTTCTTAATTGATTAACCTCACCGTCAAGCTGACTAGTGTAATCACTACTATTGGCTATTTTGCCATTAAGCTCTGCAACAATATAACGCAAACCAGGTTTAGTGGTGAGGTATTTTGTTTCTACCCAGGTATTGCGATTTTTATCATCAATAATTTCACTATAGCCTTTCTCTGATTTACCGGTTGTTTTTATCTCTGAACCGGCATTAATTGTGCCTAATATGCGGTAATTTGTACCAGGACCTGTGTGCATGTATATCGATAGTTCATCAATAATATAACCTTGTTTATTTTTTGATGAACTATTTTCTTGTGCTTGTGCTTGAGCAGATATAACTGCACAAAGTAAAATGGTAAAGCTGACAAGTATTTGTCTAAATTTTTGTTTTACGGTCTGAGAAGAAACTTTCATGAAACAACCACTGGATAAATAAACTATTTAAACTCAGATGTTATGTGTTTGGCGCTTTGATAGCAAGTTAAGATTGAGTATCTAGTCTAACAGCGTGTATGCTGTTAACGATCAAATCACCTAATCAAATTGAAGCTTACTAAAATGACCACAGAGATAGAACTTAAATACCTAATACCAGCAAATCATAACGATAATGATTTAGTAGTTGATAAAATTACTGCACTGCTAAACGCACAAAATATTACTTTTACACTGGATAAAAAGCAGCTCAGCAATAGCTATTTTGATAATAACGACTTAGCGCTAAGAAAAATGGATATAGGACTAAGGATAAGAGGAGTTGACCAAGCTTATGAACAAACAATTAAAACCGCAGGGAAAGTGGTTGGTTGTTTGCACCAGAGGCCAGAATACAATGTTGCTCTTGAAGGTAACCACTTAGACTTATCCTTATTTCCAGAGCATATTTGGCCAGAACATGTTGATGTACTAATACTACAAAAAAGTATGCAGGTGATTTTTAATACAAACTTTTTTCGTCAAACGTGGTTAATTACTCAAGAAAGTAGTGTTATTGAATTAGCGCTTGATCGAGGTGAAATTTCTATCGATTCTAATGTTGATACACTGGCGATAAATGAACTGGAAATAGAATTAGTTAGCGGCGATGAGCAAGCGTTATTTGCCTTAGCAGAACAGTTAGTGACCGTTGTTCAAATGAAGCCGGGTAAGTTAAGTAAAGCGGCTCGAGGTTATGCTTTATATCATCAAAGAGACGGCTCGTAGTGTCTATCTATAATAAGCTTTTAAATCATATAACTTATTTTGTCTTGCTCTCTTTTTTTTTAGCTAGCCAGTTAACTTATGCCACAGAATATGATTTACCAGCAAAAGACTTTCGACTTATCGGGGTTGATCAAAACCATAAAGTTAAAAAAGGAGATTATTTTCAAAAGATTGCAGAGCAGTATAATGTTGGCTTTCTCGCACTAATGGCAGCAAATCCTGATATTGATCCCTTTCTACCCGAACTTGATAGTGACATTGTTATTCCTAGCGCGATGTTATTGCCTTATGTAAAACGTGAAGGTATTGTCATTAATTTACCTGAATTACGTTTGTATTATTTTTTACCACAAGAAAATAAAGTACATGTATTCCCTGTTGGTATTGGTAGAGAAGGTTTGGCTACGCCAAAAGCAACGAGCTATATTAGCAGTAAAAGAAAAGATCCAACTTGGCGGCCAACAATCGCTATGCGTCAGCGATATTTTGCAGAACACGGTAAAGAAATGTTAAAAGAAATTGCTGCAGGCCCCAATAATCCCTTTGGTAAATATGCTTTGAGATTAGGAAAAAGTGAATATTTAATTCATGGTACTAATCAGCGTTTTGGTATTGGCATGCGTGCGAGTTCAGGTTGTATTCGTATGTTTGACGACGACATTAAATGGTTGTTTGAAAATATCCCATTAAATACTAAGGTACGTATTATTGAACAGCCGATAAAAATGTCTTATGAAAGTGGTGGTAGACGTTATATTGAAGTACATTCACCATTAACTGTCGAAAATGTTGTTCAGAAAAGTATCATTACGTCAGCGGTAAAAAGCTTTGTTGGTAAAGATGAGATTTTATGGCAGCAATTAACCCCTATGTTTGATAAACCCCAGGGGATAATTGTTGATTTAGGGCTGTAGTTACTTACTTTTTATAAGAAGCAACAACATTGTCAATGCGCTCATTGGCTTTCGCGGCATTTTCAACAGCTTGCTCTGCTAACATTTTAGTTGCTTTGGCTTCTTCGCTCGTCGCTTGCTGCTGTGAACTAAGCGCTGAAACTTCGCTTGATAATGTGTCAACTTTATTTGATAAACTGGCAATGCTGGCCTCTAAGCCTTCAGTATTTGCACAAGCAGTTAAGCCTAATGCAAAACTAACAGTAAGCATGTTTTTTATAAGTGATTTTTGTTTTAACATAGTGATATCCCTAGTATTGTGTTTTTGATGTTCAATCAGAGTATGACACACCTACATTGTTTTACAAAAATCAATTTTAAGGTGTTTATTTGTTGTCACTTAGGTTGACCGATTCAATGAGCTCTTCCATTAACTTTCTCTTGATATCAAGTTGTTGTTTAGCCTCTAAACCATATTTATCCGCTAATAACTGATAATCACTTAGTGCTAAACTGACAGTTAGCCGAGGGCGTTTTGGCCGTTTATTAATGGGTAACCCTAAAATATCACGAATTTGATCTGATGGGCTAAGTCCTGCGTCAAGTGCTTGTTTTCTAATAGATAACTGAATTTTTTCATCCATATCAAATGCAACTTGTACCGCTTTTATTGCTTTGACCGAAGACTGCCATTTATCAGGGATTTTTCTATCTTTTATTGTCGGGATAGATGAAGTATTAGCTTTTGTCATATTATTTCCTAGTTCCTAACTCGCCGGGTACATATCAATAATATCAGTTAAGGGTCTAAATAAGGTTAAAAACACATCAGTATCACCATCTTGCCACACTTCAACATCTACGCCTTTACTTTGATCTTCATTATATAATGTGTATAGTTCAAGTTGTTCACCAGAGCCTTCACCTTCATAGGCTGAGAGCTCTTCACTGCGATGATCTTTTCGATGAAAGTAACCCACTTTTGCAAAAATGTTTTGCTGGTATTGTTCACTACTCCAAGTTGAAGTGACGTCATTATCAGCTTGGCGGTTTAAAAAGGCTTCACCGGGTTCATCAAATATTTGTGAAAAGTCATCTAGATCGAATAACGATTCAACATCTTCATGTTCGATTTTTAATGAAAACTTTAGCTCGGTGGTGTCATCAATTTCTAAAGATAAAAATATAGCGAGTTCATCATTACCCTGCAACGACCATTCAGTTTGTGTATTTTGTTCGTATTCATAGCTATTAACCGCGGTCACTTGAAACTGTTGACCTTGTAATACTTGAGGTAGTGCAAAACTATCTGTTAATACAATAATATCACCCACTAAAAGTTGGTTAACGTGAGTTAATTTCCGTTGAGTTTGTGCTTCTTTGTTAAATATTTTCTTAAAAAAACTCATCATTATCTCTATTTACGAATTATTACTATTGGTATTAATAATGGCAAAAAACAGTCGCGAGTTAGGGATAACTCGCGATTGAATAGCTCACTATGTTAATTACTTCTGTTTCGCTTTAATGCGATCAAGTACTGAGTTGGCGCTGTTTTCTTGCGAGCCTATACCCGCAGCTTTTAACTGTGCGGTTAATGATGAATCAGAGTTCTCAGATTCAAGTATTTCAGCTGCTTTCATTTTATCATCAAACTTCTGTTGTTTGGCTTTGATACGCTCTAACGAATCTTTAGCACTTAACAATTTTGAATTACTTGATGAAAAATTATCCGTAATCGCAGACGTCGCTTTTTGTACGCTTTCTGTGGTTTTTACCATAGATAGCTGACGTTTATGCTCGGTTACTTGGCGCTCACTTTTCTTTACTAATTCTTTAAGCCTATCCGCATTGCCACTAAAACTATTAAGTGCTTGTTCTTGGGCAGCTAAATCAGTCTCTAAGATAGAGATTTTTTCAGCAACGGCAAGCGCTAATGTTTCATCGCCTTTTTCTAAGGCTTGAGCAACATAACCTTCATGCTCAGATATTTCGCGCTGTAAACGGGTCACTTCACGATTTGCAGACATTTGCTCAGCCATTACGCCAGTTAAATCGCGTTTAGCTTTGGTTAGGTGATTTTCTGCATCTCGAATTTCTTGTTCAAAAATTCGGGTCGCATTGGCATCAATAATTGCTTCGCCAGCTTCAGAGGCACCACCACGAATCGCGGTCATAATCTTTTTAAATATACTCATTTTTTCTCTCCTAATAAGATGATATTTACGCTTGATTTTCTGTGTCGTAATAGATTACGGTTTACAGTAAGTAGTCACTCATATCATCAATTACTTCTATGGCGTTATTACTTAATACAGCCAGTTCATGCTCAATATCTTCAAAGGTTGAATTGATAGATAAGGCACCAAAAACTACATATTTATCACCAATTTTTGAAAAAGATGATAATGGCATGGGGATGTTCATTTCCAACATGCTTTCGTGCATAGTATTTACACAGTCAGTTTTTACTTCATCAGCTCCCCACAGATAACTAATACACAAAACTTGGTCATCGGTTACTGATAAAAAGATGGGTAATTCTTCTCGACCCAAAAGCGTTATTTGCAGTACATCGACTTCACCAGATATTGGTTGACAGTCAAAGTTCATTCCTGTTTCAGAGTTATCGGCCAAGCTGTTTAAATGATCGGCTATAGTATGAATATTCATGTACTTCCTATCCTTATCAAAATATACAGACGACATAATATGTCATCGGGGTTAAATTTAGCACCTTGACATATTATGTCAAGTGTTTTTTTACTTAAGGCTTATTTTCTTAATCTTAACACTGATTATATGTAATTTATTTAATTAATCCCTTGCTGAGTTTGCCATGCTTTTTGGTGTAATTGATAAAGCGTATGGCTACCTAAAATATTGATATCTATGCTTTCTTCATCGCTATAGAAATCATTAGGGAAAATAAAAGCTGATTTCAATATGTCTATATTGAGCCAACTATGCTTTACCGGCAACTGTTTTAAATTATTTAGTCTGGCTAGTGGGCTTTTCCCTATTTTTGCTCCAATAGTCCAGCCCCATTCGCCAAAGCTTGGTACATTGTCATGATATTGTTGCACATGGGCAAAGTTTGCAGCACGTAATGTTTTGCCAATAGAGATAAATGAATCTTTTGCATGGTAAGGGCTGGTTGACTGAATGGCAATTAAGCCATCTCCGGATAGTAGTTGTTTTAACCTAGCGTAAAAATTAACGGTATACAGTTTATTGAGATCGGGATGGCTAGGATCAGGAAGATCGACAATAATAGCATCAAATACTTGTCCTTCTTTAAGCAGTTTATTAATAGTTATAAAAGCATCGCTACGAAAAATAGTGACTCGTTTATCTTGTAAACTATTTTTATTTAAGTAGCTTATTTTTCTAGCTAAGTTGGCATTGAGATGTTTTTCTGGCGTTTGAAATATATCAATTAACTCGCTATCTAAGTCAATCAAGGTCACCGCTTTTGGCCCATATCTCAATACATCTCGCAGTGCTAAGCCATCGCCACCACCAATAATAAGTATATTATCATGACGAGCTGAACCCGCTAAGACAGGTGCTACTAGGTAGTCATGATAAATATGTTCATCAATAGATGAGAACTGTAAACGGCCATTAATATAAAAATTGATGATGCTAGCTTCTGTTTCGTCAGCGCTAACACCTAAATAGCGTTCAGTGAAAGTAAGTTGCTGATAATTCGTTTTTTGAACGTGTACTACTTTGTCTAAATACAGCAGGCTATTCATTTGATTTAACCAATGATTACCGTACTTAAACATCAATATGATAATCAAGGCTAATATTAGATGTAAACCAAGAAAGGTTTTACGCCAGGTTAGTTTATGCCAATAGCGTAGAATAAAAAAAGCGCCCGCGATCAGGTTTAAGCTAGCCGTTAATGCAGCCGCTTTACTGATATCTATGCTGAGTAAAAAAATCACCCAAATAGCAGCACCAATGCCGGCACCAATATAGTCTGCACCATAAATGGTACCTAGATTATTTTCGAGGTGTTGACCGTGTATTTCTTCACGAATTCTGGCAATGAGTGGAATTTCCATGCCAATAAGGAAACCTAATACCACACCAAAAAAATAAGGACTTTTGATAGCGATAAAACTTAATTGCTTAAACATCCCTCCTTTAGGAAGCATATCAGGAGGCAGGGCAAACATATCGGCAATTATGTGCGGTAATATTTGAGTGATGGCAATGAGGCCACCAATGATTAAAATTGCACTGGCACCGAGTAACGCAATTAATAACTCTAAATAGACAAAGCCATTGAAGGCACAACGCACTTTACGCGCGGCAAAAGCACCTACGCCCATTGATACTATCATTAAACCTATCATGGTATAGATGGTGCTTTCCATTACGCCAAGTACACGGCCAGCGTAATGAGAAAGAAGATATTCGTAAATTAAACCACAACCGGCTAGGACCGCCATAGTTAAAATTAGTAAGGTGTCGTCAATAAGGCGGGAATTTTTTGAGGGCATAAAAGCTATATATTCTGTAGTTACGAGTTATTGGTTACTATTTTTGGGTTTAGAGTTAAGCCACTCTAAACCCAAAGGGTAGGTTTTGCTTTATGCCATTAATGCAGTCAATATCAAGGCGATTGAAATACTCGTGGCCATTTCAATACTAGCGACACCAATATTATGTTGCTGATCTACTTCTTCTACTAGGTTAATTCCCCAAAGCACAATACGTTTTGCTATTGAAGTTAACAGTGCAACCAATAGTGTCATTATGATACCGAAAATTAACCAGCCCAGTAAATTAACTACCAAGGTGTCGGGGCTATAAACAAGGAAGTGACTTGCTGCGGTTACTGCAAGGGCAGTACTAATCACTTGTCCACTATAACGAATAGCAAGTGCTAAATGCCCATCACTCAACGCCTCCTGTAGGCTACCTTCTTGATTATTTTTAGCGAATTTTCTTTCTCTAATACGAGTCACTAAAACTAATACAGCTTGCGCAACAATAAAGCCACTGGTAATGGCGATGAAGGTTGAAATATCTAAACCATCTACCCAGAGTAATACCGCACGAATAATAATCGCTGTCGCAATGGCACCAGCAGCGTCAATAATACCGATGGTGAGGTTTTGATCTTTTATTAATTCTGTTTTATTTAAGTGCTGTAAAGCGACCTTATCTTGAATGATACGTCCGACTTTAATCAATATCAATCCATAGGTGCCGTAGGCCAACATACCGATGATTTCCATGGTATAACTCGGCGCATTTTCTCCGGTGATCGCCCCGGTTAATACTATGCCTAAAGCTAAAGTACTACCGGCAACACTGACACCAAAAGCAAAATTATCTTTATGAGCTAATTCTTCTGTACTATTTACTTTGCTTGTTAAGCCTAATAAAAAGCGCATAGCACCTAAAAGCATGATAGCAATAGTGATGTCTATGGCCAAATAAACTAGTAACTCTTGATTAACACCAACGAGATCTATTAATGTGTTCATAACTATCTATCCTATTTCTTGTTACTTACCACGTCGAAAACTACGTGATGTATTGGTGTTAGAGTTTCTAAAGCTAGAGTTTTTTCTATTAGTACTAGATTTACTCGCATAGCTGCTTTTATTAGCGGTATTACTTCGAAAACGATTAGCGCTAGATTGTGCTGTTTTGCTTTTGGAAGATAAACTAGATGAGCCAGTACGGTTTTTATTGTATGGGCTATTAAATTTTTGTCCTTTACTTGCAAAAGATTTTTTAGTGCGCTGATCAAGTTCGGTTTGTTTGTTTAACTGGCTAGGTGAACTATAGCGAGTTCTACCGTAATCATTATAATAGCTGTAGTTTCTATTGCGGCCCCAGTCACTGTAATATGCAGGGCGGCCAAGCATATTTCCCATCATAGAATACATACCGTACCATGCCCAAAAAGACATACCATTGCTGCCCGTTTGCCAATTACCATAACTTGGATTGCCAATAAGCTGCTCACCCGTACCAAAATCTTGTGCATTATTGGCTTGTTGAGATTGTGATTTAGATAAAGAATTGACTCTAGGTAATTGACCGTCAGACATGTCAGCTAATACATTTAAGGGATCACTTAATGCATCAGAGTAAAGGACGGGATCAGCCGCTTGATAAATATTGAGTAATTCGTCATAAAGTGCTTGGCTTGAAGCAAACATCTGCGGTTGGTTTTTTGCGGTATTAATTCTATCTAGTAGGGCACGATACATCGGACCTTGTGTACTTGCATCTTTACTAAATTGATCAGTCAAGGCACTTAAACTCGGCTTGAGTTTTGATACTTTATCGGCATATTGATAAATTAACTTAGCATTGCGCACCTCCCCATTAGTTAACGCCTCACCCAGTTGAGTCACTCTTTTCTCTGTTATGGGGAGTTGCTGCATCGCTTGCTCTTTAACGGGATCGCCACAAGCGGATAACAATAAAATAGAGAGCACTAATATTGAACTAGTACACATTTTATTAAAAAATTGTTTGATAAAAGAGTCTTTTAGCCTTTGCATTTCTGCTATCATCTCCATAAAAATGCTATGTTAATAGTATCTATTCAGTAAACTCTCGTCAGGGAGTTTTTCCTGTCATTCATTACGTTTGAATTTTACTATTTAAACACACTATTCTCGATTAATAAACGTCGAGGATGACAGATAGTGAATAGTGCAAGGTATTAGTAACATTAATGACATATTATGTCTATTGTTCAAATTACATTGCCCTGATTATACTATCTTGATAGATCTATTTTAAGTAATAAAAGGACTGCTTGTGTCTTCATCCCCATTATCTACCTATTTATCCCCGTTATTAATCCAACAAAAACAGAAAAGTTGGCAACAATTCAGTCAACAGCACCCTGAAGGTTATCAGGCGCTAACACCTGAACAGCTTGAACAGTTTTCATTGGCTATTACCTTGAGTGATTTTATTTTAACCAGTGCATTGCAAGCACCAGAGTTGGTGTTGAATTTATTTGTAAATAAAGATGTCTACCAAAAAACAGTACCGCCTTATGCAAGCTTATTAAGTGATTTGTTAATAGGGTGTCAAAGTGAAGAGCAACTACATCGAATTTTGAGGCGCTTTCGTTTAGAGCAAATGGTTAATATTGCGGTGGCTGATTTAGTACTCAATATTTCTCTTGAGCAGTCATTAGCGCGTTTATCTTTGTTAGCGGATGCACTTATTCAAAATAGCCTTGCTTGGTTAACTACCTTTTGTCAAAACAAGTGGGGGACACCACAAAATTCTGCTGGTGATATTCAGCCTTTACTCGTTTATGGTATGGGAAAACTAGGCGGGTATGAGTTAAACTTCTCTTCTGACATCGATCTTATTTTTGTTTATCCCCATAGTGGTGAAACTCAGGGCAATAGACGAAGTATTGAAAACCAACAGTTTTTTACTCGCTTAGCACAAAAACTCATCACCTCATTGCATCAACATACCGCTGACGGTTTTGTCTATCGCGTTGACATGCGCTTAAGACCTTTTGGTGAAAGTGGCCCGTTAGTTTTAACTTTTAGTGCTATGGAAGATTATTATCAGGAGCAGGGTAGAGATTGGGAACGCTATGCCATGCTAAAAGCACGCGCAATTCCCTCCCTTAATGGTGATGATACTTACCATCAACAACTCTCGAAACTATTACGACCTTTTGTTTATCGTCGTTATATTGACTTTAGTGTTATCGACAGCTTACGTCGTATGAAAATGATGATTTCACAAGAGGTACGCCGTAAACAATTAGTCAATAATATTAAACTAGGCGCCGGCGGTATTCGTGAAATAGAATTTATTGTACAGGTGTTCCAGTTAATTCGTGGGGGCAGAGTAAAAGCGTTACAACAACGTAGGCTACTAACGGTATTACCTGAATTAGTGATTTCAGGAGAGCTACAAGAAGACAGTAAATTAGTACTAGAAAATGCCTATTGTTTTTTGCGTCGAGTGGAAAATATCATACAAGCATTGGCTGATAAACAAACCCAAACCCTGCCCGATAATGATTTAGACAAGCAAAGGATACTGCACGTACTTAACTTTACTTCGTGGTCAGATTTTTGTTCAGTTCTTGAAAAACACATGCATGATGTTCATGACAAATTTGAACAGCTTATCGGTATTGAAAGCCCTAATAACCAAGTCGAAGATCAGCATTGGGCAACCTTGTGGCACAGCCGTTGGAGCGATGAAGAATCTATTGCTTGGTTAGATCAAGATCAAGGCTCTATTGATGAAAGTCATTGGAACAGCGAAGATATTTGGCGTTTACTCTCTGATTTTAGAGATGATGTTACTAAGCGAAGTATCGGGAATAGAGGGAGGCAAGTGTTAGATAAGTTACTGCCTTTGCTTATTTCTCATATCCAAAAAGCTAAACAAGCTGAGTTTGTACTTGAGCGCATTTTACACGTGTTTAAAAAAATAGTGACCCGTACAGCCTATTTAGAACTATTATTTGAAAATGAAGGAGCGTTAAAACAATTAATTCATTTATGCCAAGCCAGTCGTTGGGTGACTGACTATATTGCCAAGTCACCTATTTTATTAGATGAGTTAATTGATCCACGTTTGTTGCATAACCCCACAGAAATTTCGGCTTATGGTCATGAATTACGTGAAAGTATGTTACGGATCCCTGAAGAAGATTTAGAAGCACAAATGGATGGTTTACGATTATTCAAACAAGCGCAACAATTACGTATTGCTGCTGCAGATATTTCTGATGTGTTAACCGTAGGACAAGTAAGTGAACATTTAACCGCACTAGCACAAGCTATTATTGCTGAGGTAATTAGTATTGGCTGGCAACAAGTGGTTGGGCGTTTTGGTATACCGCACTCTATTGCTAACTCGGTAAGTAATGAGAAAAGTGCTAACCAAAATGATGTTCAAAATAAAGGTATTGCTGTTATTGCCTATGGAAAAATGGGAGGTCACGAACTTAGCTATGGCTCTGATCTTGATTTAGTGTTTGTACATAACAGCCCTGAAGGCGACGTGACAACAGGTTTAGCTAATGGTGACAAAAGTGTACCGGCTAGCCAATTTTATATGAAGCTAGCACAACGTATTATGCATATTTTCAATACACGCATGAGTAGTGGTATTTTGTATGAGCTAGATATGCGCTTACGTCCCTCTGGTAACTCGGGTGTTTTAGTGGGCCATATAAATACTTTTGGTCAATATCAACAAGAAGAAGCTTGGACCTGGGAGCACCAAGCATTGGTCCGTGCTCGCATTGTGTATGGAAACAGTGTTATTGAAAATAAGTTTAATGAAATACGTCAACAAGTATTAAGTCACACGCCGGAGGTTGATAAATTAAGAATTGATGTGAGTAATATGCGAGAAAAAATGCGTAAGCACCTTGATAAATCTACTAGTGAACTTGTTGATATTAAACAAGGCGTCGGTGGCTTAGTTGATATCGAATTTTTGGCACAATATTTAGTGTTGGCGCACTGTCATATTCATGTCGATTTAAGTCAACATTGTGATAATTTGAGTATATTTAAGCGTTTAGCTAGTCTTGATATATTAACAGAAGCAGACCAACAGTTATTGGCTAACTGTTATCAGCAATTAAGAGGTTTGGGTCACAAAGCAACGTTACAAAATGAAGCCTTATTAGTGAGTAAAGATGCAGTGACCGAACGAAATCAGGTTATGTTGGTATGGAAAAAGTTTTTACCATAGGTTAATTTCTTTAGATGCTTGTTTACTCAGTTAATAGGCATTTTTGGATTTTAATAAAGAACACTCTTCATCTAGGTATTTTGGTGCTTCGTTAATAAAAACTAAAGTGCGTTGACGATAACAAAAATAGCTACTGATACCTTGGGGGTAATGACCTGAAATCGCTTCACCAATCTGGTAAGCGGTTTCTAAAATGTTTTTTTCTATGCGAAAAGGGTCTTTAATAATGAAATCTTTATCGAGCCACCAAATGATTTTAAGCTTATCTTTTTTAGCATACTCAGCTAATTTTTGATATAAGGTTTCGCCTGTTCTAAAAGCCCTAGAAGCGGTTGTGCCTTGCCAATCTTTTCTATAGGGACGAACAAGTATTTCTCTTGCTTGCAGCATTTCAACTAAATCTCCATTGTGATCAGGCAAGAAAATAATATTATTTCGAATTCTAGGACCATTATCATCATCACCATAAATTTTAGCATAAAAATTAGACAGCCCTTCAGCTGCAGCATTGGAAGATGTTCTGCCTTGTTGGTATTGAGGTTTTGGCGTTATAGTGGTCGTTGTTGCGGGCTTAGTTGCCTCTTTTTTATCAATGAGTCCAGTTGCGGCCTGTTGCTCAGAAGGGCCGTCTAGCAAAGACAAAAAATCTTGATTGGCAAAAAAGCCATATGCCAAAGCAATTAAAATAATCGCAAAAATAATATTTCTAACCCAAAATCCCATAATTCCTCTTTTATTTCCTTTACATGTACATGATTTTTGTTCAATGATAGTTAAATATTATTGATTTTTCAAAGTTTAACGTAAGTAATTTCCTAGACCGAACCATTATTTATATAAAGAAGGTGAGTCGGGATCTGGACGTGTTTTAAAGCGTCGATGTAACCACATATATTGTTCTGGTTTTTGAGAAATAGCTTTTTCCAATTCTTGATTGATCCGAATAAGATCGGCTTCATCATCCTTGGTTGGAAAATTTGTCAAGGGTGGCATTATTTCCATAGTGTAACCATTATCATCATCATTTCTGGTGGGAATTAACATCATTGTTTCAACATTTTTTTGTCGAGCAAAAACTAAAGTACCCGTGGTGGTAGCGGTTTCCTCCACACCAAAAAAAGGCACAAATAAACTACGGTTTCTACCGTAATCTTGATCAGGTAAATAAACACAGGCTTCGCCATCTCGTAGCGCTTTTATTAAGCCTTTAACATCACGTTTACCCAACATGTATTTGTTAGAGCGTCCACGACCTCGAAACTGAAAATATTCCATTAGTTGATTATTATGGGGGCGATAAAATACCACCATCGGATGACCATGACCTATTCCGCGAGCATTCATTTCAACACTTAAGTAATGCATTGTTAGCAATAATACGCCTTTACCCTCGCTTTTTGCTTTCTCAATATGCTCTAAGCCTACTACGTTTACTTTGCGTTTAACCCGCCAATTTGGCCACCACCAACCCATACCTGTTTCTAATAAAGCTATGCCAGTGTTCTCAAAGTTCTTTTTTAAAATATGGTGTCGTTCTTGCTCGCTCATCTCGGGAAAACACAATTTTAAGTTAGTGTCAGCAATATGCTTTCTTTTCGAGCCTATTTTAAAAAGTAAACGACCAATCAATCGACCTAAACCTAATTGCCACTTATAGGGTAACCATGACATGCTATAGAGCATTAAAACGCCTAACCAAGTTAGCCAGTATTTAGGGTATAAAAAAGCGAATTTAAAATCAGGCTGTAATACTTTATTTCGACTCACGGTATTTACTCTCAATAAAGCGGCTTAGTAAAGCTGCTTAAAAAATTTCGCAAAGAATGATTATACCTAAGTTACCTGAAAATGGGCAATTAACTTATGTTGTCTACATCGAATTTATCGTAGAATAGTGATTATAGTTTTAGACATTGTTAGTGTGTAAATAAAATGAATACTGCCGACCAACAAGATAGCCACCATGACGAAATAGAGTTAATTATTGGAAATTCCAATGCGAATTTTTCAGGTGTCACCTCCACTATGTTGCAATTATTATCTGAGCAACAAAAATTAATTAATTTACGTGTTATGGGAAAGCATCACTTAACGGATGAATCGCTAAATATTAGTTTTTTGCAAGTGACTAAACTGTGTAGAAAACCATTAGCCGACGGCCGTTTTAGAATTTTTCATGCGCGTCGTGTTGATGAAATGATCCAAGCTTTGATATTAAAGCATGTTTTTCGCGCCAAAATTAAAATCGTTTTTAGTAGTGCGGCGCAACGTTATCGCAGTGGCTCAACTCTTTGGTTAACCGACAAAATGGATGCCGTGCTAGCGATGTGTAAAGCATCAGCGAGTTATTTACACCGAAAACCAGATGCCATTATTTATCATGGTGTCAATACTAACGTTTATACGCCACCGGTAGAGAAAACACAGGCTTGGCAATCATTAAACTTATTACCCAAAGGTGTTGAAAAAGGTAAAAAAGGTATTGCCATCTTAGGACGAGTTCGAGAACAAAAAGGTGTTCATCTTTTTGTTAAAAGCTGTATTGAATTACTTGATAAATATCCAGATTATACCGCTGTTGTTGTTGGCTCAATTAGCTCAAGCAATGAAAGCTTTGTTAACGCATTACAAGCCGATATTGAGCAAGCGGGTTTAAGCCAACGTATCGTTTTTGCTGGAGAACAAAATTTTGCTGATATTCCAAAAATTTTCAGTAGCTTGTCTTTGGTTGTGGCATTAAGTGATAACGAAGGTTTTGGCTTAACTATTTTAGAAGCGATGAGCAGTGGTGCAGCGGTGTTGGCTAGTGAAGCGGGTGCATGGCCTGAAGTCGTTCGAGAAGGAGTTGATGGCTATGTGGTACCGGTCAACGATTTACCTGCAGTGGTAGAGAAAATGGATTTATTGCTTAATAATCAAGAAAAATTAGTTCAAATGGGAATTGACGGACGAGAAAGGGTTTTAGCGCATTATTCTGTTCAGCGTGAAGCGAAACAGCTGGTGGAGTTTTTTAGAAATATGATGTAGGAATTGGATCAATGTAAAAAAGCCACTCAAAGAGTGACTTTTTTAT
>TARA_R110001583_G_scaffold98166_4_pt1 | contig 63902 bp, 29 predicted proteins | sample TARA_R110001583 | Tara Oceans TARA_R110001583 (sample SAMEA4398432) | marine metagenome | biome: Polar Biome; feature: [MES] marine water layer (ENVO:01000295) within the mesopelagic zone...; material: water (ENVO:00002006), including particulate matter (ENVO:01000060) such as...... | reverse complement strand
ATTCTCGATGGCCTGTTCCTATCGGATCATATTTACGCAACAGAGAGTGATTTACCTAAAAACAGCAGTGTTGCTTACGAGGTTGGAATAGATAACCCTGAAGCTTGGTTTAGAATGAACTTAGGTGCTGGTGTTGGGGTAGGTATTGCTGGTTTAGTTGAGATACTGATCAATGGTGAAGTCAGCGCTGAAGTTGAATTTGATTTTGCCGAGTCTGAATCTATTAACGGCGTTGCACAACCCGACACTTATCAAGATGGCAAAGTTACGCTGGCAGAGCTAACCGAGCGTATTACTAACTATGGTCCACTGTGTCTGATTGATACAAGTGGTGAGTTGGCAGCTCGCTTATTTGCGTCTATCTGGGTTGGCTTGGATACCGGGCTATTTGAGATTACGCTATATGAAAACGAGTGGAATTTTTACGATGCTATTTTGGCCAGTTTTGACCATCATTGTGAACCGTTCACTCCGCCAATCCCTGCCCATCTTGATCCGAATAATAGCAGCACCTTAGTGCTGAATATGGGTGATCAGGCATCGAAGCGTTTTGGCAATCATCCCGACTTTGATGAACCGGCAAAGGCGGAAAACTGGGAAGTTCATGACGGTATCAACATTGATACGGTTTATGAAGTGACCCATGATGATATTCCACAGTATAACCTTGATGAAAAATCCATTAATTTTGGTAATACGCTGAAAAATGCAGATGGCGACCCAATTAAACGCGCTGCAACCGTTGTTCGATTTAATGGCTTCGTACAATATTTTTATGATTATGAAATAGATCATGAAGGTGATGAGAATCATCGTTTAAACAATATTACAAAAATAGAAGGTAGCGGTGGCTCTGGCGTTGATGTTGTTGTTATTGATGATAGTATTACTGCTGAGGTAGAATTGCATGGCGGCGCGGGAGATGATGCGCTGCGGGTCAATGGCTCCGGTGCGGCCAAACTTTATGGCGACGCCGGTGCTGATGTACTGGTTGGTGGTAGTGCTGATGACTTTATCTATGGAGGCACGGGTAATGATGGCATTGCTGGTTTTGCAGGTAACGACTACATTATTGGTGGCTCTGAGGTAGATATCGCTAATGTGACGGACCACGATAGCATCGATGGTGGTGTTGGGGATGATTATATTCTTGGCGGTAGCGGTAACGATACCATTGTCGCTGGTAAAGCTACTTTGGAAGTCGGTGAGACTGATAATGATTATGTCGATGCGGGTATCGGCGATGATACCGTATTGGGCATGGCCGGATCCGACTGGATTTTAGGTAATACTGGTGATGACAGAATTCAGGGCGGTAGCGGAGATGACTTTATCTTTGGTGGCGATGAATCGAATAATGCTGAAATTGTTCAAGATGATAATCGTAATGATATCACCATACTGCACGGAGATATCATCTCTGGTGGTGAAGGTGTTGATGTACTTCTGGGGGAAGGGGGCAATGACACGTTCAATTGGAATTTGGGCGATGGCGTAGACAACTATTTAAGTGGTGGCTCCGGCGCAGACAGTTTTGCGGTGACTACTTATTCACGTGATCAGTATGGCGTAATATCTGCTGCTACCGATGATACAATTAAAATAGCGACAGCACGTGCTAATGATAGTCCTACTACCTTTAGTTTTGCTGGTGCAGGGCCAGTAGCAACGGCCATATCACGAACAGAGACACAATCAAATGAAGGGGTAAAAACCCAAATTAGTGGTAGTACGGGCACTCACACGCTAATATCAACAGATATTGAAAATTTTGCGATTGATGTGGGCGACGGTGCCGATACTGTTATTGTCGGCGATTTACGTGGTAATGTAGCTAATCCTGTCGCATCTATGTCTATTGATTTAGGCACCTCATCCACCACAACACCCATTCTAAATGTTTCGGCCTATATTGAAGTGACCCGCTCATCTTTCCCTGACGGTGAAACCGATGATACTTCGCCGGTAATAACTTTGACGACGCCAACAGACGCGACAATTGCCACTATTTTCCAAAATGACGGTCTATTAACTAACGGTTTATCAACTAAGATTGGGGTGCCTGCACCTGTTCAGGAACTACCTATTGACCCTGCTGCAGAGCCTATTGACCCTACTGCAGTTGCGGACGGTAAAACCTGGAAGATCAATGTTGATAATATAGAATATACCTATACAACTAACGTTGCTGACGGTCTGACCCGTGAGGCGGTGGCAAACGGAATGGCACGAGCGATTAATACTGGCAGTATTTATGCCGCCACCGGATTTTCCGGTTCAGCGACCGATGCGGTAGCAATGGCTGGTGGCAACGATAATCACAAAGATTCTGTATTGATCTATGGTGGCCAAGCAACATCACTATTCGGCGACATCGGGTTTTATGGTGATCATAGTGGAGACCATGACGCCTTTGATCTAGCGACTAACAACGGCAACGTAGAGATTGAGCGTTCTGTTATCAATGATAATGATATGCCGGATATTTTATCCGATGATATCTCTTCCAGTGTGATGAACTTTACCATTTTGAATGCTCAGCGGGATCTTAATGACCCGTTCATCGTAGGTGATACCGCCGCTTTTACCGATGATAATCTGACTATTGTGGGCCAACAAGGTAATGATAATATTATCGCCAGAAATGTTGACGACAACCTAATTGCGTTGCACCTGCAAGGTGAAATCGGTAACGATAAAATTATTGGTTCTGACTTTGATGATGTGATTGATGGCGGTGAAGGTGATGATGCCCTAACTGGTGGTACCGGCGTAGATTACTTCTTAGATTCCAGTGGTAATGACACCTTGATCGAGACGTTCGATCAGGATATCTCTCTGTTCGGCAATACTTTTGTAGTTGGTACTATCCTAGGTAATGACGGTAATGCGCTGACTAAGTTTAGCAAAATTGCTGAACAAGAAGCGAATGAGGCAGCTAAAAATGCTAATGCCTCTATTACTATTCGTGATACGGGTGATGCTGTTACAGCAACTAATTATCAGGTTTCACTCACGGCACCTGATTCGGCGAAGAGTCAAAGCACACTACTTAAAACCGGTAATCAATGGGAAATAAAGCTTAAGGGTGAAGTGATCACTAATCAGGTATGGCTTCTGACAGTTGATGGCACAACCTATAGCTATACTGCTGGTGCTGACAACCCCGATACCAATGACACTACCGATACAGATCCATTGTCTATGGTCGTTGTAGCAAACCGCCTGTCGGCTTTAATTAATAACAAACTCAAAAACACCGGTGATGAAGATAATACGCGTTATGCCGCTGAAGATGCCGCGCCTGAACCCATTATTTTCGGCCTCAAAGATGAAGACCGTGGCGATCGTTATGCTACGGGTGCTGAAGTAGAAAGTTTGATTAATGCCAGCGGTGAGCAAATATTTGAAAATGCTCGATTGTCTGGTGGTGATAGCAGCAACGTATTGGTAGTCAACGACAGTGATAATTTTATTACTGTTGATGGCCAGTCTGTACCACATACGACAACTTTCGCTGATATTACTACCAATGTAACGGCTTGGACTGGAAAGGTAATTCTGGATAACAAAGGCAGTGACAGTACAGACAACGAATATTATTTGATTACACTCAAAGGTAATGGCGATCCGGGTACTGGAGCCAGTTACTTTATTGAAGATAATGGCGGACAAAGTGGTTACGATGAAACGTATGTATTTGGCACCGACGTAATTGACAAATTCTCTCTAAATGCAGCGGGAGGAGGTATAGGCATTGTCTCTTCAGGCGAATTTTTTGCTGGTAATACCGTTGATGGCACGGGCTTTTTCGCTTATAAAGTGAGCAGTGTTACTGCTGATGCAAATTTTGCGTCCAGCATATTGCCGACTTCGTCAAATTCAAACCCTGAACGTAGTACCAGAATTCAGATTCAGTCTACCTTAAGTTTGAGTGATTTACAGATTGTAAGAGGTGTAACCAATGTCACCGGCTCTGTGTTACAACACGCCACCTCAGCAGGTGGTATTAATACGGCTAATTGGACTCTGACTGCAGATGATCCAGATGAAGTAGCAAATCCGGAAAATGGATTCATGGAAGCAGGTATTACTTGGAAAGTTTCTTTAGGTGGTGTGGTATACAGTTATACGACGATGGAAGGAGATACTGATGCGTCGGTTGCGGCTCAGTTTGAATACTTGATTCAAGGTAACAATCCCGACCGTGAAGACGTGAAATTTTCAGCGGTAGAGCGGTTAACACTGCGTACCTTTGGTGGAGCAGACGAGATTCTGGTCAACGATACCGCGATACAAACCATCATTGAAACGGGTGGTGGTGCAGATAATATTGTCATCGGCTCGGTACCGCAAATACCTGATCGCGGCAATGCTAATCTGAATAATCCAACCGGTATTCCTATTGCTGATACTAAGCATATGAGTAACGGTAATTCTGCAGATTTATTTGTTTATGCAGGCATTGGCGATGATCAATTTGAGGTAAATCATAACTCTGCCGAAGTGTTCCTGTTTGGTGAGGAAAATGATGATACTTTCATTGTTAATACCTTCTTGGTATTGAATGATGATCTTGATAACCCTGGCTCTATTTCCAACTTAACAAAATTGTTTGGTGGTACTGGGTCAAACCGTTATGTTTACCTGCAAAATGCACCAGTTAATATTTTTGGTGGCTCAGGCGTTGATACCGTGGTTGTTCAAGGTACCGCGATTGCGGATACTTTTGTTATTACCGAAAAATTCGTTGCTGGCGCGGGTCGCTTAACATTCTTCTCAGGGATTGAAAAACTTGAGGTCAATGCCAGTGGCGGAGATGACGAGATTTACGTGCTTGCTGCTCCAGCGCACTTAGAAGTTACTGTTCGTGGCGGCAACGGTGATGATCAAATTCACCTGGGTGGTGACCATCCTACGTTGTTCTTTGATCCACCTGAATTTATCTATCAGCCGCCTTCGTTCGACGTGCAGGATTTACCCTTCATTGAATTCAATGTGTTGCAATATGATCCTTCGCGTATTCATAAACGAATCAGTTGGTGGAGTAACGAATCTGACTGGGATCTTTTTAAAGCGGATACGGGTGGTGTAGTGGGTTATGTCGAAAGACAGGTAACCAGTTGGGTTAATAGTTGGTATCAGAACAACAAAGAGCGCTGGCGCTATATCGATGTGCGTTATGAAGGTGGCCTAGATGGCTTGATCTCAGATACGCTAAATACCATCCAATGGAGCTTCTCGTGGGGTAACTGGTGGCGTTTTGACCCGTATCTTGATTTCTCTTTTGATATGCCTATGGTAAATGTTGAATACGGAAAAGAAGTTACGCCGCCGCTTCGTACGGTAACGCCTCCTCAAGTAACTGTTGATCCTGATCCGTTTGCGTTGAAGATTGATGCGGTTCATACGCTGGAAGACATCCAGGGGCGTATTTTAGTTGATGATACCGCTGGCATTGACACCTTGATTGTTCATAGCAGTGAAAGTGAGGCACTGACCGGTGGTTTGATTAATGCCAGCTATCTTAAAATAGCCCGTGCTGATGATACTCAGTTGACCCAATCAATCACACTGACTGGAAGTAACTTGGGTGGTCAAACACCTGTTATTAGTAACTTGGGAACCAAGGTTGAAATTCTTCTGCCAGAGAATGAAATATTGGCCGGTGATTCTTGGATTTTGACTATTGACGGTAATGAATTCTCTTACATTTCAAATGTTGCTGATGGACTAAATTCAGCCGCAGTTGTAAACAGTTTCGAACAGAAAGTGATCAGTCGTATTGGCACAACGTGGACTGCACAAGGTAATGCCTACTATAACCTGCAAGGGGTGGGGCTACGACAGGGTAGTGTTAATGGCAATCCATTTAACGGCGTTTTAGTTGGTGGTGTGGATGAGATAGATATTCGTCTGAGCCAGTACGATGACGAATTTACGTTAGACATATGGCAGGTTGGTGAAACACCGACAGATGTACAATTGGTATTAAATGCCGGTAATGATCAGGTTCACGTTAAAGCTGTTTCTGGTGAAACTAGCATATTGGGTGGTACTGGCGATGATACGGTAACAGTCGCTAATGATCGTCAGGAGATTGACGAAGTTGTGGCAAACCTTACATTTGATGGCGATGGCTCTATTGCTGAATTATCTTCAGCGATTGTTTATCACGCAGATACTCATGATGCGATTTTGGATGCCGTTCCATCGGTATTTGTTAATACCCTCGATGGTATTATAAATCCACAATATAAAGAGGCTATTCTCGATAATTCTCGTACAGCGCACCTGACTATTTTAACAAACTCGGCAGGTGAAATGCCTATCATAGGTACTTTAGGCAGCGGTATTGAGTTACTCAATCGACCTATTGGTCAGTTATGGTCAGATACTGTCGTGTCACTACAGGGGACTGTTATTGTCGGTGATGAGTGGACTTTACGTCTCGACGGTGTTGATTACGACTATGAGGTTCAAAGCGGTGAGTCTACTCTTGAACAAGTAGCAGCAGGCCTTGTTAGTAGAGTAAATTTACTGAGTAATGCCTACAAATTAGGTGTTAATACTAACGATACTAAAGCGATTGATATCAGCAGAGTAGACACCAACCCCTTTACGGTTCAGATGATTCGCGGCTTGAATGTTGCGGCAACACTAGGTGGTACACTCTTTAGCAACTTTGTTCAGTTAGAGCTCAAAGGTGCGGTTAATGGTCAAAGCTGGAGTGTAAAAGTTGGGAATTCTACCTACACGGGCACAGGTTCAACGCTGCAGAAAATTGCAGAATCTTTACAAACTCAGATCAAAGGTGCAGGTTTTACTACCCGAGTAGATCAATATCTAGATATCTATACCGTTACGATAGATGCGTTTACCGGTAAGCCAATAGAAGACTTTGTTCAACGCCGTGGCGAGCAGGCCCAAGGTTATGTAGCCACTGGATTCCAACTCTATGGTTATGGCCTGAAAGGTTATGACAATGCAGGTACTATTGTTATCGATAAAACGGCGACTAATTCGCAGTTTCTCTACGAAGATGCCATGGGTGAGTTGACGCTGACCGATACAGGTAAGCAAGCGATTGTTCTGACTGATCAGAATAATGCTTTTGCTTTTGCCGTTGCCCTGTATATTTCTGCAAATGGAACCTTAACGACCAATAGCGTTAGTGGGGTTCAAGCGTTGCAAATGATGGAAATTAGCAACACACCAGTACCACTGTATTATAAAGATGTTATCGCAGGTGGAGCACAAGAGCTGACAACCCTAACGTCAACGGTTCAGGCTTCTCATACTGATGTGAAAGCACTTCAGCATGATGATGCAGTACAGCTTAAATACGATCAAAGTGGCAATGTAGCACTCTCTCATCCGCTGTTAAATACGAATGGTAGCGTGCAGACTGGCTTTCAAGTTAAGGGTTACCAGCAGTATGGTTATTTTACTAATGGTGTTACAAAATCGACAACTAATATCGGTGCAGATTACACGCTAGTAGAGACATTTAACGATACCTTTGCTGTTCCGCTATATGTTCGTACCGATTCTCTGGGTAATACTCAGATAACCACAGAGAATATTGAAGACTCTACCTTTATCGACTTCGAAGGTGCGGTAGCGGATACTATCATTACACTAACAGGACAGAACCATTCTTTCTCTGATACTGTTGAGAGCAATGGCACTGCCAGAATTGTTATACCGACCAACAATATTGTTGGCGGCCGTACTTGGACTCTAACGGTTGGTGGCACCGATACTTATACTTATGTCAGTGGAAGCAATGGTGATTCATTGACTTCATTGGCTATTGCAAAAGGACTTGCGCTAGCGGAGAGCAAGTCAGAAAACGATTACACAACTGATGGCGAAATTGAATTCACTCGCCAATATATAAAGTACAATGCTAAGCATGGTGCTGCATTAGTGACTGTGCAGGATAACGAAACACCGCCTAATTCTATCACCGTAGACCGCGGTAACGTCGCTGATTATCCTTTATATCTTGATGATAATGGTAATCTGACTACGACTAATACCGGTGATGTAACTGAGTTTAGGGGGTATCAGCGCACAGATGGAGAAGCAGTTCCAGCCCTTTTCTATGTTCCACCCCTTCTCTATATTAAGACATCAGCGAATACTGCTGTCGATACCTTGACAACGGATTCGGCTCAGGGCCATCAGCAAGCGATTATTGTTACCAATCAACAGCTATATCTAGATAACAATGACGCGCCTAGCACTATGGCCACCAACAATCCTCAGTGGATTGTAAATGGTAACACCTATGCAACTCGGGCTCTGCATGACTTCGATGCTAATGGCTTTGTTCGGGCAGATGATACCCTTTATACGGATACCGAAGATAATCAGACCACTCGGATCAGAAATCCGTTCGTAGTTCTCGTGTCTGCTAATGTATTGGGTAACTATCCAGCGAGTTCACAGCCTCTATACCTTGATGAAAACGGTTATAAAACCACTCAGCCTACAGCAAATAAAGCTTATATAGCTACTGATGATAATAGCGCACCGTTAATTTGGTATAACTCCAATGGGCTTGATGTTGAAACGGGTGATCCTCTACCTGTGCCGCAGGTGGGTGATAATGAGGACTCACCTGGCACTGCGCTTTATAAGCTTGCCGATAATCAGCAGGCAATTATTCCGGTTGATCGCTTAGGACTGAGTGTGGCGATACGACCACTGGAAGTTTATCAGTCAGATGCTAATGATGGGGGTATTGATAGGTTAATCATTGACAACCGTAATTCTTCAATTTCAGTTGACGGTGATTTAGATTATAACACGTTCACTAATACAACCACTGTAAGTGGATTTGACCCATTATTTATGGGCATGGGACTGGAAGCAATTGAAATACAACTGGGTAACCAGGCGGATATTTTTGATATCAATAGCACCGCTATTACAACGACTCTTTATACCAATGGGGGCGAAGATACCGTTACCGTCAAATCAATCAATGCAGCGACCTCTGTTGATACCGGGAATGATAACGATACGATTAACGTCGGTAATTCCGATGACACGTTAGAAGATGTGCAGGCACAACTGACTATTGATGGTGGTAATGATTCGGGTAACGGCGCAGATACGATCAACATTAACAATGCAAGCTCGTCGTCTTCATCGTCTGGCACGCTTACCAGTACTCGAATTACTGGACTCGATATGGCTGGTAGTATCGTGTACTCAGCGACTGCTGAAGAGCTTAACATCATGTTAGGCATCGCTAGTGATGACTTTTCTGTACAGAGTACTTACACAAACGAGACAAATATCTTCACTGGGTTGGGTGCCGATACCGTTACTGTCGCTAACAGCAACAGCACATTAGCAGACATTGCGGGTGAGTTGAATATTACAGCAAGTACCGATCTACTTGACTCACTGATTTTAGATAACAGCGGTACGTCCGGCACCCTGCAAGGTCTGCTTTCAGATACCGAGCTTACTGGCTTAGGTATGGTTAGCGGCGGGTTAATAACATTTACTAATCTTTTAGACCTGACCTTAGAGATGGGCTCTGGGGCCGACGAACTCACCCTAAACAATAGTATCGAAGGCCTGACAACAATAAAAAGTGGTGCAGAAGACGATGATATAGCAATAAATATTACACAAAAATCTGGAAAAATCGTTGTTGAGACGGGTGCAGGGCAAGACAATATTAGCCTGACGCAAATCGCTGCAGTGGAACATATTCAGCTAATAGGTGGCGAAGAGGCTGATAGATATGAGCTGAAACTTTACGCAACGGCGGCAGGTGATATTGAGGTTGTTGATGCCGAAGCGACAGAAACAAGTTCTGCCGGAAACTCTCTCGTGATAAGCACCAATGATGTAGAAGATGAGTCAGATAACTTTCTGTTCCGAGACGCGTTATTGTATCGATTTGATACCAATCAGCGCATCGATTATTCTGGTTTTACCACGTTGTCGCTCTCAACTTATGGTGGTGATGACCGTTTTGTTTTTGATGAAACAAATACCCTAGTAACGGTCGACGCAGGTGCCGGTGATGATAGCTTCCAGCTTGGTCAAGTATTTGAGTCTCAACGTGATATGTTGGCAGGTTTACAGCCAAACGACTATTTTGATACTGAGCTAACAACCAAAGGTTACTTATCTAATGGGGTTAGTTATGCGGCGACTCTTCTCGGTGGCGACGGTGATGATACGTTCACCATATATAGCAACAAAGCGAGTATTAAACTTGAAGGTGGTGCTGACAATGACAGTTTCTTAGTTCGTTCTTTCGTACTTGTTGATCCCAACGACCCGCTTGCTCCCATTACTAACATCAACGGTGGTGATGGTGCCGATTATATCTCCTACGCGATTAACTCACCGGTTCGCATTGCGGGGGGTGATGGCCTAGATACGTTGACGGTCGTGGGTACAGAATTTGCTGATGATTACGTTATTACAGACGAAGGCGTATATGGCGCAGGTCGTTACAACACCTACGAGGGCATTGAACAGCTCATCGTTGATGGCCTTGAAGGCAATGATGAATTCTTTATCTTTAGTACACCTGCTGATACTGAGTTAAAACTGATCGGTGGTCTGGGCTCTGATACGTTTAATGTCGGTGATGGTTCCGATGGTGGGTCTGTTGTAGTGGATGCAAATGACCTGGAGGGTTATAACAGTCTGATAGAACACACAGCAGGGGAGGTCATTAAGACGCTGAGCGCTAAGGTGTATGATGAAGATGAAGCCGGCGTGCGTATTATACCCTTGTCGAACAGCAATATTATCTTTGAAGACGACACGTTGGTCGCAGGGGCGCTAACGTATGTTAAGTATGCTGTCGTTCTGACACGTCCACCCAAAGGTGTAGTTGCCTTCAAAGCTGCGGTAGCAGTGGCAGAAGATGCAGAAGATGGCCTAAGAGATGAGGTAATAGAGCAGCCTAAGGGAATACTACTTAATGGTAACGAGGGCGGCGCTAGCCTGTTGTTTGATAAGAGTAACTGGTTCAAACAACAGATCATCACGGTAACGGCACCTGCAGATAGTACGGCGTTTAATAACGGTGTTGAAGGTCTGCAAGCTTACGAGATTCAACACAAGATCATTGAAGATGGCGCGGTTGATGGCGACGAATATGACTATGTAGAGGTCAATAACGTTGTTGTTGAGGTGGTTGACTCGCAGACGCCAAATGTTGTGGTGATTCCAGCTCAGAAACAGCTCATTGTCGGTGAACTCGATAGCGGGCAGGCTAACTATGCACAGGGTTACGATACCTATCAATTAGCCTTATCCAAGGCACCAACAGAAGATATTACGGTAAATCTATCACCTTATTCTGATGTAGATCTGAATGTCAGTGCGCAGCTTACAACCGATCTAGTCTACATAGACTCTGCTGGTAATACTCAGATTACGCCAGATATTACGTCGGTTACGTTTGTCGTTAATCAAGCGGATGAGGATCGTGCAGCAGGTATTTATCACTGGAGTACACCGATAACCGTTAGTGTTTCCGCCATCAATGATGAAGTTAGTGAGGGTATACACTACAGCAGTATTCGTCATACCGTATCGACATCAACAGCAACGAACGAATATAGTGGTATCAGCGTTAAATCGGTTGATGTGAAAATTGGTGATAACGAAGTTCAAGATATTATCTTCCTCGAAACCGGTGGCGATACTATTGTTACCGAAAAGGCCAAAGAAGTTATTTATGTTGAAGGTCAGTTTATAGAAAGCCCGACTGAAGATAGTAGTAGTGATACGTTTACTTTAGAAGGAACGTTTGGCTTACCTGAAATCGGAGAAAATAGGGAAAATAATACAGTATTAAAAGCGCAGAATCTTGAGGATTCTGAGTGGGGTATTGAAGTCGATAGTGATATTAACAGCATCAATAACAATAAGGTTGACTATAATCCACATATCAGTATTAAGGGTGAGCTAGAAGGCTCGGCCGATTTTTACAGTTTTGTTGTCACGGATAAGATGTTAATTGATGCCAATAATTCTGTCACAGTTAATCTCGATGTTGATGGTGGTTTTAACTATGGTGATCAGACGTACTGGATCAGTCAGCTGGATTTGTATAAGCAGTCTGAATCTGAGACTGATAGTTATGTCTATACAAAAGTTATTAATCAAAGATATTTCGGCGATTATAAAGAATGGGCCTATAAAAATTTCTATACCTATGAATGGTATCTGGATAGCAGCATAAGTGGAGAGAGACAGCTTGGCCAGCAAAGTAATGGCAGTGATTCGTACTATTATGATGACTTTAATACCTATGAAATTACCGAAGCTGGAACATATGTCATTGAGTTGGACAGTAAATATCAATGGTATTACAACCGTGCTGAGGGCTTTAAATGGGGTACCCCAGATGGCGTTGATTATGAGCTGCAGGTATCGGTTGAAGATCATAAAAGAGATGCCTGGGCATTTAAACCTGAGAGTATTATTGAGGGCGATCGCGAGTTACTTAATAACACCGGTATAGGTGTTAATATCGATGATTGGACGAGAGATCTAAATGCGCCTGATGACCTGACTGTTGCCATGAACACAGATTCTGAAAACTGGTATAACTTTGCCAATGCCAATATTGGTGATGAGGTGCCAGAGGGTAATCTTAATATTGACTCGTCAACGCCGTACACCACAATTACAGGTGTAGGTGACGGTTCGTTCGATCGTTATAACTTTGTCATTACAGCGGACATGGTCAATGCAGGCTCTACGGCCTATTTGGGTGATGGAAGTGGTGTTGGATCGGGCAAGTTTGCCGGTTCAATAGAGAGTGCAGATACTTGGTATTCATCTGCAACCGTTGATATGTCTGGTGTCGCTATTGCGGGTCAAAAATTAAGTACAACACTCGTTATTAATAAACCGGGCGTGACCGCACATACCCTCATATCGGTGAATAACGTTGCCGTTGACCCGGTCAATGGACTCGCATTTAATTTGGGTGCTGCTTTAGAGGCTGCAGGTCTTTCAGCTACCGATATTGTGCTGTCATATAACGGCTCTGAGGTTACCCTCACAGCCGCTACTAATGTGGGTTTCTATATCGATTCTGACGTAATTGTTACTCAACCAGAAAACGCAGTAGCAGCCCTTACGAATATTATTGATAACCATGATGCGACAGGAAACATTCTATTTTCTGATGCGACCCTGTCTCTCTCTAATCTCAATGAGGGCGATACCTGGTTTATAAAAGTGGGTGAGAAGACGATAAGTCAGCTAATCGATAGTAGTCACCCTGACTTCGTCCTAGCGAATGCTTCGGGTCTGTCTATTGCCGGTCTGTCGAGTTCTGCACCTAACGAGCTTAGCTACCTTGGTGCGACTGCTCCTATATCGGTATGGGTTGAACATACCCGCACCAGTCGAGACGCAACTACTGCGCTACCCACTGCCGTTTTATCAGGTAAGCCTGTTAGTGTTGGCGAAGGGCAGGTCATGGCGATTGACTTTGCTACGGCTGAGGTCAATTACTATGGAGAAACATGGAACGTTGCTATCACCGACGGCTCAAGTAATGTAGCTTTCAATCAGACACTGACGACTGGAACAGCTGCAGGTGAATTTATAAACTCAGCGGCGCTATTGTCGGAATTTGACCGTCTGCTCGATGCTGCTGGCTTCGCAACGACAGTAAATGGATCAGTATTAGAGATAACAGCCCCAGCTGGAGAAGGTTACACCTTCGCTGCAAGTATTGATTACAGCGGTGTTATGCCACCATTAGTTGTTCAAGATCCTGTAACACTCATATTAACACCTGCAAACGCTGTGATTGGGACTTGGTGGGTAATTGATGATGGGGTAAGTGGAAGTACTGAAATCTCCTTTGAGGTCACAGATAGAGGCGGAGATGACTTTGCTAAGTCGTTGGAGGATGCCTATTCTAGTGCTATCAGAAGCGGCGCGAATAATTTTATTGGTGCTGATGCTAGTTTAAAACAGCGTGAGGCTAGCATAACACCGCCAGCTGTCATCGGCGGCACAGCCCAGTTAGAGAGCCTTCCGTCTTCGACAACTATAACTTACCAACTCGATATTTTAGTTAACACGAACCAGGATGCTGGTGCTAGTCCGACGACGAATAATCGCCTCATTTTTGAAGGCAATAGTTCTGGATGGACACTTATCTCCGGTAGCGATTATACGCTAAGCAGCAGTGGTGTTTTAACGGCGACTCAAAGTGTTGTTGACCTAGATATTACTTCAGCTAGCTTATATGCGCAGTCTGCGTTGACCTTCGATGCGTCTTCTCCAAAATATGGAGCCGGTACTATCACACTGCCAAGTGTGCCGAGTAAGACTGATACGATTAAAGCAACGATTAATGATACTGTTGATATTCTCTTCACCTATGCTAGCGCTCAGCAAGGCAGCTGGTCGGCGAGTACTCCTGCGGGATTCAGCTTGAGCCCAACGAGTGATAGTCAAGTCTATTTGATAACCTCGAGTACACCGGGTGGCCCAGTGGAACTCGGGGATGTGTTTTATAATTTCGATAATGCAGCCAATGCTACCAATGATACATTGACTGTTATTAGTGCACCATTGCTGCCGACAATAGATTTGTCTTTATCTACCACTGAAGCAAAAGACATCATTGTGGTCAACCTGACCGATAATGGTGGATCTGCTGTCGATATATCGTTTACCCGCAATACAGACAATGATGGATGGGAGTCCTCTCTCATCGCATATAGTATGGATGAGAACGGTGTTATCTCTTCGACTGATCAATCAGCTATTTTGGTGGTAAACGAAAATACTATGACTTATCAGGAGTATAGCGTTGAAACATCGACCAATTCAGATGTGTTTGGATCTGCCATCATCGATATGGTCGATCTACCCGAACAGGCTTCTGGGGATACATTAGAGGTAGTTGTAGATACTGCCACGCTAACCTTTATCGCCTCGGGTACAGGGGATGCCGATTGGGCAATAATAAGCGGTTACACCTTAGTTCGGGTTGGCGAGACGTTTACATTAAGTCACAACGGAACCAATACCTTTACGGTAACCTCAGCTACCTACATATCCAGTGCAACATCAACTTATAGCGCCATCAAGTTGAGTGTGAGTAACGCCAGTATTGGTCAGTTTGAACTGACCAAAGACAGCGTTTCAACGTCATCAGCTACGGACAGTGGGCTACTTGACCTCGTTGCGCCTTATCTTACAGGGTTAGCTAATAGCAACTACTTGGTTCAAAAAACTACCGGCGCGTCCTTCGCCTATGTTTATCAAGCTAGCGAAGATTTAACGTCCTTAGGACAAACCGAAACTATCACCTTTGAGAAGGCTACTCAACCAGACACGGTAAACGAGCTTATTGAATTCTTTGCGTCTCAAATTAATGACGATGAGTATTCAGTCGAATTGAATATTAACGACATTAAAGGTAATTTTGCGCATGATGATAGCTGGACGTTCAGTATTGGCGGAGCATCAAGCACCATAACGTTGGATGCAACGACTGACTTATACAGTCAGTTGGATGCGGATCTTGAATCAGCTTTCGCAGGCTATGACTTTGAATTTGATCAACTCAACAATATGCTGAGTATTTCGAATACGTCGAAGACGTTTTTCGATGCTGATTCGGTACAGCTCTTAGAAGAGATAGTATCGGATCCTCCGGTACTATCAACTCAACACTTTTTTGATACTTATGCACATAATTTCGCCGATGATGCGAAAACTGTCTATAGCGGTAAAACGTGGAAAGTAGTCATTGATGGTGTCGAGCAGGCTAGTGCTACGGCAACGTCCAACGCCGATGGTGACCTGCCGTCTATTGAGACAGTGCTACAGTCGTTGGAACAGCAGCTCAAGGCTAAGAATTTTACCGTTGATCTGACGGGGGTTAATAGTAGAACGCTAACCATTACTAGTTTAAATGATGCGGTAGTCGAGGTGGCTCTTAATACCAAAGGGGGTGTGGGTTCACTGTTTGATTTAGATAATGTCGACGTGATTAAAGATACGCTTTACACCTTTAATTATGACTATACTAACGTTGCCTACCCGCAAGCTAATACGGTTAGTGAAACTAAGAACTTTGTTTCTGGCACTGTGTATAGCGAAAAAACGCCGTTTATAATTGTGTATGAGCTGACCGATGTGTTAGATACCGCTAAGGTCGCGGAGCTTGTTAAGGCGCTTGCACCTGAACAACGGGCAGGATTCTTGAACCGTATTGATCTCGTTGAAAGTGAAGATATAGACGGGCAGGTTTTAAGCCCTGTTGCCGTAAAGGCATCGTCGGATCCGTTTATAGAAAACTCTTTTAACAATCTGCAGGATGCGACCTATGTGGTTGAAATTGGCCATATTGAGTCGACCGGCTATGAATACGATATTTTGGCTGTAACGACGACCACCACAACGACCTCTGTTTTAGGGCTTTTCACTAGTACTAACAGGACCAGTAGTTCTGAGACGAGCAGTTATGCTTATGGACCTTACGGTAACGTCTGGAGTGGTGTTGCCTCGAATGCGTCCTATGAATTGAATGTGTCGATTCAAGAGCATGATGTCAATCCTGATAATCAGACGCTTGAAGGTAAGAAAATACGTGTTGTTTCAGGCCCAGGTGCGGGTGCTGTAGGTGATATAGACACATTCACAGCGTACAACGAAGCGGGTCAAAAAGTTAACCGTTTTGTGATCAACCAAACCGGAGGAACTGCGGGGGACTGGATATTAGTAGGTGCGGAAAGTCGTTACGAAATCTATGATGCTGTTACTGAAGAGATCATACCTGCAAACGATAAAGTCGCTTTTTCCGAATGGAAATCAGATCTGGCAGATTCATATCAGATCGCTTTAACACAATTGACTAGCGATGCTATTACCGTCACTGATCTGCCCACAGCGACTAGTAACTTCAGGGATTTGTCTAACAATTTGGCTGATGACGTTCAAACAACCTCATCAATCATCGGCAACCAAGTGACAGTGTTGGCGAATCAAGATGACAGAATTGATGGGGGGGATCTGCAAGTCTTTGCGCCGGCAGAGAGCCGCGTCAACATAATTCGTGGCCCTGTTAGCATCGAAGGTGGCATTATAGCAGCGAGTTATGTGGATCTTAATAATCCGGTACTCCTGCCTAATGAAACCAATAACCCCGTACCGAACGGTACGAAAGCGCCCAAAACCACTGCAGGTATTCAAGACGGTGCACTCGTCGACGAGGGTGTTCAAATCGAGCTGGCGGATATCGATAAAACAATTATTACAAGAGCAGAGCTGTTGGCCTTCCTCGCGCAGCCGGAGGTTGAAAGCAGTGACTATTTAATATTGGTAGAGTATTTGGGGGCGAATCCAGATGTGACTGAGTTTGCTACCTTCGTTGATGAGGATGAAACTTACTTTGATGAGGACGCCAATAACGGTGACGGTAACGAGGTTCCAGGGTTTGAGCCGCGGTCTAATATCGCACCTTACGAGATTGGTTTTATTGATAAAATTAGCCGCAAAGAGTTGGCGAGATTCGACATTGTTGCGGCGGTTGGCACTCGCATTATACTTGCGGGTGAGTGGCCAGTCGGTGACTTTGAAGCCAATGATGAGTACTTCTATCGACCGTTGAACCGTAATGAGCGAGTGATTGAAACCGATCAAGTTGATAGCTTGAACTTTAATAACAGTGGCAGCCCAGTTGATGAATATGGGGTGTTAACCTTAGATTCAATTACCGGCTTTGGCATGGGATCTGATATTGAACTTGCGGGTATCACAATCCCTGGCGGTGTTCGATATTCAGGCTTAGAAGATTTGAACCTCTTCTTAGGTAGCGGTTCAGATAAGGTGACGATCGAATCGACTCATGCTGGCGTTACTAATATAAGCACTGGTGAAGGGGGAAGCGAGATTGATATTAAGACCATCTCTGGTCATACATTCATTCACCTGGAAAGTGATCAGAGTGTGACTAATAACAATATTGTTACAGTGAGTAGCGATAACCAGATTGTTGATCAAATTATGGGACTTTTAACTGTGGCCGGTGATGACGCAGGGAATAATCAACTCATCATTGATGACAGTGGTGACACTAACAACAATACGCTACAGATAACCGATACAACGATTACTGGTTTAGATATGCCCAGTGTACCAGAGTCTTTCGTTCTTGAACTTCAGGCGGAAATCGGACAGTACCAGTTGTCGTTAGATAGCACTGTGAGTGAAACGCTGAATTGGAATGCAACCACTAATGAGCTAAAAAATGCGGTGAGCATTCTTACAGATGAGCCTGTTGCCAACATACTTGTGACGCTACGTAGCGGAAATGAAGATGATCAAGTCAAAGAGTACCTGATTACTTTTGTGGGTGAGTCTGCAGGGAAGGATATCACCAACATTAAATCATCGATTCCAAACACTAATGGATTAGCATTTACTCAACAGTTCACTCTGAAGAGTTCGCTATCTGATGGCAATTATGAACTGAGTAGCGGGAATGATATGTCCCTGACACTTGACTGGGATGCGGATGAAACCGCGGTGATAGCCGCTGTTAAAGCTTTGGCAGAACAACAAGACCTAGTGGTTTCAGTTGCTATCGAGGTTATAGGCATGGAACGCATTTATACGGTGGATATTGCACCGCTTTATGACAATAATGGAACGTATTTCGTGGTACCTCCGCTTTCTGTCGCTCATGTGGGACAATTGACCGGCACCAGCACAGCAACGACCAACTATTCACTTAAGTTAGCTAATGTTTCTCCCTCCTATACGTTGCTTGTGCGTGATGAGGCGGGGGCTGTTAAGGCGCAAGAATTGCTCTCTTCATCTGCAACTGAGGCCGAATTTAAGGCTGCTGTAGCGAGCTTGCTTGGTCTTGATGCCGCTAGCAGTGATTTGACTGTTGGACTTAATAACCAGACTTATACAGTGACATACATACCAATTGATGGTGAGTTAGACTTGAGTCGCCTTGATGCAGTTCAGCAAGATTTGACGCTCTCGGATACCACGGCGTTTGCGCCGCGGGCCAAGATCGAATATCTCGCTGAGGGAACAACGTCGCCGAACCTGAATACAATGCAAACAATTACTGTTGGCAGCGGTGATATTACTCTTACACTTTTCAGCCCTGACGGTATTGAAGAATTGGGCTCTGTGATCTTTAATAGCAGCGACAGTGTTGTACCTAAAGCCTCACCGAGTGATCCGGATACGTCACTGTTTGATAAACTGAGTGCGCTGCTAAATCCAAATAACACTGAAGCGCGCCGCAGCTTCTACCCTGAAACCGATAATTTTTCGCTGATTAAAGCAGGTAACGACTTTATCTTTACCTTCCAGGGTGAATACGCGGATTACAGTATCAACACGATTCATCTCAATGGTGATGCCGAGCTTGCGACACGGGCAAACGGCATTAATTATTATGGTATAGATGAGCTAACTATTAATCTGGGTGCAGGTAGTGACGAGATTAATGTGCGTTCAACTAATATAGATACCATCACTAATATTAATTCTGGTGCAGGGGCCGATCAATTCCATCTTAGCTCAACCGCCGATGGAGACTTTACTAATGGGTTGTTAGCTCACGGTGTCATGGACGGCATAGAGGGTGATTTGAATATAGACGCAGGCACAGACGCTAACGCGCTGTACGTCAGCGACTTCGACAGCCTGGTGGGCGATACAAATATCCAAATGTCAGATGGCTCCATTAGTGGCTTTGCCACTGGAGTCATTAACTACGAGGCCAGCGCTGGTAATTTCAACAATGGTTTTGTTGTATGGACTGGCCAAGGTGATGATGGTATTACGGTGAGTAGTATCGAGCTAACCGGCAGTACTATCACGCAGTTGTATAGCGGTGCCGGTAATGATGATATTGAAATCAATGTAACTGACGATATCCTTAACCCATTGCATGAGCAATACTTGTTTACTAGCCAACGCGCCTTGCAGGTACAAAGTGGTGATGGTGCTGATGTTATTGATGCGTCAACATCACAATTAGCGGTGACTATTCGTTCGGGCAACGACGAAGATATCGTTAAGGGCGGTGAGGGCGTTGATATTATCTATGGCGGCGATGCACGCGATATTTTGTTTGGTGGAGACGGTAACGATTACCTGTTTGGCGAAGTGTATGGCGCCGATCCGTTAATCAATATTAGCAGTGATATTCTCTTCGGTGATCACGGTGAAGTAGCTGTTGTCGACAGTAACTTCGTTACCTACACCATTGCCAGTAAGCCAGTCAATTTTGACGAGCGTGAGTTAGTCATTACTGATGTGCTTGACCGCGCTACAAGCGTGGCTTCTTTAAATGCGGGCGATGATGAAATTGTTGCCGGCGAAGGTCGCAATATTGTCTTGGGTGGTTTGGGTAGCGATACCATTACCACTGGCGCGAGCGAGGATATCGTTTTAGGTGATAGTGGCACAGTTCAATATGTTCAAGGTCAACTAGATGCGGTTACTGCCACCGGAGCAATCGGTGGCAACGATACTATTATCACCGGTGAAGGCAGTGATTTGGTTATGGCTGGAGGCAATGATTTTGGCCTAGATATCATTAACACGGGTATCGGTACCGACACTATTTTTGGTGATACTGGTGTTGCTGATTATACCAATAATGTATTCAGGGCCGACAGCGCCGCTAGCGGCACAGATGAAATTACCGATCTAGAGGGTGATAGTCGAGTGTTAGCGGGTGGTGATGTAGATAGGATTAATCTCGGTGAGGGTAATCATGACGTGATTGCTGATACCGGTTATATCAATTACGCCACGGGCAATTATGTCGCCGATGAACTGACCACAGGCGATGATATTATTACTACAGGCGAGGGTGAGCAAAGGATTTTAGCCGGTCTTGGGCTTGATACCATCATCACTACTGCAGGCACTGGAACCATTATTGCAGATACCGGCTCCTTGTTGTATACCTTTGGTGAGCTTGCTTATGCGACATCAAGCGGAGTTTTAGGTTCGAAAGATATCATCACTACTGGCTCGGGTAACAAAGCTATATTAACTGGTGCGGGAGATGATGAAATAACGGTTAATTCTGCCGCAGGAGATGTGTCTTATATCGTGTCGGATAACGGTAGCCTAGATTACGAGAACCAAATTTATTTGTCAGATAACACTGTGTCAGGTGATGATGTTATCACTGCTGGCGACGGAGCACATCGTGTTCTGGCGGGTAATGGCAGTGACACCATCACCTTGGGTAAAGGTAACAACACGATTCTGGCTGATACCGGAATGGTCGATGAAGCCGCGCAAACTTATACAGCAGATGAGCTGGGGAACGGCGCTGATGTGATAGTGGTCACCAGTGGCGATAATCGCATATTAGCGGGAGATGGCTCAGACAGCATCACCACTGGTGCAGGCAATAATGACATCTTAGCGGATACCGGCTCATTCGATTATGCCAATGGTTTATTCACCGCCGATGAAAATGGCAGTGGCGATGATGTGATCACCACGGCTGCCGGTAACCAACGTATATTAGGCGGTTACGGTGTCGATACAATCACCACCACTGATGGCAATGACATCATTATTGGTGATACTGGAATATTACAGTACAACGGCACTGAATTAGCGCAAGTCACTTCAGTTGGTGTGAATGGCGCAGTGGACATCATCAACTCAGGTGATGGCGATAAAATCGTGCTCACGGGTGCAGGTAGTGACCAAATCACCATAGGTAATGGCAATAGCGATATCGTGTCTGACAATGGCTCACTGGATTACGCGAACCTAATTTATGTGTCTGATAATACCGTTTCAGGAGATGACAACATTACCGCAGGCAATGGTAATCATCGCATCCTAGCCGGTAATGGTAGTGACACCATCACATTAGGTGCCGGTGACAATACGATTTTAAGTGATACTGGTTTTGTTAATGATGCAAAACAGATCATCAGTGCGGATGCACTGGGCACGGGTGATGACACCATCGAAACATTGGATGGTAATAACCGTATAGCCGCGGGTGATGGTAGCGATACGATCACTGTGGGTGCAGGTAACAATGATATTCTGGCGGATACCGGCTCATTCGATTATGCCAATGGTTTATTCACCGCAGATGAAAATGGCAGTGGTGATGATGTGGTCATAACGGGCGCAGGTAATCAACGTATCCTTGGCGGTTACGGTACCGATACAATCACCACAACCAATGGTAATGACTATCTCTTAGGCGATACCGGCTCATTCCAATTCAGTGGTGATGTGTTAGCGAAAGCTATATCAGCTGGTTTAGACGGTGATGTGGACATAATCAACTCAGGTGATGGCGATAAAATCGTGCTCACGGGTGCAGGTAGTGATGAAATCATCTTAGGTAATGGCAACAGTGATATCGTGTCGGATAATGGCTCATTGGATTACGCGAACCTAATTTATGTGTCTGATAATAGTGTCTCAGGGGATGATATTATTACCGCAGGTAACGGTAATTATCGTGTTCTGGCGGGTAATGGCAGTGACACCATTACGTTGGGAACAGGCAACAATACCATTTTAAGTGATACTGGTTTTGTTAATGATACACAACTGATCATCAGTGCGGATGCACTGGGCACGGGTGATGACACCATCGAAACATTGGATGGTAATAACCGTATAGCCGCGGGTGATGGTAGCGATACGATCACTGTGGGTGCAGGTAATAATGACATTCTGGCGGATACCGGATCACTTGATTATGCCGCCGGTTTATTTACCGCCGATGAAAATGGCAGTGGCGATGATGTGGTGACAACGGGCGCAGGTAATCAACGTATATTAGGCGGTTACGGTGGCGATACAATCACCACCAGCAATGGCAACGACATTATTCTCGGTGATAGCGGAACGATGCAATTTACGGTTGAACCATTTTCTCAAAAATCATCTCAAACGTTATCCAGAGCAGTATCTAACAGTGATGCCTTCTTACCCATATTAACTTTAGCTAAAGCCGTTGCAGAGGGGCTTAATGGTGCTGCTGATATGATTAGCTCAAGCGATGGTGATAACATTATCCTTGCTGGTGGCGGCAGTGATAGCATATCTACTGGTAATGGTTTTGATATCATTCTTGGAGATAATGGCTTTTGGGATGAAATAAATCAACGTTTAGAGTCTATTTCAGACAATGATTTAGGTAATGACATTATTAGCGCAGGCTCGGGTGGAAGTTTTATTTCTGCAGGCTTAGGTGATGATGACGTGATAACAAATGGTATCACAGGTATTGAAGAAACAGATATTGTCTTTGGCGATGATGGCTTTATTCAATACGATGGCGATAACTTTGTTCTGGCAACGTTAGCTTCAGCCAAAGATGGTAACGATATAATCCATATAGATGGTGATTATGATATCGTTTTAGGCGGTTATGGTGATGATGTTATTTCAATGGATGACGGCGCTTTACGAAAAAATATTGTGATTGGTGATGCCGGACAAATTAGTTATGCGGATAGAAAATATACTATCATTCAACAGTCTGCTCTAGTGGGGGGTAATGACAGTATTCAGGGTACTGGTTTATTCTTAGGGGGGAAGGGTATCAATGAATATGAACTGAGTGGTGGTATTAATAAATATGAACTTGGTGGTTATAGCGATACGCTATTAGACATTGTATTAAGCCTAACAACGGATGACAAAACGTTAACATTCCCTTCGGGTCCTGCTGATCATATAGAATTACCTAGTTTAATGAGAGACCGTCAGGCGTTTATATCGCTTAATGATACCAGTTCAATTGCAAGTCGATCTGAAGGTCCTAATGACTCTTTAAATGATATGGCTATTTTTCGTAAACCGCTTTTGGATACCGATGTTCGCGATATTAAGGCGATGAGTAACGCACAATTAAGAGACTTTTTAAGACGTTTACCGTTACCTGCAGATCGCGCTAATTTGACCGCGGTTAAGTCGGTCGAATCAGTGATTAGCCGTGTGAGTGAAATAGAAGATAAACAACGTGATAAGTTAGTTCAAACCTATCAACGTATTTCAAGCTTAATTAAGGATGTAGAATTAGCACTGTATGCATCAGGCGGAAGTGTTAGCCGTTTACAAGCTGAAATTACCAATAGACAACAAGATATTGAATTAGCTAAACAAGCTTATGAAATAGACCCGTCAGTTGAAAATGAGTTGAATAGTATCGGAAAAATAGAAGCCTATAATAAACTGGTTAATCAATTAGATGTTATGAAAGCAGAACTTAACGTACTATTAGAACAATATAAAATTGAGTTAGACAATTTTACCGATGATATTGAAGTGTCTGAAAGTTTACTATTAATCGCTATATCTCGCCCAGCGTGGCAGTTAAGTAGCCTTAATGCGGTTGATAAAAAAGAAGCGGTTAAATCAACTAAACGTCGTTTCCGCCTTTGGGAACGTTAATCATTATTCATTATTAAAACGTTATTTGAAGGAAAAAATATGACAACAAAAGAAAATAAAAATAAAGCGACAGGGCCTAAAATACGTTGGAACGACGCTAATATGCGTAATACCTATGCAAATGTGTGTAACGTATCAAGCACTAAAGAAGAGGTAACCTTATTATTTGGTACCAATCAAGCCTGGCGACAAGGGCAGGAAGAAATAGCAATTGATTTGTCAGATCGCATAATGATGAGCCCACACGCAGCTAAACGTATGCAGCGTTTGTTAGGCAATGTTGTAGATGAGTATGAAAAACGTTTTGGTAGTTTAGGTGAAACGGGCGCAGCTAACTAGGCTAAGCTAAGTATTTTTTGTGAAGGGAGTTTATCTCCCTTGTCTTTCACCAAATAATAAAAGATAAATAAAAACTTATGGCAGAATCTGTCACTATTGCCGCATCGATTAATCATCAAAAAATTCCGTCGGTATTACTCCAGCAGTTAATTGATTGCCAAGATGATACTTGGTATACCTCCTGGCTTAATTTTCTGGCTATTTACCTTGATTATCAGGCCGCCTATTTACTAGTTGATGAACAGGCAACGGGCGAACTCATCGCCATTGAATTACGCCCTGATAACACCCCTTATAGTGAATTACTGCACAGTGCAGCACAACAAGCGATAACCGATAAACATGCCGTTGTGTCACCGCTAGATGATAATAATTATATTGCTGCTTGGCCTTATATTAATAACGGCAAGGTATTAGCGATTATTACGTTAATATTACCAGAACAAGATAAAACCGGCTTAGAGCAGCAACTCATGCAATTAGAATGGTGTGCTGCTTGGTTAGAATTGCGATTATTACGTGATAAAGCTAAACAAGATAAATATGCATTAAAACAACAACAATTATTGCTAGATGGCTTTGTCACTATTATTGAGCAGAAAAGCTTTCAAGCCACAGCTATGGCTTTTTGTAATTACGTTAGCCGCCAATTAAATTGTGAACGGGTTGTTTTAGGTTATGAGCTTAAAGGCAACGTAAACGTTTGTTGTCAATCTGATAGTAATGAATATGTTGAACGCCTCGCCACCATGCGGCTAACTAAATTAGCAATGCAAGAAACATTAGAGCAGCAAGAATCTGTTTGTTGGCCTTCTCGTGAAGACAGACATCAAGTCAATTTAGCCCATCAAAATTTAAGTTCCTATATTGGTGAAGCCACCATTTTGTCTGTTCCTTTAGTTGAGAGAGAAGTTTGTTACGGTGTTGTGTTAATTGAAAGGGGTATAGACCAACCTTTTTCGGTGCATGAACGTATTCGTGCTGAAGCATTAGCTAATATGGTTGGTTTAGCGTTAGAACAAAAGCGTCAATCTCAATTACCACTGAGCCAACTTATTTTTAATGGCTTACGCCACCAATTAACGCTGATGATTAAACCGGGTTATCTTGCCCGTAAAGTCAGCTTTATTATTTCAATATTTTTGTTAATATTTTTCTCTGTGGTTAAAGCTGACTATCAATTGGCAGCGGATGCCGTGCTAGAAGGCGCAGAATTACGTTCCGTTGTTGTCCCTTTTGATGGTTTTCTAGAGCGCTCATTAGTGCGAGCAGGCGATGAGATTAAAGAGGGGGATAACATTGCCAGCTTGGATACCCGTGAATTACGTTTACAACGGATGAAATGGATCAGTGAGCAAAGTCGTACCCGGCGACAATATGAAGATGCATTATCAAAAAATGATCGCTCCAATGTACAAATCTATTTTGCACAAATGGAGCGCTCAAAAGCTGAATTATCACTGGTTGATTTTCAACTGGAGCAAGCTCAAATGACCTCACCATTTGATGCTATTGTGGTTTCAGGTGATCAAAGTCAACGTATTGGTGCCTCCGTGAGACAAGGTGATGTACTTTTTGAATTAGCACCTAATGATCGTTATCGCCTTGCACTCTTTGTGAGTGAATTTCGTATTAACGATGTAATAAAAGGTCAAACAGGTCAACTGATTTTAGCCGCGATGTCAGCCCAATATGTCGATTTTAAAATCAAACAAATAACCCCTATCGCCCAAGCAAAAGAGGGTGAATCGGTATATCGTGTCGAAGCGGAGATTACCTCCGATGTTTCACTGCTTCGCCCGGGTTTAGAAGGGGTTGCTAAGGTCTATATAGACGAACGTTTACTTATATCCATTTGGACCAGAAGCCTTCGGGATTGGCTAACCATGCAGTGGTGGCGTTTTTGGGGGTAAATAACCAGTTGAGCATATTATGACCGCCGTCTTATTTTCACGCGATTGGTATCGGCTTGCGCAATTGAAGCCGCAATTACGCCGTCATGTAGAAGTTCATACCCATCATTATCGTGGTGAACGTTTTTACTTACTTCAAAATCACAGTACCGGCCAATTCCGTCGTTTAACAACCCAAGCCTATTTGTTAGTCGCCTTAATGGATGGTAAACGTTCCATCGAGTCTATTTGGACATTAGCAAGTGAACGTTTAAAAGATGAGTTACCGACACATGAAGAAGTTGTGCAGTTAGTTGGCGACCTTTATCGTGGCAATATTATTAAAATGGATCATGCGGGTGATGCCGCTGAATCGTTACGATTTGGTAATGAACAGAAAAGAAAAAAATGGCTAGGTAAGCTACGCTCACCCTTATCGGTACAAATACCGTTAATTGATCCCAATAAGTTTTTAGATAGAACGAAAAACTGGGTTAATCTTTTTTTTACCAAAAGTTTTGCCGTGGTTTGGTTAGTAATGATCGCTATGCTGCTGGTTTTTGCTGGCAGGCATTGGGATGAACTCACTTCCAATTTATCAGATCAAATTCTAGCAGCCGATAACTTATTTTTGTTATGGCTTGTTTACCCCTTTATAAAAATACTGCATGAATTAGGACATGCCTACGTAGTAAAACGTTATGGCGGAGAAGTGCATGAAATCGGTATTATGCTGCTGGTTTTTTTCCCTATGCCTTACGTTGATGCTTCCTCTTCAACAAGTTTTGCAAGTAAATATCAACGTATGTTTGTTGATGCTGCCGGTATGATGGTTGAGTTATTTATTGCAGCCATTGCTATGTTCATTTGGCTTAGTGCGGAGGACGGATTAACCAAATCATTTGCTTATAATATTTTATTCATTGCCGGTGTTTCTACCATCGTTTTTAATGGCAATCCGTTACTGCGTTTTGACGGCTATTATTTGTTAGCCGATTGGTTAGAAATGCCTAATTTGGCACAAAACTCTAACAAATATTGGGCCTACATCAGTAAGCGAGTATTATTTGGTATCCGTAATTTACCGACACCGGCAAAAAGTAACGTTGAAGCTTTTATCTTCCTTATCTACGGTGCGGCTAGTTTTATTTATCGAATTTTTATTTCAATCACCATCGCTTTATTTGTAGCAAGTAAGTACTTTTTTGTTGGCGTGATTTTGGCTATTTGGTCTGTTGTTATGGTATGGCTTTGGCCGTTACTAAAAATGTTGTACAAAACAGTGAAAAGCCAAGAAAAAAGCTCAGGAAGTAGGAGCCCCATTGTTGTTTTGTTAAGCCTTGGGTTAGTGTTATATCTGCTTTTATTTGAAGTTGATTTACCCAAAACAACCTCAATTGAAGGGGTTGTTTTAGCAAAAAAAGATAGCCGATTAGTGGTGAATGAAGGTTGCTTCTTTGATGCTTGGCTGAAGCCTGCAGGTAGTATAGTACGCTCGGGTGATCCCATTGTGTCATGTCACAATGATAAGCTTGAAACCGAGCTTTTGGCAAGCCAATGGCAATTAAAAGAAGTTAAAGCAAAAATGCGAGGGAGCTACAGTGACCCTGTGCAAATGAATGTATTAAAAGAAGAAATAAACTTACTCTCTAATACGATTAAAGAGTTCGAAGCAAGAATATCTTCTCTGGTAATCAATAGCCAAGTTGATGGTGAATTATTTATAGATAATGAAAAAGATAGAATGGGGGATTGGTTAAAACGCGGTGACGTATTAGGTTTTGTTGTCAGTAAAGAGCAACTAAAAATCAATGCCATGTTACCAGAATATCTGATTGAAGAAGTGCGTAACGAAGTTGATAATATTCGATTAATGGTCAGTAGTGATCTTCAGCCACTTGAGACAATAAAAGAATGGAAAATATTTCCTTCTACCTCCAGAGAAGTTGTTAGTGAATTACTGACAGAGCAAGGGGGTGGCAATATTAAACTTGATCCATCACAAGACAATAAAACAATAGAGAGTTATTTCTTTGTCGAAATTTTGCCTAAAGAAGCCTTACATTCACATATCAATCAAAGGGTCTATCTGCAATTTGTTCACCAAGGGGAGCCGATAGGCTTTAGAGCCTATCGCATCGTTCGTCGAACTTTCCTTAGTTATTTCGATGTTTAGGTAGTAGATAAAATGAGCTATGTAACTAAGCAACCGTTATTGTCAGGTGGTGTTATTGAAAAAACCATTATTGAATTAAACCTGTTTGATAAAACTGTTTTTTCGGTGATCTCAAGTTGTAAAAACTTTTTTAGTAAAATTATTTCTCATGATAAATACTTAACTAAAAAAGTCATCTTACGCGGTGAAACCTTAGTAACTATGGCGGATGAAAAATTATATCAACTGTTATCAGAACAGCGCCAATGGCTATGTTGTCATGCACTCGATGATAAAGCACTTATTGCAACCTTTGCGTTAATAAGAGAGGTGTCGTGGCGGACACTTAACATGCGCCATCACCCTACCCAAATTAGAGCATCTATCGCTTTATTACGGGGCGAAGTGGCTGAAATGGCAACAGGCGAAGGGAAAACACTGGCAGCGACGTTAGCCGCTTCAACGGCAGCATTAATGGGAATACCTGTTCATGTTGTTAGTGTAAATGACTATTTAACTGAGCGTGATGCAGAAGAAATGCGGGTGTTGTATGAAGCACTAGGTTTACGTGTTGGTGTTATAAAAAACGATATGGAAATGGCCGAGCGAAGAGCAGCCTACTACTGTGATATAACCTACTGTAGTAACAAAGAGTTAGTCTTTGATTATTTAAAAGATCGTATTGCCCGTAATAACAAACTCACTAACCCTGCATTTCAATGTGAACTAACCTGTGCGCCTGAGGCGGCTGATACGTTAATGCAGCGAGGTTATCATTTTGCAATTATTGATGAAGCCGATAGCATTTTTGTTGATGAAGCTAGAACCCCGTTAATAATTTCAGGCGAAGAAAAGTTTGGTGAGACGGAAGATGAGTTATTAAGAACGGCAATGATCATCGCCGATGAATTAGTGATTGGGCAGCATTTTTCAATCAATGAACAAGGCGGTGTGCAATTAACGCCAAAGGGAGAAAAGCACCTTAGCGAAGGCTCAACCCTTTATGGTGGTTTATGGTGCAGTAGAGAATATCGAGAAAGTTTAGTCAATCAGGCGCTAACCGCTTATCACAAATATCATCTTAATAAGCATTATATTATTAATGATGAGGACGAAGTGCAAATTGTTGATGCTTATACTGGCCGAGTTACCCCAGGCAGAAGTTGGGGTCAGGGGCTGCATCAAATGATTGAAATAAAAGAAGGGCTTGAATTAACCAAACCACGAGAAACAAAAGCTGAAATTAGTTATCAAAATTTTTTCCGTAAATACTTCTCGCTATCAGGAATGACAGGAACGTGTTTTGAAGTAAAAAAAGAGTTACGCGATGTATTTCGTGTGGACTGTAGTGCCATTCCATTATTAAAAAAGAGTCAGCGGCAGCGTTTAAAAGTCAATGTTGATTTAACTCTAACCGATAAAGTTAACTCAATTACCGCCTACATTAAAACCCTTCATAAAACAGGTGTGCCTGTTCTGGTTGGTACCGCCACTGTATCGGCTTCTGAGGCGTTAGAAAAATCATTTTTAGCTGCGGGTTTATCTTGTCAGGTCTTAAACGCTAAACAAGATAAAGAAGAAGCCACTATTATTGCACAGGCAGGCCAATATCAAGCCATTACCATTGCAACAGGTATCGCCGGTAGAGGCACGGATATTAAATTAACGGAGCAAGCTAAAAAAAGTGGTGGTTTGCATGTTATTATTACTGAGTTACAAGATTCATCACGCATTGATCGGCAGTTTTATGGTCGTTCAGCAAGGCAGGGGGATCCGGGTAACTTCAGCCTTATGTTATCGTTAGAAGATGATATTTTGATGAGAGTAATACAACCTTCGCTTCGAAAAATATTAGTCAGGGTGGCCAGCTTACGGGTTTGGCGTAATAAATTAGGTTATTTTTTATTACGACTGTGCCAATATCGCTTAGAAAAATTACACTATAAACAACGGATGCAATTATTGGCTTCAGATATTAAACGACAACGCATGTTATCTTTCTCAGGAAAAAGTGAATACGACTCATGAAATACAAAATACTATTATCAATCAGTACTTTATTATTACCCCTTAGTGTTTTAGCTAATAGTGCTTTAACTAATAATTCGGTAGCGACTTTAGGTTGTATACTAGAGCCGAGCAAAAAAGTAGCCGTGAGTAGCCCAATCGCCAGTGTTATTGATAATATACCGGTAAAACGTGGGCAAACGGTTAAAAAAGGTCAACTGCTTTTTGCACTGCGTTCAGGTATTGAAATTGCCAATGTGTCTTTAGCGACGGCAAAAGCTAATTTTGCTGAGCGAAGTGCTAAACGTAATGAGGAATTGTTCGGTGACGATTTATTATCAAGCCATGAGCGCGATGAAATTGAAACTGAAATGCTTGTTGCTGCGATGGAGCTTAAGGTAAAAAAAGAAGAATTAGCAATGCGAAGTGTTTATTCTACCGTTGATGGTGTTGTGATTGAACGCCATAACAATGCGGGTGAATATGTTAGTACTGATCCTGTTGTTGAAGTGGCAGTATTAGATCCACTTTATGCTGAAGTGTTAATGCCTTTTGAACGTTTTAGTGATTTTGCTAAGGGCCAGGAGCTGACCATATCGTTACCTTTTCCAATAAACAGTAGTCACAAAGCTAACATTACGATTATTGATCCCATTATTGATTCTGCAAGTGGAACATTTAGAATGCGCTTAGAGTTACCCAATAAAAATTATGCTATCCCCGCTGGCGTTTCATGTCAGTTAAAAGAAGTTATTTAACCAATTATTTTTTACTAAATAAAACTGATTATCTCTTTATACCATTGTGCAATGCGAGCTATTTTATTGATTACAAATAAAGTGAGTGGTGGCTTATGTCAGGTGTAAGCGCCTTTTTAGTGCCATTACTACCTCAATACTACCCCAATATTTCGCTGATTAAGCGACATTGCCGAAAAATACATCAATTTATTATAAATATTTGATATAGTTCATTGCACTATTGCTGTATAATGCGCGACCTTATTATTTCGAGTATTTGTTGTTGTTTTTTTGTTATTTACCTGTTCAGTTAAAAGGAAATTAGCACTATTTAACAATGAATTATTCAGTATTTGTTAGCAAAATTTAGGAATCCCTTTTGATCACTACATCGAACATTACAATGCAATTTGGCGCAGAGCCTTTGTTTGAAAACATCTCCGCTAAATTTGGCAACGGTCACCGCTATGGTTTAATCGGCGCAAATGGCTGTGGTAAGTCTACATTTATGAAGATACTGAGTGGCGATTTGACACCAAGTTCAGGCAATGTATCGGTTAGTACGGGCAACAAAGTAAGCACGTTAGGTCAAGACCAGTTCGCGTTTGAAGAGTACAATGTTATTGATACTGTGGTTATGGGTGATATGGCGTTATGGAAAGTAAAACAAGAACGTGACGCTATTTATGCACAAGCAGAAATGAGTGAAGATGATGGCATGCGTGTGGGCGACTTAGAAAGCCAATTTGCCGAGATGGACGGTTACACAGCTGAAAGTCGTGCAGGTGAAATTTTATTGGAAGCAGGCATTGACGAGTCATTTCATTATGGTTCAATGCAACAAGTGGCGCCGGGTTGGAAACTACGTGTTCTCCTTGCCCAAGCACTGTTTGCTAATCCTGATATTTTATTATTGGATGAGCCAACCAACAATTTGGATATTCATACCATCAGTTGGTTAGAAGGTGAGTTAAATAAACGTAAATGCACCATGATTATCATTTCGCATGATAGACATTTCCTTAACTCTGTTTGTACTCATATGGCTGATATTGATTACGGTGAATTACGTGTGTACCCGGGTAATTACGAATTTTTCCTAGAGCAGTCAGGTTTATTACGTGAGCAGTTATTATCAGGTAATGTTAAAAAAGCTGAAGAAATTGCTGAACTACAAGATTTTGTAAACCGTTTTGGTGCGAATGCTTCAAAAGCAAAACAAGCCAGTTCTCGTGCGAAGAAAATGGATAAAATTAAACTTGATGATGTGAAATCATCAAGCCGTATTACCCCTAAAATTGCTTTTGCACCCGGTAAAAAAATGCATCGTCAAGCGTTAGAGCTTGAAAAGCTTGGCCATGGCTTCGATGGTAAAATGTTATTCAAACAGGGTGACTTATTACTTGAAGCCGGTGCTAAACTCGCTATTATTGGTGAAAACGGTGTGGGTAAAACCACTTTATTACGTTGTTTAATGAACGAATTAAAACACACCGAAGGTGTGGTTAAATGGTCAGAAAATGCTGCAGTTGGTTATTGCCCACAAGACAGTGGTTCATTTTTTGATAATGACTTAACATTGATGGATTGGATGTCACAATGGCGTAGACCATGTCATAATGATTTAAGTGTTCGTGGTATGTTAGGACGTTTATTATTTACTGATGACGATGCCAATAAAAAAGCACGTAACTGTTCAGGTGGTGAGAAAAACCGTTTATTATTTGGCATGTTAATGATGGCAGATATTAATGTGTTGATAATGGATGAACCAACTAACCACATGGATATAGAAGCGATTGATGCATTAAATAATGCATTAAAAGACTTTGAAGGTACTTTGATTTTTGTTAGCCATGATCGCGCCTTTGTTTCAAGCTTAGCGACGCGCATTATTGATATCAAGGATAAGCAGTTAGTAAACTTCCAAGGTTCATTAGATGAATACCTTGCCAGTGAAATAAGTGCAAAAAAAGTAGCTTAACTTTTTAAACTATTAAATAAACAGAGAGCTTAAAATCTTATTATTTACCAATATTACAGTATAACGTTGTTATGAAAATACCAAAACGTATCCAACCACTTGTAGATGACGGGTTAGTTGACGAAGTGATTAGTCAACTAATGAGTGGCAAAGAAGCCACTGTTTTTATGGTTCGCTGTGGCGATGAAATTCGCTGTGCCAAAGTTTATAAAGAAGCTAATAAGCGCAGCTTTAAAAAAGCGGCTCAATACCAGGAAGGTAGAAAAAGTCGAAACAGCCGACGTGCTAGAGCTATGGAAAAAGGCTCTAAGTATGGTCGTAATCAACAAGAGGAAGCATGGCAAAATGCTGAAGTGGATGCACTGTATACAGTAGCAGAAGCTGGCGTTAGAGTGCCTCATCCTTTTGGTTGTTTTGAAGGCGTATTATTAATGGAATTGATCACCGACGAAGCCGGAGATGTTGCGCCGCGATTAAACGACGTGGTTATGTCAGCAGAGCAGGCCATCGAAGATCACGAACAAGTCATGGACTATGTTTTGCGTATGTTATGTGCGGGCATTGTTCATGGTGATTTATCAGAGTTTAATGTACTCGTTGATGAATATGGTCCTGTTATTATTGATTTACCTCAAGCGGTTGATGCGTCAGCAAATAATAATGCTAAAGCGATGCTAATGCGTGATGTGGAAAATATTACCCATTACTATGGCCAATTTGCTCCCGAGTTACTGGCAAGTAAGTACGGTCAAGAGATGTGGGCCTTGTATGAAAGTGGCGAATTAACCTTGGAAACAAAACTTACCGGCTTATTTAAAGAAAGTACTGTTTCTGCTGATGTTGATAACGTGATAGAAGAAATAAAAGCTGCTTTTATGGAAGAACAAGATCGAATACAACGCATAGCTGAAGCAAATGAGATAGACGAGTAAAATTTTAATTAGTGAGTTGGCAACAATATTTTATTTGAGGCGGATCAGAAATGATACGCCTTTTTTAGTTCTGCAATTAAGTAAAACTACAGGTTAGTTATTGATTACTTTATTGGTATTTTATTCTTTATTTTTGTCAAATTTAGAGTTTTCAACTCTTTTAGCTATTACCGACTGTTTCTAATAGATTTTGAAACGATTTTTCGCAATACTATTCTTATTACTATTATCTACGATTCCTTATCAATTTATAAAATGTGGAGTTTTCATGTCAATAAGTGATACCAATAACGTTTCTTCATCGCTAAGTGCTTATGCATTACGACAGCTGATACGTTTACAAGACTTTACCCGTAATACCTCTGGATTTGCTCAAGGTTGCGTGCAAGGTAATATTGTTATTTTACCTAAAGATTGGGCGGGGGATTTTTTACAGTTTTGTCAATTTAATCCAAAACCTTGTCCGTTAATTGGTATGTCAACTAATGCGGGGGATTTTCTATTACCTGAGCTGGGTCAAGATATTGATATTCGAACAGATGTCCCCGGATATCGTTTGTTTGAAAATGGACTATTAAAGCAAGAGTTAACCGATATTAAACACCTTTGGCGCGATGATTTAGTGACATTCGTTTTAGGCTGTTCCTTTTCTTTTGAAGAAGCGCTTATTGCTGATGGACTTGAAATACGTAACCTCAGTGAAAGTAAAAATGTTCCTATGTATCGCACCAATATCGCTTGTAAATCGGCAGGGCGTTTTAGTGGTGAAACAGTGGTGAGCATGCGTCCTATGCTGGCAAAAGATGCAATACGTGCGATACAAATTTGTAGTCGTTTTCCGTCAGTGCATGGTGCGCCGATACATTTTGGCGATCCGACACTGATTGGTATTGGTGACATCAATAGTCCGGACTATGGTGATGCGGTGACGATTAACGATCACGAAGTGCCGGTTTTCTGGGCTTGTGGGGTTACGCCTCAATTAGCATTAGAGCAAACTAAACCACCATTTTGTATTACCCATAGTCCGGGAAAAATGTTAGTGACCGATATCGCCAACTCCACATTAGCGGTACTGTAAGACTATTAGAAATAGGAAAGAAGATGAAATTAAATTGTGATTTAGGTGAAAGCTTTGGTAGCTGGACTATGGGCTTAGACGAACAAGTCATGCCTCACATCGATCAAGCTAATATTGCGTGTGGCTTTCATGCGGGTGATCCCTTAGTGATGCAAAAAACCCTCGAATTAGCTAAAGCTCACGATGTTACTATTGGTGCTCATCCGGGTTATCCTGATCTTGTTGGTTTTGGTCGCCGCTCGATGAATTGCTCTACTGAAGAGATTATTGCACTAGTGACTTATCAAGTTGCTGCGATTGACGGTGTTGCTAAATCGTTAGGACTTGAGCTTAACTATGTTAAACCTCATGGTGCTTTATACAATGATATGATGGTTAAAGTGGCTGTGCGTGAAGCGATACTTAGGGCATTATCAAATTATCATAAACCGCTTAAGTTAATGCTACAAGCAACGCCACATATTGATCAACATAGAACAGAAGCTAAAGCCTTTGGTATTGAGGTGTTAAGTGAAGCCTTTGCCGACCGTTGTTATGCCGATGATGGTACATTGTTAGCACGCAGCAAAGTAGGTGCAGTGCATAATAAGGAAAAGATGCTGGCCCAAGTTAAACAGTTAAAAGAGCAGGGGTGTGTTACTACGATCAGCGGCCATACCTTAGTATTAAACGCGGATAGTTTATGTGTGCACGGTGACAATATTGAAGGTGTTCAAGCTATTGAAGCGATCAGGGAGCTGATAGATTAATGCCTCAACATCTTACTATTCATCTTGCTGGTGAAAACGCGCTAATTATCTATTTTTCTCAGGAAGGTGATGGCCAATTGAGTGCCAATGTTTCTGCTAAAGTTCAGCAAGCAGAGCAACTGATACGTAAAGTGATGGCGCAAGAATTAGCACACGAATTATCAAAAGACATAATCGATTTAGTGCCATCTTATGCCTCTTTGATGGTGATGTTTAATATGTTGACCACTGATCATCATCAAGTACGAAACAAACTACGTACTTTGTTGCAAACAATTGGTCAAAACTCAACAGAGCAAGTGATTACACACCAAGCTAATCTAGTTGAACTACCGGTTTACTATAGCCATGAGTCTGGGCCTGATTTATCTGTTATTGCCCAGCGTGCTCAATTAACCGTTGAACAGGTTATTGAGCTTCATCAAGCGCAAGAGTACCGTGTTTATGCCATAGGTTTTGCACCCGGCTTTGCTTATTTAGGCGAGGTTGATGAACGTATTGCTGCGCCTAGATTGAGCACTCCTAGAATGAAAGTACCTAAAGGGGCTGTGGCTATTGCCGATAGACAAACGGCTGTTTATCCGAGTGTTTCTCCCGGTGGTTGGAATTTAATCGGTCTTTGTCCTATTAATATGTTTGACGCGAAAGCAAGTCCTAGCATGCCAGTCAACGTGGGTGATAGGGTGAAATTTACTGCTATTTCTAAAGACGAATTTTTAAAATTAGGCGGAGTGCTAGAGGTGAGTTATGACTAAGGCATTATCAACACAGGGTTTTGTCGTTGATCAACCGGGTATGTTAAGTCTTATTCAAGATGTAGGTCGCTTTGGTGCGTTCAATATTGGTTTAACCAATGGGGGTCCGGTAGATTTACTCGCCTTCCAATGGGCCAATCGTTTATGTAGCAACACCTTAAACGCCACCGCAATTGAAATTAGTCTAGGCGGTTTAACCTTAACGGCGCAAGTTGATACCACCCTAGCTGTTACCGGTGCTAACATGCCGCTAACCATTAATGGCGAAGTCAAAGCGTTATGGCGTAGTTATCACGTTAAAGCCGGTGATGTTATTGCTTTAGGTTTTGCATCTCAAGGTCTGCGTTGCTATTTAGCGGTTGCTGATGGTTTTAGTATTTCGCCAAGTTTTGGTAGTACAGCCACGGTTTGTCGTGAAGGTGTTGGTGGCTTACATGGCGGTAAACTAGTGGCAGGTGATGTGTTAGCCTGTACTCCAAATCGCACAAATAATGAGGCAAAGAAAAATCTATTATTAGTGGATAAATTAATTCCTAGCTATACCAATGAAATACTATTACATACCGTACCAAGCTATCAACAACATCACTTTAGTTCACATCAACAACGTTTATTTTTTTCTAGTGAATATACAGTGAGTAAAAGCTTTGATCGTATGGGCTATCGATTAGAAGGCCAGGCAATTACCTGTGACATTGAAGGTATTTTATCAGAAGGAATTTGTCATGGCGCAGTACAAATCCCTGCTGACGGTCAACCGATTGTTTTACTCAATGACAGACAAACCATTGGCGGTTATCCCAAAATTGGCGCAGTGTCTTCTATCGATACGGCTAAATTAGGGCAATTAAGTCAAGGGGGCAAAATACGTTTTGAAGCCATTAGTATGGAACAGGCTCACAATTTATTTCATTTAAATTTAAGCCGTTTTAATCGAACTGAATTAGTTGTTTGTGATTAAACCAGCAAAAACTCTAAATAGCAAAAATAGAGACTAGAATAAATAGAGACTATATTAATGAATAAACACGCTTTAGATGAACAATTACTTAGCGAACAAATTGAAAATATGCTGGTTGAGCGTAATTTACGCGGCATGAAAGAGCTACAAACTCAGCTGAGTGCAGGTTACTGCTTGCGGGCAGCTAAAGCATTACGTGGCATTAAAGGTACGGTACTGATTGGCACAGGATTTCCTGTTGTCGACACCTTCGAAACAGATGGGCCGGTTGGTGCATTGATTTTATATCGCGCATTGGAAATTTTAGGCGCAACCCCCGTAATTGTTTGTGGCACACCATTGGCAACCGCATTTCAACATGACTACCGCATTTGCGTGATCAGTGTCGGTAAAAAAGAATTTGGTTTGGCAGAAGCAAAACGCTCATTAGCGCATTATAAACCTGAAGCGATTATTTCAATAGAGCGTCCTGGTTTAGCTGAAAATGGTTGTTATCATAATATGCGTGGTGAAGACATTAGTGCTCGGGCTGCTTGTTTTGATTTCTTTATGGATGAAGCAAGTTGTCCAACCATTGCCATTGGTGATGGGGGTAATGAAATTGGTATGGGTAATGTTAAAGAGTTTTTAACAACACTAGACATTATTCCTGCGGTAACTGAATGTGATGAATTGATTATTAGTGATGTGTCAAATTGGGGCGCATATGGTATTTTAGCGTTCTTAAGTATTTGGTCTAAACATGATTTATTAAACGAGACTTGCCCAGAGCAGATCTTAAAATACATTTCAAATTTGGGCAGTGTCGATGGCGTTACCCGTAAAAACGAATTAACTGAAGATAGCCTACCGGCATCAGAAGGTATTGCCCTAATTAGACGAATTAGAACATTAATTGGTTATTGATAAGTTATTGATTTTTTTTATTAATCACCATAGTAGAATTATAGGAAATTAAAATGAGCACAGTGTTTTTAAATGGCGATTATATGCCTATTGAAGAAGCCAAAATTTCTCCACTAGATCGTGGTTTTTTATTTGGTGACGGTATTTATGAAGTTATTCCGTCATATTTTGGTCAAATGGTTGGTTTTCAAGGCCATATTAATAGAATGAACGACGGACTTAATGCCATTGGTATTGAGCTAAATTGGAGTGATGCGCAATGGCAAGCATTGTGTGACCACTTAATTGAAAAAAATGGTACAGGCCCATTAGGACTTTATTTTCATGTAAGTCGTGGTACTGACACTAAACGTTTTCATGCGTTTCCAAAAAATATTACCCCAACAGTATTTGCCATGACTTTTGAAATTCCGGTACCCAAAACACCGGATTTAGCTACTGTCGGCAAAGGTTACGCCTTGACTAGCAGTGAAGATTTACGCTGGAAACGTTGTCAAATAAAATCAACCTCGTTACTCGGTAATGTTTTACATTTTCAAGAAGGCTATGAAGCCGGTAGTCAAGAAACCTTACTCTATAATAGTAACAACGAATTAACGGAAGCAAGTGCCTCTAATATTTTTATTGTGAAAGACGGTGTTATTGCTACGCCTATTCAAGATAATCAAATTTTACCAGGGATTACTCGTCGATTAATTATTGATATCTTAGCTAAAGACGGTTCTCTGCCACTTGAAGAACGAACGATTACGATTGATGAAGTGAACGCGGCGGATGAAATTTGGATAACAAGTTCCTCAAAAGAAATTGCCCCAGTTACTCAGCTAGACGGTAAAGTAGTTGGTGATGGTAAAGTTGGGCCTATTTGGCTAAAAGCCGCAATATTGTACTCGGCTAATAAATTCTCTTATTAATATTTGAGTTTGAACGTTTTTTGATGAAAAACATTAAGATAAAGCTATGAAAATTGGTGTTTTTCAAAAAAATTATCTACATTAATAATAGGTTAACTTTTTATCTGTTTTTCACTAATGGTCACCCTCATCTTAGCTTGATTTAGGATGATCGGCTCAGATTGAAATTTGAACCTCTTCAAGTTGAGTGGGTATAAACTATTTTTTATTTAATATTCAATGTTTAAGGATTTATAATGGAATCTCTAAAAGTAGAAGAATACATGAACCATTATCCGGTGACTTTTACCGCAGGAATGGCGGTAGAAGAAGCTTCGCTAAACTTTCTAAAAACCAAACAAATTGGCGGTCCAGTCATTGATGACAAGGGTAAACTAATCGGTTTTTTATCAGAAAGTGATGTCTTAGCCAAAATGCTAGAAAACATTTATTACAATGAGCACCTTTCTAATGTCGCCGATTTAATGCGTAAAGATGTTTTAACAATAAAGCCCTACGATAGTGTTCTTGAATTGGGCCAACTCATGTTGAAAGATAAGCCGAAGGTTTATCCTGTGATTGATGATAACGGTAACCTATTGGGGACTATTTGTCGTAATGATGTTTTACATGCGATAGACAAGCATTTGCGTGTTAATTTAAAAGCAGATAAAAAAAATGCAGCTCATTAACAACTAAAGAACACTGGATTTTCTTGGGATTTGTCGATAAAAAATGTGCTTTGATTATGCTCTGCTCAAGCGTTCTGAAACTCACCTGTTGAAGTGGCTTGGGTATCTGCAATATACCTGATAAAATAGATTTTATGTCTGGTATTTTCCTTTTTATTAGTAGTAGAGTCTAGTTTGCTTTGTGATAAACCCCCCATTAAAACACCCAATGTTCAAGCTTTATTTGATCTTTTAGCGCAAGTGAAAAAATCAGATTTACCCCGATTAAAAAAACAATTATTGCACCACAAAAGAATCATTAGTCAATTAAAACCGTCTGATGTTTCTGCTGTTTCCAAGCTTGAGCAACAAGCAAAGCAGCTGAGTAGAACAGCAAAAGCTATTGAACAATCTATTAATGAAAAGCAAAAAAAGTTACAGAATGTACCCAAGATAAGCTATCCAGAAGGCTTACCTATTAGTGACAATGCTGAGCTAATTTCTCAGACTATTAGTGATAACCAAGTGGTGATTATTGCGGGTGAGACTGGCTCAGGTAAAACCACACAAATTCCAAAAATTTGTCTTGCCTTAGGGCGTGGTGTTGACGGCCTTATTGGTCATACTCAACCGCGCAGAATTGCCGCTAGAACCGTTGCCAATCGTATTGCCGACGAGCTGAATACCAAACTAGGTGAGCAGGTCGGTTATAAAGTTCGCTTTAACGATCAAGTCACCAGTCAAAGTTATATAAAATTAATGACTGATGGTATTTTATTGGCTGAAATGCAAAGGGATCGATTACTTCGTCAATACGACACTATCATTATTGATGAGGCGCATGAACGTAGTTTAAATATTGATTTTATTTTAGGTTATTTACGACAAATTTTACCTAAACGTCCTGATTTAAAAGTTATTGTGACGTCAGCCACCATTGATCCCCAACGTTTTGCAAATCATTTTGCCGATAAATCAGGTAAACCGGCACCGGTTATTGAAGTGTCTGGCAGAACTTATCCGGTGGAAATGCGTTATCGACCCTTAAATGAAAGTCCTGAACAAGATGACAGCGATGAAAAGCCGTTTTCACCTGCAGACGGCTCTTATGAAGGCAAAGACATTATTAGTGGTATTCTCGATGCGGTTGATGAATTATCAGAACTCTCTCATGGCAGTCAAGGCCAAGGGGATATTCTTATTTTCCTCAATGGTGAACGAGAGATTCGTGATACGGCACTTGCACTAGTAAAAGCTAATTTACCTCATACACAAATTCTACCCTTGTATGCTAGGTTAACCATTAGTGAACAAAATAGAATTTTCAAGCCACATACTGGGCGTAATATAGTACTGGCGACCAACGTTGCCGAAACGTCTCTAACAGTGCCAGGCATTAAATATGTTATTGATCCCGGAACCGCGCGTATCTCTCGCTACAGTTATCGTACTAAGGTACAGCGCTTACCGATAGAAGCTATTTCTCAAGCCAGTGCTAATCAAAGAGCAGGGCGTTGTGGTCGAGTATCGTCTGGTATTTGTATACGTTTGTACAGTGAAGATGATTTTCTGAACAGACCAGAATTTACCGATCCTGAAATTTTACGGACGAATTTAGCCACCGTTATTTTACAAATGCTGGCACTAGATTTAGGTGAAATAGGTAACTTCCCTTTTGTTGAGCCACCAGACAATAGAAATATTAATGATGGTGTAAAACTATTAGAAGAGCTGGCTGCGGTAGACAACACTATTAATAGTAATAACAGCCATACTAAATTAACAAAATCAGGACAATTATTATCTAAATTTGCCATCGATCCGCGTTTAGCTAAAATGGTGTTAACCGCGATTGATTTGGGCTGTGTCGAACAAGTATTGATTATTGTTAGTGCGCTGAGCATTCAAGATCCTCGTGAAAGGCCGCACGAAAAGCAGCAAGCGGCGGATGAAAAACACAATCGCTTTAAAGATAAGAATTCCGACTTTATTAGTATTCTTAATTTATGGCAATATGTTAACGCTCAACAGAAAAACTTATCGCAAAATCATTTTAGAAAGCTATGTCAGCGAGAGTTTTTATCTTATGTCCGTTTACGTGAATGGCAAGATATTATTAGCCAACTTAAATTAACATTGAAAGAGCAAAAGATAACGCTTACCTCAGTTGATTATCAGTTCTCTTTAACGGATGAAGCTAATAGTAATAATGAGAAAAAACAAGAGGCGACTATTCCTGACAGTTTAGTGTCGGTTCATCAGGCATTGCTTTCGGGTTTATTAAGTCATTTAGGACAGCAAGACGAAAACAGAGAATTTAAAGGCGCTCGCGGTAGTAAGTTCTTTATTTTTCCAGGATCAGCACTCGCTAAAAAACCACCCAAGTGGTTGATGTCAGCCGAATTGGTTGAAACCAGTCGTTTATTTGCGCGAATGAATGCCCGCATTGATCCTCTTTGGATAGAACCACTGGCGGAACATTTATTAAAGCGTAGTTATAGCGAACCTCACTGGGAGAAAAAACAAGGGGCTGTAATGGCCTTTGAGCAAGTCAGTCTTTATGGTTTGAGCATCGTCACTAAGCGAAAAATCAACTTCAATCAAATTGAGCCACACACCTGTAGAGAGTTGTTTATTCGCGAAGCACTTGTTAATGGTGATTGCACTATTAAGGAAAAGTTTTTAGCAGAAAATCAATCGTTAGTTGCCAGTATTGAAGCCCTAGAACAAAAAGCGCGTCGTAAAGATTTTCTTATTGAAGAGCAACAGCTTGTTGATTTTTATTCAGATAAACTACCTGAAACGATTATTTGCCAACGTAGCTTTTTAGCCTGGTGGAAAAAGTCGAAACAACAAAATAGTGAATTGCTTAATTTTACTAAAGAGTTTTTACTCAATGAATCATCAAACGAGTTATCGATTAAAGAATACCCTGATACCTGGCAGCAACATAATTTAACCTTGCCCTTAGCGTATCATTTTAGCCCGGGTGATTTAGATGATGGTATTAGCGTTATTATTCCTATTACCTTGTTAAATCAGTGTCAAGATGAGGGCTTTGACTGGTTAATTCCAGCGCTTCGTTATGATTTAGTGGTGGCGTTAATTAAGGTTTTACCCAAAGCATTACGACGTAATTTTGTGCCTGCACCTAATTATGCAGAAGCCTGTTTAGCCAATATGAATGAAGCGCAAGGAAACTTAGTGGACGCCTTAGCAAAACAGTTATTACGAATGACTGGGGTTAGGTTACCTGAGGATGCTTGGCATGATGTTGAGTTACCATTGCATTTAACGATGAACTTTCAAATTGTTAATGAAAAAGGCCAATTACTAAAACAAGGTCGAGACCTTAATTTACTCAAATCTGAGCTGCAAGGAAAAGTAAAAGCGTCAATTAAACAAGTGGCAGAGAAGGGCATTGAAAAAAGTAAATTAGTTGAATGGGACTTTGGTAATTTAGCACAAAGTTATGAGAAAAAGGTCGCCAATATAACTATTAAGGCGTTTCCTGCTTTGGTGGATCATAACAGTAGTGTTGCCATTGAACTGTTTGAGCAACAAGAGCATGCAGAACAAGCCATGTTGACGGGTGTCAGTCGTTTAATTTTATTAAATATTCCATCGCCACTGAAATACCTACAAGAAAAGCTACCAAATAAAGCTAAGCTAGGTTTATATTTCAATCCTTTTGGCTCCATTGCTGATTTATTGCAAGATTGTATTCAAGCTGCTTGTGTTTATTTAGTTAAACAGTATTTACAAAACAAGGCATTAGCGCACTTACCACGTTCAGAATCTGATTTTGTGCTAATGCGAGATTATGTCCGAGCGGAAATTTCAGATTGCGTGTTAAGCGCCGCAATTAAAGTAGAGCAAGCATTAAGCTTACGACACGATGTTGCTAAAAAATTAAAGGGCAGTGTACCGCTTAATATTATTCAATCCCATGGTGATGTAAAACAACAAAGTGAACAGCTAGTTTTTAAAGGCTTTGTCAGTGCGTCAGGTATTGAAAAGCTAGATGATATTATTCGCTATTTGAAGGGGACATTACGTCGTTTAGAAAAATTACCAATAGACCCTAACCAAGATAGATTAAAGCTAATTGAAGTCAATAAAGCGGTAGATAAGTATACTAGTGTGTTGTCAACTCAACGAAAAGACAAACCGGTAGCACAAGAAATTTTAGTGACTAAGTGGATGATCGAAGAATTACGTATTTCTTTATTCGCCCAAAATTTAGGTACAGCGCAGCCAATATCATTGAAACGAATTATTAATCACTTAAAAAGTTTTTCATAGTGATACCTGCATCTTGAAGTAGAACGGGTATAGACTTAAGCTACGTATAAATAACGAAACTGTTGATGAGTTGATGATTTAAGAGTTATCACCTCAAGATGACAGTAGGTATATACCATTGGAGTACAGATGATAAATTTTGATGACAAGCGTGATTTTTACCGCATGATGCTTAATAGTGAAGTTATTGTTACCATTATTGATGATGAAGCTAATAGCCAAATAACGGCTACTTGTCGTGATTTAAGTGTTACCGGTATGGCCATTGAAATGGAACACCCACTGGCAATGTATACTCAGGTAAAAATCAAACTTGATTCTGCATCAGACCTTGTACAGGATCTAGATATATGCGGTAAAGTTGTGCGAATAGATCAAGAATATGAAGGATGTTATCTAGTTGGAATTTATATAGAAGAATTAGACTAACGTTGTTTTTGAGTGACGAACAATGAATAAAGCGGGCAACTAATACCAATGGCAATAAATATGTGATCATTCTAAATGGACTAAATATTCCAATAACATCGTTGCTTTCAATCCCAATAGCCAGCTATTGCTCAATCAAGCGCCTTGTTCTTGAAAATTTATCCTCATTGATATTTGATTACTAACTTATTGCTATTGGTATAACTTCTATTTCTCAAAGTTGGTTGCCCACTTTATTAACTTAAACTAACCTAAATTAACTTAAGTGCTTTTTAGTAATGATTAATACTTTTAATGTATTTGATGCACCCACTGTTTCCATTAAATCACCATGAGTCACAATCACTTTATCACCTACTTTTAAATCAGCTTCTTGACAGACTTTTTTAAGTATATCGCTGTCTAAGCTTTCGTTATTGCTTTCTTTTGAATTAAAGGCAACAGGGTAAACACCGCGGTAAATGGCGGTTTTATTTAATGTTTTAGCATGACGAGACAAAGAGTAAATAGGTAAACCTGAGGTAACGCGAGACATTAACTTACTTGTTTGACCTGACTCAGTTAACGCTATAATCGCTTTAACACCCTCTAAATGATTTGCTGCATACATTGCGGATAAAGCTATCGTTTCAGACACTTCAGTAAAAGTTGAATCCATTCGGTGATTTGAGATATTTACAGAGCGATGTTTTTCAGCACCAACACAAACGCTAGCCATTGCCAATACTGTTTCAACAGGGTATTTGCCCGCAGCCGTTTCAGCACTAAGCATTACCGCATCGGTACCATCTAATACCGCATTCGCCACATCCATAACCTCAGCACGTGTTGGCATAGGTTGTTCAATCATGGTTTCCATCATTTGTGTGGCAGTAATAACAACACGGTTTAGTTGGCGTGAGCGCGCAATGATGTGTTTTTGTTTGCCGACAAGTTCAGCATCGCCAATTTCCACACCTAAATCGCCACGAGCAACCATTACAACATCAGACGCAAGAATTATTCCATCTAAGACATCATCATCATTTACCGCTTCAGCACGCTCTATTTTAGAGACTAGGCGAGCATCACAACCGGCTTCTTGGGCTAGTAATCGTGCTTCACGCATATCTGCTGCATCACGAGGAAATGAAACCGCTAAAAAATCAACTTTGATTTTAGCCGCTAATATAATATCGGCTTTATCTTTAACTGTTAATGCTGGCGCAGTTAGACCACCACCTTGACGGTTAATCCCTTTATTATTAGATAATGGGCCACCAACAGTAACGGTTGTAAAGACAGAATTATCAGAAGTAGATAAAACTTTTAACTGTACGCGACCATCATCAAGCAATAAAATATCGCCAGTATTAACATCTTGTACTAATTTTTTATAATCAATACCTACTTTTTCTTGGCAACCTAGACCTTTGCCTAAGGTAGCATCAAGTTCAAATTTATCACCAATAGCTAGTTTTATCGGACCATCTTTGAAGGTTGAAATACGAATCTTAGGTCCTTGTAAGTCTCCTAAAATACCAACATAAATACCTAATTCTTTGGCAACTTCGCGAACATTATTAGCTCTGTCGATATGATCTTGTGGTATCCCGTGAGAAAAGTTAAGTCTCACTACGTTTACACCCGCATCTAGTACTGCTTTTAATATTGCTCTATCATCAGTTGCCGGACCAAGCGTGGCAACAATTTTTGTTCTTCTAGGCATGTTAATCCTTATCTTTTTTTAAATGGTTTTACGTTAGTTTGCGTTGTTTTTGATATAAAATTAACGCTTAATCTTTTCTCTCAAAGCGTGAGCTTCGTAGACTATCTTTTACTTTTTTCAAATTATCTCTAAATTTACTACCTCTACGTAAAGTAAAGCCAGTAGCCATTACATCTATTAGTGCTAATTGAGCAATTCTAGAGGCCATTGGCATATAGAGATCGGTATCCTCACTTACATCTACTGATAAAACGATGCTACATTCTTTAGCTAATGGTGTGTCTTTTGTAGTGATACCAATAACGGTTGCATCATTTTCTTTTGCTAGGCTTGCTACTTCAACCAGTGATTTCGTTCTACCCGTATGAGAAATAACAATAACAACATCACCTTGGCGACTATTTATAGCACTCATACGTTGCATTAATATGTCATCGAAACAAATAACCGGCACATTGAAGCGAAAAAATTTATTCTGTGCATCACGGGCCACAATTGCGGAAGCACCTAAACCAAAAAATGAAATTTTATTTGCTTGGGTTAACACATCAACTGAACGGTTTATTAACGAGGCATCTAAACTTTTACGCGCTAACTCAAGATTAGCCATAGTCGATTCAAAAATTTTCGACATATATTCTTCAGCGGTGTCATTCTCATCTACATGGCGATTAACATAGGGAGTACCGTTAGCTAAACTTTGCGCTAAATGAAGTTTGAAATCGGGGTAGCCTTTAGTATCTAAGCGTCGACAAAAGCGGTTCACCGTAGGTTCACTTATATTAGCTTGTTTCGCTAGCGCAGCTATACTTGAGTGTATGACGGTATTAGGTGAAGATAATATAACCTCAGCTACTTTGCGCTCTGACTTACTAAATGTGTCTAGTTCGTTTGTGATCTTCTCTAATATATTCATTGTTTTGTGATCCTAGATCTACTTATTAATTAGCCCTCAACTTTTCTATTTTTAGGCAAATTTTAATGGCCAGCAATTAATTATTGTTTTATTACTGTAATTTATTTTCTGCTTAAGTAACATAAAAAATGAAATTTTATTTCATAATTATGGTTAATATAAGGTAAAACATGTGAATTTTGCAAGTATTTAATTAATAACTCGTGTTTAGCATGATGTTTTTCATAAAACAATGGGCTATTAAAATCGACTGATAACTCAGTTTAATAATGTTTATCTGCTATTTTTATTATATATTCAAAAGAAATGTAATAAAATTACAGAAAGTTCTTTACTGATTAACGCTCAGACGCTAAATTAGATGCATATGTAGTTTAGTTACAATACTGCAGTTTAATATTATTATCATAATATGCAGTTATTAATAAAATGAACTTATCCATCAGAGCCCTAGTTTGAAAATAAGGTCAGAAAATTTTATGAATAAATCAGATTGTCAGTCTGCCAGTGAAATCGTTATTTTTGGTGCTTTAGGTGATTTATCACGCCGTAAGCTTTTGCCTGCTTTATACCAATTAGAAGTGTGTGGTTTCATTAATGAAAAAAGCCGTATTGTTGGTGTTGCCCGCCCAACACACAGTATTGAAGAGTTTAAAAATATTGTGTTAGAAAACCTTAACAACTTTGTTAAGGAAGCATTAGATGAAGACATTTTAGCACGGTTTATTGCGCGCTTAGTTTATCAAGAGCTTGATCTTAAAAATGCCTCTGCTTATAAGAATTTAGCCGATTCATTATCAGGTGGAAATAGTACCCGCGTATATTATTTCTCCACACCACCGGCTATTTATGGCGATATATGTGATGGCCTCAATCATGCTGCACTGGTTTGTGCTGATGATCGTGTTGTTATGGAAAAGCCTATTGGACATTGTTTAGCGTCATCTAAAGTGATTAACGATCAAGTAGCGCGCTTTTTTAATGAAAATCAAATTTATCGTATCGACCATTATCTAGGTAAAGAAACGGTATTAAATCTTTTAGTGTTACGTTTTGCTAATTCACTCTTTACCACGAACTGGGACAGAAATAGCATAGACCACGTTCAAATTACCGTTGCTGAAAGTGTTGGTATAGAAGGCCGTTGGGGGTTTTATGATGAAGCTGGCCAAATGCGCGATATGATCCAAAACCATTTATTACAAATTTTGTCTTTATTAGCAATGGAGCCTCCAGCTGATTTAAGTGCAGAAAGTATTCGCGCAGAAAAGTTAAAAGCGGTTAAAGCGTTGTCACCTATTAATCGTCTTAATGTTAAAGAAAAAACCGTTCGCGGCCAATATGCTGATGGTTACTTAAATGGTGTTGCAGTTCCGGGTTACTTGAACGAAGACGGTGCTAATACTAATAGCAAAACAGAGACCTTTGTCGCAATTAAAGCCGAAATAGATAACTGGCGTTGGTCTGGTGTGCCTTTCTATTTACGTACAGGTAAGCGTATGCCAGTCAAGCACAGTGAAATAGTTGTGCACTTTAAAGAGCAACCACACAATATCTTTAAAGATAGCTATAGTGACTTACCGCCAAATAAGTTAACCATTCGTTTGCAACCTGATGAAGGGGTTGAATTACAAATGATGAATAAAATTCCTGGCATCGCAACGCAAATGAATATTCAAGAAAATAAATTAGATTTGAGTTTCAATGATACTTATCAAGATCAACGTGTCATTGATGCGTATGAACGCTTAATGCTTGAAGTATTAAATGGTAACCAGTCATTATTTGTTAGTCGTGACGAGGTTGAAGCAGCTTGGACATGGGCTGATAGCATTATTGATGCATGGCAAGCAACAAGTGAAGCACCAAAGCCATACGCTGCTGGTTCATGGGGACCAGTCTCATCTATTTCATTAATTGCGCGTGATGATCGCCAGTGGGTAGAATAACTATGTTTGAACAAAATAATTTTGATACTCGTGAACAATTAGACTTAGCGTTGGCAGATAAAGTCAGTGAGATACTTCTACAAGCTATTTCACAAAAAGGTAAAGCCAGTATTGCTGTTTCAGGAGGCTCTACGCCGAAAGGATTTTTTAAGGTGTTATCAAATAAAAATATCGATTGGGACAAGGTCACTATTACCTTAGCTGACGAACGTTGGGTTGATATTAATTCTGATGACAGTAATACCCGTTTGGTGCATGAAAACTTATTACAAAATAAGGCAGCTGCAGCCAAGTTTTTTCACTTAAAACAAGGGGAAGACCTTTGTGATGAAACCTTAGCCGATCTTAATATTGCGGCAAACAGTACTTTACTTCCCTTGGACGTCCTCATTTTAGGTATGGGTGAAGATGGTCACACGGCTTCATTATTTCCGTGTAGTGCACAAATTAAGCAAGCACTAGACATTAATAATGACAATGCTTTAATGAAAGTTGAGCCAACAACCGCGCCACATCAACGAATTACTTTTAGTTTTGCCTCATTAAGTCAAAGCAAAAACACTTTTTTGCATCTGTGTGGCGATAACAAAAAGCAAGTATTAGCTAAAGCACTTAACGGTGACGATGTCTTTGACATGCCAATTCGTAAATTTCTCCAAGCTGACAATATTGATACTCAAGTATATTGGGCAGCGTAGGTAGGAATTATCTAAAACTAGCCATGACATAAATTTTGAGAGAGTAAGATGAAACAAGAAATAATAGATATTACTGAGCGAATTATTGCTCGAAGTATCGATACCCGAGCTGCGTATTTCGCTAAAATAGAATCAGAAAAATCAGGTACAGTTCATCGTGCCAGTTTATCATGTGGTAATTTAGCACATGGTTTTGCTGCCTGTGGCAAAGACGATAAGTCATCTTTACGTGGTTTACATCATTCAGATATCGCTATTATTTCTGCTTATAACGATATGCTAAGTGCTCATCAACCCTATGAAACCTATCCAGCAGTCGTCAAAGCGGCTGTTAAAGATGCGGGTGGTGTTGCACAATTTGCGGCGGGTGTACCTGCTATGTGTGATGGTGTAACACAAGGCCAACCAGGTATGGATCTAAGCCTGATGAGCCGTGATGTTATCGCAATGGCAACCGCTATTGGTTTATCACACAATATGTTTGACGGCGCTGTAATGATGGGCATTTGTGACAAAATCGTACCGGGTTTAATGATCGCAAGTATGACCTTTGGCCATTTACCCATCGTATTTATTCCTGCAGGCCCAATGCCATCAGGTCTTCCAAACAAAGAAAAAGCTCGTGTACGCCAGCAACATGCTAAAGGCGAAGTAGATGAAGAAGCCTTGCTTGATGCTGAATCTGCATCATATCACTCTGCAGGTACTTGTACTTTCTTCGGCACAGCAAACTCTAACCAATTAGTAGTTGAAGTGATGGGGTTACATTTACCTGGTGCGTCGTTTATTGCACCTAATACACTACTTCGTGAAGAATTAACAAAAGCCGCTGCTCGCCAAGTAACACGCCTAACACAACAGTCGGGTAACTATATGCCGATTGGCAGAATGGTTGATGAGCGCTCATTTGTTAACGCCATTGTTGCGTTACTTGCTACAGGTGGTTCAACTAACTTAACCATGCATATTATTGCTTTTGCCAAAGCGGCAGGTATCATTATTAATTTTGGCGACTTCAATGATCTTTCTGAAGCAGTGCCACTGTTAACACGCATCTATCCTAATGGCCATGCAGATATAAACCAATTTCAAGAAGCCGGGGGCATGGCGTTATTATTCCGTGAACTGATTGAAGGAGGTTTAGTATTTGAAGATGTTGAAACTGTTTGTGGCCGCGGTTTAACCCGATACACTAAAAAGCCAGTTTTAGATAATGGTGAGCTTAAGTGGGTTGATTGCGTAGAAAAATCACTTGATGATGAAATTATTGCAACAGTTGCTAAACCTTTCAAACCAACGGGTGGTTTACGGGTAATGAAAGGTAATTTGGGTGTTTCTGTTATTAAAACGTCATCACTTCGAGAAGGTAGTTTTGTTATTAAAGCACCTGCGATTGTTTTTGAAGACCAATATGAATTACAAACTGCATTTGACGCCGGTGAACTAGAAAAAGATTTTATTGCTGTAGTGCGTTTTCAAGGACCCAAAGCTCGAGGTATGCCTGAGTTACATAAATTAACGCCGTTGTTAGGTGTACTTCAAGACCAAGGTTTTAAAGTGGCATTAATCACCGACGGACGTATGTCTGGTGCGTCAGGTAAGGTACCTGCAGCCATTCACTTGTGTCCTGAGGCACTTGATGGTGGTTTGATTGCTAAAGTTAAGACGGGTGATATGATCAATCTTAATGGTGAAACTGGCGAATTAACACTGCTAGTTGATGAAGATGAGCTAGCAAATCGTGAAACGGCAATCTTTCAAGTGAATGGACATCACCAGGGTACTGGGCGTGACATCTTTGGTTCTATGCGACGCAATTTAAGCTCAGCTGAAACCGGCGCTTGTTCATTGTTTGATAAATAGAAAAAATTGACAGATATTTGGCTAAGTTATTCTCTTTAAAAAAATACACTTAGCCGCAAAAAATTTTACGTGTCAGTGCATTGCTGATGCCAATAGAGAATAGAGGATTTATGACAGTATCAAAAAATTGGCAAATTATGCCAAAGGACATTTTCGCTATGGGCCCAATTGTGCCTGTATTAGTTATTAATAAAGTAGAAGATGCCTTGCCAATTGCTGAAGCCTTATTAACAGCAGGTATAAAAGTGCTAGAAGTTACTTTGCGCACCCCAGTGGCACTTGATGTAATTAGTCTTATTGCTAAAGAATTACCTGAAGCGATTGTTGGCTCAGGTACAGTGACTAACCGCCAACAATTACAGCAGTCAGTTGATGCGGGTGCTAAGTTTGCTATCAGCCCAGGGTTAACGAAAGGTTTATTACAGGCGGGTAATGAAGGAAATATTGCATTAATTCCGGGTATTTGTTCAATCTCAGAGTTAATGGATGCGGTTGATTTTGGTTATGATCATTTGAAATTTTTTCCGGCAGAAGCGTCTGGTGGTGTGAATGCAATTAAATCAATTGGTGGTCCATTTCCAGATATTAAATTTTGTCCAACAGGTGGCATAAATTTAAACAATGTCCGTGATTATCTAGCATTGCCTACCGTTGCTTGTTGCGGTGGTTCTTGGTTAGTTCCCAATGATGCGGTTGAACAGAAAAACTGGTCAGCCATCACTAAACTTGCTAATGAGGCACTTGCGTACGTTAAATAGCTTATCCAAAGGAATTAAATATATGATCTTTTTAAGAGGTCTATACCCGCTCCACTTGAAACTGCATCTTCAAGTGGAACGGGTATAAATAATCAATAACGTCGTTGCTTTCAATCCCAATAGCTTGCTATTGGTCAATCAAGCGCCTTGTTCTTGAAAATTTATCCTCATTGATATTTGATCACTAACTGATTGCCATTGGTATAATAGTCAAACTAAGATCTGATTTTTAAATTATAATTTTATTAAGCTTTTAAAATAATATATATTATTAATATTAAGCTCAACATTGGCTCACCAATGTACTGTAATTTGTTATTAGAATGGATCTATAATGCTTGATTTGGATATCCGCACTTTACTCGTTGTAACCGCTCTTGCCTCGATTGGCTCTGCTGTGGCTTTAGTCTTTCTATGGTTATCGCAGTATCGCCGTAACGGCTCTGGATTCTGGGCTGTAGGTATGTCCTGTGTTGCGACTGCAAGTATTTTAATATCGGGTAGAGGAACTTTACCCGATTCCATTTCATTAGTTCTGGCTAACTCGCTTTATGTATTGGGGTTTGTACTTATCTTACGGGGAGTTCGTGTATTTGCGCATCGTCCCCCCTTGTTTTTAGTTGATTTTGCTTTACCTCCCATCGCTGCGGTGCTCTTCTATTACTTTAATTTTGTCGAGCAAAATATAAATATCAGAATAGCTGTTCTCTCTGTCGCATTCATGTTGACTTGTTTAGCTATTGTAATCACATTATTGGGTGATAAAAAAGCACCTTGGCGATTCGCAGGATTTTCCGTCGCCATAGTTTTTGGTTTATTTGGCATTTTTCATACAATAAGAGGAGTAATAGCACTGACTTTTCCTATCGAACAATTTCTTATGCATTCTAGTATGTCGTCATCATTAGTATTTCTAGCGGGAATATTTATCCTAGGAGGAAGTCCGATAACTCTTATTTTACTGACTTATGCTGCCTTAGAATCAGAACTTCGCATTGTTTCCCTTGCAGTAAATCAATCAGCTTCATCGATAATCATTACTGATACAGATGGCTCTATTGAATATGTCAATCCGTCCTTTACCGATAATACAGGGTACCTACCGGAAGAGCTCATTGGAAAAAATCCTCGTATTTTACGATCTAGTGATACTAAATTAGAAGAATATACCGCGCTTTGGAAAGCACTCTCTGCCGGGAATACTTGGCGTGGGGAGTTCCAGAACCGTAAAAAGAATGGCGAGCTGTTCTGGGAGATTGCATCGATAGCACCAGTCAAACAAAGAAATGGAAATATTAGTCACTATGTTGCAATAAAGGAAGACATCACCGCTTTAAAAAGTGCTGAAGAAAAACTTAAATTGGCAGCCAGTGTCTTCAGTCATGCTCGTGAAGGCATCATTATTACTGATAATAGAGCAACTATCATCGATGTTAACAGCGCTTTCACTCTTATAACGGGTTTTAGTCGTGAAGAAGTTATTGGCAAAAATCCAAGTATTCTCCAATCGGGTCGACAATCTGGTGAGTTTTACAATGATATGTGGCAAGCCCTACTAAAAGATGGCTACTGGTCTGGCGAAGTTTGGAATAGGCGCAAAAATGGCGAAGTGTATGCTGTAATGAAAACTATCAGTGCAGTACATGATGAAAACGGTATCATTACCCATTATGTTTCCTTAGGTAATGACATAACACAAATAAAAGAACATCAGGAGCAATTAGAGCGTATTGCTCATTACGACTTATTGACTAGTCTACCCAATCGTGTCTTATTGGCCGACCGATTATCTCAAGCGATGATGCAGTGCAGCCGTCATGAGAAATCACTCGCTGTCGTATTTCTAGATTTAGATGGCTTTAAAAAAGTCAACGATACCCATAGTCATAATGTGGGTGACGAACTCCTAATTTCAGTATCAATTCGTATGAAAGAGGCATTGCGTGAAGGGGATACTTTAGCCCGTATTGGCGGTGATGAATTTGTGGCGGTATTAACTAATTTAACTACCGTTAAAGATTGTGAGCCTGTATTAGAGCGATTATTATTAGCCGCGTCTGAGCCTGTCACTATTAGCGACATTGTATTAAATATATCAGCCAGTATTGGTGTCACTCTATATCCACAAGATAGCGTGGACGCAGACCAACTCATGCGCCATGCTGACCAAGCCATGTATGAGGCTAAACAATCGGGTAAAAATCGTTATCATTTATTTAATACGGCTCAAGATAATGCGGTAAAAGTGCAACGGGCAAGCTTAGATGCTATTCGTAGTGCATTAGATAATCATCAATTTGTACTTCATTATCAGCCTAAGATTAATATGCGAACAGGTAGGGTGATAGGTGCTGAGGCCTTAATTCGCTGGCAACATCCAAAAAAAGGGCTATTAAATCCAATCGAGTTCTTGCCTGTCATTGAAAATAACCCCATGAGTATCGAAATGGGTGAGTGGGTTATTGATACTGCGCTAACACAAATAAGTCACTGGCAAGCCATGGGGCTTAAACTTCCTGTTAGCACTAGCGTAAATATTGCGGCAGTGCAATTACAGCAGCCTGACTTTACACAGAGATTAACAACATTACTAGCAGCACACCCCGATGTTGAACCACGTTATTTAGAGTTAGAAGTGTTGGAAACAAGTGCCTTAGATGACGTTCATCATGTATCTACTATCATGACTGACTGTATGGCGCTGGGCGTAAAGTTTGCCCTAGATGATTTTGGCACAGGCTATTCATCCCTTACTTACCTTAGACGCTTACCTGCCAGCTTGATTAAAATAGACCAAACCTTTGTGCGAGATATGTTAGATGATCCTAATGATTTGGCTATTGTTGAAGGTGTGATAGCCTTAGCTAAATCATTTAAACGTGACGTGATCGCTGAAGGAGTTGAAACGATTGAACACGGTACGGCACTATTGGAACTGGGCTGCGATCTGGCACAAGGGTATGGCATTGCCAAACCGATGCCGGGCAGTGATATTCCTGCGTGGGTGGCTGAGTGGAAACCAGATGTTAGTTGGCAGATCTAAATAAACGACAGCATCATTCAATGCCTATAAACTCTACACTCATACCAATTAAGCTATTGAATTTTAAAGTTAAAACATATTAATCTGGCGTGTCAATTTGCCAAGCAGACAATTGTTCTCTTAATTCTTTACTGATTAATATTGACTGTCGCTGTAACATATCAAAATTCACCAAAGTCACTTTAATACTAGCAACCAAAACACCTTGCTGTTTTGCTTCCTGATAAATACTACAGGATTTTTTTCCAAGTTGAACAATACCTGAGTTAACTTGTACATTTTCACCATAATGAACTTCTGCAATGAAGTTTGCATCAATATTGACAATGACAGAATTGGTTTTTTTTATGCTTTCCTCATTAGATTGAAATAGGTTTGTGATAAAGCTTCTTGCATCTTCAAACCACGCAAGTATGTTTAGATTACCGATATGGTTACCGCTATTTACTTCAGTTATTCGAGGTGAATAATTGGATTTTTTTATCATAATTAATACCACACTTCCCTTATTTATTTACGATCAGTATATATTAGCCTGAATATAAATCTGTGCCCAGTTTTACTCTACCATAAACATGTTATTCAACTGAAATGGGTCTGATTTTAGCCTCTTCAAGTGAAGCGGGTATATTCTTTGTTTAGACATTAAAAAAGGTAACTGTTACGAGTAACAGTTACCTTTTTATTAGTTAAATGATAAAGGCTTGAACTAAAGTTCTAAGGCTTTATAACCGCTTCAGATGAACCATGCACCTTTAAGTAAAACGGATATATATCATCAATTAACTTGCTTTAGTCATTATTGCTGAACTTCTGCTTTTTACATCAGCAGCTATTGCAGTTCGACCTGAAACTTGGTGTGCCATACGGTCTTCATTTGCCATAGCGCTGCGTGGAAGTTCGTTCATGGTAGTAATAGTTTCAGTTTTCGTCATTGGTGAAGAAGCTCTGCCAGATAAACGATTCGCTTTTTTAACTTGTCGAGCCAATTTTTTATCTTTAATGGGGGACTTTTTCACGGCTTGAGTGACAACTTTTTTAGCTTTAGCTTTGACAACTGGCTCTTTAACTGATTCAGGCTCCTGAACATCAGTCTTTGTCTCGGTAGGTGTTTTACTTTCTACTTTGGCTACAACTTCAGGTTGTATTTCAGTGATGGTGCTATCGCTAGCAATATCATCCGTAACGTCTGGTGTTTCTATTTCAGCTACCGTTTCAATAGGGGCTACTTCCGCTACAGCTTCAACGATTGGTGCTTCAGTGATTACCTCAACTGGTGCCACTTCAGCTATTACTTCAACAGGTGCTACTTCAGCGGCTGTTTCAACAGGTGCTACTTCAGCGGCTGTTTCAACAGGTGTTACTTGAGTTGGCTCAACATCTGGCTTTTGTACTTCACTAGGTGTTTCGACAGCGGCTACTGTTGCTTGTTGTGGTTGTTCTTCAACATCAACAAAAGGTAGGTCTTGTTGCTTTTCTTCATTTGTTACTTCAACCGTTGGTTTACTTTCCACAACTAATGCTTCAGTCACTGGTTCCGCTTGTACTGTTTGATGAGCAGGGTAGCGTGCTTCAATAGCAACATTACTTTGTTCATTTTCAGTTGATAGCTCATCAGTTGATACTTCTTGCACTTTGTCTTCAGGTTGTTTCTCACGACGTCTACGTTGTCCATTAGAACGTAAATGTCTAGGTGAACGTCTATTACGAGGACGTTCTTCGCTAGTCGATTCACTAGAAGTACTTACCTCAGTATTACTAACGTCAGTATTGCTAACTTCAGCATTATTAACTTCTGTAGTCACCTGAACATCAGCACTTTTTATCTGCTCTGTAGTGTTCTCTTTACTATCCTTAGGTTGTGCTGTAAGGGTCTGTTCAGCCGTAATACTTTCAGGTTTATTAACACGTATTTTCTTACGGTTACTTCTGCGTTGACGACGCTCTTTTACCACTTCTACTGGTTTGTTTTTTTCATGTTCAGGCTTACGCGCTTGAGGTTGAGGTTTAGCTTTGTTTTGAGGTTTTTTAACTTCCTCACGCTCATTACGTGTGTTTGTGTTTGTATTACTGTTTGCATCATCGCTTTTTACATTTTTAGTGTTTGTGCGATCATCATTACGATTACCATTACGGTTATTACGAGAGTTGCTACGACGTTGCCCTTGTCGACCACGTTGACCACGGTTATCTTGACGCTTAGGTTTCTCTTCAGCTTCAACTTCAGGAACAGGCTCTGCTTTTACTTCTTCTTCAGGAGCAAACAAACTTTTTAACCACGCAAAGAAACCGGTTGGCTTTTCAGCTTTTACAATTACCGGTGCAGCAGGTGCTTCTTCAGTTGGCACAACTTTAGGTGCCGCCATTCCTTGACCCATTGCTTGAATTACTGGCTCATCAGGTTTTACGGCTTCTTTATCAAACTTAGGCATTTTTGCTTCTTCAAGCTCGGCCTGTTTAATTGATATGTCATAACTCGCTTCAGTAACGGTTTCATCATTCTTAACACGTAATACTTCATATTGAGGCGTATCCATGTGCGGATTTGGAATGATCAATACACGAGCACCATGCTGTTTTTCAATGTGCATTACCGAGCGTCGTTTCTCATTCAATAAATAAGTCGCTACAGGAACAGGCACTTGGGCTTGAACATGTTGAGTATTTTCTTTGATTGCTTCTTCTTCCATCAAACGAAGGATAGATAAAGCTAACGATTCTACGCCACGTACTTGGCCAGTACCACTACAACGAGGACAAACGCCTTGGCTAGTTTCGCCAATAGAAGGGCGTAAACGTTGACGAGACATTTCTAATAAGCCAAAACGAGAAATACGACCTAACTGGATACGTGCTCTATCTTGATGAACAGAATCACGCATGCGGTTTTCTACTTCACGTTGATGACGAACAGGTGTCATATCGATGAAATCGATTACCACTAAGCCACCTAAATCGCGTAAACGCAATTGACGGGCAACTTCTTCTGCTGCTTCTAAGTTAGTATTAAATGCTGTTTCTTCAATATCGCTACCTTTAGTTGCACGGGCAGAGTTAATATCGATTGACGTCATTGCTTCAGTCGGGTCTATAACAATAGAGCCACCTGAAGGTAAGCGTACTTCACGTTGAAAAGCAGTTTCAATTTGAGTTTCAATTTGGTAGTGGGTGAATAAAGGAACATCACTCTCATAAAGCTTTATTTTACTTAAGAAATCAGGACGAACAATTTCAATGTGCTTTTTAACACTTTCGAATGTTTTAGGTCGATCAATAAGCACTTCACCAATATCGCGACGTAAATAATCACGAATAGCGCGTAAAATAAGGTTAGTTTCTTGATGAATTAAGAAAGGAGCAGGTCGGCTCTTGCCAGCATCGCTAATAGCTTGCCAGTGATGTAATAGAACATTTAAATCCCATTCTAATTCTTCATAGGCTTTGCCAACGCCAGCGGTGCGAACAATTAAGCCCATACCTTTTGGTAGCTCTAATTTACTTAAAGAGGCTTTTAATTCAGTACGTTCATCACCTTCAATGCGGCGAGAAATACCACCAGCACGAGGGTTGTTAGGCATTAAGACTAAGTAGCTACCCGCAAGGCTGATAAAAGTTGTTAGAGCTGCGCCTTTTTGACCGCGTTCTTCTTTATCTATTTGAACGATAACTTCTTGGCCTTCGCGCAACACTTCTTTAATGTTAGGGCGACCTTGGAAGCTATAGCCTTTTGGAAAATATTCGCGAGAGATTTCTTTCATGGGTAAGAAACCATGGCGATCAGCACCATAGTCAACGAAAGCAGCTTCTAGAGAAGGTTCAATACGAGTGATTTTTGCTTTGTAAATATTAGATTTTTTTTGTTCATGGCCAGGGCTTTCGATATCTAAATCGTAAAGTTTTTGTCCATCTACAAGTGCTACGCGCAATTCTTCAGATTGGGTAGCGTTTATTAACATACGTTTCATAGTTTGTGTGACTCATTTTTAGTCACAACACACCATTTGCTTTACACACAAAGCAATCTGTTTTTTGGTAACAGCAAGATGTCATCCTCACGGATGTCATAAAATTGATCTGTCATTATACCAGATCAAGCTGTTCTAAATTCTGATTGTTAATTCAATAATATGCTCACAATGCTGTTTAAGCTTGGTGAACAGTGCAATATATTTCTTTATGCGCCCAGCCAGTGTGCCGTGCTTTTAGTAATCTCATTTTTTGTAATTTAAATTAGCGGACGATATTTTTTACGTCTTACTTTTGCTAAAATAAACTGTTAATTGACCTTCGTTAAAAAAGTCAAATGAGTTTTACTAAATAATTTAATAAAATTGCTTTATGGAGTAGGGCTAACACTATTTTAGTGATAAAACTGTTTATGCTATTTTTAACAAGTTACACGCGTTAAACGTTGCAATAGGCCGTACCTTTAATATGTCACCTTGTGTTACTGGTTTGTATTAGTTTGGTTTTTGTCATAACAAAACTAAACTGTTCAGTGGGTGCACATTAATGTGGCCGCAGTTTGCCTCTTACATCTCTCTGTAAAGCTTCATATGTCAGTGTTTGTCTCGTCAAGCTAGCTAACATTCAAACACTAACGTTTCATTATCACACTATAATGAATGATAAGCTAATAAAAAACGGGGCAAATGGTGAAATGCTATAAAAAAAATGTGTTAAACTGCGTGCCATTAAAGAATTGAACCCAAAAGCACAAACAAATGTCACAAAAACCAGATGAAACAGTAGTTCAGGGTGATGAACGGCCTAAAGTTCGTTTTATTACTATTGATAGTGAAGATGCAGGGCAGAGAGTTGACAATTTCTTACTACGAACATTAAAAGGTGTTCCTAAAAGTCATTTATACCGTTTAATGCGTAAAGGAGAGATACGTGTTAATAAAAAACGTATTAAACCAGTCTATAAATTAGCTGTGGATGATATTTTACGTATTGCACCCATTCGTGTCTCTGAAAAAGCAGATACAGTTTCTACCGGGTTAACTATTGTTGCCAACCTAGAAAAACAAATACTGTTTGAAGATGAAAGATTAATTGTTATTAATAAACCGTCAGGCATGGCTGTTCACGGTGGTAGTGGTTTAAGCTTTGGATTAATCGAAGCGCTTCGAGCACTTCGACCCGATGCGCGCATGCTAGAGTTGGTTCATAGATTAGATAGAGATACGTCAGGTTGTTTAGTGGTTGCTAAAAAACGCTCAGCGCTTAGACACTTGCATGAGCAGTTACGTAATAAAACAGTACAAAAGTTTTATCATGCCTTAGTAAAGGGTCATTGGCCTACTAAACTGACCCGTGTTACTGAAGGATTAAGGAAAAATGATCTTAAATCTGGTGAACGTGTGGTGATTGTTGATAATGTTAATGGTAAAGAGTCAGAAACTCGTTTTAGAGTTTTAGAGCGCTATCGTGGTGCAACACTAGTACGTGCATTTCCTGTAACAGGCAGAACTCATCAAATTCGTGTTCATTGTCAGGTGACTGGCCATTCTATTGCTATGGACTCTAAGTACGGTCATGAAGATTTTGATGCTGACATGAAGGGTAAGGGATTAAAACGTTTATTCTTACATGCGGCCAGTATTGAATTCACTCACCCTTTATCAGAAGAGCGCTTAAAAATTGAAGCGCCACTTGAGCCAAGTTTAGAAAAGCTACTAACTAAATTAGTTAGAGAATAGTGTTAGATAAATAGATGAGATGTATGCAAAATTATAAGTTGGTAATATTTGATTGGGATGGCACCTTGATGGACTCGGTTGATCGCATTGTTTCTTCAATGCAATCGGCCGCACAAACTGTTGGTTTAGTCTTGCCACTTGATCATGATGTAAAACAAATCATTGGCTTAAGTTTAACAACAGCACTTGAGACCTTGTTTACGTCTATAACAGCTGAACAAATTGAAGCCATGTTAGTACAGTATAAATATGAATACTTAGAAGGAGATAATACCCCGACACCTTTATTCGCCAATGCCACTAATTTGCTTATTCAGTTAAAGCAACAGAATAAGCTATTAGCTGTCGCTACAGGTAAAGGAAGAGAGGGGTTGAATCGGGTACTAAATGTCAGTGAAACAACTACTTTTTTTAATACCACTCGTTGTGCAGGTGAAATGCCATCAAAACCTGATCCAACAATGCTAAATAGTATTTTAGACGAATTAAAAATAGCCCCACATGAGGCCATTATGATTGGTGATACCAGTCACGATTTAAAGATGGCACAAAATGCGGGTGTAGACAGTATTGGTGTGACGTTTGGCGTGCATGACCGAGAGGTACTTAGTCGATACAAGCCCAAAGCTATTGTTGATTCTTTAGTTGAACTACACCGAATGTTGCTCGGCTAGTACATCAAGTCCATGTTGTTTTAATAAGCTCACTAGCTTGATAAGTGGTAAACCAATTAATGTATTGGGATCATCACCTTCAAGCTTTCTAAACAGACATATACCCAAAGCTTCACTTTTGAAACTACCCGCACAGTTGTAAGGCTGTTCGGCTTTTAAGTAGCTTTCTATTTCTAATGGTGACAATTCATTGAAATGCACAACAAAAGGTTCTACTAATGATTTTACCGTATTGCTTGCGCTATCCAGTACACATAACCCAGTATAAAAGGTCACTGCTTTATTGCTAAATTTTGTTAACTGTACAACACCATTTTCAAAATTATGGGGCTTACCCAAAATTTCACCTTCACATACGGCGACTTGATCTGAACCTATAATAAGTGCATTGGGAAATTTGTGTGCTACTGCTTTTGCTTTCTCAATCGCTAAACGTTCAACTAATGCTTGGGGTGTTTCATTTATTAACGCTGTTTCATCAATGTTGGGCTTGGCAGTTTGAAAGGGAAGATTAAGTTTTTCTAAAATAGTTTGCCTAAATACAGAGGTTGAGCCTAATACTAAGGTTTTCATATAAATCCTGAAAGTGTCATTTTGATTTAATTTTTGATGTAGCTAACGTTAACATACTAACGTGTTATAATTAGTGCGCCTCAGTAAAAATCAGTGCGCTTTAGTCAAAAAATAAACTATTAGTGCTATTATGAGGACAATCTTTAGTTTTTAAACAAAATAAGCTAATTTTCTTTTGACAGTAGCCCTTCAGGGCTTTAATATGCGCGACCTATGCAGAATCTTAAACTTCCAATAACAATTAACCCATCTCGTAGTGCGCAGCGCAGGCTTGTGTGCGACGGTGTCTTTAAGTTAGCGGACATGACTAGACTGTTGGCTACTAGTGAAGAACGTAGCGAACATGTTCAAGTTAATGTTAAGTTTGATGTGGATGAACGTGGTTTGACAGTAATGTCAGGTACGGCATCGGCATTAGTTGCATTAACTTGTCAGCGGTGTAATGAACTTTTTGACCATAAACTTGAAGTAGATTTTACTTTTAGTCCGGCGAAAAATGCAGAAGCAGCTGAAAAAATACCGTCATATTATGACGTAATAGAATTAAATGAAGATGGTGAAGTAAACTTGCGAGAATTAGTGGAAGAAGAGTTTATACTCATCACACCATTAATTCCACGGCATGAAATCGAAGACTGTTCAGCTGATGCTGATAGTGTCTGGGGTGAATTGCCTGTTGAGCTTGAGAAACCGAATCCATTTGATGCATTAAAACAACTTAAATAGTTAACGGGTATTTAGCACGTTAACTAAC